>Ga0102588_1001888_pt1 | contig 13638 bp, 9 predicted proteins | sample AraplaMF_Col_mMS_FD_76854 | JGI IMG/M metagenome (GOLD analysis project Ga0102588, IMG submission 76854) | Arabidopsis root microbial communities from the University of North Carolina, USA - plate scrape MF_Col_mMS (SPADES assembly) (version 2) | ecosystem: Host-associated > Plants > Roots >...
CGCCGTTGCTCCATCCACTTCCGATGCCTCGAGAATATCGCCCGGCAGTGCCTTCAGGCCCGCAAGCAGGATCAGCGCCACCAGCGGCGTCCATTCCCAGATATCGACGAAAATAAGGGTCGCCAGCGCAGAGCTCGGATTGGCGAAAAGGCCGCGCGGATCGGAAATCCCGAACTCGGCGAGATAATAGCCGATGAGCCCGTAGTCGGCGAGCAGCAGTGCCCGGAAAATCAGCCCGACCACAAGCGGCGTGATTGTCACCGGAATCAGGATCAATGCCAGGCAGATCCGGTTGAAGCGGTCGTCGCGCCAGAGCGCCAGCGCAATGGCAAAGCCGAGCAGCAGTTCGACGGTCACGGCGCCGACGGTGAAGATGACGGTATTGACGAAAGCCCCGCGCGTCACAGTGTCGGAGAGAAGATCGACATAATTGCCGAGCCCGACGAAATGCGTTCGCCCCGGCTTCAGCAGATTGTATTCGTAAAGGCTGAACCAGATGCCCTGCGCCAGCGGCCAGACGCCGATGACGAGCACGTAGATGATGGCCGGCAGCGTCATCAGGGTGAAGAACAGCCGCCTGCGTTCGAGATAGGAAACGCTCAAGGCCGGAGACGGCTTCAGCGCGGAAGTGAGGGATAGGGTCACGTCATGTCCATCAGGTTCCTGGTTCGATGCGCGCTACCGGGATCGAGCCCGGGAGCTCGCCCAATCATGAGGCCTGAGGCGCATCGGATCAATGTCTGGAAACGGCGAGGCCGCGACATAGGCCGCGGCCTCAGGGGAGGAGATTGTTTTGTGAACCGCTATCAGAAGAGCTTCGCAGCGGCTTCCTGGGCGGCGTCGAGCGCCTTCTTGGGATCGGCATTGCCGACGAGCACATCGTTCACGGCGGTGCCGAGCAGGTCCTGAATCTCCGGATATTGCGGGATGCGCGGACGATATTCGCCGTCGCCATGCTCGAAGGTTTCGGCGATGACGGGCAGGAAGGGGAACTTATTCAGAAGATCGGGATCGGTCATCTCGCTCTTGCGCAGGAAGCTGCCGGCGCCCATCATGTTGAATTCCTTGTGCACCGGCGGGCTGACCAGCCACTTGATGAAAGCCCAGGCGGCTTCCTTCTGCGTGTCCTTGATGCCGGCGTTGATCGCCATGCCCCAACCGCCTATGCCGTAGAGCTTCGGCAGGCCGGCGCCGCGCGGCGCCGTCGTGATCGCCACCTTGTCGACGATCTTGGAAATCGACGGATCATAGTAGCCGGGCGCGCCGACCGACCATGTCTGCATGGTCGCGGCAATGCCCTGGCGGAAGCTTTCCTCGCGTCCGCCCCAGTCGTAATCAACGGCGCCGGGAGGTGCCGCCTTCATAAAGAGGTCCTTGTAGACGGTCAGGCTCTTGATATTGGCTTCGGAATTCAGCGCCGGCTTGCCATCCGAGCCGAGGATCGATCCGCCCATTTCGGTATTGTACTGCATCCAGTCCTGCGCGACCGCCGGGCCCTTCTGGCCGTTGGCGACGAAGCCGTAGGTCTTCTTGGCCGGATCGGTCAGCTTGTAGGCGGCCTCGACCAACTCTTCCATCGTCGTCGGCGCCTTCAGGCCGGCGGCGTCAAACAGATCCTTGCGATAGGCGAGCACGTTGGCATAACCGGCGAAGGGGAAAGCGACTTGCTTGTCGCCCCAATGGCCGAGCGCATTGAGAAGCGTCGGGTAGATGTCGTCGAGCTGCAGTTCGGCAGCATCGCGCTTCATCCAGTCGGTGAGGTCGACCGTATAGTTATTCTCGGCATACTGGCCGGACCAGACGATATCCATGGTAACGAGATCGTAGCCGCCGGTGCCGCCGACGAAATCGGTCGTCGTCTTGGTGAGCAGCGAGCCATAGTCGAGAATGTCGACCTTGACGGTAGCGCCCGTCTCCTCGGCGAATTTCGGAGCAAGGGCCGCCAGGACCGCGGCAAACTGGTCGTTCTGCGAAGCAAGCGTGAGGGTGATGCCGTCGTACTTCTTGTCGGCACCGATGGCTGAGCCGGCAAAAACGACCGAGACGAGGCCTACGATCGCCAATTTCTGTGTGAGACTGCTGAGCGATTTCATTTTTGCTCCCCTTATTTTGATTGGCCGGGGCACTATACATCAAACAAAATCGCACTCAAGCGCACTTGACAAAAAATTGTAAACATTAAAAATCACAAAATAAAACATATTCGCGCACGAATGTCCATATTTTATGCGCGTTGCTTAAAAAATAGCAGGGAGTGACGATTGCTATACTGTCCTATCCACTGCGCACGAGCTGCCCATCGATGACGACCACGCCGGACGAGCGACTGAAAGAGTTGGAATGCCGCGCACATGATGAAATGGCGCGCATCGAAGCGCTCGGCGCAGACTGGCCGGCGCTCGGCGACGAGGACAGAGACGATTTCCATTCCATCGTCATCTGCGGTGCCGGCTTCTCCGGGCTGTCGATTGCTTTTGCTTTGAAGCGGCGCGGCATCCGCTCGGTGCATCTTATCGATCAGAGCGAGGAAGGTCGCGAAGGTCCGTGGGTGACCTGCGCCCGGATGCAGACGCTGCGGTCGCCGAAATATCTCTCAGGCCCGGATCTCGGCATCCCCAGCCTGACGTTGCGTTCCTGGTATGAAGCGCTGAACGGCACCGAGGCCTGGGAGGCGCTCGACAAGATCAGCCGCCAGGACTGGATGAACTATCTCGTCTGGTTTCGAAGGACTGTCGGTATCGACGTCGAAAACGGCACGATGCTTTCCTCGATAAATCCGGCGGGGGGCGAACTTGCTCTCACGCTGACAAAGGGTGACGGCACCAGCCGTACGATCACCTGCCGCCATCTGGTGATGGCGACCGGCATCGACGGCTGCGGCGGTCCGCGCATACCCGCGATGGTCAAGACGCTGCCGAAATCCACCTGGACGCATAGCAATGAGCCGATCTCGATCGATTTCCTCGAGGGTAGGGATGTCGCAATCCTTGGCGGCGGCACGTCGAGCTTCGACTGGGCGGTGGCGGCCCTGGAGACAGGAGCCAGAAAGGTGACCATGTTTGCGCGGAGCGCCGATCTGCCGCGCACGGAGGTTCTCGCCTGGACAAACTTCCCCGGCTTCCTCGGCCATTTCGCCGACCTGCCTGATCTGGAGCGCTGGCGCTTCGCCCACCTCTACTTCAATTTCAAGGTGCCGCCGACGCAGGAGCAGTATGACCGAGCCTGCCGCCACCCTGGCTTTACCATGCAACTCGGCTGTGGCGTCGGCGAACTCTCGATGGACGGCGGCAAGATCAGGCTGACGACCGCAAATGACATCTTCCACGCCGATCACCTTCTGCTGGGCACCGGTTACGAGATTAATTTGGCGCTCAGGCCCGAGCTTGCCAGCCTTACCGAGGCCGCAGCACTTTGGAAGGACCGTTTCCAGCCGCCGCAGGGAGAAGAGAATGCCATGCTTGCCGACCATCCCTATCTCGGTCCTGGTTTCGAACTTATGCCGAGACACGCTGAAGCCGGCTGGGTCTCGCGCATCCATATGTTCAATGCCGGCGCGCTGGCGAGCCTCGGCCCCATCAGCAATGGCGTCACTGGTCTCAAATACGGCGTGCCGCGCATCGTCGGTGCCCTGGTGAAAGCGCTGTTCATCGAGGACTCCAACCGGTATCTTCAAGCATTGGCCGCCTATGACGAACCGCATTTCGATCCTGGCATAGACGATGACGTCACGACATCAAGAGAGGTTTTGGCATGAGACAGGCCGCCGCCGTTCAATTTTCCGGACTGGAGACCATCCTTTCGCGCGCGCGCGCGGACAGTGTCGAATTTCCTTACCTCCTCGCCAACCATGTTCCAATGGTGCTGATCGCGCTTGATCGCCTCGGTGCCTCGCCGGAACGGCTGGATCAGTGGTACGAGCAGTATCGCGACAGCCACAAGCTTCAGCCGATGCCGCCGCCGGTTGCTCCGATTTTCAGGGCAGCCTGGGCCGAGGCGCTTGGCGACCGCACCCGCGAGACGGATTACCGCGCCTTCTTCATCGGCGAAACCCACCGACTCGGCATTGATGCCGTTATCCGAACCTACCTGCCTGCCATGGTGAACGGCCTTGCCGGCAGCGCCATGCATCCGCTGATGCGTCTTGCTTATGGTGTCCTCAAAAAGGACAACGAGGAGGTCGGCACCGCGCTTGGCTATTGGGCGGCCTGTTATCTGCCGCTTCCCCCCGCGACCGGCACCGCTCCCGATACGGACGATCCTGGAAGGGTGCTTGCCGATGTCAGCAATATCGAAGGCATCCGCGATTATGCGCCGGAAACGGATCTGCTCTGGCATAATATCCGCGCTGTCGCTGCCCTTCCGGGCTTCCGTCCTGTTATCGATCGCCTGGCTTTCGGCGCAGCTACGCCGCGCCGCATGGCCGCGACTTCGCTTGCGCTCTTCGCCGGAACCATGGATTTTTCCGCACTCCATTCCGTCACTGGCCTGCATTGGCTGCGCCTCGTCTCTCTGCACCTGGAAAATGCCGAGCCCTTTTACCGCGCTTTCTGGCAGGTGATTGCCTCGCTGGTGCCGAAGATCGGCTTTCCAGAACTTCCCACCGCCGAGGCGCTGGAAGAAATGCGCAGTCGAGAGGCGCCCGTCTGGGCAGAGATCAAACGCGCAGCGATCGCTTCGGACGACGAACACGATGTCAGCCTGGTTTTTTCCGCCTTGCAGGAGGAAGAGGTTTGGAAGGATCCCCTCTATCGCGTCGTTGCGGCGTGCAGGGTTGGGCTGATCGCATAGCGGATGATGGAAGGATTGATGACGCCGAGCCTCGTAATCGAAAATGCCAGGACCGAAGCCGGCGCGATCGTCTCGCTCATTCTGGCCAATGACCGGATCGCCGCGATCGGTCCGAATGCGGCGGCCGGCATCGACCCCGCGGTGCCGCGGTTTGATGCTGCCGGCGGCCTGCTTTGCCATCCTTTCGTTGACGGTCATATTCATCTCGACAAGACCCTGATCGGACTGCCTTTCATCCCGCATATCCCCGGCGATACCGTCGCCAAGCGCATCGAGGCGGAAAAATCTCTGCGGCGCACGGTGTCTTTATCGGTCGAAGCCCGCGGCGGCGCCCTGCTGGAGAGGCTCGCAGCCTATGGAACGCTCTCCGTGCGCAGCCACGTCGATATCGATACCGAAGTTGGCCTGAAGGGTCTGGAGGCCGTGCTCTCGCTGAAGCAGAGCCATGGTCATCTCGTCGATATCCAGACCGTTGCGTTCCCGCAATCCGGTGTGCTCCGCGATCCCGGCACCGCAGGGCTGCTCGATGCGGCGATCGCCGCCGGCGCCGATCTCGTCGGCGGCCTCGATCCTGCCGGCATCGATAACGACGTGACCGGCCATCTCGATGCGATCTTCGCCGTCGCCGGCAAATACGGCGTCGGGCTTGATATCCATCTACATGACGGCGGCGCGCTCGGCGCTTTCGAGCTGCGCCAGATCGCCGACCGCACGGTAGCGCTCGGTCTCGAAGGAAAAGTGGTCGTCAGCCACGCCTTCTGCCTCGGCGAGTTGGGGGATGCCGATTTCGGCCGCACCGCCGCAGTACTCGCCAGGTCGGGCGTAGCGATCATGACCAGCGCCCCAGGACCCGTGCCCATGCCGCCAGTCAAGCGGCTTGCCGCCGCCGGCGTCCGGTGCTTCTGTGCCAACGACAATATCCGCGACGCTTGGTCGCCCTTCGGCAATGGCGATATGCTGGAGCGTGTCGGCATTCTCTGCGATCGCCAGGATCTTCGTTCGGATGAGGATCTGGCAGCGGCCTTCCGCCTGGCAACCCAGGCGCCGGCCGAGATCCTCGGCCGCCCCGTCGGCTCCTTTCAGGCCGGCTCGCCCGCCGATTTTAACATCTTGCCTGCCGCGTCGCTGGCAGAGGCCGTCGCTGCCCGTCCTCTCGATCGTACCGTCTTCCGCGGGGGCGCCATCATCGCCCGTGGTGGCCGGCTGATCGTCTGATTTTTTCCGTCAATGCAGTGCGCATGGGAGAACCACCGATGAAGGGTCGTCTCTGGATTCAATCACCGCTCGCCATCATGGCCGAGGGCGCTGGGGGCGGCATCGTCGTCGAGAATGGCCGTATCGTTGAACTGGTCACGGCTGGACGGCAGCCCGCAGACTCCGTCGATGCGCGCTTCGACGCCGGCCGGCACGTCGTCATTCCGGGTCTCGTCAACGCCCATCATCATATGTTCCAGACCCTGACGCGCGCCCATCCGGCTGCGATCAACAAGTCGCTGTGGCCATGGATCCGCACGCTCTATCCGATCTGGGCAAAACACATGACGCCCGAAGCCTTCCGTCTTGCCGTCCGTCTCGCATTGACCGAGCTCCTGCTTTCCGGCTGCACCACCACCTCCGACCACCACTATCTCTACGCCGCCGGCCTCGAAGACGCGATGGATGTCGAGGCCGAGGAGGCAGCTCGCCTCGGCATGCGCATCACGCTGACGCGAGGCAGTCTCAACATCAAAGACCAGCAGGGTGTCATTTCGCCCGCCAATGTCGTGCAGGACGACGACGTGATCCTCGCCGACAGCGAGCGTGTGCTTCGGCGTTATCACGACCGCTTCGAAGGGGCGATGGTGCAGGTGGCGCTGGCACCCTGCGCGCCCTTCGACGTCACGCTGGAGCTGATGCGCGAAACAGCAGCACTGGCTGAACGCTATGATTGCCGGCTCCACACCCATCTGGTCGAGACCAGGACGGAAGCAGAATATTGCCGCAGCAAATTTGCTTGCACGCCGGTGGAATATCTCGACCGTTGCAACTGGCTGAATGCCCGCACCTGGCTTGCTCACGGCATCCATTTCGATGATGCCGAGATCGCCGAGCTTGGCCGGCACGGCGTCGGTATCTGTCATTGCCCGACCTCGAACATGGTGCTTGCTTCTGGTATATGCCGCACATGCGAGCTGGAAGCAGCAGGCGCGCCGGTCGGTCTCGGCGTCGACGGTTCGGCCTCCAACGACAATTCCAACCTGATGGAAAGCGTGCGCCATGCACTGATGCTGAACCGCCTCAGCTACGGCGCTGAAGCCGTCACCCATATCGACGCGCTTCGCTGGGGAACCGCTGGCTCGGCAAAGCTGCTTGGCCGCGACGATATCGGCAGCATCACGCTGGGCCGTCAGGCGGATCTGGCCTTTTACAGGCTCGACGACTTGCGTTTCTCTGGTGCCGGCGATCCGCTGGCCGCCCTGGTGCTCTGCGGCGCCACCACGGCCGACCGTGTCATGATCGCAGGCGAATGGCGCGTCGCCGACGGAATGCCTGCGGGTGTCGACATCGAGGCGCTGATAGCCGATCACAATCGCGTCGCCCGCAATTTTCTTCTGTCAGTCTGAGGAGGCTCCATGGCGATCGACTTTGTCATCCGCAACGCCCGACTGGCAGGCTTGACTGAACCGACCGACATCGCCTTCGAGGCGGGCCGCATCGCGGCGATCGCGCCTGGTTTCGTCTGCGATGCCCCGCATTATGATGCCGGGGAAAAATTTGCCTGTGCAGGTCTCATCGAAACCCATATCCACCTCGACAAGGCCGGGATCATCAGTCGCTGCAATCTCTGCACCGGGACACTCGCGGAAGCCATCAGCGAAACCTCCCGGGCCAAGGCGGCCTTCACCGAGGAAGACGTCTATGCCCGTGCTGCCGTGGTCGTCGAAAAGGCGATCCTCAACGGCACCATCCGCCTGCGCACCTTCGTCGAGATCGACCCACGCGCCGGGTTCCGCTCCTTCGAGGCGATCAGGCGTCTGAAGGCGGATTATGCCAGCCTCGTCGACATCGAAATCTGCGCCTTTGCCCAGGAGGGCCTGACGAACGATCCCGATACGGAAGAGATGCTGGAACAAGCGTTGAAGGCGGGCGCCGATCTGGTGGGAGGCTGCCCCTACACCGATCCCGAGCCGACCGAACACATCCGTCGCATCTTTGACATCGCCATGCGCCATGACGTCGCCGTTGATTTCCACCTCGATTTCGATCTCGACCCCGCAGGCTCTGATCTTCCGACCATTATCGTCGAGACCGTCGCGCGCCGATACCAGGGGCGCGTCTCGGTCGGCCACGTCACCAAGCTCTCGGCCCTGCCGCTGGAAGAGCTGGAGTCGATCGGCCGCCGTCTCGCCGAGAGCGGAATCGCGCTGACCGTCCTGCCGGCCACCGATCTCTTCTTGACCGGCCGCAATTCGACCTTTCTCATCCCGCGCGGCGTGACACCCGCTCATCGCCTGGCAGCACTCGGTGTCGTGACGACCATCTCCACCAATAATGTCCTCAATCCGTTCACGCCCTTCGGCGACGTCAACCTGATGCGCATGGCCAATCTCTACGCGAACATTGCCCAGATCGGCACCACCGATGGCCTCGACGGCGTCTTCGCCATGATCACGGCGCAGGCAGCCACCCTCCTGGGAATAAAGGGCTACGGCATTGCGATCGGTAGCGGGGCAGATGTCGTCCTCTTCGACGCCCCGTCGGCTGCCGATGCCGTTGCGACCATCGCGCCCGCGCTCATCGGTTGGAAAAAAGGCCGCCGGAGCTTCCTGCGACCGCGCCCTCGGCTTTTCGTGCACGAAGGCTAATTTCGTCGCCGGTCGGCCGCGTGGCGTGGCTTTCAGACGATTGTAGATATAAGTGAGATTGCGGTCAGTGATCGAGAGGGACGATGGGACGAAGAGGTTTCGGACGGCGGAGAAGATCAACACGAAATGTTGCAATGAGCCAACCGACCATAAGCCCTGTCGCGTTCGCTGCCGTTTTCTGAACGGCAGGTGAGAATTCTCCGCCCGGTTGTTCAAGCCTTTATGCGAGCGGTGTTCCACGTCCGGCATGAGCTGGCGTTTAGCCGCCCCGTTGGAGCGCAATTTGTCGGTGATCACACGCTTTGGCGGCGTGGCTTGCTTGTTCAGAAGTCGCGTCAACAGGCACTTGGCCGCCTTGGTGTAACTTCGCGTCTGGACGATCTCATCGAGCACATATCCGTCCTGATCAACCGCTCTCCACATTTCTGACCGTTGATGCGCACACGACTTCAATCGAACTGCCAAACGTTGCCGCAAAAGGGTTGCCGCAAAAGTCGCAGTTCCATAATGTTGATTATGCCATATTTACACGTAAAACAGGTAAAATATGCATAATCAACCTTTAGAAGAGAAGTGGCTTGCCGCCTGGTCGACGTGGATGAATCCCACAAGATCCTCCGCCCGATGACGGCGCCTTCCCGGATCTTCAGTGCCCGGACCCGGGCGTAACTCAGATATGCAGGGCGCTTCCCAGAGCTTTCAGCGCCGCCTCCATCACCGCTTCGCTGCGGGTCGGATGTGCGTGGATGGTGCCGGCGATGTCTTCCAGGCGTGCACCCATCTCGATGGCCAGCGCAAAAGCTGCCGAGAGCTCGGAGACCCCGGCTCCCACCGCCTGCAGGCCGAGCACGAGATTGGTGTCGGCGCGGGCCACGACGCGCACGAAGCCCTCTTCGGATAGCATTGTCATCGCCCGCCCGTTGGCGCTGAACGGAAACTGGCCGGTGCGAATCTCATAACCTTGCGCCTTCGCTTCCGCCGGCGACAGGCCGGCGCTGACGATCTCCGGATCGGTGAAGCAGATGGCTGGGATGCATCGTTTGTCCCAGGCCCGCTTCTTCCCGGCGATGATTTCCGCCACCATCTCCCCTTGCGCCATGGCCCGATGGGCAAGCATCGGCTCGCCGGTCACATCGCCGATCGCATAGATGCCGCGCATCGACGTGCGGCAGCGGTCGTCGATCCTCAAATAAGGGCCGGCACGGTCGAGATCGAGCTCTTCGAGACCGGATCCTGCGGTTCTTGGGCGGCGGCCGACGGTGACGAGGATGCGGTCCGCCGGCAGGGACTGTTGGCGGCCATCGGCCGTTTCGACGATCAACGCCTCGCCATTGTCGGCAAGGCCGATCGCCTTGGCACCTGTCAACACCCGGATACCGCCTTCGGTCAACTTGCGCATGACGGGCCGCACCAGCTCGGCATCATATTGCGGCAGCACCTGTGGCGTCGCCTCGACGATCGTCACATCAGACCCCATCTTGGAAAAAGCCGTCCCGAGCTCCAGTCCGATGTAACCGCCGCCGACCACGGCGAGCTTTTTCGGCAGCTCCGTCAGCGACAGCGCCTCTGTCGAGGAAATGGCGCGGCCGCCGAAAGGCAGGTTCGCAAGCTCCACCGGATCGGAACCGGTGGCGATCACCACCGTCTCGGCGCGGATGATCTGCTGGCCTATTTCCGTCTCCACCTCCACCGTCTTGCCGTCGCGGAAGTGGGCGCGGCCGTGGACGATCTTGACTCGTGCCTTCTGCAGCAGCCCCGAAACACCACCTGTGAGCCGGCCGACGATCCCGTCCTTCCAGGCAATCGTCCTGCTGAGATCGATCGAGGCGCCCTCGACGCGGATGCCCATCGGGTTCTTGCCGGCAAGCATCCTTTGCGTCGCATCGAATTCCTCCGCCGCATGGATCAACGCCTTGGAGGGAATGCAGCCGACCGTCAGGCAGGTGCCGCCCGGTTTGCCGGCCTCGACGATAACAGTATCGATGCCGAGCTGCCCGGCGCGAATGGCGCAGACATAACCGCCCGGACCGGCGCCGATGACGAGGAGCTTGCAGACGATCTCTTTCATGGATCTCAGCTTTCGATAAAAATGAGCGCCGGCGTTTCGAGCAGCGTGCGGATGCGCTGCACGAAGTTTGCCGCATCCCAGCCGTCGATGATGCGATGATCAAAGCTGGAGGAGAGGTTCATCATCTTGCGCGGCACGAACTGCGTGCCGTCCCAGACCGGTCGTGTGGCGATCTTGTTGACGCCGACGATCGCCACTTCGGGATGATTGATGATCGGTGTCGAGACGATGCCGCCGAGCGCGCCGAGCGAGCTGATGGTGATGGTGGAGCCGGAAAGCTCATCGCGTGTCGCGGTGCCGGATCGCGCCGCTTCCGCCAGCCGGACTATCTCGGCGGCGCAATCCCAGATGCCGCGGGCTTCCGCGTGCCGGACCACCGGCACGGTCAGACCGGCCGGCGTCTGCGTGGCGATGCCGATGTGTACGGCACCATAGCGCGTGATGATGCTGGCATCGTCGTCGAAAGTAGCGTTGACGTCAGGCTGTTCGGAAATGGCCTTGACCAGCGCCCGCATCAGGAAGGGCAGAACCGTCAGCTTCGGATGATCAGGCTTGCGATCGCCGTTCATGGTGGTGCGCAACTCCTCGAGCGCGGACATATCCACTTCCTCCACATAGGTGATGTGGGGGATGCGCGAGGCGGAAAGCACCATCTTTTCGGCGATGCGGCGGCGCAGGCCGGTCAGCTTGATCTCCTCGGTCGCCGTCTTCTTGGCAAAACCGTTCTTGACCGCAGCAGGAGCGGTTCCAGGAGTCAGGAATTGCTCGATATCCTCGCGCAGGATACGCCCGGCCGGTCCGCTCCCCTGCACCTGCCTGAGATCGACGCCGCTTTCCCTGGCGAAGAGCCGCACCGAGGGAGCGGCAAGCGGCTTTTCCGCCGGCGCCGCCGTCGGCACTGGCGCCGCCGCAGGGGCTGGCGCTGCCGGAGCAGGTCTTGCCATCTCGGCTCTGGGCGTTTCGGCAATCGGCGTCTGCGAGATCTGCATAGGCTGAGCCTCGCCGACATCTCCCGCCGTCTCGATCCGCACCAGCGGGGCCTTGACCGCGATGCGGTCTCCAACCTCGCCGGCAAGCCATATGACGATGCCATTGACGGGAGACGGAATTTCCACGGTGGCCTTGTCGGTCATGACGGCGGCGATCACCATGTCCTCGCGGACGGGATCTCCTGTCTTCACGTGCCACTCCACAATCTCGGCCTCGGCGACCCCCTCCCCGACATCGGGCATCTTGATGATGAATTCGCCCACGGCTCAAGCCTCCATGACTTCGGCAAGCGCCCGCCCGACACGGCCGGGACCGGGGAAATAGTCCCACTCCTGCGCATGCGGATAGGGCGTGTCCCAGCCGGCAACGCGCACGACCGGCGCTTCGAGATGATAGAAGCAATGCTCCTGCACCAGCGCCGCGACTTCGGCGCCGAAGCCGGACGTCAGGGTTGCCTCATGCACGACGACACAGCGACCCGTCTTCGAGACCGAGTTGACGATCGTGTCGAGATCGAGCGGCAGCAGGCTTCTAAGATCGATCACCTCGGCATCGATGCCGGCATCCTCGGCTGCGGCAAGCGCCACATGCACCATGGTGCCGTAGGCAACCACGGTCACCGCCGATCCCACGCGACGCACCTCGGCCTTGCCGATCGGGATGGTGTAGTGGCCGTCAGGCACCTCTCCGAGGTCGTGTTTCGACCAGGGCGTCACCGGCCGCTCGTGATGGCCATCGAAGGGGCCGTTATAGAGGCGCTTCGGCTCTAGGAACATGACAGGATCGGGATCCTCGATCGCCGCGATCAGCAGGCCTTTGGCGTCATAGGGATTGGACGGCACGATCACCTTCAGCCCGCAGACATGGGTAAAAAGCGCCTCCGGACTCTGGCTGTGCGTCTGGCCGCCGAAGATTCCGCCGCCGGTCGGCATGCGCACCACGATCGGGCAGGTGAAATCGCCGTTGGACCGGTAGCGGATGCGAGCCGCCTCCTGCGTCAGCTGGTCATAGGCCGGATACATGTAATCGGCGAACTGGATTTCGACACAGGGCTTCAGCCCGTAGGCGGCCATGCCAATCGCCGTGCCGACGATTCCGGATTCGCTGATCGGCGTATCGAAGCAGCGCGTTCTGCCGTATTTTGCCTGCAGGCCCTGCGTCGAGCGAAAGACGCCGCCGAAATAGCCGACGTCCTCGCCGAAAACGACGACATTGTCGTCCTTCGCCATTGAGACGTCCATGGCGCTGCGCACGGCCTCGATCATCGTCATTCTTGACATGTCAGTACCCCGCCTTCTGCCGCTGGCGGCGGATATGCGGCGGCATCTCGGCATAGACGCCCTCGAAAATGTCGCGCACCGAAGGCCTGCCGCCGGCATGCAGCGTGCCATGCGCCTCTGCCTGGCGCTGCGCCTCGATCACCTCGTCCATGATTTCGGCTTCGGCCTGCACATGCCGCTCCTCCGACCATGCACCCTTGACGATCAGATGTTTCTTCAGCCGCAGCACGGGATCGCCGAGCGGCCAGGCCTCCGATTCCGTCTTGGGCCGATAGGCGCTCGGATCGTCGGAGGTCGAATGGGCGCCGACGCGATAGGTCACATATTCGATCAGCGTCGGGCCGAGATTGCGCCGCGCGCGATCCGCCGCCCAGCGGGCGACGGCATGGACGGCGAGATAGTCGTTTCCGTCGACACGCAGCGCCGGAATGCCGAAGCCCAGGCCGCGGGCAGCGAAGGTGCCGGAGCCGCCGCGGGCGATGCCCTGGAAGGTGGAGATCGCCCATTGATTGTTGACGATGTTGAGGATGACCGGCGCCTTGTAGGTCGAGGCGAAAACGAGCGCCGAGTGGAAATCCGATTCCGCCGTCGATCCGTCGCCGATCCAGGCCGCGGCAATGCGGCTGTCGTTCTTGATCGCCGAGGCCATCGCCCAGCCGACGGCCTG
>Ga0102588_1001896_pt1 | contig 13617 bp, 18 predicted proteins | sample AraplaMF_Col_mMS_FD_76854 | JGI IMG/M metagenome (GOLD analysis project Ga0102588, IMG submission 76854) | Arabidopsis root microbial communities from the University of North Carolina, USA - plate scrape MF_Col_mMS (SPADES assembly) (version 2) | ecosystem: Host-associated > Plants > Roots >...
TCTCGGCGAAAACGGGGCGGGCAAATCGACGCTGATGAAAATGATCTACGGCGTCGAGCAACCAGACAGCGGGTCGGTCGCCTGGGAAGGCGAACCCTTGGCCCTTGCCTCCCCAGCGGAGGCACGGGCCAAGGGTATCGGCATGGTATTCCAGCATTTTTCGTTGTTTGAGACCCTGACTGTCGTTGAAAATATTCAACTCGTTGTCCACGGCAAAAAAGCCGATCTCGTTAAACGTGTCCGTGCTCTCGGGCATGAATTCGGCCTTGAAGTCGATCCGCTTGCCCACGTGCATGCGCTTTCGGTCGGTGAACGTCAGCGAGTGGAGATCATCCGCTGCCTGATGACCAATCCGAGGTTGCTGATCCTCGACGAGCCGACATCTGTTTTGCCGCCACAGCTGGTTGAAAAGCTGTTCGAGACGTTGCGCCGGCTGCGGGACGGCGGTGTATCGATCCTCTTTATCTCGCATAAGCTCGAGGAAATCCGGGCTATCTGTGACAGGGCAACCATTTTGCGCGGCGGCCGCGTCACGGGACATATCGACCCGCGAGAACACGATGCCCACGACCTCGCCCGCATGATGATTGGCCGCGACATGCCCGAACCCATGGCCGCCGTGCCGCTCTCAGGCGGCGAGAAACGCCTTGAGATCATCGGCCTTCATCATCGGCCGGAAGATCCCTTTGCGGTGCCGCTTTCTGATATTGCGCTGACGGTGCGTTCTGGCGAGATCCTCGGGATCGCGGGCATCTCCGGCAACGGGCAGAGCGAGCTTGCCTCGCTGATCTCAGGCGAGATCGTCCTCCCGAGAGACCAGCGCGACCGGATCTATATGATGGGACGTGATGTCGGAAGGCTCGACGCAGCTCACCGACGCCAGCTCGGATTTGCATTCGTTCCGGAGGACCGGCTGGGACGGGGAGCAATTCCTGAAATGTCACTCGTACTCAACGGGCTATTGACCGCCCACCCTTTAAACCTTCTTCGTCACGGCTTGATAGATGGGACAAGGGCGTCTGCGTTTGCCGAGGATTGCATCCGTCAGTATGATGTGCGCACGCCTGGCCCCGACGCCGAAGCCGGCGCACTCTCGGGCGGCAATCTTCAGAAGTTCATCGTTGGCCGTGAGATCATGTTGGCGCCGAAGCTGCTCTTTGTCGCGCAGCCCACATGGGGTGTGGATGTTGGCGCGGCGTCCGCTATACGCGCCCGTCTTGTCGCGTTGCGCAACGAAGGCATGGCCATTCTCGTCATTTCAGAAGAACTCGAGGAACTTTTCGAGCTCTGCGATTTCATCCAGGTATTGCACCACGGCACATTGAGCCCGCCGCTTGTCACCAAGGAAACGCAACCCGAGGAAATCGGCCGCTACATGATTGGCGCGCAAGACGCTTCAAAGAAAGTCATCGCATGAATGCCTTGTCTGCCGCCTTTCTGCCCACGCTTGTCCGCCGGGAACGCGCTTCGTTTTCTGCGACGCTGGCTGCGCCATTCCTGGCGCTGGTGGTAGCAACCATCCTGAATGTCGCACTCTACGTGGCGATGGGCCGCAACCCGGTCGCCGTCGTCTATGCAATGCTGCTTGAGCCATTTCTGTCGTGGGCATCGTTTTCGGAAGTTCTTTTGAAAGCAGGGCCGCTATTGCTCATTGCGCAGGGTCTCGCGATCGGCTTCCGAGCCAAGGTGTTCAACATCGGTGCTGAAGGCCAGTTCATTCTCGGCGCCATTTTTGCCTCTGCAATTCCCGTGTGGTTTCCTCAGGCAACCGGTCAGTGGATTTGGCCCCTGATGCTTGTCCTTGGGACAGTCGGTGGCGCCCTTTGGGCGTCACTCACGGCGTTCTGGCGCGTCAGGCTGAATGCAAACGAAATCCTTGTTTCACTGATGCTGAGCCTGGTTGCGTCGCAGCTTTTGAATTACCTGCTGCTCGGCCCCTGGAAGGATCCGAACGGTTTCAACTTCCCGCAATCGGTCATGTTCCAGTACGACGCGATGGTGCCGCTCTTGATTTCGGGTACGCGCGTCAACGTCTCGTTGATCATTACAATCGTCCTGTCCTTTGCTGCCTGGATATTCATGCAGCGGAGCTTTGCCGGCTACAAGCTACAGGTTGGAGGCCTGGCGCCGCGTGCTGCAGCCTATGCCGGCTTCAAGGAAGGCTGGGCAATCTGGCTCTCGCTCCTGATCGGTGGATGTGCCGCAGGTCTTGCCGGAGCCGCTGAGGTCGCCGGGCCTCTGGGACAGTTGCAGCGATCAATCTCCACCGGCTACGGCTACGCGGCCATCATCGTCGCCTATCTGGGCGGTCTGCATCCAATCGGCATCATCGCCTCATCATTGTTCATGGCGGCTCTCTATATTGGCGGCGACAATGCCATGGTATCAGCAAACCTGCCCATCGCGGCGGTCCGGGTTTTCCAGGGAAGTCTCCTTCTCGCTTACCTTGTTGCAATCGCCTTCGTCCGGTACCGTCTTGAGTGGCGTCGGATCGTCCACCGGAGCCAATCATGAATGCCATCGAGTTCATTCTTGCGGGCATGCTCGCAGCCGCAACCCCTTTTCTTCTTGCGGCACTTGGCGAGCTGGTCGTTGAGCGCGCAGGGGTTTTGAACCTTGGCGTAGAGGGTCTGATGGCATTTGGCGCAGCCTTGGCCTTCATCATCGTTCATCACGGCGGAGGGCACTTTGCGGGGTTTGTCATCGCGGGACTTGGCAGCGCTGCCCTTTCCCTGGTCTTTGCGCTGATTGCCCTTGGCTTCAGGGCCAACCAGGTGGCAACGGGCCTTGCGATCGGCATCCTTGGCCAGGGTCTGTCTGCTCTGTTTGGCAAGTCCTACGAGAGCCTCACGGTCAAGGGCCTGCCCAAACTTTCGCTTCCGTTTTTGTCCGACATCCCGATCATCGGTGGGATCTTTGTTCAAGACGTTGTCGTCTGGATGTCGCTCGCCGCAACCATCGGCATCTGGGCCTTTTTTGCCCTTTCGAAGGTCGGGCTCGTCGTGCGGGCAGTGGGTGAAAACCCCAAGGCTGCTCACGCCATAGGCTATCACGTGATTGCTGTTCGCGTGATTGCTGTAGCCTTCGGCGGCGCGATGGCAGGCTTTGCGGGCGCCTATGCTTCGGTGGTCTACACGCCGCTTTGGGCAGACGGGATGATCGCTGGTCGAGGTTGGATTGCCATTGCGCTTGTTGTCTTCGGCACGTGGCTGACTGGCCGCATCTTTCTCGGAGCGTGCCTGTTTGGCGCCGTTTCCCTGATGGGCCTGGCCGCACAGGCGACAGGGTTGAACGTGCCCTCGCAACTTCTTGCAAGCCTGCCCTACCTCGTTACCATCATCGTGCTCGGCATCATTTCGGCAGATCGTCGCCTGTTGAAGCTGAATGGGGTCGCCTCGCTCGGCGAGCCCTTCGAACGCTGAGCGTTACAAATAGCTGCATCGAGCACGATCGAAGCTGGTGGGAGACGCGAGATTATGAGGGCTTCGCCACCAGCTAACCCAATCGCACCTGCCAAGAGCGTCTATGGTCTGAGGGCCATAAGCATTAAAGCGAGAACCCTCTATGCGCAGTCTCGATCTGGCCAGCGGTCATGCCAGGAGAGGCTGACTAAACGCCTCGCAGCAACATCTCTATTCCGAGAAGCGCAAGGGCGATCAAAAAGCAGCGCTTGAACGTCGCCGGACTAACCGCCTTCCTCATGTACTGGCCGGCCCACATACCGATCAGAGCTGGAAGAACAGCGAAGCTCGAAGCGCTACTCCATCGAGCTGAAATGCATCTTGCAGAGCAAGCCCAGCGGCGAGCGCGATGGTGGAAATCGTGAAGGATAGTCCGAGCGCCTGAACGAGATCATCCCGTTCAAAGCCAAGTGCCTGGACATACGGTACGGCCGGAATGACGAACACGCCGGTTGCGCCTGCGATTAGGCCTGTCGCCAACCCAATCATGGGCGAGAGCCAACGCTCATGTGTTTGGCTAATATGGTAAGCTTTGGCTGACAGGGTGTAGGTAGCATATGCCGTAAGCGCGAGGCCGAGAAAGACGGTGCTCAGGCTGGTTTCGCCACCTGCCAGCACAGACGTACTGGCGAGTGTGCCGACAAAAACTCCGGCCAGCATCGGCCAAAGCCGATAAACGACTGCGACAAAGTTCGGGCCTGCGATGAGTTGCCAGACATTCGTTGTGAACGAGGGGATGATGAGCAGCGAGGCCGCTGTAACGGGCGACAACAATCCGCCCAGAATACCCATGGCGACCGTCGGAAGGCCCATCCCTGTGATACCCTTTACGATACCGGCGACAAAAAATGTAGCTGCGACAGCGAGCAGCAATGAGATCGAGACATCATTCATGTCTTCTCATTACGACTTCTGGGATCGTCCACAATGCGGCAGTTCCGTTTCCAGCCTTCGCCTGGACCGAAGGCACCGAGGAGTGTAATCTTCGAGGATGCGCTTCGACTTTACCGATCTTCGCCTCTTTCTTGCTGTTGCTGACGCTGGCAGCATCACCCACGGAGCGGCGGAGGTGAACCTTTCGCTTGCGGCGGCCAGTGAGCGCCTGCGGGAAATGGAGACAACCGGAGGCATACGCCTGCTCGAACGAGGTCGTCGGGGCGTCACATTGACAGAAGCGGGTGAGGCGCTTTCGCACCACGCTCGTGAGATTCTAAATCAACTGACGCTAATGCGTGGGGAAATGGGACGCTTCGCACAAGGCATACGCGCGAGTATTCGTGTAATCGCAAATACTGCGGCCATCGTCGAGGTTCTTCCAATCCGTCTATCGTCGTGGCTTGCTTCGCATCCGCAAGTCGATATTGATCTGCGGGAGCGGCAAAGCCATGAAATCGCCCGAAGCGTCTCTGCAGGTTTCGCCGATATCGGCGTATTGTCGGATGCAGCTGCTCACCAAGGTTTAATCCTTAGACCTTTCGCGGTGAGCAAACTCGTCGTGGTCTCAGCAAAGACACATTGGCTCGCGACTGAAAAGGAAATCCCGTTCGCGCGGCTCGCCGAGCAATACTTTATAGGCCTGGAAGGCGGCGCATTACAGGACCATCTCGACGCTCAAGCCGAGAGGCTGGGCGTAATGCTCCGATACCGGATCCGCCTCCGCACGTTTGAATCCATATGCGCAGCAGCAAGTAACGGCGTTGGGGTCGCTATCGTGCCGGACACGGTGGCGCGGCAGTGCAAGCGGGCCCACAACTGCGGGATAACGCCTCTAACCGACGCATGGGCGCGGCGGAATCTTTCCGTTTGCGTGGCCTCTGGATTCGATCCCACTCCAATTGCTCGAGAGCTGTTCGACCACTTGGCAAATGCGTGACCTGATGCCAGCATTTGCCGAGGCAACGGCGCGCGAACCTCCAGCATCTCGGGGAACGCCTTTGAGGCGGGGCTTTTTGTTGACCTATACGACTTCTGCGCTAGTTTATCTCTTGCACCTGTTTTGGTGCGTCCTCTTAATTCCACCTAAATGGCCCCGCCACTTCGCGGGGTTTCTTTTTCGCCTTCGACGCAGGGGCCCGTGCATTTGCAGGGTAAGGATTCCACGGTTCGCTCTGCTATCCCGGAAAAGAAGTAAGGATTAAGCAACATCACACACCTACCGTGTCACCACTCAGCGAGCGGACGGCATGTGGTATTCTTCACCAGGCTCGGTGTTGCCGGGACGAGCCGCACCGACCCTGGTCCGTTATTCAATAATCGCCGAAGCGCCGAAGCATCGTCTGGAGCTGCAGATTTTCCTGGCGAAGGCGTATTGCCAAAAGGCGTTTCAGCCGCCTGTTCTCCTCCTCCAGGCCAGCGAGATCGTCGAATTGCGTGTCGATCTTCGCAAGGCGCGTGGCCCGATTGCTCGCCTGTGGGACGCGATTTTTCTGGCGGGCGGCGCGTTGTTTGGGAGGAGGCGCGCTTTGATTTGGCGAAGTGAGCTCAGGTTCCATTGCCTCTGCCTTGGAATCCGAGCTGACTGTTACGCTGTCCTTTTGCTGAACCGTTGGAGTCTCGAAAGCGGCGACCGGAACCTCGATCGTTGGATCGGTGCGACCTTCGCTCGACACATCAATTGATCGCACTGGAACCGGAGCCGACTCGATCTGGCTTTCTTGGACGGCGGGTATCGAAAGAGTACTCGGCTCGAAAAGGTTCGGTGTCTGCGAGGCCGTTTCACGAACGGCGGCCTCAAGATCCGTGCCGGCCCAAATGGAAGCCGGCTGTGTTTTCGATCGACGCCGCGCTGACTTGAACTCGACGACAAATTTCCGTTGCTGTGTTTTCATGGTGTCCTAAAACTATGCGAGCGACGCAATTCAGCTTGCGTCGAATCTCTTGAGCATCTCTCTAAGCTGAGCATTCTGCTGGCGCAACTTTTCAGCCAGTCTCGTCCTCAACTGCCCTATTTCGTCATCGAGTTCCCTCAACGGGTCAATGGGGGTTTCCCGGGGCGGCGAAACTGATCTCGCTCTCTGACCCTCCCCTGATACCACGGTCTTTCCGACAACTCCATCCGGGCGGTTTTCTTTGACATGGCGCATGCGTCGCGCGTTGGCTTTGCGTGCGTGTTGCCCACCGGAGCCGCCTTCCCCAAACGATTCCTGAGCCCTCGCGCCCGGCGGAGGGACCTGAGCATTGCTCCGTTCTTCATCCCCGACAAATTCGACTGGCAGCCCCGATGATGGAGGATCAATGTCCCTTCTGGCCGCGTCCGGGCCTACGAGCGTGTCGTCGTTTCCTGGCGCCAGATCCAGCGCATCCGGTACCTTTGGCGATGCGGGAAAATGCTCTTCCTCGACTTCCACCGCCTTTGCGTCGGCCTCGGGTGAAGAAACGCCTTCCGTTCGCCGTTGGCGCAACGTCAGGCTTGACAGGAATTTCCAAGGAGATTTCATCTTGCTTCAATCTTGAACAAGCTGCACCGCGAGGTTGCAGTAGCTTATTGGTCAGGCCCGGAACTGGGCCCGACCAAATCAATCTGGACAACATCCGTCGCCACATCATGTCACGCTGGGTTACCCCAACTGATCGAGTTTTTTAAACTCTCAGTTAAGACCAAGCCGTTTGCGAAGGTCAGCATTTTCCGAGCGTAGCTTTTCAGCAAGTGTCTTGCGCAACCGGCTGTTCTCTTCCTCGAGTTGGATCAGATCTGCCATATCGTCCCGTGCCGAGACAGAAGCGGGAGCTGTCTTGGTCACTTGTTTTTGCGCTCCAAGTCTCCGGCCTTGCTTGACCGCGCCCTTCGCTTTCGCAGTGGCGGTCGTTGCCGAAGCAGCTGGCTTTGGCTCGCTCGCTGGCTCTTCCACCTTCTTGCGGCGACCTCGCGGCGATTTTACGACCGGCGCTGCCGCTACGTCGGCAGCGGCCTTCTGACGTCGTGGTCCCCGTGTTTTCTTCGGCGCCGGCGCCTCCGCCGAAGTAGTCGCTTCTGCGCCTTCGGTTATCGACGCGGTATTGTTTTCGTCAGCCATGGTTTTCTCCCTCACTAGCTAAGGATTCTTTTCAACTGCGCGGGGGACAGAGTCAACATAAGGCCAATCCTCGGGATTGTGATTTTTACGCACTTCATTCAATTCAGTTCGTTGCACGTGCGACACCCCTGTTCTGGTAGCTTGCTCAAGTCATGAGCGGTAAGCGAAGGCAGGCGCAAGGGAAATGGGAGCCAACCTTTGGGCCATCGGCCGCGATGCACGAGAAACTAAATGTTGGCTGCGTTGACGGCGACTGAAAAGGCAACGGGCGACTTCTCTCCTGCCAATGCCCGGTCAACTGCGACGCGCATCACTGCCCGAGCGCGTTCGGAATCTAACGGTACACCATGATCGTTACACCACTGGCGGACAACATCGCTCACCGTCTGGAGGTCGTCGTCATCCAAGGGGATCAAGTTGAGAAGTGGAGGCATGCCCGTGCTCTCCAGTTAGTCCAGAGCACCTATAATCTCCCAACCGGTCTCTGCCGATAAAATAGGGACCGACACCTGGAATGATACTCCGATCTAGGAGCAAGGCAATGCCGAGATCGGAGGTCAGACAATGTATAGGAAGGGGCGCATGCTGACACTGTTGACCAGGGCGATGCCAAAATGAAGTTGACCGAGAATAGCCTTGCGATCCAACTCTATGTCGTGCTTGACAAACCGCCATCATACCGTCCGGATGGCGCCCTAGTCGGACATAATCGAACACATCTCCCTTTTCGCTTCGGGGGCGACGAATGGCCACTCGATCCGTCGTGAGGGCTGAATTAAGCTGGCGGGATCCTGCAATGCCCCACCAGCGCTACGAGCATAAACTCTCTTCGGTCAAGCCTAGTTCCTTGCGAGAAGAACAACGTTCTCGTTCGACAAGGTTACAGTCACAGGAGCGCCATTGATCCGAATGGTAACCTCTCCCTTTTCGTCGTCCACGGCAGTAATCTCACCAAACAGACTGACACGGTCTTTTATGGTGAAACTCCTGCTAGATGTGTCGGAACGCCACATCGAGTCGTCCCAGTAGAGGTCGAGTTCCGATATGCCAACGCTCGTGAGAAAGCTGGTCTTCAGGTTTTGCTCCAGCCACTCTGCCGAACAGCCAAGCGCGGTCGCGGCCGCGTTGACGTCAGAATAGTCGTTCTCTCCGCCCTCGCCCCAAGTGACCTTGACGGACTCGCCGCGCTCTGGATTTCGATAGATCCGAACGTTCTTCTGTCTCATGGTTCGACCTCCAATTGGCTGTGACTTAGCGTTGATGTGCGAGTTTTCTTCCGCGTTGATTGCGTTTTTGGTCATCCCGGCTCAAAGATTGCGGATTGGCGATATATTGTAAAGGCACTCGAGCGAGCTAGCCGCTACTACGGGGTCGTAGTCTGGACTTTCCCGCGACGCCTCTCTCGCCCAGCGCTCAAGGTAAAGATTCAGCGCTTCAACGTTAGTCTTGGTCATTCAAGCAGGGAAACCAGCGACGATGCAGCTCGAAAATTCGGCCACGACACGGCTGGGCCTCCCGGAAATGGGGTGTCATCGACTTCGCTCGTTTGAGGGAAAGCAACACAAGCTTCGAGACCTATCTGAAGCGCATAGCGAGGCCATTGCCTTTCGTCAAAAGATGAGGCGGGCTAGACAAGTTGGCCTCATCGCCGAATGCAATCAGACCCGCAAGAAACTGGGAGAAGACACATACGACTACCTGGTTTTCTAGATTCTCTTCCAATCGCCGTGCGTCCTCCCCGGCCAACAGGATTGCGACACCGGCGGCGTGTTCATGCAGTTCTGAATCCTCCTCGATATTTGCGAAGATATCGCATCGCCTTCATGCTTCACTCCATTCACCGCCTGGTTGATGAGGATAGGAAGTTCGCTATGTTGGACAACTATTGGTGATGTGGCGCTATTGGATTGATGAATGTCGCTATTTGGACATCAAGCAATCAAATGAAAGGTAATGTAGTTATAACGAAATAAAGCGCAAAAAAATCGCGCCGGGAACGAATCAAATGACACCGTCCGAGTACCGGGCGACGCTGGCTGTCATCGGATTGACGGCAAGCGTCGTACAAGAGCTTTTCGATATAGATGAACTTACAAGCCGCCGATGGGCCACCGGCGACCTACCCGTTCCGCGCGCCGTCACATTGAGTTTGTTGCTGATGGCATCGTATGGCGTCTCCATCGGTGAGGCACGGATTCTTACAGGCTCCATACCCCTATTAAAGTCAGCTTGAGCCCCCTCCCCCGACCGCATGCAAGTGGGGTCATGTTAAACCTGCCCCATCCTTTTGCAGGATAGTACGGGTCGAAAACGCAGTCAGCAGCGATGTCGCCGACGGGTGGCCGTCTTGCGGCGGACTGGCCGCGCGATCGGAAAGAGCGTGGGTTTCAGAAAAGACCGTGCAGGCTGTTTGACCAGTTCAGTTTTAAGAAGGTCTGGGGGCCCAAAGATAGTGCCGGTCTGAAGCGGGCGAAGGGAAGCCGTTTGGGGCGGGGGCTTCCCTTCTTGTGCTTCCCAGCCGCTCAGCGATCAGGACAACCTAGAGATATCCGCCGTGGGCGATGCACGCTAGTTGGACCAAAGTCCGAGCACGTCCGTCCAAAGTCCGAGGTGCTGGCGTCACACGTGCACATTGCCGCTTGGAGGAGGGTGATGGAGCAAATGAAGACCGCTGCGCGCGACGACATCGTCGAAACCGTTCGATCGTTGGCAAGGACAGGCAGCCAGGAAGTGGCGATTGGCTGTGCCTGTTTTGCGTTGTAGGCAAGACTTGCGTCGCGGCATTGATCTTTGTCAAAAACCCATGGCTCTGGCCACAATCCAGGTGGGAACCCCGGCCGTTACGGCTGATGCCAGCAGTATTGAGACTATCTTGATTGCATAAGCCCGAGCATCGTGCCGTTCGTATCTCATTGACCTACCTTCCAATCCCCGTTTGCGAATTGAACTACGGGGTGACGGACGCGTCGAGTCACGATTCTTCAACGTCGTTAATAGTCGGCGTCGGGCGGACCCCGCGATCGCGCCCAATATTACCGAGCAGATCATCCGTCAGCCCCCGGACCGTCGCTACGGCTAAACGCATGTCGACCAGCCGGCCAGCATGCTTGGTAATAAGACGCCGTGTCATGAACGGGCGGCCGAAGCCATGCGAGACTGTTATTTCTGTCATCGCCTTGAAGGCCCGCTGAGCATTGATCGGTGGATGAGTGGCACCACCTGCAAGGGTCTGCCATCTACGGTGCCGGATCGTGCAGGCACGGCGGTTGCGAAAGGCGTTCACTTTCCACATCTGCTACCCAGCGAGGGGTCGAACGTTATCAAGTAACTTAGTGACCAACCCTGCGGCAATGCGGGCCTCCGTTGGCTCTCGTCGGGAAACGGGACGATCGCGTGTTGTTAGGCCAACATGTCTCCTTCGATCGCTGCGGCGACAAATAGGTCCCGGGCAAAATCGGGCGACTCTCTTCGACATAGCGCCCCGCTACAGGCGCGCATTGCGGCCAGGTAGTGCGGGCCGCGGTCAGCAGGCCATCGATATTTGAGATACTCAACTGCATCCGCCGGCCCAAATATTGTTTCGTTCCAACCATTTCCAATTCGCACACGTATAGGCGCCCTCCAGTATATGATGGAGTGCCTTCTCGCTTCATTTTTCATGACAATGGTCCTCCTGGAACCTGTTGCCTAAGCGCGAGAAGATGAGAAACGTTCCATCACAAAATGGCGCATGCCAATGCTATGAACGGCACAAATAGAACCATAGCTGTTGCAGGCAAATTTGAGGCGCACATGGCCGTGGAGGATGTGAGGAAGGTCCTTCATGATTCTGAAACCGATCAGACACCGGCGCCAATCCCAGATGCACAAATTCTGGAACCAACCCTCTGCGTTTATTGTTTCTTTCTCCAAAAAGCCGAAGCCCGGACTCGCGCTAATGCAGTGTCCAGGGCCCGCGGCTAGCGCAGCATGTTCCTTGAGGAGAAGTCAGCCGTGTCAGAACTGCTTGGTCCGGCGTTGGTACAGCGAGAAGTGGATGATTCCAGTTTGGAAGAGCTCCACGCGGACGCCGCAAGCTGTAGAAGATGTGATCTCTACAGCGGCGCCACTCAGATCGTCTTCGGGGAGGGTCCGAAAACCGCGGAAGTCGTATTCGTAGGAGAGCAGCCCGGCGACAAAGAGGATTTGGCCGGCCGGCCGTTCGTCGGCCCGGCGGGAAAGCTGCTTGATCGCTGCCTCGAGGAGGCCGGCATCGAACGCAATCACTGTTATCTCACCAACGCGGTCAAGCACTTCAAGTTTGAACCTCGCGGCAAACGTCGTATTCATGCAAAGCCCAACAAGGGCGAGATCAAGGTGTGTGCATGGTGGCTTGCGGCGGAGCTACGCCTGGTACGGCCAAAATTGGTCGTGGCTTTGGGTGCCACGTCGGCCTATTCGCTCCTCGGGTCGCACGTCAAAGTCACCCGGGATCGAGGTTCTGTCTTGCGCCCCCCCATCGGCCCACCGGTTTTCATCACCATACACCCGTCCTCGCTCTTGCGAATATTCGATCAACCGACGTGCGGGCGAGCCGTAGCACAATTTGTAGATGAAATGCGACGTGTTCGCGCATTTCTCGAGCGTTAGCAGGTGGCCGAACTACAAAGTCCAAAGTCAAAACCGTTGGCTTTCGATGGAGATCAAAGCCGTCACCATGTTGGAAGCTCGAGTTTTGACCAAGCCATCGATTTCTCGGCGACGTCCGACGTCACGGCGTCGGGCCCAGGGGTAAGGTAGTATAGAGCGACACGACTCTTCTTGGGACCGATACGGAGCATGCAGTTTTGACGTCGTTGATGATACCAAAACGCCGCTCTCGCTGGTTCTAGTATGCCCGACTTTTGCGGGGGCCGTTGTTGAGCCTTTGCCGGCTCCAAACTTTTCGCGTCGATTAGAGTTCTACCTTATGAACCAAGGAGGATCACATGTCACCCGACCATACTGTCCAGCAACAGCGGAAGATCCAGAAGGAAGTCGAACAGGCCGACAAGAAGGGAAAATCAAAGCCGTCTGGCGCTATGCAAGCAGGAGCCCGCCGCTATCCGGAGCCGCCATTTCCACAAGTTCATCAAGACAAGCCAGGCTCGGAAGCCGATCTTCCATTGGCGCCGATGTACGATGCGCCCTTCTACAAAGGATCGGAGAAGCTGAAGGGCAAAGTCGCGCTGATTACCGGCGGCGATTCCGGTATCGGACGATCGGTTGCGGTTTTGTTTGCTCGCGAGGGTGCAGACATCGCTATCATCCACCTCGATGAACCCAAAGATGCCGAAGAAACCAAGGCAGCCGTAGAGAGGGAAGACCGGACATGCCTCGTCATCCATGGTGATGTCAAAAATGCTAGCTTCTGCCAGATGGCGGTCGAGAAGACTGTCACGCGGTTCGGACATCTCGATATCCTCGTCAACAACGCTGCGTTCCAGGTGCATTCACAAAATATCGAAGACCTAAGCGATGAACATTTCGACGAGACGATGAAGACGAACCTTTACGGCTATTTCTTCATGGCGAAAGCGGCCGTCCCTCATCTCGTGAATGGTTCGGCGATCATCAATACAGGGTCGGTGACGGGGCTCGAAGGATCGAAGGAGTTGCTCGACTACTCAATGACAAAAGGCGGCATACATGCCTTCACCCGAGCACTCGCGGGCCAGCTTGTTCCCAAGGGCATCCGCGTGAACGCGGTCGCACCCGGGCCAGTCTGGACGCCGCTCAACCCTTCGGACAAGGAGGCGAAGGATGTGGAAACATTTGGATCGCAGACGCCGATGAAGCGGGCCGCACAGCCGGAAGAAATCGCTCCGGCATACGTCTTCCTCGCGTCGCCCCAAATGTCGAGCTACATCACGGGCGAAATTCTGCCGATCGTTGGCGGCTACTGAGGCTGGCCATGGCAATGTGCTGTTCTTCTCGATCACAAGGCGTCCGCCTGCGGAAATCTCTCGTACGGCTTCGGTTCCGCTGACGCGGCGACCGAAGACGTGCGACTGCCCTGGCGGCCGACGGCCGTCCTTCCCCTCCGCCTTGGAGCTCAGCTATGGATGCTGCTAGCCGGACATCGCCGTTCGCCTTGGCCGAAGTTCGTTACAGGATGCGTGCAC
>Ga0102588_1001902_pt1 | contig 13584 bp, 13 predicted proteins | sample AraplaMF_Col_mMS_FD_76854 | JGI IMG/M metagenome (GOLD analysis project Ga0102588, IMG submission 76854) | Arabidopsis root microbial communities from the University of North Carolina, USA - plate scrape MF_Col_mMS (SPADES assembly) (version 2) | ecosystem: Host-associated > Plants > Roots >...
CTGGGGGTCGAAGTGAACGAGGAGTTGATTGCCAGGCAGAGTTTTGAATTCTGGGAGGCGCCTCATCTGAAACGCCGGGATGGCTCGGTGACGAATTGGTGAGAAAGAGAAGCGAGCCGACTTGGGCGAGAAATTGCGCGCCGGGTTCATCGTTCCTCGCACATGGCGCAAAGCGCACTTTTCACCGATCTTTTCTCAATTGCTCACCCGGAATTATGGATGAAAGGCCAACGCGATAGCGTCAGCAATATGCTCGCTTGAAGCGCGAAGAATGGAAGTGGCAACCCGGATGTGATCGGCAAGACCGAAAATTTACTTCCGGGGACCACGATAATGTTGCGAGCGGCCAATGTGACCATAGCGAACGGTTCCGAAGCAACCGGCACCCATAGGCACAGACCGTGGCTGTCCTGCACAGGGACACCACGGTCCCGAAGTGCTGACGCGAGTGCGCTGCGGCGTTGCGCGTAGACTGTTCGTGCTGCAGCAATGCTGTCCCAGACGCCTGGGTCTCGCAGGAGAAAAGACGCCGCTCCTGAAGGATGCGGCTCGTCAAACCCGCGCTGAAGGCGCGGGATGATTGAATCTGATCCACAACGGCTTTCGTGCAAGCATCCCGAAGAGCCCGGATTCTCACGCAAACGCAACCAGTTCTTCCCGCGAACAGAAAGACGAGCGGATTGCTGTGTCTGGACGTGGCCCCTTGCTGCCGACAGCCAGCAGTGTCGACCACATGACGGCGGACGGTCATGGAAATTGTTGCGCCCGCCGACGTTTAAGTCGCGCTCTACTTATCCTTCACGGCAGCGATCGCCGTCACCTCGATCAATCGACGTGGATCACCGAGATCGGCCACTCCGATCGTCGCGCGAGCCGGAAGGTCCTCATCTGCCAACCATGCAAGCCAGGCCGCATTCATCTCTTCCTTCTTTGACATATCCGTTATGTAGATACGGGCTTGTAGAAGGTTCTTCTTGTCGGAGCCGCCTTCCGCAAGGACGGCATCAAGCTTCGCGCAGACTTCGCGCGTCTGACCTTCCATGCCCTGATCGATGTTGACAGCGGCATGGCCGCCAATGAACAACAGACCATTGTGCTCGACGGCCCCATGCATGATGCGAGCTTTTCTGATGCGCTTGACCATTGGTATTTCCTATTGTCGTTGATGGAACGTGGTTCGTTTGGACAGGCGCGAATCTCCGCAGCCCGCCCACGCGAGGATGAAACAAGGTCTGCCTCAGACCCGTTGTCAGCGACTTGGCGCGTAAGCGGTCACTGGAAGTTCGGTCGGCTTGCCACTGATGACCTCGGAGAGGAGCTTGCCGGCATAGGGGCCGATGGATATTCCCCCGGCACCCAGGCCATTTGCGACACTCAGCCCCTGCAGCCCGGGCACCCGCCCGAAGATCGGCTTGATCGTCGGACCAGCGGGACGAAAGCCGATGCGGGTTTCAATCACTTCGGCATTCGCCAGACCGGGAGCAATCTGAAGGCCGGCATTGAGGACTTCCGCTTGGCCAGCCGCCGTTACACGGTTGTCGAAACCAGAATCGGTTTCTCGCGTCGCGCCGACGACGACACGACTGTCGTCGAACGCCAGCATATAGTGGCTCGTCATCGGCAGAAGAACCGGCCACTGTGCGGTCGCAACGCCGGGGAGGCGGAGGTGAACGATCTGCCCCTTTTGTGGCTTGACCGGGTGAGCCAGGCCAAGTGGCTCCAGAATTTGCGAGGCCCACGCCCCCGCCGCGATTACGATTTCGTCCGCCTCGATGATCTTGCCGGATCCAATGCGGCAACGAACGCGCTCGTCATGCATCTCCAGGGTGACGAAGTCGTTGCTGTAGGTCGCGCCTCGCCTTACAGCCGCGCGGATCATAGCAGCCGACAACAGCCGTGCGTCAACGCGAGCTCCTCCCGGTATGAAATATGCTGGGAGATCCTCGCGTAGAACCGGGAACTTTGCCTTCGCTTCCGTCGGGGAGAGGAGGGAAACCTCCCCTGCCTCCGGCGCGCTTTTAATCCTGCGCTCAATCCGTTCTCCGGCGGATTTAAGGTCACCGGCATCGGAGGAGGTGACCAGCGCACCGACTTTCCGATAGCCAAGCTCGGCCTCAGAATCGCTGGACAAGTCCGCGATCAGCTGATCGTAGTATCGCGCACCAGCAGCGTACATTTCGTACCATTCGGGCTCTTCGATCTGCGTTGCCCAGGGGCACACGATCCCGGCGCCTGCGAGCGTCGCTTTGCCAGGATGGACCTGATCGAAAATTGCGACCTCCGCTCCGTGTCGGGCAAGGTGGTAGGCCGTGCTCGCGCCGAACATACCTCCCCCGATGACAATAACCCGCATTTTTGTTCCTCGACTTTCAACCTGTTCGTCAGCAGGCCTTGCTGCGGCAGATGTAGTTTGTGACATCAATCCTCGACCGTCACGCCGGACATTCGTGACGTCCCGAAGATCGCCGGGACGAAGCCCTTGACCTTCTTGGAGACCGCCATCAACTGGTCGGCGCTTCCGAACATAACCGCTGGCACGTCGTCGTAGAGAACGTGCTGAGCTTTTTGATAAAGTTCGGTACGCTTGGCCTGATCCGATATCGACCCGGCCTGCGCCATCAAGGAGACGAAGTCCTTGTTGCACCAGGCGCCAATGTTCGACGGGCTTGGCTTTCCATCGGAATTGCACGAGAAATAGTTGCTGGGGATCTGGCTCGGATCCGGAAAGTCCCAGATGCCACCAAACATGCCGACCTCGGCTTCGTGCGCGCGCGCCCGCTTGATGTATTCTGCCCACTCGTAGCTGATGATCTCTGCCCTGACGCCGATGGCGGCCCAATCTGCCTGGATCATTTCCGCAGCGCGCCGACCGTTGGGCATGTAGGGGCGAGCAACGGGCACTGCCCAGATCTGCGTCGCAAACCCATCGGGAAAGCCCGCCTCGGCAAGCAACGCTTTCGCCTGCTTGGGATCATATTGATAAGGCCCAAGATCTGTCGCGCTACCCCAGAGGGACGGCGGGATGACCGCTCCTGTCTCGTGCCCCATGCCGTCGAACACCACATTGACGAGCGACTTCATGTTGATGGCTTGAGCGAGCGCCCGGCGCACGCGGATGTCTTTGAACTTGTCCATGGTGAAGTTGAACGAGATAAACCCGGACGATGCGACCTTGACCCTTACGAGGTCCAGGTTTCCGCTGTCTTGTATCGCCTTGGCATCGGCCGGGCTCGGGAAATACGATATTGCACATTCGCCGGCCAATGCCCGCTGAACGCGCACCGACGCATCGCTACTGATGGCCATGATGATGCCATCGACCATTGGCGTATTCGCAGCGATATGCTGTTCAGCACCCCAGGTACTGGAAAATGGAGACAACCTGACGACCGCATCAGTCTGGTAGTCCTGCAGTTGGAAAGGACCGGTTCCGACGGGGTTGCGATCAAATAGCTCGGGCGTGCCGGCGGCAAGCAACTTGTCGGCATATTCGGCTGACGTGATCTTCAAGGAGCCGTGGGCCATGATGCCGAGGAACGGTGCGAGCGCCTTCTTCAGGGTGAACGCGACCGTGTAGTCGTCGATCTTCTCGATCTTGCTCAGTTCATCGGCAAGCTTCGTGTTGAAGGTAATGTAGCTGCCGCCATTCACCTGCCGATAGGGATGGTCCGGCTTCATCATCCGATCGAAGGTGAACATGACGTCGTCGGCGTTGAACTCACGTGACGGGGTAAAATCCGCCGTCGTCTGCCACTTGACGCCCTTGCGAAGATGGAAGGTGTATGTGCGGCCGTCTTGCGAAACATCCCAACGTTCAGCAAGTGCAGGAACAATCTGCGATCCGCCTGGCTCGACCGTGACCAGGCCATCATAGATCTGCTCCAGGACAGTCGCGGTCGTGCCGTTGCTCGTTAGCTGCGGATTGAACGTCTCGGGCGCTCCCTCCAGGCAGACCGTCAAAGGTGCGGCCATCGCCGACGTTGCCAGTCCAGCCATCAACGCAGCCAAAGCGAGAGTATGCTTCATTTCACATGCCTCCAAGGTCTCAAAGGAGTGACAGAGCTCCGATGGCCAAGCGTTCGACACATCGTCCGGGAGGGCAGGCGATCTGGTAGCCTCTCAGCAAGCGCCTCCATAAAGCTCAGCTCCAAAATGATTGTCAAATGTCAAAATGGAGCAGTAACATAACCAAAACTCATGGAGCGCCTTAATGAACGTACGCCAGATCGAAGCTTTTCATGCGGTGATTGAAACGGGGTCCGCGACACGCGCGGCGGAGCGACTGGGAATCACCCAGCCGGCGATATCCAAACTGCTAAAATCATTCACTTTGGACTGTGGATTCGCCCTGTTCGAGCGGAGAGGTGGCCAAATGGTGCCGACGCGTGAAGCAGAAATCCTCGCGACAGAGGTTGCGAAGGTTTTCCATGGAGCAAAGCGCATCAAGGAAGTGGCGCGCGCTGTTCGTGACCATGAATGGGGCGAGATCAGCATAGCGGCCCCACCGGCATTCTCCGTTCGCTTTATCCCATCGATCCTTGCGAAGAACATGAAGCGCCTTGACCTTCGCATACAGGTCCTGTCACGAAGCTCGCCGAGTATTCTCGATATGGTCGCAACCCAACAAGTCGACCTCGGACTGTCGACCATACCGGTCGACCACCCACAGGTGTCCAGTGAGCACCTGATAACCTTTCCGTTGGTTTGTATGCTTCCTGCAAATCACCCATTGGCTGACAAGGAAGAGCTTCACATCAACGATATCCGATCCGAGACATTCATCGCCCTGCCGTCCAGCGACTGCTCGTTTACCAGAGCTGATCGCGTCTTCCAGATCCTTTGTGCCCCCTCACGCGGCAGGATCGAGGTGCCATACTCCGAAACCGCCGCAATGCTGGTGGCCGAAGGAGCAGGCGTCACGATTGTTCCGCCATTCGTTGGCCTGGATCTTGACAACGTGGTTCGGCGACCGCTTCAACCGGCGGAGCACGTTGACGTCTGGCTGTTAAAGCCAAAACTTCGTCACTCGCCACTGGTTGTAAATCTGCTAGCGGATTTGCTGCGTGATATCTTTTCGAACCTTGCCACTGCACCGGCCTCGTCGATCCACAACGGGTTGAAAAGGCTTGTAGGGCCTGACAATGGATAGCCGCTATCGCAAGATACGTTACGATCAGAAGACCGACTAAAGATTTGGGTCACTTTTGAACCGAAGCCTGGGCAGACCGCCAGGTCCATCGGTCCAGGCAGAGAACGACCGCAGGGTACTTGGCTCGATTTTTGAGATTGAGGTCGCCCGCGTTAGGCCCGAAAGACCGGCGGACCAACGTCACTTCGTCGCACGTTGCGATGATCGACTTCTGTGGCAAGGCGCTAGATCCTGGATGGCGAAAATTTGCCTGCAACTGCCGTCGCTTTGGTCAATTTGCTAGGCGTCGACGCGCTATTGCTGCATGAAATCGCATGCCATGGACAAGGCCGTTGTCATTGAAGTCATAATTCGGATTGTGGAGCGGAGCCGATGTCTCGCCATTGCCGAGGAAGACGAAGCACCCAGGAACCCGGCTGAGGAACTGCGCGAAATCTTCTGATCCCGTCATCGGTTTTGATGCGACCCTTGCGTTCGACGCGCCATATAATTCCACCGCCACGGCCATGGCTTCGGCAGCCAAGGCGGTGTCGTTCATAAGTGGAACGAATTCACGCGTGTAACGGACATCGGCCTCGACATTATAGGCAAGCGCAGTGCCTTGCGCGACAATCCGCATCTGCTGCTCGATGCGCTCGCTGATCTCCCTGCGGAAGCTGCGGGCATCACCGAGAATGCGTGCCATGCCGGGCAGGGCATTCCTGGTACCGTCGGTGATGAGCTCAGTGACCGATACGACGCCGATGTCGGCGGGGTCGATGCGCCGCGCGACGATCGTCTGCAGATTGGTGACGATGGCGCAGGCGGCGACCAGGACTTCGCTGCCCCAGTGCGGTCGGGCGGCGTGTCCCCCGACGCCCTTGAGGGTGATCTCGAAATTGTCCTCCGCCGACATGAATTCTTCGGGTTTTGTCTCGAAATAACCAACAGGAAGACCCGGCATATTGTGGATGCCATAGATTTCATCAAACGGATATTTCTCGAAAAGACCATCGGACATCATCGCGAGTGCGCCTTTTCCCCATTCCTCGGCCGGCTGGAAAATGAAGCGGATCGTCCCGTCGAAACCGCCTTCTGCGGCAAGCATCTTCGCGGCTCCGAGGAGCATGGCGGTGTGACCGTCGTGACCACAGGCGTGCATGAGCCCGCAGTTGCGGGATTTATGTTGCATGTCACCCTGCTCGGTGATGCGCAGGGCGTCCATGTCGGCTCGCAAGGCGATGGCGCGGTTGCCGGTCCCTCGCTTGAGGGTTCCGACAACCCCGGTACCACCGACGCCTTCGGCGACCTCATCGAGGCCAAATGTTCTAAGTTTGTCGGCGACAAACGCAGCCGTGGCTTGCTCCGCAAAACCGAATTCTGGATTGGCATGGAGGTGTCGCCGCCACTCACTCATTTCGGCATGGAGCGTCTCAATGTCGATCATCAGATCAGTTCTCCGGTGCGGTGAGATTGCGGACCACGTCAAGCAACACATTGGCTCCTGCGACCAGATCGGTGTTGGGCGTGAATTCCTTGGGGTTATGGCTGATGCCGCCGATACTGGGTACGAAAATCATCCCCGAGGGTGCGATCCTGGCGATCATCTGAGCATCGTGCCCTGCACCGGAAGTCATCCTTTTCGATTTCAATCCACGGGCCGTCGCAGCCTCCACGACCGCCGCCACAATGCCGCTGTCGAATGTCACCGGCTGAAATCTTGCCAGACGTTTCGTGGTGATTGTGACCTGCTCATCGTCTGCAATCGTATCGAGGTATGTTGCCAAGGCAGCTTCTTCCGCCAACAGTTTTTCCTCATCGGGATCGCGCAAGTCAACCGTGAATGTCGCTTTTGAGGGGATCACGTTGATTGCGTTTGGCTCGAACTCCATGCACCCGACTGTGGCAACCGTAGGGGTGTTCGAGGCCGTCGCCCGGTCGCGCACAAAGGTGATGACGCGCGCTGCTGCCAAGCCGGCATCGCGGCGCAGGGAAATGGGTGTCGTGCCTGCATGGTTGGCATCTCCTTCGATGGTTACTCGCTGCCAGGAAATGCCCTGCAGATTCTCGACGGCCCCAACCGGCGTCTCCTCGCGCTCGAGGATCGGCCCTTGTTCAATGTGGAGTTCGATATAGGCGTGCGGTTGCAGGAAACCGGGCTCTTGGGGTCCGGCATAGCCAATTCGGGCAAGCTCCTCACCAAGGACAGATCCATCGGTGCCTACGGTGGCAAGCGCTTCATCGACATCAAGTCCGCCCACATGGACCAGCGACCCCATCATGTCAGGCGCATAGCGCACGCCTTCTTCGTTGGTAAATGCAGCAATCGCGATAGGTCGGTTTGGATTGAAGCCCTCCGATTTCAGGGTTTCTACGACTTCCAGTCCCGAGAGGACACCGTAACAGCCGTCAAACACCCCTGCATTGATCACAGTATCGATATGAGACCCCAGCATCAGCGGTTTTGCTGTATCGTCGGCCTGTATCGGCGCCCAGATGCCGAAGATGTTGCCGATCCGATCGACTGCGACATCGAGCCCGGCTTCCTGCATCCAGGCGATCAAGCGATCCCGGCCGTGCTTGTCCGCGTCGGACGCCGCAAGCCTGACAAGGCGGCCATCCTTGTCTCTGCCGATGGAGCCGAGTTCACGGAGACGTCCGAGCAAGCGTTCCTCATTGACCGATGATCCAGTCATGCCGCCGTCCCTGCGTTTCTCGACAAAATCGATCCGGGTGCTTCCCCGACGATCGCCTCATACTTGAGCGGATCGGTCGCTCCTTCGGTGTTGATCACAAGGACCCGCGATTGATCTCCAAGCCGCAAATGGGCCTTGATCTGCCGATCACCGATGGCCCTGATCAATCCCGCCAGGCCAACGCCACCGCTTTCGCCCGCCACGACGGCGGGGTCTCCCACGACCGGATAGGCCAGCCTCTTCATGACGGTGACTGCGTCGTGTTCGTCTACGGTCATGAACGCGTCTGCCACACGCGAGAGGATGCGCCAGGCTACCAGGGACGGCTGGTAGCACTCGAGCATGGCCATGATTGTCGGCTCACCGTGGTCGACCGTCACCGGATGCCCGGCCCTGGCGCTCTCGACGATGCATGCTGCACGTTCGGGGTCAACAACTGTGAAGATCGGGCGTGTGTCCCCCATGACAAGCGCGAGATAGCCGGCTGCCGCAGCAGCGATGCCGCCAACCCCTGACTGAACGAAAACATGGGTCGGCGGGTCCTGCAACTCCCTGAGTGCCTCGCGGAATATCGCGGTGTAGCCCTGCATTACAAGGCTTGGAATGCGCTCATAGCCAGGCCAGGACGTATCCGACACGATTGTCCAGCAACGCTCGATCGCAACCCTGGACGCTTCCCTGACAGAGTCGTCGTAGGTTCCCTCGACGCGACACACGTCGGCGCCAAATCCTGCGATGGCCGCCACCCGTTGGTCGCTGACGCCCGAGTGAACGAAAATCACGGCACGTGCGCCAACGGTCTGCGCCCCCTGGGCCACGGAACGTCCGTGGTTGCCGTCGGTGGCACATGCAACCGTCATGGTTTTTGCCACGGCCAGGACCTCCGGTGAACCAAGTTCAGTTACATCGACTTGTCTGGAAAGGCATTTGCTTGCCTCCTCGAGCACAAGACGCATCACCGCGTAGGCACCGCCAAGCGCCTTGAAGCTGCCAAGGCCGAGCCGGGAGCCTTCGTCCTTCATATGGATGCTCGACACCCCGAGTTTGCGGGCAAGGCCGCCGAGGGACACCAAGGGCGTCTTCGCGTTGTTTTGGCGGTGCGACAGGAATCTCTCGACCTCCGCGGCAGCCACCGGGCCAAGAGCTTCCGCGTCCCGTGGGTCCAGCTGAGACTTGTAGGCGCTATTCGAATTTATGAGAAACATGGGGGCCTCGCTCGGGTTCGAGGGGAAAATATATTGCATTGCCTCCGCATCGTGCGCTGAATATTCGGGTCTGATTTGCAAGTTTGTTTCGTCAAGGGAGCGAAAAAGTATGGGTGCGCTGGCGCAGAAGATCATTTTGGATGACTTCGACCGCAAAATCCTCGCCCTCCTCCAGAGGGACAACCTCACGCCGCAGAGAATGATCGGCGAAGCGGTCAATCTGTCGGCTCCAGCCGTTCAGCGCCGGATCAAGAAGATGACGGAAGCCGGTGTGATCAAGGCGAATGTCGCGATCGTCGATCCCGCAGCGCTGGGGCATCCGATCACAATCTTCGTTGAAGTGGAGGTGATCAGCGAGACCGCGGAGCAAATCGAAAGCGCCAAGCGGGAATTCGCGGCGACCCCCGAAATCCAGCAGTGTTACTATGTGACCGGCGAAGCAGATTTTGTCCTCCTCGTCGTCGTACCATCCATGAAGGAATATGAATCCCTGACCCGGCGGCTCTTTTTCGGAAACAACAACGTCAAACGTTTCCGGACGTTTGTCGCGATGGACCGCATCAAGGCTGGACTGGAAGTCCCGGTTCCGTGAATTCGGCGAAAATCGTGCAGCGGGGATCAGGACAACGAGGCAGTCGCAGGTCGTCTCACTCTTGGCTGTGCGCGGTCAACGGCGACCGCACCGTCTTGGAGGTGGTCGCCCCTTGCGGCGAAAACCTTGCCACCAGGGCGGACGGTGCAACACCAGCCTCCTGAAGGCTAATACATCGCGTCAGTTGCAAAAGCTTGCCATCAAGTATTAAATTATTTTAATACATTACTTATTGGCAATGAAACTGTAATATACTTTTAATTTGCAAACATAATTGGCTGTCTTCATATCCTTGCCAAGCGTTGAGCTTCGCTGAGAGGCTTTACGCGGTGAAGCAATTTAATAGGACCGAAATCGTGACAAGCATTGTCAATCGCCGCAGATCTGCGGCTCTTCTGGGCGCGGCCATTATGATCGGCGCGGCCTCCCTTTCCCTCGAAACATCATCTGCATTTGCCGCATCCGCCATTCCGGCCGATCAGGCAAAGGTTGTTGTCGCCAATTCTCAGAACGCCGACGTCGATCACGGCTACCTCGGTGTCCAGATCCAGCCGGTGACGCAGGAAGTTGCGGACGCGATCGATCTGGCAAATCCGGCTGGCGCGCTTGTTGCAAACGTCTCGAAAGACTCGCCCGCCGCTCGCGCCGGTATCAAGCAGGGCGATGCCATTACGTCGGTCGGCGAAAAGCCGGTGTCGACACCGAAGGATCTGTCGCAGCTCGTGGCGGATCTTACCCCTGGTGACAAGAAAACCGTTACGGTTTGGCGTTTTGGCAAGAGCGTCGACCTTACGGTCGAGATCGGCAGCAGCGACGACGGAATGGCTAAGCTTGCTGCTTCCAAAGGCTCCGAACAGGCAATCCCAGCCGGTCCGCGGATTGGTGTCGCACTTGTCGACCTGACGCCGGAAGTTCGTGAGCGGCTGGACCTCTCCCAGGACGTCCAAGGTGCCGTCGTTGCCAATGTATCGCCTGACAAACCGGCAGCCGCGGCAGGGCTGAAAGCCGGTGACGTCATTCTGTCGGTCAACGACAAGACAATCCAGAATGCCAGTGGAGCCAAGAACGCAGTTGCGGATGTTGCGAAGGCCAAGAAGAAGTCAGTGCTGCTGCTGATACAGCGCGGCAATAACACGACCTTCGTAGCCGTGCCGTTCACGACGGCTTAACCGGCAGACTGGGGCCGACGCGACAGACGCGTCGGCCTTTTTGCTTTGGCCGACCGCGCAGCCATTCGCAAACCGCGCGACCCGCCAATCAATCTCGCGAAGAGACACGCATCCTATGAGGCGGCAGCAATAGGCGAGGAAACCTGGTTCTGGCCTTCCACGACTGTAACCAAGGCCCGCAAGCGCTGAGAACTTTCGAAGGGTAGCTTCGACGACCGCCCGCCTCGTCGGAAGCCTTATTTTTTTCTTTTGGATTTCGTTTGCCTTCTCGACCGGGCATCCAGTGCCAGCCTATGGTGGATGCGCGATGATGGAGGATTTTTCGTGCAGGGTTTGCAGGAACTGATCGACTGGATCATCGGGGAGGGCCTATCCAGCCGGAGCGTCGAGCAGATCATGGAGGGACTTGGGCCAAGATTGGTCGCTTTAGGTTATCGGATTGTCCGCGCCTCGATTGCAATGCCATCGATCGACCCGATGCAGAAGGGATTTTCGGTCGCGTGGTCGCCACATTCGGTCATGTCCGTTGACATCCAAGGGCATGATGACGCGGGACAGGAGATGTTTGAGCGCTCACCGATCTTCCATCTGCTGTCGAAGGACCTTCTCTACGGCCGGTGGAGCCTGCCGGCGAACGAAACGAATAGCTTTCCGTTGTTCGACGAATTGGCACAGCTCGGCGCGACTGAGTACTTGATCAAGCTTGCGGAGTTTCCTGGAGAGACTGCCCTTGGCGGCGTGGGCTTCTCGATAGCAGTCGATGGACCCGGCGGATTTTCAGAGCAGCAAGTTGCAGACGTCGAACGCTTGATGCCCGCGTTGGCCCTGACTTGCTGCCGAGTTGCAACCACCCTCGTTGCGACCGACATGCTTGCCGTCTACACCGGGACGCGAACCAGTGGCCGCATTCTCAGCGGACAGACCCGTCGGGGAGATGGCGCCTCGATATACGCAGCAATCCTGCTTGCCGATCTAAAAGACTTCACGTCCTTGAACGAGCGGTGGCCACCGGAGAGGATCGTCGGCTGGCTGAACGAACACTTCGAGGCGATTGCCGGGCCGGTGGAGGAGAATGGTGGCGAGATCCTCAAGTTTATGGGTGATAGCCTGCTGGCGATTTTCCCTGCTGACATTGACGATCCCTCCGAGGCTTGTGGCCGTGCTTTGTCGTCGGCTCGGATGGCCGTGAAAGCCAATCAATTACTGAATGCAAGGCGCAACGATGAAGAGGAGCCGCAGCTGCTGGTCGATATCGCTCTGCACGTTGGCGCGGTTTTCTACGGCAACATAGGCGCCTCCCGCCGCCTCGATTTCACGGCGATCGGCCGCGCAGTCAACGAAGCGGCCCGGATAGAGAAAGTTGCAGATACGGTCGGCTACAGCCTTCTGGCATCAAGGCCATTCGCAGCACAGGTACCGAAAGGGTTTAGGAATGTTGGTTCATTCGTGCTTAAGGGTGTAGCAGAGCCAGCGGACGTATACGCCTGGACGGGCTGATGGGCCTGGCAGTTTATCGCCAATCTTCCGCGGTATGACGATTGGCTCCCAAGTGAGAGCCATCCTAGATTGGCGGATGGATGACGTTCACACCAGGCCTGTCTCTAGGCCCGTTCAGTAGGCTGTCTGCTGGGGGTCGCCCTCGATTGGTCTGCTGAAGCACGAGTATCGCCTCACCGAAAACCTCCCGGCGGCGGAGTGTTCGAGCGTTTGCCGCGCGTGTCCTTTCCACATCTGACATTGTGGTTGCGTCGGCTAGCGAAGCCTCGTTTTCCACCATGTCAATCAGAAGGTTGCGCATCACTCCGTTCTCTTCCCGCAGGCGGTACAGCTCGGTGCTTATTGGGGATGTCGACAGCTTACGCTCAATCGTTTCCTCAATTGCCTTTTCGACCAACCGGGTCTTTGCGGCGTAGAAACGTCCGACGAAGTATGTGCAGGTTAAAACGCAAAAGGTGAGGACGAGAGTTGGGTATAGCATCGTCAGGCTCCAATCATCACATTGAGATTGTGATTTTGAACGCAGTTTTCAATAAGGCGCGGAAATCGCTGGGAGGCAATCGGTGCTCTGACATGGCGGTGACCGGGTGGTCACCGGTCATCACAAAAGTTGCCCATGTTTGCCGGGTTTGCTCGCCTAAGCACCGGTCGAACTGCCGCACTGCAGTTTGTATATCCCATGACGGCTTTTGTGGTCGATTGGAAGATTTACGGCCATTCGCTTTCACTCGTTCAAATGTCCGGACTTGCTTTGATGGCTATTGTAATCTGGTCTGTCAAAAGCAGCCGCTAGGTCGAGAGGTCGGTTGGAGCTTGCATCGTTTCGACATCGGGAGGCGGCGGAGCGGTGGATCACGGCCCACAGCGGGCAGGAGAGGGTAGTTGCGATCACACGCAGCTAATACTCCGCTCGCCTCATAGAGCCTGCGTCCGGAAACGGCCCACTCGGGCGGAACTCATGCTGGAATACCCGCCGCTCTCCACCGCGAACGAGCAGATGCTGCCGGAAGCCCTTTCTCTGTTCGTCGACAGCTTAGAGGGTGGCGAAAACCTCTAGTCGGGGTGGAACAAGCTTTTACCGCCCGGCTGGTCCAACCGGATCCCGAAGCTCTTGCACACAGGGTACGGGAATTGTTCGTTCCCCATCTTGGGCGTAGAATGCGATGTTCTGAACGATCGGGGGGAGGGTCAGATGACCGCGTCGTCGTTCACAATGATAGCTGCAACCATCCTCATCGGTGCAACGTCGAGTATTTCTTCCGACGCGCACGACGCCGAATCCGGCTGGACCTACCCT
>Ga0102588_1001903_pt1 | contig 13582 bp, 15 predicted proteins | sample AraplaMF_Col_mMS_FD_76854 | JGI IMG/M metagenome (GOLD analysis project Ga0102588, IMG submission 76854) | Arabidopsis root microbial communities from the University of North Carolina, USA - plate scrape MF_Col_mMS (SPADES assembly) (version 2) | ecosystem: Host-associated > Plants > Roots >...
CACTATAAGCGCTTGCCGGGATCAGAGCACCTCAGGATGAAACAGCGACCTGTGGCTTACAATCTTCACTACCCCTAATAGAGATCTAGTGCGATTAATGCGCAATACCTTGTCGCCTTTTCCAGTCACCGCGACAGGCAAAATTTCAGGGTTGATCGAACCGGGAGATCGGATCCTAAGGACCGGCGCGGCGGACCTGGAACCCATAACCCACTGGCCCGCTTAGTCTTGAGCCCCTGCTCACGAGGCGGGGGCTTTCCGCAGTCTTTCCCAGCCGCCAGTTCTTGCCGGCCATGACCTGCCACGGAACTTTCATCCAGCGGCGACTAGAGCCACGGCGGTTTTTGATACGCCAATTGGCGCGGTGGGAGCAACCGGCGGAAACGCGAAGCTTTCATCTTGCGTAGCGTTGGAGCCGGTTGCGGCGATGGACCCGGCATAACCTGCCGGGGTCTGATATCCGAGGGATGAGTGTGGCCGGAAATAATTATAATCGTCCGCCCATTCCGCGATGGCGCTTCGGGCGTGATCGAGGCCGAAGAACAGGCTTTCGTTGAGCAGTTCGTCGCGCATGCGCCCGTTGAAACTCTCGACATAGCCGTTTTGCATGGGCTTTCCCGGCGCGATGTAATGCCACTCGACCTTGTGATCCTTCGACCAGGCAAGGATGGCATTCGAGGTGAGTTCGGTGCCGTTATCGGAGACAATCATTCCGGGCTTGCCGCGTCGTTCGATCAGCGTCGTCAACTCCCGTGCGACACGGCGGCCGGAAATTGAGGTGTCCGGAATTGCTGCCAGGCATTCACGCGTCACATCATCGACGATGTTGAGCACGCGAAACCTCCGTCCGCAGGCGAACTGGTCGTGGACGAAATCCAGCGACCAGCGGGCATTGGCCTTCGCTTCGACCAGGATCGGAGCACGCGTGCCGACAGCACGGCGTCGGGCCTTCCGCTTGCGTACTGAAAGCCCTTCCTCGCGATACAGCCGATAGATGCGATTGACGCCGGACGGCTCTCCTTCCCGCCGAAGCAGGACGAACAGCCGACGGTAGCCGAAACGCCGTCGCTCGTTAGCCAACTCGCGCAGCTTCGCTCGCAACTCGGTCTCCGGCGGTCGGTTCGACTGGTAACGGATCGTCTTGCGATCGGCAGATATGATCTGGCAGGCCCGCCGTTCCGAAAGCCCCATCACGGCCTTCAGATGCGCGACGGCGTCACGCTTGGCGGCGGGCCCTACCATTTTTTTGCAAGAAGCTCGCGGAGTGCGGCCGCATCGAGCATCTGTTCGGCGAGTAGCTTCTTCAGCCTGGCGTTCTCGTCCTCAAGCGCCTTCAGACGCTTCGCCTCGGAGACTTCCATGCCACCGTATTTGGCTTTCCAGTTATAAAACGTCGCTTCTGAAATCCCGTGCTTGCGGCACAGGTCAGCCGCCTTCGCGCCAGCCTCTTGCTCCTTCAGCACTGCAATAATTTGCTCTTCCGTGAATCGCTGCTTCTTCATTCGTCCGTCCTTCGTCAGGCCGAACTCTAATCAATTCTGGAGGAAATTCGCAGTGGCAGGTCACCAGTTCAGTGCCAGGCGAAAAACACTGAACGCTTTTGTGAGTTAACGCCCATTGAACCAAGTCAGGAGGCAAGCGTCGGATCCGAACGGTTTCGCGGAGGCCAGGCAAGGGAAAAGTCTTCATGTTCTAGAGTCAGATTCGGATTGTAGGCCGGATCTTTAGTCAACGTCCCTCCCCACGTCTCCTGCATATACGCGACTTCCCGCCGGAAACGCTCCTTCTTCTCGGACGTGTCTTCCTGGCCACGGGTCGCGGATTCATGGTGATAAAGCTCCGCGAACGGCGTCCACACATTGCGCCAGCCCGCTTCGCGCACCTTCAGGCAAAAATCCACGTCGTTGAAGGCGATCGTGAGGGTCTCGTTCAGCCCCTCGACGGCTTCGAAAATGCTCTTGCGAACGACGAGGCATGCCGCCGTCACCGCGCTGAGCGTTTGGATCAGTTCTGCTCTGTAAAAATACCCAGTCGCGCCTTTCTGAAGGAATTTATGCGCATGCCCGGCGACTCCACCGAGCCCCACGATAACACCGCCGTGTTGCAGGCGGTCATCAGGATACCAAAGCCGCGCACCAACGGCGCCGATACCGGCTTGGACAGCATGGCTCATCATTTCGGTGAGCCAATCCGGCGAAATGACCTCGATGTCGTTATTGATCAGGCCAACATAGTCGCCCCTGGCCCGGTCGACCGCACGGTTGTTGATTGCAGAATAGTTAAACGGCTGTTCATCGCGGATCACGAAGACGCGGCTATCGGCTTCTATCTGCCGGAAGTAGTCAAGCGTCGCCGGATCGTCGGAATTGTTGTCGATGATGAGGATCTCGTAGTTTGGATAGTTCGTCTTTTGCAGGATCGAATTGACGCACGTGCGAACGAGCTGCAATCCGTTCCTCGTTGGAATGATCAGGCTAACCAAAGGCGTTTTTTCCGGAAGCTCGTAGACGGGGCGATACATGCCGCTCGGAAGAATCTCGACACGTCCCCTGATGCCTTTTCGCTCAAGATGGTCGCTCAACGCCTTTTGTCCGGCGAGCCCCGCATAGCTCTTCTTTCCGCCGCTTTGGGCGGTGCTACTCGGATGGTTGCGCCAATGGTAGAGGACGCGCTGGATGTGGGCGATCTGATCAACGGACAGTTCGTCTGCAAAACGCAGCGCGAGGTCATAGTCCTGTGCGCCCTCATAGCCCTTACGGAAGCCGCCTATCGACCGCACCCGGTCCAGCTTGTAGACCCCGAGATGGCAAATCATATTGTGGGATCGCAGCAGGTCTGGGTTCCAGTCCGGTTTGAAATAGGGATCGAAGCGCTTGCCGTTCGAGATCTTGTCCTCATCGGAATAAATCAGCTCAATTTTTGGCTGTTTGTTGATTGTCCGAGCAATGTAATAGAGGGCATCCTCGGTCAGCAGGTCATCCTGATCGAGTAGAGCCATCCAGTCACCGGTCGCCAATTCGATCGCCGAGTTGGACGCCTCCGAAATGTGACCGTTGGTAGGGCGATAGAAAACATTAATTCGCGAGTCCGCCGCGGCATAGCGCTCGAGCACCGGGCGCACTGATGGGGATGTTGAACAGTCATCCGCTATGCAGAGCTCCCAGTGAGGATAGATCTGATTGCGAACGGAATCGATTGCCGCGGCCAGCCAATTCGGTTCGGCATTATAGACCGGCATCACGATTGAGATAAGCGGCTGCTCTACAAATTCCGCGATGTCGCTCCTGATCCTGTTGCGCGCGAAATCATCCAGCGTCGCATACATCTGGAGCCATTTGGCGTAATCGTTGTGCGATCCCGCACTTATCCGAGCATTCGAATTCCGCCATGCCGACATGGCTCCTGCCAATCCCTCCCGCGCAATGATTGACGACGCTTTCCGGGCGAGACCTAGATAGCCTCCTTGTTGCTTAGCCATCAAAGACGACGCACGCATGACATTTCTAACGCGCTGGCCCTTTTTCCCGGCCCACCGATAGGGTGCCACTAGACGCCAACTGTTTGACGTCTGAAGTGAAACCAAATCTCTGCTCAGACTTAATTCTTGAACGGTTTCTTGGAGGGCCTCTCGATCCGCTTTGGCCAAGGACAGTTCGTGGGCAATTCGGTCGCGATCGGCAATCAGCAGCTCGCACCGCTCCCCAATTTTTACGAGATCGTGGCGCGCGGATTCAAGCTGATAAGTGATTGTATTGACAGAACCCAAGCGCGCATAAATAGAGCGAACAAGCGACTGCTCTTCCAATGGTGCGATCGCTAACGTCCGGACAGAGGCTGGAACGTTGGCGCCGAATAGGAGAACCCCTAGGCCATTCCCGTGGGAAAATTCATAACAGGAGTATTCCCGCTGAAGTTCAGACCAGAAGCGCCACACACCAAAGTCGTCGCCAGTCCGAACGCATATATCATGAAAGAGAACTATCCCGCGGTCTGAAAGAGCGTCTCTCCACATCGCGAAATCATCCCTGACATCTTCATATCGAAGACGCCCGTCGATATGAAGCAAATCAATTGATCCAGCCGGGAATGATGGTCTCGCTTCGGCGAAAGTCGAGCGCAGCATCACTCCGATGTCGGGATAGTTGGCTCTTAGTTCAGTTTCGAGAGCCTCAAAAATGTCGTTCGAATTAAAGCCGGCGCGCTCGTCGGCCGCCCAAGTGTCCACAGCGAATATTTTCGTGTCCAGATCGAGGACGGTGGCCGCCTGACAGAACGTGAGAAAGGAAAAGCCACTATGCGTACCGAGTTCAACAACTGTTCTAGGACGCAATTCTGACATGAGCCAATATGCAAACGGGGCATGCTCCAGCCACGCCGAGCGTCGCACGTGCTTTGAGGACTGAGTCGCATCTTTCGAAATAAGCATTCTTTCCTTTCCTCGAAACAAGACGTTGCTCACCACATTTCTTGGCTAGCGGTGCCCCGATATATACAAATCCTCAAAGAGCGGCACGGGGAAAATACCCTACGCGACTGTAAGCGGGATATTAATCTCTTGAGAATTGTCCTTTAACACTCAATAAAATGAAACTCGATCTAGCCACAGGGCCACCTAAGATGGACTTGCCGCGGCTACTAGCGGTTTCCGATTGTCTTTCGAAACGGTACATGCGAGAGAGCATCGACATATCGACACCCCAACGCCCGCCCGGATACAGGGCGGATCGAGCCCGTGATGACGTCGAGACATCGACAGAGACCATTAATCTAGATGAATGACACTCGGCACGCAGACTTCACCATCTTCGCCCATGTCTACTACCCCGACGTTTGGGAGGAAATGATTGATGAGCTGGATGGGATCATCCGACAACCCTTTGACCTGGTGATAACTCGTCCGGCCGGCTCCCGGCCGGCAGCGCTGCCCAAGAATTCGTATCTTCGGCTTGCGACAGAGCTGGAGGTAGACAACCGTGGCAGGGATATCTTGCCGTTTCTAACGGCACTTAAGCAACAGGCTGAATCACCTTCGAATATCGGTCTGAAACTGCATACGAAGCGCTCGCCGCATCGTGGCGATGGGGATGGCTGGCGTCGTTTTCTGCTTGGCTCGTTGTTGCAGACGGAGGAAGGTGGAGAGTTGTCAGGGCACAAGTTACTGGCAACTGAATCTCGCATCGGGCTGATTGCGCCACAGGCCCACCTGCTGCCGCTTGGCGGGCGCACTTCGATCAATGAAAGCATTATGCTGGGGACCCTGCAGAGAATGGAAGCGAGTGTCGATCTATCCGCACTTGAAGGTCACCGCTTTCCCGCAGGATCAATGTTCTGGTTTCGGCGCGCGGCCTTGAGAAAGGCGATCGAGGTCGATTTTGCCGATCAATTCGCGCGTGAGAGTGGACAGCTCGACGGGACAGCTGCCCATGCCTTCGAACGCCTATTTGCGTTCATCGCAGAGCGGGAAGGTTTCATCGCGGCGAGCATGGAAAACGTCGAGCCAATTCTTCGCCGCCGTGGCACGCCCTTGTCGCGAGCGGAGTTGAGCGAACTCATCAACGACAGCCTTTTACGTGACAACCCGTTCGCACTCCCACTTGCGGACTTCTGGCGTCGCCACCCTTCCCTTCTAAAATGCGCGCACGCGATTTATGCGAGAATGCCGAAAGGCACGGTTCGGCTATTGCGGCGCAGTATCGGACGGTGACGATGAGCTTCTCCAAAGCGCGGGTTCGGATCGCGTTCATCATCACGGAAGACTGGTTCTTCGTATCGCATTTTCTGCCAATGTTGCGCGCCGCCAAGGAGCTCGGCCTGGACGTGGTCGTCATTACCCGCGTCGGCAAGCATGCGCATATCATCGAAGGGCTTGGCGCTCGCGTCATACCGCTTGACATTGAGAGAGGACACCTCGGTTTCCTGTCGATCGGTTCGTCGATCAGCCAGATCGCGCAGACGCTCCGGCGTGAGAGGATCGACCTGATCCATTGCATTGCGCTCCGCTGCGTAGTCACTGGCGGCCTTGCCGCCACGTTGGCGGGCGTGAAGGGCCGGATCCTAGCTGTCACCGGAGGGGGGCTTCTCGCCGCAGATCGAAGTGCCAAGGCGGCTCTCGCCCGCTTTGCTCTGCGCAACATGTTCCGGGCCATCCGCGGTCGCGGAAAAAATCATTTTCTATTCGAGAACACTACCGACCCAGATACATTCGGGCTCGACGTCGAAGATGTCGGCGTAACTGTGCTCGGCGGCGCCGGCGTTGATCCCGACCACTACCGGCCCCTTCCCCCGCCATCCGGCGATGGCCTCAAGCTCGCAATGGTGGGTCGCATGGTGTGGTCGAAAGGCGCCGATCTCGCTGTGAAGGCTGTGTCGCTGGCGCGTGAGCGGGGGCACGATGTTACCCTATCGCTTTTCGGTCTCCCCGACCCCTCCAACCCGAGATCACTGTCTGTCCAGACACTGCGCGCTTGGTCGGAGCTTTCCGGAGTCGAATGGCGTGGATCGACAGGCGACGTTCGTGAGGTATGGGCGAAGCACGATCTTTGCTGCATGCCGACACGCGGTGGAGAAGGCCTGCCCCGCTCCATTCTGGAGGCAGCAGCTTGCGGCCGAGCGATTCTGACGACAAACGTACCGGGCTGCCGCGACTTCGTGCGCGGCGGCAAGGAAGGATGGCTCGTTCCGGTGGACGACGCCGAAGCGCTCGCAGGGCAAATTTGTTCCCTTGCTCTCGACAAGCCCAGCATTGTCTCGGCCGGTGCCAAGGCGCGAGAGCGCGTCGTTCAGGGCTTCACCGAAGCGCATGTCGTGAAGCAGGTGCAGGACGTCTACCGCAATATATGCAACGCAATCGGCCGGCCGCTTTGATCACCGGCCGCCCATCTCAATGGCAGGTGGTTGTGTTTCAAAATTCCAAGTCGTGCTTGGTCTTGGCTAGCTTCGACAGGTACTGACCGTAAGCGCTCTTGCCCAGTTCGGTGGCAAGCTTCTGCAACTGGTCTTCGTCGATATGCCCGAGACGGTAGGCGACCTCTTCCGGACAGGCGATTTTGAAGCCCTGGCGCTTTTCCAGAGTTGCAACAAAGTCGGCAGCCTCGAGCAGGCTGTCCGGCGTCCCGGTATCAAGCCAGGCATAACCGCGCCCCATCAGTTCGACCGCCAGCTGTCCGAGCTCGAGATAGACGCGGTTGACGTCGGTAATCTCCAGTTCGCCGCGCGGCGACGGCTTCAGGTTGGCTGCGATGTCGACGACCTGGTGATCGTAGAAATAAAGGCCAGTGACCGCCCAATTGCTTTTCGGCGTGGCAGGCTTTTCCTCAATTGACAGCGCCTTCATGCTGTCGTCGAACTCGACCACACCGTAACGCTCCGGATCGCTAACGTGATAAGCGAAGACGCGCGCGCCTTCGACGGTGGAAGCGCCGGAACGCAAAATCGGCGGCAAGCCGTGACCGTAATAGATGTTGTCCCCGAGAATCAGCGCCGACGGGTTGGATCCAACGAAATTTGCGCCGATGATGAAGGCCTGCGCTAGACCGTCCGGGCTCGGTTGCACCGCGTATTCGATCGAAATGCCCCACCTGCTTCCGTCGCCGAGCAGTTGTTTGAAGGCCTCGTTATCGTGGGGCGTGGTGATGATCAGGATTTCCTTGATCCCCGCCAGCATCAGCGTGGTCAGTGGATAATAGATCATCGGTTTGTCGTAGACCGGCATTAGCTGCTTTGACACGGCCTGGGTGATCGGGTAGAGCCGCGTGCCGGAACCACCAGCGAGAATAATACCCTTCATTCTTTTTCCTTCCGTGTGTCGGGAGCTCGTAAGCGCCAATTCCTAAAGCAGGCGGTCGAGTACGACTTTTGTGGATTCCTTCCAGTCTGGCAGAACGATTCCATAGGTCTGTTTCAACTTGTCGTTCGACAGCCGCGAGTTTGCAGGGCGCTTCGCCGGTGTCGGATAATCGGCCGTCGTGATACGACCGACGGAGACAATCTTACCGTTCTTGGCCTTGAGACCAGCGAAGATCGCCTCGGCAAAATCCGCCCAGGTGGCCTCGCCGCTGCCCGTCAAATGGAATATCCCGCGCAGATTCTCGTCGCTGTCGGCAGAAAGGCGCTTTGCGATGGCAATCACCGCGTCGGCGATGTCAAGCGCGCTGGTCGGCGAGCCGCGCTGGTCAGCCACCACGTTGAGCGCATCACGCGTCTCTGCCAAGCGCAGCATTGTCTTCACGAAGTTGGCGCCAAAAGGCGAATAGACCCAAGCGGTTCGCAAAATAACATGGTTGGGATTGGCAGCGGCAATGCCTTGCTCGCCGGCCAGTTTTGAGCGGCCATAGACCGACACCGGCCCAGTCGCATCCGTCTCGACATAGAGACCCTGTTTATCGCCGGAAAATACATAATCGGTCGACAGGTGCATGATCGGAATCCCAAGCCCCTTGGCCACTTCCGCTATCGCCGTTGGTCCTTCCGCGTTGACGACAAAGGCCAGCTCCTCTTCGCTTTCGGCCTTGTCGACGGCCGTATAGGCGGCAGCGGAGACGATCACATCCGGCTTGATCTGCGAAAGGACTGCGCGGATCGACGCCCGGTCGACGAGATCGAGTTCCGGACGGCCTACGGCGACGATCTCAACACCGGCAACCGGTCCGCGCTCCAGAAGGGCCGAGACAACCTGGCCCTGTTTTCCCGTCACGGCAATGCGCATGGCTCAGCCCCTGTTCAAAACACCAAGACGCTCACCGGAATAGACGCCCTGCCGCAACGGCTGCCACCACCACCCGTTCTCCAGGTACCAACGCACCGTCCGTTCGATGCCGCTGTCAAAGTTTTCCTGTGCCTTCCAGCCCAGTTCTGTTTCCAGCTTGGTGGCATCGATGGCGTAGCGCGCATCGTGACCGGGCCGGTCTGTAACGAAGGTGATCAGATCGGTATGCGGCTTTTCCTGCGGGCGCAATTCGTCCATCAGCAGGCAGATACGGCGCACGACGTCGATATTGCGTCGCTCGTTACGGCCGCCGACATTGTACTTTTCACCGAGACGGCCGCGCGACGCGATCAGGTCGAGCGCGCGCGCGTGATCCTCGACGTAGAGCCAGTCGCGAATGTTGACACCCTGGCCGTAGACCGGCAGCGGCTTCCCTTCCATGGCGTTAAGGATAATCAGAGGGATCAGCTTTTCCGGGAAATGATAAGGTCCGTAGTTGTTCGAGCAGTTCGACACGACCACAGGCAGACCGTAAGTACGATGCCATGCAATCGCCAAGTGGTCACTCGCTGCCTTTGAAGCCGAATAAGGTGATGAAGGATCGTATGCCGTGACCTCCTCGAACAGGCCCTCGTCGCCGAGCGATCCGTACACCTCGTCGGTCGATACATGCAGAAAGCGGAACGTTTCCTTGCGATCAGCAGACAGATCATTCCAATAGTGCCGAGCTGCCTCCAGCAGGCTGAATGTGCCCATGACATTGGTTTGGACGAAGTCGCCGGCACCGCTGATCGAGCGATCGACATGGCTTTCAGCGGCAAGATGCATGATCCGGTCCGGTTGGAACCCGTTCATCGCCTCCGACATTTTCGGAAGATCGCAAATGTCGGCCTTCAGGAAGTGATAGTTTGAAGCGCCTTTGATTTCCTTGAGTGAAGCAAGATTCCCGGCATAGGTAAGCTTATCAACGTTAAGCACTTCCGCGCCAACATTCTTCACGAGATGCCTGACGAGGGCCGAACCAATAAAGCCCGCTCCGCCGGTTACGAGAATACGCATGGGTTATCTCCGCTCGTCGTCCATTCTGGCAACGGTCAATATTTGAAAGACGGCGGTAGATCCGCCAGTCTTGGCTGTATCTTATCCTTATCCGACAGGACCGTGCTGTCGAGCGGCACGGGCCATTCGATACCGATCTCGGGATCGCTCCACAAGAGACCGCGGTCACTGACAGCGCTATAAGGGGCCGTCACTTTGTAGGAAATGACGCAGTCGGGAACGAGTGTCGCAAATCCATGCGCAAAGCCCGCCGGGATCCATAGTTGTTCGCCGTTCTCCTTCGAAAGCTCGCAACCATACCATTGGCCATAGGTCGGCGAACCGACGCGAATGTCGACGGCGACATCAAAAATCCTGCCGGCGATGCAACGCACCAGCTTGCCCTGGGCAAACGGATCAAGCTGGAAATGCAGGCCGCGCACCGTGCCGACCGTCGCTGACAAGGATTCGTTCTCCTGCACGAACGCTACATCCGCGACATTTTCGCGGAACCAGCTTTCCTTGAACACTTCCGAAAAATATCCGCGATGATCGCCCAGCCTGGTTGGAATAATCTTGGCCAAACCGGCCAGCGGCAAAATCTCGACTTTCATCACGCACCTGTCCGTTTTTTGAGGTCCTTTCTAGTTTGCTCGCTTCATTTTGCAAGAGGCATCTTTTGCACGCCCACAGTTGTCCGTGGACAAGAAAGGCAACCTGCAAAATTCAACGCGGGGCGTTCATGGTTGTATGTCCAAAGCCGTTCTGTGGCGATCTCCTGCACCGGCCCAGCCTCGCCTTCCCACCGCTTGAATGAGGCGCCTCGTATCGGTTTTTTGCCGGCGTCCCTGCCATGAGAGCAGTTCCTCAGGTCGATCCTTCGTAGGGTTCTGAATCCTGGTCAGGACTCTGTCAGATTCGCCTTTGAAGGTGGCCTAAGAGTTTACCTTTTTCAATAACGGTCCGGTTTCTGCCGAATGGACTTAATTTGAATGCCTGTTAGAAACGGTCGAGCAACAGCCTGACGCGCAGATCTAGATGATGTCCCAGGGAGTGGTGTAGCTCGGGCGATCGTCAAGCTTTCCGGACAGGGCCGGGAACGGGTCAACTTGCAGCGGGCAAGTTGATGAGCGGATCATCACTCATTGTGGCGATCGTCTCAAGTGTCATGTAGCGCGAGCGCTGAACGGCCCACTCATCATTTTGCTCCAGTAGCAAAGCGCCGACGAGTCTGACGATGGCATCGTCGTTGGGAAAGATGCCGACCACCTCGGTCCTTCGCTTGATTTCTCCATTCAATCACTCAATCGGGTTCGTGCTGTGCAGCTTGGTCCAGTGCTGCTTGGGAAAGGTCATGTAGGCGAGCACATCTTCCTCGGCGCTGTCCATGAGACCAGCGAGCTTCGGCACTTTCGGCCCGATCTGATCGGCGACGTTGCGCCACTGTTGGCTGGCGGCTTCCGGGGTGTCTTGGGCAAAGGCCGTCGCAATGAAGGCCGAGACCACGCGTCGGCCGCTCTTGCCGGCATGCGCCAGGGCATTGCGCGTGAAGTGAACGCGGCATCTTTGCCAGGTAGCGGAAAGCACCTTGGAGACGGCCGCTTTGATGCCCTCGTGTGCATCGGAGACAACGAGTTTGACGCCCCGCAAGCCACGCCGGGTGAGCTTGCGTAGAAACTCTGTCCAGATCGGTTCTGCCTCAGAAGTGCCGATTTCCATGCCAAGCACCTCGCGACGACCATCGGTGTTGACACCGACGACGATGATGACGGCGACAGAGACGATACGGCCACCACGCCGAACTTTGAGGTAGGTCGCATCGATCCACAAATACGGCCAGTCGCCCTCAATCGGCCGGTCAAGGAAGGCTTTGACTTTGTCGTCTATTTCCTCGCAGAGCTGCGAGACCTGGCTCTTGGAGATACCACTCATGCCCATCGCCTTGACCAGATCGTCTACTGAGCGGGTCGAGAAACCCTGGATGTAAGCCTCCTGGATCACGGCTGTCAGTGCCTTTTCGGCCATCCGGCGCGGCTCCAGAAAGCTCGGAAAGTAACTGCCGGTGCAAAGTTTGGGAATCCGCAGTTCGACGGTGCCAGCCTCGGGTCTCTCAGTCGCGATCGCGAGATCCGTTACGCTGAGCAAGTCGAAAGTCATTCTTCTCGCCGTAGGCCGCACCGGTCTTCGCGCCAACCTCCAGCTCCATCAACTTCTCGCAGCAAAGCCAATCATCTCGCGCAGCAAATCCGCATCAGCGCTCTTCTCAACAAGCGAGCGCAGGTCCATCAAGTCATTGGTCATCGGTGGTCTTTCCATCAGGTTGTGCTTGAACAACCCAATCCTACCGGAAAAAGCCGATGACCACCGCTATCCTCCTACACCACCTCTCGGGACATCATCCAGATCTATTCGGTGAATGATGGCGATAGAGACAGCAGAAAACGTTTCACAGATTTATCGCACCAGGTTCGAAGATACGGGTCTCGCCAAACGAGACAGGGTGTGGAAGACGCTCTGCAGATCGTATTTTAATCAGCGCGTCGTCCAGTCTGGCAGCATTCTCGACTTAGCGTGCGGGTATGGAGAGTTCATCACAACATCGACGTGAAAACAAAATTTGCCGTCGATCTGAACCCCGATGCGAAAACTCACCTTAAGAGCAATGTCAATTTCAAAGCGACGCGCGCGGATGATCTCTCCCATATTCCATCGAACCCGCTTGACCGAGCATTCACCTCCAACTTTCTAATTTAGAACACCTGCCGGACAAAAAGGCTTGCGACGTCGTTCTGAGGGAAATTCTGCGTGTGCTTAAGCCTGGCGGTCGCTTCATCATCCTTGGGCCCAATATAAAGTATGCATACAAAGAATATTGGGCCTTCTACGACCACTACCTTGAGCTTTCGCATATCTCGCTGGCCGAAGGGCTGAGAATGAACGGCTACGAAATTGCCTTCAATGTCGCGCGTTTTCTGCCGTTCACTATGGCGAACAAACAGCCGACACACGACATTTTTATTAACATTTGCTTGGCGCATCTTCGGAAAGCAGTTTCTTGTAACTGCCGAGAAGCCGCGATGATAATCGCGATACAGCTCACGAGAGCGACAGCGTCGAAGAAGGCGTCTATCTGCTCGTCGTTAAATCCCATTGCGGCAAAGCCGGCAGCCATATTGGTTCCGTCCGGACGAACGTGCCGCTGTAATCATAAGCGATCTGGACCGGATTTGATTTGCGTTGCAATCCATCAGCCCACCTGATCAAGCAAACCAGCCGCGAAAAGCTGAAGTTTGAACTGGCGAACAGATACACTCTCGACCGGCAGAGGTAGCGGGTTGAGGAATGCCAGAAACTCAAAAGCGTCGTCCAACTTCTTCCTCCCACACACCTGGAGTGCCAAAAGCGATCGTACCGGCTTCATCGCGTCGAACTAACACGCTCGGCATAACCGCCCTCTCTATGAGCGGCATTGGCTGGCGCACCGCAGCCCGGAAAACCCTTTTGGCGACCTTATAGTGAAGCGTGGGGGCTCGAAACGCCAACCTTATCTTTCGCTTGCGCACTGCCCTCGGCAAAAACGGGGTCGACTGTGCAAAACCGTTCGGAACATCCCTACCGATCAGCGCCACACGCTCGTGCGACCGCGCTACTCGCGAATACCTATTGCCGCCCCGCGCCGAGCCAGCGACCGTGCAATGTCGACGATATCATCGCGGCCAGCGGTTGGATCCTCTCTGTTCCAGGCGATCCCGAGCCCGATCCGGAAGTCGATGCCGCTTACCTTCTTCAGCTCGAAGCCGCGATTGGGAAGATCAAGCGTCCATTCCGGGGCAAAGCCGA
>Ga0102588_1001906_pt1 | contig 13574 bp, 8 predicted proteins | sample AraplaMF_Col_mMS_FD_76854 | JGI IMG/M metagenome (GOLD analysis project Ga0102588, IMG submission 76854) | Arabidopsis root microbial communities from the University of North Carolina, USA - plate scrape MF_Col_mMS (SPADES assembly) (version 2) | ecosystem: Host-associated > Plants > Roots >...
ACGTATCCTGCCGCGTTCCTCGGCCTGGCCGCCACGCACGGCCACATCAGTGCCGGCTATCGCGCCGACTTCGTGGTGCTGGACGATACGCAGCACGTGGCGGAGACGTGGATCGGCGGCAAGCGCGTCCATACGGCGCCCTGACCGGCGCACCGCATAACTGGTGCCATCCCCCCTCCGAAAACCGGTTGACCTCAGGCCTCGATGCGAAGTCCAGGGTCCGCGCTTTAGTCGAGCGATGCAACAGGACCTTGCTGCACCACGTGCGTTGGCGGCAGGCTCCTGTCGAACGTCAACGTCACCTGCTATGCTTGATAGCAGTAAGCTATTGAGGCAGATGAGAAATGCGGACGTACGAAGATCTGCTCTGCCCCGAAAGGGCATACATTTGGCGGATCACGCACCGAGACAATCTGGAGTGGATCCTAGACCATGGCATCCACTGCGCAGCGTCCGACGTCCGCGACCCATCGTACATAAATATCGGGAACGCTGACCTCATCTCAAAACGATCAACGCACCCCGTACCGATTCCACCGAATGGGACGCTGAGTGACTATGTGCCGTTCTACTTCACGCCGTTTTCTCCGATGCTCCTGAACATCAAATCGGGCCGCAACGGCGTCGTGAAAAGGAACAACGACGAGATCGTGATCCTCGTCGCAGACCTTCACAGCCTCGCATCGACTTCGCACCCTTTCGTCTTCACGAATGGGCATGCCTATATGAAGCTGACTGAGTACTTCGCTTCAACTGCAGAGCTTTCTAAGGTCGACTGGAAGCTTTTACAGCACCGCGATTTTTCGGGTAATCCGGACGATCCGCGAAAGATGGAGCGCTATCAGGCTGAGGCACTAATCCACGGCCACCTGCCGGCAGATAAGCTCAGAGGGATTGTCTGCGCAACAGATGCTGTCAAGGCCAACATTGAGTCGCTCTTGGCGAAGCGTGAGATGAAGCTGTCAGTTCTGGTCCGACCAGGTTGGTACTTCTAACATGATCAAATTTACCAGTGGAAACTTGCTCGAGGCGAAGTGCGACGCATTGGTCAATACTGTCAACACTGAAGGTGTGATGGGTAAAGGAATCGCACTTATGTTCAAGGAGCGTTTCCCGCTTAATTACGACTTGTACCGCGCGGCGTGCAAACGCGGCGACGTGAATGTGTGCGAGATGTTCGTCACGGAGACTGCAGAGTTGTCCGGTCCGCGCTACGTCGTCAACTTCCCGACCAAGCGACACTGGCGAAGCCCTTCCAAACTCGAGTGGATTGAGTGTGGTCTCGTCGATCTAAAGGCATTCATCCTTGACAATCGGATTAGATCGATTGCGATTCCTCCTCTCGGTGCCGGTAACGGTGGGCTGGATTGGCATCTCGTACGAAGACTGCTGGTGGAAGCTCTCAGCGAACTCGATGCCGTCGATATTTTGGTTTTTGAGCCGACGTCCTCGTATCAGAATGTCGCGAAGCGCGAAGGTGTCGAGCGCCTCACGCCAGCGAGGGCGCTGGTCGCAGAGCTAGTGCGTCGATATTCGGTTCTTGGGCTCGATTGCACATTGCTCGAGATCCAGAAGCTCGCCTGGCTGCTCGAAGTCTTTATCGCGGTCGAGGACGTCGACAGCCCACTCAAACTGGAGTTCAAGGCACATATTTACGGCCCCTACGCTCCAAAGCTCAACCATTTACTTAATAGCTTAGATGGGAGCTATTTGCACTGCGACAAGCGCATTTCTGATGCCAAGCCAAAGGACGTAATCTGGTTCGACGACTCCAAGCGATCGCACCTGAGCACCTATATCAAGAGTCGAGAGATCGAACCGTACCGACGCGCCTTAGATCGAATTACAGCTACGATCGACGGTTTCGAAAGTCCATTCGGTCTGGAACTTCTCGGTACTGTCGGCTGGTTACTGTCCCATGATCGCATTGCCCCTGAAGTTGGCGCTCTGCGGCAAGCACTATCCGCTTGGCCGAACGGCGGTAAGCGCAAAATCGCTCTGTTCGACGATCATGCGATCAAAACCGCGCTCTCTCATTTAACGGTACTCCCACCCTTCAGGGACTCTGCTACACCCCAGGTGCGCAATCAGCGTATTTGACGCCGTTCACCAGCCGTGAACCGGGCGTGGTGGGCGCGGCGCTGGAAGACACCGCGAGCTGGTGCGGCCTGATCGTCGACGGACACCACGTGCATCCCGCGTCGCTGCGCGTCGCCATCGCCGCGAAGGCGCGCGCGAAGATGATGCTGGTCACCGACGCGATGCCGCCGGTGGGTTCGGACAACCCGAACTTCGTGCTGAAGGGCGAAACCATCACCGTGCGCGACGGCGTCTGCCAGACGGCCGACGGCACGCTCGCCGGTTCGGCGCTCGACATGGCCACCGCGTTGCGCAACACCGTGAACATGGTCGGCGTGCCTTACGACGAGGCCGCTCGCATGGCGTCCACGTATCCTGCCGCGTTCCTCGGCCTGGCCGCCACGCACGGCCACATCAGTGCCGGCTATCGCGCCGACTTCGTGGTGCTGGACGATACGCAGCACGTGGCGGAGACGTGGATCGGCGGCAAGCGCGCGCACGTGGCCTGAGGCAAGCCCCATTCGCCGATACGATCGGCTCCCACCCTCTGGTAGCTACCTACCGAAGGGTGGGAGCCGATCGTATCGGCGAACCCGCGTTAGCGGGCCAGCCTGCGACCACCCATAAAAAAGCCGGCGCTCCGCGCCGGCCAATCTGGGGAATCATCGTTCGTCAGCGCGCCCGGATACGTCGTCCGGGCGCGCTCGGTTCTCGCCTTAGAGCGAGAAGTCGTATCGCACGCCGAAGCGGAAATAGCGCGGCGTCTGGAACGCGACCGGACGACGGTAGTCCGGATTCACGTTCGGCAGGCCCGTGTCGTCGTCCACCGTGTCCAGTTCGCCCGTGTCGATCTGCGCGACCGTGCGCTGCTTGCCCGCCAGGTTGAACACGGCTGCGGTGAAGGCCAGCGGCTGGTTCGCGCCGGCCCACATCGGACGGTATTCGGCGTTGAGATCCAGGCTCCAGGTCCACGGCAGACGGCCCTGCGAACCGCGCGGCGCCGGCTGGAAGCCGCACTCGAAGTACGAGGCGCCATACTGGATGGCATCGACCGGATCCTGACCGAGGCAGTTCTTCGGACGACCGGTGGCCATCGCGACGTTCGCGCCGATCAGCCACTCCGGCGTGGCCTGCCAGTAGCCGTACGCCTTCAGCTGGTGCGTGCGATCGTTGGGCAGCGGGCCGTTGGAGTACTGCATGATTTCCGGCGCGTCCCAGTCCTGCGTCACCGACGGATCGACCTGGCCGATGTCGGATTTCAGCTGGCCTTCGGAGTTACCGTAGCTGCGCGAGAACGTGTAGTCGACGCGGGCGTACCAGTTGTCGGCGAGCTGATGCTCGAGGTAGAGCTCCAGCGAGTAGTACTTGCGCTTCAGGTCCGGGAACGCCACGCCTTCCGGCGAAGTGAAGTCGTCCTTCGTCAGCGCGAACGGCACGAGCGTGCCCTGGCTGTCGATATCGACGAGGAACGTGTTCGACTTGCCCGGGTTGAACAGGTAGCAGCCCGGGATCGACGCGTTCTCGAGCGAAATGCCGTTGCGCGCGGCGTACTTCTCGAACGGACGCGAATCGCAGAAATCGTCGATCGAGCTCTTCAGCTTACGCAGCGTCGCTTTCGCGCCGAAGCTCCAGTTCGCGTTGATGGCCTTGTCGAAGCCGAGGATGTACTCGTCCTGGAAGTAGGCATCGATGCCCTGCGACGCGATGGTCTTAGGATTGAGCGGCGTGCCGTCTTCGCCGTTGAGGTAAGCGCGGGTACCGATCTGCTGGATGCCGGTCGGCTCGCCGTTCGCCGCCACGCCCGTGTACGTGTAGTACTCGGAGTAGTACGTCGACGCGGAGGCGCCGCGGATCGCGACGTTCGACGGAATGGCCAGGTGGTAGCGGCCTGCGTTGCCGTAGATTTTGAACGTGGAATCGCCGAACACATCCCAGGTCAGGCCCAGTCGCGGTGCGAGCTGGTGACGCTGCTTGACGTAGGTCTCGCCTTCGCCGTTGATGTTCTTGAACTGCTCGTTGCGCAGGCCGATCGATGCCAGCCAGCGATCCGTGATCTGCCACTTGTCTTCGATGAACTGCGCTTCCTGCTCCACCTTGACGCTCGCGCCGGTGGCGAACAGGCGAAGCTGCGCGTAGTAATCGACGCCCGGCGGACGCACGATGCCACGGCTCGGGATGTTACCGGCCGGGCCGTAGATCCAGCGGTAGCCGCCCTCGTAGATCTGGCCGGAATACGATTCGAGTGTCTGGTTGTCCACACCCGCGCGGATGTCGTGATCGCCGGCGATGTATTCGACGTCGAAGCGCCAGCCGTGCGTCTTGTCTTCGGCGCCGTTGCCGAGCACGGTGCCGTTGACCAGGCCGCAACCCACGATCTGGTCGGCCGGGAGGCCGCGGTTATCGGTGATCCACGGGCAGTTGGGGTTGCTGCCGTAGACCAGGTCGCGCTGGTGCACGGTCTTGCTGTGGCCGTACAACGCGTTGATCGTCAGGTTGTCGGTGATGTAGCCGGTGTACTTGCCGACGTACACGTCGCCACCGGGCGCGGCGCCCGCGAGGGCGTCGAAGTTCTTCAGGTTGTCCGTGCCGATATAACCGCCACGTGCGCCGACGTCGTAATCGTAGGCGTAGACGCTGCGCTCGACGTTGCTCTTGTCGCCAAAGCCCGTCACTTCGAGCAGGTGGTTGTCGGTGATGTTCCAGTCGATCTTGGCGAGCCACTTGGTCGCCTTCGACTCCTGGTACGTACGCTGCGGCGCGACGATGCTGCTGGTGTTGCGGCTATCCGAGCGTGTGAAGTCGCCCGCGGCATACAGGAACAGCTTGTCCTTGATCAGCGGGCCGCTGATGTAGCCGGTGTACTGCACATCCGTGCTCTTGTTGCGGCGGCGGTTCTGCCACAGCGTGCCGTCTTCGCGATAGATGCTGCGCGGCGTCTGGCGCAGGCCCTGCGGCGTGACGTACATGCCGAGGCCACCCTTCCACTCGTTACCGCCGCGCTTGGTGACGATGTTGATCACGCCACCGGTGGAACGGCCGTATTCCGCGCCGTAACCACCGGTGAAGATCTGCTGCTGGTCGATCGCATCGAACGGCAGGCTCACGAAGCCGAGGCCGGTGAGCGCGTTGGTCACCGAGTAGCCGTTGATGTAGTACTGGTTTTCCGAAGCGGACGAGCCGCCGAACGATGCCACGTTGCCGTAACGCGCATCACCCGCGACCACGCCGGGGGCGAGCAGCGCGGCGGCGGTGACGTCGCGCGCGATGGGAATCTTCTGCAGCTGCTGCGAGGTGAGCACCGTGCGCGAGTCGACCGACGACACGTCGATGGCCGGCAGGGCGTTGCCGGTGACCTGCACGCCCTCGAGGTTCTGGGCTTCGGTGCTGCTGGCGACCGCGTTGCCGAAGGAGACGTCGACGCCGCCGCCGATGTTCACCTGGACGTTGTCGCGCGTTTCGGCGACCTGGCCGCCGCGCATGACGGTGACCTTGTAGACGCCGACGGGGAGCGAGGTGGCGCGATAGCGACCGTCGGAGTCGACGTTGATGTCGCGGCCGGTGCCGGTATCGACGTTGGTCAGGCGCACCGTGGCGCCTTCGGGCTGGGCGACGCGACCGAAGACCACGCCGGAGGCGTTGGACTGGGCCAGGACGGCGCCGCTGGCGAAGCAGAGAGCGAGGGCTGTGCAAAGGGCGGAACGGCGGATCGCGACTGCGCGATGGGCGGAACGTTGCATGTTTGTCTCCCCAGGAAACTGCAAGGAACGCCGGCACGCAAGGTGCGAACCAGACGTCGTTCGCGAGAGCCGTAGACCGCAACCCGATCGATCCGTCCCCACCCCTGGGGATCCGGTCGGGGGGCTGCGTTCCCCCGTGGCAAAAACAAACTGCCCCCTACGGCAATCCCTTACGGTTGTAATCGAATCATTTTACGAAGGTCAAGTGCATGTTAAGACCAATTTTATTAACGGTCCTAATTTCAATGACTTAATTGTAAAATGGCGGCATGAAATCCGCGATTTTCGACGGCTGGGGCGGGCGCCGGATCAGTCGTAGAACGCCGGCAGTAGCTTCAGCCCGTCTTCCTGGGCCTTGTCGTGATTGATGAAGATTCTCGCGTGGTAGGTGGCGATCATCGCCTTCACGTGGTCCATCGATGCGATGGATGCCGCCTTGTCGGTATTGAGCGTGGGCACGATGTCGTTCGCCAGGTTGTCGGCGGAATGTGCGACGTCGCCCGACAGGATGATGAAGCCGGACTTCTTCAGGTGCACCAGCAGCGACTGCGCTCCCGGCGTGTGCCCGGGCGTGGAGAACAGCACGACACTGCCGTCGCCGAACACGTCGGTGTTGCCGTCGAGCAGTCGCAGGTGTTTCGGCGTGCCCATCAGTTTGCGTGCAAGCGCCTTCAGCTGGTTCACGTTCGCGTTGGCACCGTCGGGCGAGCTGATCCATTCGTACTCCGCGCGCTGGATGAGCACGGTCGCATCGGGAAAGAGGGCGACGTTGCCGATGTGGTCACCATGGGTGTGCGATACGGCCACGAAGTCGATGTCGCTCGTTTTCAGGCCGATGGCGGAGAGTTGCGAGGTGATCGATTTATCGAGGTGGTAGACGATCAGCTTCGGCAGCGTCGACCAGCCTTTCGGATCGTTCAACGCGGACTCGGGCACACCCGTGTCCCACAGCAGCCACTTACCCCCGTGCTCGATCAGCCAACACGTGGACGAGAACTGGATGCTCTTTCCGATGTTCTTTCCCGGCGTCCACACCGATTCGTCGTTCGCGAGCGAATGTCCGCAGTCGAGTCGATAGAGCTTATCCGCGAAACCCGCTTTCGCCGGGTCGGGAAGCGGTGTTTCGGCATGGGCCATCGGAACGGTGATCATGGCCATCAGGGCCACGGACAGCATCGACGACAACCACCTGATCGACGGATGGATCACGGCACGTCTCCCATCGGAAATGGAATGACCTTGATAGGCCCGCTTTCGACGCGGAACCAGTATACGTAGGTATTCCGATGCACCCGGCATGACGCATGTGCGAAACCTTCAACGGCGCACGATGCGTTGCAAGACGACGACACGGCATGGCGTCAGAGTCGGCAGACCTTGAAGCGTGCACGAGGAGAACGTCATGTCGCAGACGACCACGGCGGATGCACCGCGGCCCCATCAGCCCGACCAGGACCACTTCCACGCGATCCTCGCCGAAGACATCGTGTGGAAACCGTTTCCCGCGTTTCCACCGGCGGCACGGCTCGCCATCCTCATCGGCGATCCCAGGGGCGCGGGCGTCTACGTCATCCGCGTGCACCTTCCTGCCGGCACGAAGATGATGCCGCACCGGCATCCGGAGGATCGCGTCTACACCGTTATCTCAGGTGTGTTCTACATCGGTCTCGGCGAAACGTTCGACGAGGCGAAGCTCGTCGCTTACGCGCCGGGTTCGGTGATCGTGTTGCCTGGCAACCAGCCGCATTTCCACTGGGCGCGTTCGGGCGACTACGTCACGCAGGTGAGCGCCGTGGGGCCGCTGGGCCTGGCGTACGTCGACCCCGTCGACGACCCGCGCCACACGAACTGAATGCCAGCGGGTGAACAGGCCGGCGCGCCATTCCGTGGCTTTGCGCGCCCGGCGCTGTTAGCATCCGCGCCGTTCGGGTGTCTTCTTCTGGAAGATTAAACGGGAAGCCGGTGCGCCGCGTTCGTGGCAAGGCCGGCACTGCCCCCGCAACGGTAAGCGTCTTTCGGGTGCCTGTGGGCATCCGCGGAACCGGTCATGCGCCACTGCGAAAGCGGGAAGGCACCGGGTCCGGCCACCACGGTGGCGGCGCGAGTCCGGAGACCGGCCCGATGCAGCGACCCGCCCCTTGGCGGGCGCGCCTGTTTCGGTCGATTCGCGGAGGGCGGATCCGGACAGCCTCCGGGGTCGTTCCCGTTCGCCGTTCGCCATGCCTCCTCCTCGGGCGACTCCCGTATTGCCGCGTCTCGCGGCGGAGGAAAGACGTTTCATGAAGAAGACCCTGCTCGCGACGGCCCTGCTGTCGTCCATCGCCATCGCGCACGCGGCCGACGCGGCCGACGCGCCCGAGAAGCTCGATCCTGTTGTCGTCACCGCCAACCGCGCGCCGACGCCGCTGGACGAGGTGCTCGCCCCCGTCACCGTCATCACCCGCGAAGACATCGAGCGCCTGCAGCCCGTGGAGCTGCGCGATTTGCTCACCGGCCTGCCGGGCGTGAACGTCGCCAACACCGGCGGCATCGGCCAGCAGACGTCGCTGTTCATGCGTGGCACGAACTCGGCGCACACGCTCGTGCTGGTCGACGGCGTGCGCGTCGGCACGGTGGGTGCCGGCCTCCCGGCGTACGAGCAGCTGCCGGTCGACCAGATCGATCGCATCGAGGTCGTTCGCGGGCCGCGCTCGGCCCTCTATGGTTCCGACGCGATCGGCGGCGTCATCCAGATCTTCACCCGCCACGGTCAGGCGGGCGAGGCACCGACGCCGTCGCTCTCGGTGACGGGCGGCAGCCACGGCTACACGGCCGGACAGGTCGGCATCTCCGGCGGCACGCAGCACGGCTGGTACAACGCGAGCCTCGGTGGCCAGTACACCTCGGGCATCAACGCGTGCCGTGTCGGCGCGGGCACCGCGTTCCAGGGCTGCTTCACCGATGAACCCGACCACGACGCTTACCGCACGTACAACGGCGCGCTCTCGGGCGGCTACCGCTGGGACAACGGCACCGAGCTCACGGGCAGCTGGCTGCGCAGCAAGGGCGATATCGAGTACGACGGCGACTTCCAGAACTTCACCCGCCGCTCGCAGCAGGTGGCCGGCACGAAGCTCTCGTTCGACGCGATGGCTGACTGGCGCATGTCGCTCAGCCTCGGCCAGAACCAGGACCGCGCGGACAATTACCTCAACGGCGCGGACAAGACGCTCGACTTCGTGAACTACGGCGTCGACAAGGCGCGCGTGGGTTACCTGTATTCGAAGCGCAACCAGGCCTCGTGGCAGAACGACTTCACGCTGGCCACCGGCCAGACGCTGTCGGTGGGCGTGGATTACCAGCAGGAAAAGCTGAAGAGCGATACGGATTACCTCAAGGACACGCGCAACAACACCGGCGTGTTCGCGCTGTACCAGGGCGTGTTCGGCCCGCACGAGATCCAGCTGTCGGCCCGCCACGATCACAACACGCAGTTCGGCAACCACACCACCGGTTCGGCGGCCTACGGTTTCCGTTTCGACAACGGCCTGAAGATCACCGGCTCGTATGGCACGGCGTTTCACGCGCCGACGTTCAACGACGAGTTCTATCCGTACGGCGCGCCGGTGAACCTGAAGCCGGAGAAGTCGCGCACGGCGGAGATCGGCCTGTCGGCGCAGCCGGGCATCTGGAACTGGGCGGTCAACGCCTACCAGACGACCGTCGACGAGCTCATCGGCTTCGACGCGAATTTCCTGCCGATCAACGTCAACGAGGCGCGCATCCGTGGCCTCGAAGGCCAGGTGGGCGCCGATGTCGACGGCTGGCACGTGCGCGGCTATCTGACGTTCCAGCAGCCGGTGAACCGTAGCGAGGGCCCGCAGAAGGACGACCTGCTCGCCCGCCGGCCGCGCCGCACCGCGCGCGCCGATCTGGACAAGGACCTGGGCGCGTTCACCGTGGGTGGATCGATCCAGGCCTCCGGCTACAGCTACGACGACGCGGCCAACACCCGTCGCCTCGGCGGCTACGGCACGGCCGACGTGCGCGCCACCTGGCACGTCGACAGCGCCTGGAGCGTGCAGGGCCGCGTCGCGAATGTGGCGGACAAGCGCTACGAAACGGCGTCGTACTACAACCAGCTGGGCCGTACGTATTACCTCACCGTGCGCTACTCGCCGGTGCGTTAAGGCTTACGCAGTGCCCATGCAGGAGCGCGCCTTGCGCGCGACAGCTTTTAGAGCCGAGAGCAGCAGGGCCTGTTGCTTCCGGCGAAAAGCCGTCGCGCGCAAGGCGCGCTCCTACAAAGGCCTCTTCCATTGCCGCGGTGCCGCATAAACGCACCACCCCTGCCTTCCGGCAGGGTCCCCACTAAAGGCACAGGCGACGAAATCGCCGTAACGTCATAAAGTTCGCGGGCGCGGGGACTCTTCCCGCGATCACAGGAAGTGCCGTGAACTTTTTCGCACCATTCATCCGCCGGCCGATCGGCACCTCGCTGCTTGCGGCGGGCCTCACCCTGGCAGGCGCCATCGCCTACATGCTGCTGGGCGTGGCCGCGTTGCCGTCGATCGAAGTGCCGGCCGTGTTCGTCAGCGTGCAGATGCCCGGCGCCAACGCGCAGACGATGGCGTCCACGGTGATCGCCCCGCTGGAGCGCCACCTCGGACAGATTCCCGGCGTGGACCAGATGTATTCGAACAGCTCGGAGAACTCCGGGTTCGTGCGCGTGCGCTTCACCATGGACCGCTCGACGGATGCCGCCGCGCGCGACGTGCAGGCCGCCATCAATGCGGCCGCCGCCGACCTGCCGGCCGGCATGCCCACGCCGCCACAGTATTTCAAGTTCGACACTGGCCAGATTCCCGTGCTGCTCGTGGCGATGACGTCGAAGACGATGCCGCCGGACAAGCTCTTCGACGTGGTGGATACGCTGATCGCGCCCTCGGTCGCGCAGATCGACGGCGTATCGCGCGTGCAGGTGTTCGGTGGCACGCCGCATGCCGTGCGCATCGAGCTCGACACCAACGCGCTGTCCGCGAAGGGCCTGACCACCAACGACGTGTCGAACGCGCTGCACGCCGCGAACGTCACGTCGCCGCAGGGCATCCTGTCCGACGGTCGCACGCAGATGACGGTGGTGGCGAACGATTCGCTGCGCGATCCGTCGGACTTCGGCAACATTCTGATCTCGGTGCGCAACGGAATCCCCGTGCGCCTGGCCGACATCGCCAAGGTCTACAGCGGGCAGCAGGACCAGTATCAGAAGGCATGGTTCCAGGGCGAGCGCTCGGTGACCATGCAGATCAGCAAACGTCCCGAGGCCAACTCCATCGCGACGGCCGAGGCCATCCGCGCCGCACTGCCGCGCTTCCGCTCGCTGCTGCCGGCGGATGCGCAGGTCACGCCCATCTTCGATCTCACGCAGACGACGCAATCGGCGCTGCACGAGGTGAAGATCGCGCTGCTCATCAGCATCGTGATGGTCGTGCTGGTGATGATGGTGTTCCTGCGACGCCTCGGCCCGACGCTGATCGCCACGCTGAGCGTGCCGCTATCGCTGGCGGGCGCGTTCGTCATCATGTGGTCGCTGGGATACACGCTCAACACGATGTCGCTGATGGCGCTGGTGCTGTGCATCGGCTTCGTGGTCGACGACGCCATCGTGGTCATCGAGAACATCGTCCGTCACATGGAGAACGGCGCGAAGCCGATGGAGGCCGCGCTGGAAGGCGTGCGCGAGATCGGCTTCACGGTGGTGTCGATCACGCTGTCGCTCGTGGCGGTGTTCGCGCCGCTGCTGTTCGGCAACAACATGATCACGAAGCTGCTGCGCGAGTTCTCGGTGACGCTCGCCGCCGCCGTGCTCATTTCCGCCGTGGTCTCTCTGACGCTGACGCCCGCCTTGTGCGCGCACTACCTCAAGCACGACCGGCCCGACCGCAAGGCGGGGCGGTTCGAACTGGCGCTCGAACGTTTCGATCGCGGCTTTCTCGCCTTCTACGAGCGCGGCCTCGACTGGGCCATGCGCCACCGGCGGCTGATGCGCTGGCAGCCGTTGATCCTGCTCTTCGCGACGTTCCTGCTGGGCATGGCCGTGGTGAAGACCGCCGGCGGCAACTTCATGCCCGAGGAAGACACGGGCATGCTGCAGGCCGAAGTCACGGCCGACGCGAACATCTCGCCGGATGAAATGACCCGCCGCCTGAAGCGGGTGGGCGACATCATGCAGAAGGATTCCACGGTCGCCGACGTGACCACGATCCTCGGCAGCGATAACGGCGGTGCCGTCGGTAACTCGGGCATGGTTTTCGTCGACCTCAAGCCGAAGGGCAGCGGGCCGGACGAGCGCCGTGAGTCGATGAAGGAGATCATGACGCGGCTGGGCAAGGAGTACGAGAAGCTCTCCGACGTGCAGGTGTTCATGAACCCCGTGCAGTTCCTCGGTGGCGGTGGCGGCAACAGCAATCGCGGTCAGTATTCGTTCCAGCTCATCAGCACCAGCGGCGAAAGCCTGCAGCCGTGGACGCTGAAGCTCGTGCGCCAGATGCGCACGATGAAGGAGTTCAAGGACGTCGGCAGCGACTTCGACATCGTCGGCAAGCAGCAGATGGTGAAGGTCGACCGCGACGCCGCGTCGCGCCTGCTCGTCGGCATGGGCGACATCGATTCGGCGCTATTCAACGCGTTCGGCCAGCGCCAGGTGTCGATCATCTACTCGGACATCAACCAGTACTGGGTGGTGCTGACGGCCGCGGCGGCGCAGACGATCAGCCCCTCGGCGCTGCTCAATACGTACGTGAAGACGCAGGCGGGCAAGATGGTGCCGCTCTCGGCGGTCGCGAAGATCGCGCCCATCGCCGTGCCCAACTCGGTCACGCACCAGAACCAGCTCGAGTCGGCGGACATCACGTACAACCTCGCGCCGAAGGTCACGCCGGATCGCGGCAACGCGCTGGTGGAGCAGGCGGTGCATACCATCCAGCTGCCCGCGGGTATCCGCATGGATTTCACCGGCGCGAACCAGCGCATCCGCGACGCGCAGTCGAACGGCATGGTGCTTCTGATCGGCGCGATCGTCGCCGTCTACATCGTGCTGGGCATTCTGTATGAGAGCCTCGGTCATCCGCTGACCATCATCTCGACCCTGCCGGCCGCCGGCGCCGGTGCGTTCCTCGCCATGCTCGTCACACAGACGCAGCTGACGTTGATGGCGATCATTTCCGTGTTGCTGTTGATCGGCATCGTGAAGAAGAATGCGATCCTGATGGTGGACTTCGCGCTGGTCGCGCAACGGGAGCAGGGGATGTCGCCCGTCGAGGCGATCCGCCAGGCGGCGCTGGTGCGCTTCCGCCCCATCACCATGACCACACTCGTGGCGATGGGCGCGGCGCTGCCGCTGGCCATCGGCTTCGGTGTCGGTTCGGAGATGCGTCGCCCGCTCGGTATCGCCATCGTCGGCGGTCTGCTGGTGTCGCAGCTGCTGACGCTGCTGAGCACGCCCGCGATCTACCTGTGGAACCACGATCGCAAGGAGCGGAAATACCGTCGCGTACTCAAGCGTCGTTATAAGCGCTGGGTGAAGATCCGCAAACAGCGCGAGAAGGATTCGGGCCGGTTGATTCCGAGCGAGGCGTGACGGGGCATCGCCACTGGCCCGCTGCCGCGGGATCGCCGATACGATCGGCTCCCACCCTCCGGTAGCAGCCTCGCTACCAACGGGTGGGAGCCGATCGTATCGGCAATCCCTGCGAAGCGCGCCGCTTACGCGACGGCATG
>Ga0102588_1001918_pt1 | contig 13509 bp, 11 predicted proteins | sample AraplaMF_Col_mMS_FD_76854 | JGI IMG/M metagenome (GOLD analysis project Ga0102588, IMG submission 76854) | Arabidopsis root microbial communities from the University of North Carolina, USA - plate scrape MF_Col_mMS (SPADES assembly) (version 2) | ecosystem: Host-associated > Plants > Roots >...
CCGCTTTCGCTCCCCTGCCCGATCTCGCGACGGGGCCGGCTGACGCCGTTTCGCCGATACGATCGGCTCCCCCCCTTCGGTAGCGAGGCAGCTACGGGGGGGTGGGAGGCAGCCACTGGAGGGTGGGAGCCGATCGTATCGGCGAAGGGTGCTCGCGAAAGCCTCACCTCGCGCGATGCCCGCTCATCTCCGCCCCCGCATTCTTCGGCAGCAACGCGCACACCGGCGCGGCGATCAACGAGATCACCGTCACCACGATGAACGCCGCGCTGAAGTCCGGCAGCTGCGCGCTGGCGTGGCCGTTCCACGCCACCGACACGTGCAGCGCCGCCGCGGCCACGCAGATGCCCAGTGACAGCATCAGCTGCTGGAACGTGGTGTAGAAGCTGGTGGCACTGGAGAACCGTTCGCTCGGCACGTCCGCGTACGCCACGGTGTTATATGCGCTGAACTGCAGCGACTGGAAGAAGCCCGAGGCCAGCAGCACGAGGTAGATGGTCCACAACGGCCAGTCCGGGCGGAACGCCGCGCACAACGCCACGCAGACCATCGACAGGACGCCGTTCCACACCAGCGTGGCGCGGAATCCCCAGCGGCGAAGAACCGGGGCGGCCGTCGCCTTCATCAGCATCGCGCCCAGCGCGGAAACGAAGGTGATCACGCCGCTGTGCGCCGCCGAGAGGCCGAAGCCCAGCTGCATCATCAGCGGCAGCAGGAACGGCACGGAGCCGGCGGTGATGCGCGTCAGCGAGCCGGCGATCACCGAAAGCCGGAATGTGGTGAAGCGCATCAGCGAGAGATCGAGAATGGGGTGTTCCGCGCGACGCGCGTGCCAGATGTACAGCGCACCGGCAGCGACGCCACCCAGGACCAGCGCCGCCGATACGTTCACCGACGCGCCGCCGTGGCTGACCATCTCGAGGCCGAACACCATGCACGACAGCGAGACACCCGACAGCACGAACCCGAGGCGGTCGAAGCGCACCTTGTCGGGTAGACGCACATCGGGGATGTACTTCGTCGCGAGCCACATGCCCGCGATGCCGATGGGCACGTTGATGTAGAAGATCCAGCGCCACGACACCCAGGTGACGATGAAGCCGCCCAGCGGCGGGCCCACCACGGGGCCGATCAGCGCCGGAACCAGCAGCCACGACATCGCGGAGACGAGCTCGGATTTCGGCACGGATCGCAGCAGCACGAGGCGCCCGACCGGCACCATCATCGCGCCGCCGATGCCCTGCAGCAGGCGTGACGCGACCAGCAGCGGCAGGTTGCCCGCGATGCCGCAGAGAATGGAGCCGAGGGTGAACAATGCGATCGCGGCGCGGAAGACGTTGCGGGAACCGTAGCGGTCGGCGATGGCACCGCTGGCCGGGATGAACACGGCAAGGCTCAGCATGTACGACGTGAGGGCCACGCTCATGTGCAGCGGCGAAACGTCGAACGACTGAGCCATCGACGGCAACGCGGTCGCCAGGATGGTGCCGTCGAGTTGCTCCATGAACATCGCGCTCGCGATGATCAGGGCGACGGTGCGAAAGCCTGGTGCGGAAGTCATCCGGAGGGGGGCGACGGAGGAGCGCATAGTTTGCGCTCGCAGGCCTGATGTGGGAAGCCTGCGATGGCCCACCTACCTTCGGGTGGGAGCCAGCCTGCTGGCGAACGGATGGTCGCCGCGAGCACCCATTCGCCCGCCAGCGGGCTTCCCACAAGAGAGCCCAGGCCTTCGGTCGGTGCCGCCCCTACAAAAGCGAGACTTTGCGGCTAGCACCCATTCGCCAGCAGGCTGGCGCCCACCCGAAGGTAGGTGGGCCGGGTCAGATCGTCAGGTTGCGTGTGCTGCGGAAGATGCGCTCCACGCCGGTAATTGGATCAACGAAGCGCAGCTCGCGGGCGAGCAGCTGAAGCGGCTCGGCGAACTCCGCGCGCTCTTCGCGAATCTCCGGATACGTCGGATCGCCTTCGATCGGGCTGCCTAGCGCCGCCATGTGCACGCGCAGTTGGTGTTTGCGACCGGTCTCCGGCTCCAGCCGGTAGAGCCACCGCTCGTCGCCGCGCGCGATCACGTCGATGCGTGTCCGCGCATTCGGTTCGCCCGCGACTTCGCGCATGCGGAAGAACGGTTCGCCGCGTTCGAGGCGGGACTCGTGCACGAACGGAAACGTGCGCCCCGGCATCGGCGAGGCGACCGCTTCGTAGATCTTCGCGATCGCCCGCTCGCGGAACAGGCCCGTATAGGCGTCACGGCTCGAAGGCCGCGCCGAGAACACCACCAGCCCGGCGGTGCCGCGATCGAGGCGATGCAGCGCCACGAGGTCCGGGTTACCCAACCGACGTACCAGCCGAACGGAGAGCGTTTCCTCCACATGCCTTCCCGCTGGCATCACCGGAAGAAAATGCGGCTTGTCGGCCACGACGATGTCGTCGTCGAGGTGGACGATCGTCTCCTCGAACGGGATGCGTGGTTCTTCGGTCACTTCGCGGCGATAGGTCACCGTGGTGCCGGGTCGGTACGGCGCGGTGCGCGAGACGGCCAGGCCGTCGGCCGTCACCGTGCCGCGCGCCATGCGATCGATCCACGCCTCGCGATCGATCGCGGGAAAGCGCTCGCAGAGAAAGTCGAGCACGGAAGCCCAGCCGCCGGGCGGCAGGACGATGCGGCTGGTGGGCAGGTGGTCGGGCATGAAAGGCATTGTAGGGCGAGCTTGCCCGCTGTCGCGGGATCGCCGATACGATCGGCTCCCACCCTTCGGAAGGGTAGCTACTGGAAGGTGGGAGCCGATCGCATCGGCGGATGGGTGCTCGCCGCAGCGAACATCGCCAATCGTCTTGCCCGCCCTCGCGACATATACTGAAGCCCATCGTCCCCACCCCAATGCAAGCGGGAGCCACACGTGATCGGCCGGTTCTTCAGGAAGTGGTTCGGAGGCGCGCGAGCGTCTGCCGGGGATGGGCCTGACGGCCTCTCGCTGCCCGATGCCGTGGCGTTCATCCCGAAACCCGCGCATGTGCCGGCCGGGGCGCTCACGGGCGAAGATATCGAGGATCGCTTCTACCGGCTCGTGTTCGGCATCGGCCCGTCGCGCGACCCGGGCCTGACGCCGGCCGAACAGAACACCCTGCGCCGTGTGCGCGACGCCTTCGGCAGCGAGCGCTTCGACGTGAGCACCCTGCCCCGGCTTCCGGCCGTCGTACCGCAACTGATGCGCTCGCTGCGCAACGACGACGCCGACAACCGCGCGCTGGCCGAGCAGATCTCGCGCGATACCGTATTGATGGGCGAGGTGATCCGCGTCGCGAACAGCGCGTACTTCCGCACCGCGCGTCCGGTGGCCGGCCTGCCTCAGGCGATCGCGATCATGGGCCACGACGGCTTGCGCCGCGTGGTGATGCAGATGGTGATGCGGCCGATCCTGCGCACGAACGAAGGCGACCTCGGCCGGCATGCCGGCGAGCGCCTGTGGGAGCACGCCGAGCGTTGCGCCCGCGCCTGTGCGTTCCTCAGCCGTGGCGTGTGCGATCCGTTCGAGGCGTTCCTCGCCGGCATCGCGAGCCAGACCGGTGCGCAGGCGATCCTTCGCGAGGTGGTGCGCGAGCCCGACGCGGCCGCGCTGGCGTATAGCCGTCCGTTCGTGGCGGCGCTGGGGCAACAGATCGAGCGGCTGTCGCTGCACGCGGCGCGGCACTGGAGTTTCCCGTCGCGCGTGGTGCAGGCACTGGCCGAGCGTGCGGATCCGGCGGATGCGGGTGCGCGTACGCCGCTCGGACGCGCGTTGCTTGCGTCCAGCCGCGTGGCGATGCTCGATGTGCTGGTGGAGCGCGGCGCCGCCGAGCCCGATGCGATGGTGCTGGCGCATCCGAGCCTCGGGTTCAGTCAGGATCGGCTGGTCGCGGCGCGCAAGGATCTGCACCGGGTGGTGGTGGCGGAGGCCTGAGGCGCGCGGAATCAGGCCGATCTCACGGTCGTAGGAGCGCGCCTTGCGCGCGACAGTTTTTCGCGAAAGAGCTACAGGGCCTGCTGCTCACCGCCTCAACGGCTTCGCGCGCAAGGCGCGCTCCTACAGGTGTGCGGCAGCCCTGGTAGTTCGCTTGAGGCCCGGTCCCGTTCAGGCGATCAGCGTCTGGCGCCGGTCGCCACGACATCTGCCCACACGCGGTCGGCCAGCTCGCTCGACGCGGCGTCGATCAGTGCCGGCACCGCCGATTCGAGGCGCGGCGCCGCAGGATCGATCTTCTGCGAACGGTGCACGCGATACGACTTCGTGACCGCCGGCCCACGCGCGGTGATCCGGCAGCTCAGCGCCATGTCGACGTCCAGCGACGGCGGCTCGGCGCCCGTCTTCGCGCCCACCGCGACTTCCAGCCCTCGGCAGTTCACGATGAGGTCGGTGAAATACTTCGGCTGCAGCGTGGTGCGCAGGCGCGCTTCCACGGCCGTGGCGACATCCGGCGTCACCTGCACCTTCTCTTTCTGCTCCAGGCCCGTCACGGTGAGCACCGCGATGCCCGGGTTCTCGACGGTGAGCCACGGCGAGGCCGGGCTGGCCGACACCATGCGGCTCATGTCGCTTTCGATGATCGTCCTGCCGCCGCAACCCGACAGCACCAGCGCCGCGGACGCGGCGAGTACCTGCTTCAACACCTGCATTTCCCCTGAAACCCCCGAGACAACCTACCAATGTACCGGCGAGGCACATAAGCGGCAAGAATTTCACGTACGTGAAGAAAGGCGGTTTGCCGGTTCTGCGCACTACGTCAACATCCGGCTATGATCGCGGGTTCGTCTCGAGACCGACTTCTCTCCGACCCATGGATTTTGTGCGTCACGCCTCGCCCGCCCCTGTGGACGCACTCGCGCGCATGAGCTGGCATACGTTCGAACACCTGCTCGCGGAGCATTACCGCGAGCAGGGCTGGCGTGTGGAATACGACTCGCGCCCCCGTTCGCTCAAGGCCCTGGGCACGAGCCTCGATCTGCGCATGCGCCGTGGCGATCAGGTCACCATCGTGCAGTGCCGTCAGTGGGACGCGACCGAGGTGGGCGTCGACGACGTCAACGAGCTTCTTGCGACGATGCTCAACGAGGGCGTCACGGGCGGCGTGCTGCTGACACGCGGCAGGTTCACTTCCGAAGCGCGGACGGCGCAGCGCCGGCAGCCGCGCCTGCAACTCGTCGACGGCGACACGCTGCGGATCATGCTGAAGCTGCCCGACCCCTCGGGCAACGTGCCGCAAGCCGCGATGGCCGTGGAGACGGCGCGACGCAACGTGGCGCCCCGCGCCTCGGCGCGTCGCGACAGACTTTGGCTGGTTCCGGCCATCGTCGGCGCACTGGTGGTGTGCCTGCTCGGCGTGTTCGTGTGGCGCGCCATGGCACCGCGCAAGGTGCCGGCCCTGCCGGTTGCCGTCGAAGCCGCGCCAGCGCCCGTTCCCGCCCCGGTGGCCGCCCCGCTTCCGCCGCCGAGACGCCCGGCAGCCGAGCCATCCGCCTCGCTTTCGCGAGAACTTGCCGAGCGCGCCCGCGTGCAGGAATCGCGCTCCGACGCGTCGCGCCGCGACGCGCATCGCCAGGGCGAAGACGCGATGAAGGTCATGGAACGCAACACGCGCGAGCTCGGCTCGGCGGAGTAAGGCGCCAATCGGCGAGGCGTTCTTTCACGCCAGCCGAATCCACGCGGCCATAGGCTGGTGGGCGACCCTGTCGCCTGGAAACCCCCATGACCGAAACGCTTGCGCCCGATCTGTTGCGCCGCATGCACGCGTACTGGCGTGCCGCGAACTACCTCTCCGTCGGTCAGATCTACCTCCGCGACAATCCCCTGCTGGAGGAGCCGCTGAGCAAGGATCACATCAAGCACCGCCTGCTAGGCCACTGGGGCACCACCACCGGCCTGAATTTCATCTACACGCATCTGAACCGCGCGATCGTCGAGCGCGACCTCGACATGATCTATCTGATCGGCCCGGGCCACGGCGGCCCCGGTCTCGTGGCGCATACCTACCTCGAAGGCTCGTACACCGAGGTGTATCCGCACATCGATCGGAGCGCGGCGGGCATGCGCGAGCTGTTCCGCCAATTCTCATGGCCCTACGGCATACCGAGCCACGTGGCGCCGGAAACGCCGGGCTCCATCCACGAAGGTGGCGAGCTGGGCTACTCGCTGTCGCACGCCTTCGGCGCCGCGTTCGACAATCCGGAGCTGATCGTCGCGTGCGTGGTAGGCGACGGCGAAGCCGAGACCGGCGCACTGGCGACGAGCTGGCATTCGAACAAGTTCCTCAACCCCGCGCGCGACGGCGCGGTGCTGCCGATCCTGCACCTCAACGGCTTCAAGATCGCAAACCCGACCGTGCTCGCACGCATCGAGCCCGACGAACTGCGTGACCTGATGCGCGGATACGGTTACGAGCCCCACTTCGTCGAAGGCCACGAATTCGATCCGATGCACCAGGCGTTCGCCGCGGCGCTCGATCGCTGCCTCGACGAGATCCGGCGCATCCAGGAGAAAGCGCGCAGCGGCAGTGCCGATACCGCGAAACGACCGCGCTGGCCGATGATCGTATTGCGCAGCCCGAAAGGCTGGACAGGCCCGAAGGTCGTCGACGGCAAGCCCGTCGAAGGTACGTGGCGCGCGCATCAGGTGCCCATCGCGAAGTTCGAGAACGACGAACACGTGGCGATCCTCGAAAACTGGATGAAGAGCTACGAGCCCGGAGAACTCTTCGACGAGCACGGCCGCTTCCGCGAGGAGTTCGCATCACTGGCGCCCACGGGCCGCCGGCGCATGGGCATGAACCCGCACGCGAACGGTGGACTGCTGCTGAAGCCGCTGCACATGCCGCACTTCCGCACGTTCGCCGAAGACGTGAAGACGCCAGGCGATCACAAGGCGGAGGCCACCCGCGTGCTCGGCCGTTTTCTGCGCGAGGTGATGCGCCAGAACATGGAAAGCTTCCGGCTGTTCGGGCCCGACGAGACGGCCTCGAACCGACTCGAGGCCGTGTACGAAGCGAGCGGGAAAACATGGTTCGCGGAAACGGAAGGCGTCGACGAGGACCTCTCGCCCGCCGGCCGCGTGATGGAGGTGCTCAGCGAGCATCAATGCCAGGGCTGGCTCGAGGGCTACCTGCTTACCGGTCGCCACGGGTTCTTCTCGTGCTACGAGGCGTTCATCCACATCATCGATTCGATGTTCAACCAGCACGCGAAGTGGCTGAAGGTGACGCGCAAAATGTCGTGGCGTCCGCCCATCGCGTCGCTGAACTATCTGCTCAGTTCGCACGTGTGGCATCAGGACCACAACGGCTTCTCGCACCAGGATCCGGGCTTCATCGATCACGTGGCGAACAAGAAGTCGGAGATCGTGCGCATATACCTTCCACCCGACGCGAACTGCCTGCTGTCGGTCGCCGACCATTGCCTGCGTAGCCGGCACTACGTGAACGTGATCGTCGCGGGCAAGCAGCCGGACTGGCAGTGGCTCGACATGGAAAGCGCCGTGCGCCACTGCACGGCCGGTGCGGGCATCTGGGAATGGGCCGGTCGCGGCGGCGACGATCCCGACGTGGTGATGGCATGCGCGGGCGATGCGCCGACGGTGGAAGTACTCGCGGCCGTGATGCTGCTGCGCGAGTACGTGCCGGACATCCGCATCCGCGTGGTCAACGTGGTGGACCTGATGTCGCTGGAAACACCGGACGAACATCCGCACGGCATGGACGACGACCAGTTCGACGACCTGTTCACGAAGGATCGCCCGGTGATCTTCGCATTCCATGGTTACCCTGGCATCGTGCACAAGCTGACCTACCGTCGGCATAACCACGACAACTTCCACGTGCGCGGCTACAAGGAAGAAGGCACGACCACGACGGCGCTCGACATGATGGTGCTGAACAACATGGACCGCTTCCAGCTCGCGCTGGACGCGATCAACCGCATCCCGCGGCTGGAAGGTGAGCGTGCGAAGGCCTCGCAGCGCTACTGGTCCGACATCGAACGGCACAAGCTCTACGTCAGCGAGCACGGCCAGGATCTTCCCGACGTGCGCGACTGGCAATGGAAGGCCGAGGACGCGACGTGACGGGGCACGTGCTTGCGCTCAACGCTGGCTCATCGTCGCTGAAGTACGGTCTGTACCGCGTCGATGGCGACACGACGACGGAACTGCTCGCAGCACAGACCGAATCGCACGGCGACGCATCCGATCCGGTGGCGGCCGTCGCGCAGGCGCTGAAGAAGCACGGCTTACCGGCACCCGACGCGGTCGGCCACAGGCTCGTGCATGGCGGACCGAACCTGCGCGAGCACACGCTCATCGACGATGCGTTGATGACGCAGCTGGAAGAAGCGAAGGCCTTCGCGCCACTGCACGTGCCCGTCGCGGTGGCGATGGTGAAGCGTGCACGCGAGGTGTACCCGGACGTGCCGCAGGTGGCGTGCTTCGATACCGCGTTCCACGCCACGATGCCCGCCGTGGCGCGCACCCTGCCCTTGCCTGCGGATCTGCGCGAAGGGGGCATCGAGCGTTACGGGTTTCACGGGTTGTCGTACGAGTCGATCGTGCGGCAGCTTGGCGCGGCGATTCCTCCACGCGTGGTGATCGCGCATCTGGGTAACGGGGCGAGCCTCTGCGCGGTGCGTGATGGCAAATCGATCGATACGACGATGGGACTGACACCGACCGGCGGCATCGTGATGGGCACGCGGCCGGGGGATCTCGACCCGGGCGTCTTGTTGTATCTGATGCGCGAGAAGGGTTACGACGCGCAGCGGCTCGAGGTGCTGGTCGATCGCGAGTCGGGGCTGAAGGGTCTTTCGGGGGGTATCAGCGACATGCGCAAGCTGCGGGAATCCGGTGATCCGGCCGCGAAGCTGGCGCGCGATGTCTTCGTGCATGTGGCGCGGAAGCATGTCGCGGCCATGGCGGCTTCCTTGGGTGGTATCGATTTGCTCGTGTTCACCGGTGGCATCGGCGAGAACGACGCGGCGACGCGCGATGCGATTCTGGCGGGCCTGCAGTGGTTTGGCGACTTCGACGTTCGCGTGATGGCGACGGAAGAGGATGCGCAGATCGCGAGGCATACCTGGCGCATCGCTTCGTAGGTTCGCCGACACGATCGGCTCCCACCCCTTCGGTAGCACCCGCAGGGCAACCATGCATCGCCGATACGATCGGCTCCCACCCCTTCTGTTGCATTCCCAAGGCAACGATGCTTTGCCGATACGGTCGGCCCCACCCCTTCGGTAGCACTCGCAAGGCGGCTACCGGAGGGTGGGAGCCGATCGCATCGGCGAATCGGTCACACGACCACGACCGGAATCTTGCCGATCTTCGAACGCCATTCCTTCGGGCCCGTCTCGTGCACCGACGTACCGGCGCTGTCGACGGCCACCGTCACCGGCATGTCCTTCACTTCGAACTCGTAGATCGCTTCCATGCCGAGGTCTTCGAAGGCCAGCACGCGCGAGGCCTTGATGGCCTTCGACACGAGGTACGCCGAGCCACCGACGGCCATCAGGTACACGGCCTTGTAGTCGCGGATGGCGTCGATCGCCGCGGGGCCGCGCTCGGACTTGCCGACCATGCCGAGCAGGCCGGTGGTCTCGAGCATCTGGCGCGTGAACTTGTCCATGCGCGTGGCGGTGGTGGGGCCGGCGGGGCCGACCACTTCGTCGCGCACCGGATCCACGGGACCCACGTAATAGATGAAGCGATTGGTGAAATCGACGGGCAGCGTTTCGCCGCGGTTGAGCATGTCGATCATGCGCTTGTGCGCGGCGTCGCGGCCGGTGAGCAGCTTGCCGTTGAGCAGGATCGTCTCGCCCGGCTTCCAGCTCTGCACGTCTTCCCGTGTGATCGTATCGAGGTCGACACGACGACCCTTCGACGCGTCGTACGTGAGCTTCGGCCAGTCTTCCAGCGACGGCGGATCGAGCGCGACCGGGCCGGAGCCGTCGAGCACGAAGTGCGCGTGGCGGGTGGCGGCGCAGTTCGGGATCATCGCCACCGGCAGGTTCGCCGCGTGCGTCGGGTAATCCTTCACCTTGATGTCGAGCACGGTGGTCAGGCCACCGAGGCCCTGCGCGCCGATGCCGAGCGCGTTGACCTTTTCGTACAGCTCGAGGCGCAGCTCTTCGGCGCGATTGGAGGGGCCACGCGCGATGAGGTCGACGATGTCGATCGGCTCCATCAGGGCTTCCTTCGCCAGCAGCATCGCCTTCTCGGCGGTGCCGCCGATGCCGATGCCGAGCATGCCCGGCGGGCACCAGCCGGCGCCCATCGTCGGCACGGTCTTCAGCACCCAGTCGACGATCGAATCGGACGGGTTGAGCATCGCGAACTTCGACTTCGCCTCCGAACCGCCGCCCTTCGCGGCGACGATCACGTCGACCTTGTCGCCCGGTACGATCGTCATGTTGACCACCGCGGGCGTGTTGTCGCGCGTGTTCATGCGCTTGCCGGCGGGATCGGCGAGCACCGAGGCGCGCAGTTTGTTGTCCGGGTGGTTGTACGCGCGGCGCACGCCTTCATTCACCATGTCTTCCAGGCTCATCGTGGCATCGTCCCAGCGGACATTCATGCCGACCTTCAGGAAGACGGTGACGATGCCGGTGTCCTGGCAGATGGGCCGGTGGCCCTCGGCGCACATGCGCGAGTTGATCAGGATCTGGGCGATGGCGTCCTTCGCCGCCGGCGACTCTTCGCGATCGTACGCCGCGGAAAGATTCCGGATGTAGTCGACCGGGTGGTAGTACGAGATGTACTGGAGGGCGTCGGCGACGCTGGTGATGAGGTCGTCCTGCTTGATCGTGGTCATGGCGCTTCGGCTGGCTCGCGAGGCTGGCAAAACGGCGATTTTACCGCACCCGGGCGTGTAAGGTGCCGGGCTTCAGCCCGGTCTTCTTCACGTACCCCCAAGAACCCCACGGAGTTCCCATGCGCCACCCGTTCCGTAACGCCCTGTTCGTCGTCGCCCTCGCCGCCACGGCGCTGGGCCTGGCGCGCCCCGCCGCCGCGGCCCAGACCGCCCCGGAGTTCGCCGGCATCGCCGCCTGGCAGAACTCGAAGCCGCTGACGATGAAGCAGCTGCGCGGCAAGGTCGTGCTGATCGATTTCTGGGCCTACTCGTGCATCAACTGCCTGCGCACCCTGCCCCACGTGACGCGCTGGTACGACGAGTACAAGGACAAGGGCCTCGTCGTGGTCGGCGTGCATTCGCCGGAATTCCCGTTCGAGAAGCAGGAAGGCAACGTCCGCGACGCCATCAAGAAGTTCAACATCCACTACCCGGTGGCGCAGGACAACGACCTCGCCACGTGGGACGCCTGGGATAACCAGTACTGGCCGGCCGAATACCTCGTCGATCAGCGCGGCAATGTGGTGGCGCACCACTTCGGCGAGGGCAACTACGCCGAGATGGAGAACGCCATCCGTACGCTGCTGGGCCTGCCGCGTCTCGACGCCAAGGCGGCCGAAGACAAGGACGCGCCGGACTTCACGCAGCTCGGCTCGCCGGAGATGTACTTCGGTAGCGACCGGGGCCAGAACCTCGCCAGCCCGGAGGGCAACCGCTCGGGTACCCGCGACTTCACGGCGCCCTCGCGTCTGGATCTGAACCAGTTCGCGCTGGTCGGCCGCTGGGAGATCGGCCGGCAGAACGCCACGCTCACGGGCGCCAGCGGCGAGATTCGCCTGCACTTCAAGGCGAAGAAGGTGCACATGGTCGCCAGCGCGAACGATCCGGTGACGGTCGAGATCCTGGTCGACGGCAAGCCGCAGCCGCCGGTGACGATCCAGGCGTCGCAGCTGTACACGCTGTACACCGCCACCGACTACAAGGATCACGTGCTGACCATTCGCATTCCGAAGGCGAACTTCCACGCGTTTACGTTTACTTTCGGGTGAAGCGGGACCTGTAGGAGCGCGCCTTGCGCGCGACAGCTTTTAGCGAGAAGCAGTAGGCCCTGTTGCTCACGGCCCCAAAAGCTGTCGCGCGCAAGGCGCGCTCCTACTTGCAAGACTGTTACTCACGATATATCGTACGTCCACTACGTACGATATATCGGAGAATACCCATGCACTTTTTCCACAGGCTCCACGAGCACATGCATGCCATCGGCCGGGGCGGCGGCCGCTTCGGCGGTGGCCCGTTCGGCTTCGACGATCGCGGCGACGGCATGCGGGGCGGGCGCGGCGGCGGTCGGTTCGGCGGGCGCATGTTCGGCACCGGCGACCTGCGGCTGTTGCTGCTGGCCCTGATCGAGGAGCAGCCGCGCCACGGTTACGAGCTGATCCGCACCATCGAAGAAATGTTCGACGGCCAGTACAGCCCGAGCCCGGGCGCGATCTACCCCACCCTCACGATGCTCGAAGAGCTGGGCTATGCGCGCGTCGAGGCCGAGACGGGCGGCAAGAAGCTCTACGCCATCACCGACGAGGGCCGGGCGTTCCTTGCCGAAAATCGCGACACGCTCGACGCGCTGACCGAACGCCTGCAGGTGATGTCGCGCCACATGCGCCGCATGACGGTGCCCAACGAGGTGCGCGAGGCCATGCACCGTCTGAAGCACCAGCTGATGAACCACCACAAGAGCTGGGACGAGGCCGAACTCGGCCGCGTGGCGAAGCTGATCGACGCCGCCGCGAAGGCCGTCGGGGAGCGTCAGTGATGGGCGAACGCCACGAAATCACCCGCGTCCGGCATCCGCTGAAGATGCGCCGGCTCGAAGTCGCCCGCGTGGCGAACCTCACGCCGCACATGGTGCGCGTGACGCTGCGCGGCGACGATCTCGCCGGATTCGTGTCCTCGGCGCCGGACGATCATGTAAAGCTGTTCTTCCCGACCTCGGCCGGCACGATGAACCTGCCCGTCTTCAGCGAAAACGGCCCGGTCTACGGCGAGGGCGAACATTCGCCGTCGCGCGATTACACGCCGCGCCGCCACGATGCGGCAGCCGGCGAACTCGACATCGATTTCGTGATTCACGGCGATGGTCCGGCGTCGAGCTGGGCGGAAACCGCGAGCACGGGCGACTACCTGCATGTCGGCGGCCCGCGCGGGTCGATGGTCGTCGCGGACGATTTCGATCATTACGTGCTGGTGGGCGATGCGACCGCCCTGCCCGCGATCGGCCGCTGGCTGGAGGAGATGCCGGCGGAGCGGAAGGTCACCGTGCTGGTCGAAGTGTCGTCGCTGGACGAGCGGCAGACGCTCGCTCGCGAGGCGACGTGGTTCGTGCCCGGGCAGTCGCCGTCGCTGGACGAAGCGCTCGCGGCGTTGCCGATACCGGAAGGCGATACGTTCTGGTGGGTGGCGACGGAGTCGAAGCGTGCTCGCGCGTTGCGGTCGTTGCTGGTCGAGGAGCGTGGTATCGACAAGGAATGGGTGAAAGCGACGGGGTACTGGCAGGCGGATTGATCGCCTGCCTCGCCCGACCCGACCTATCGATGTGGGAAGCCCGCTGGCGGGCGAATGGGTGCTTGCCGCGAGCACCCATTCGCC
>Ga0102588_1001958_pt1 | contig 13238 bp, 16 predicted proteins | sample AraplaMF_Col_mMS_FD_76854 | JGI IMG/M metagenome (GOLD analysis project Ga0102588, IMG submission 76854) | Arabidopsis root microbial communities from the University of North Carolina, USA - plate scrape MF_Col_mMS (SPADES assembly) (version 2) | ecosystem: Host-associated > Plants > Roots >...
CGCCGACTCGCTTGGTTGTGTAGAAGAGCACGTAAGGCCTGGCGGAATAGGGATCGCGCAGCACGCACGCCGGTGCGGTCGACGACGAGATAGCCGGCGCGGAAGTCCCCAAAGGCGAACGACAGCGCGTTGGCCGCGATATCGGGCATGTCCTCGGCCTCGACAACAGGGAAGCCGACGAGCGAAGCCGCCTCGCCTGCCGTTGCCGGCGGCTGCCAGAGATAGCGGCCGTCACCATCCTTCAACTTGCGGACCTCGGCCTGCGTCTTGCGGTTCATGACGAAGTTGGCGTTCGGCCGATGCCCCGCCTTCAGCGAAGATCGTATCGATCAGCGTGTCGGAAGCACCCGTGGTCTTGAAGGCGCCGGGCGCACCCGTCGCGATATAGCCGAGATTGGCCCAGCTCCAGGCGCTGTCGGCGACTGTAGTGTAGGCAAGGAAGCCCTTCGGTTTGCTGGTGCCGTCGCCGTTGACGATGGCGGTACCCTCCTGCTCGGCAAAGACGGTATCGACCTCGCTGGATATCCAAGCCTCGATATCAACCGCGGCATCGTCAAGCAGCGCTTGTGTCGCCGCCGGCATGGCGTAGAGCTCCATCGTCGGGAAGGAAAGTTCGGCAAGCTGGGCGCTCGATGTCTGCGGGCGGGCCGCCGTTTCGGCCACCCAGCCGGCCGCCATGCCCGAGGTCGCAAACGGCTTCTTCAGCACCGAGCCAGAGACCTGGCGGACGGTCGCAAGCGAGCGGATCGGCGAGACGACGGAGAGGCGACGGCCGATCTCGGTGTCCGTCTCGGGCGGCACAAGATAGCCGCCATCGGCCCCGACCCCGCCGACATTGCCTTCGCCTCGAGCTCGCGCAAGCCGGCCTCGTCGCCGCGGCGGATATATTGCTCGAACGCCGCCTTGTGCTCGTTCGACTCGACGCCGTTTCCGCCGCCACGTCCGAGCGGCGGCCGCGCCTTCTTCAGCGCCAGCTGGTCGAGCACCTTCTTCTGCTCGTCCATCGCCCGCTTGATGCGATCCATCTTGTCGCGAGTGACGACATCGGCCGCCAGCTTCTCCCCGATCTCGCCTAAGCGGCGGTCGTTGGTGTCCTTGAAGGCCTCGAACGTCTCCATGAACTCGTCGAAGGCCACAGCCATCTCGGGCGCCGCCTTGATTTCCGGCGCGATCCTCGACCCTGTCTCATGCATGTCGGTCATGTCCCGTTTTCCTATCTGAAGGTTTCTGTCAGCATCATCCGGGCGGCCCGGCGCATGGCGCGGACCAGCTCGGTCTCCTTGTCGCGGAACCACCGCGCATTCTTGATGTTCTGCACGCGCGCCGACGGAAGCATCGGGAAGGTCACAACAGAGATCTCCCAGAGGTCGGCTTCAAAAATGCGGCGCACGCCCGACTTCGCATCGGTCTTTGCCCGCACGGTGCGGAAGCCGATCGAAAGCCCGTCGAGCGCGCCGCTCTTCAGGAGCTGGTGCACCTCGCGCGCCCGGGCCACACCCTCGGCAAGCATGCCCTCGACATAGAGACCGCGGCTATCCTCGCGGATGGTCTTCCAGGCGCCGATCGGCTCTGCCGGGTCATGCTGGAAGAGCATGCGCACGCCGCACGCCCCGCGTTCAGCCAGCGACTTGCGGAAGGCGCCGCGCTCGATGGCATCCTTGCCGAGATCGACTTCGCCAAAGACGCTGGCATAGCCGGAGAAGCTGCCGTCGCGCTTCAGCCCCCTCAGCTCCAGATTGGCGAACTTGCGCGTATCTGCGCCCATGGGTGATCCCACCAGCGCGCGGCTTGCGGTCATGATATTCTCCTCGTTGTAAACCGTTATTCCGGCTAGCGCCCGCGCGCGCCGTATCGTCCGGCGAGGCGCGACAGGATGCCGAGACCCCACCAGGCACAGATGCCTGCCGCCGCCGACCCCGACAGCGCGACCTCAGAGGCCGAGAGGCGATCCGCCAGCGCCAGCCTTTCGGCAATCCAGATACCCGTCGGGCCGCCGAAGATCGTCCCGCAGGCAAGGCCGGTGAAGAAGCGGCTCGCAGCCTCCCGTCGGCTTTTCCGCAGGAGATAGACGAGCGACACCGCTGCCCCCGCCGACGCGCCGAGCGCCCTGGTCGCCCAGAGCCCGGCATCGTTGGAAAGGTCTGTCATCGCAGGGATCCTTGGTTGGCGAAGAACGACAGCCGACCGGCGGTCACGACTTCGCGCCGCCGTATTCGGGGTGCCGTCCTCGCACTTCAGCGAATCTTTTGAATCGCTTGGGTGCGTTTGCTCGAACATTGAGTCCAGGCGCTCAGAGTTTGATTCATGCGCCGGCGCAGGCTTTCAATACCCCACCGCCTGGCGCTTCTCCTCGTCCGTGAAGAACGCCGCGCTTCCCAACCTTGTCCATAGTTGATCGCGTTCCGCCGCAAGCCCGGCCACCTTGTCGAGATCGGACTCAAGCCGCAGGCTATCTTCGTAATGTCCGGAGAGCCAGGCGGAAAGCGAGGCCGCGGTGCGGGTCAGCATCGGCAGCACGGTCAGCCGATAGAAGGCGCGGTTCGCCTCCTGGTAATAGGCATAGGTGTTGTCGCCGGGAATGCCGAGCAGCATCGGCGGCACGCCGAAGGCAAGCGCGATGTCGCGGGCAGCGCGCCTCGACGAAATCCATGTCCTTCGGCGACAGCCCCATCGACTTCCAGTCGAGCCCGCCCTCGAGGAGTAGCGGGCGTCCGGCGCGCATCGGGCCGGAATAGCCTTCGTCGAGTTCCTGTTTCAGCCGCTCGTACTGGTCGGGCGAGAAATTGCCGCCCTCCTTCGGCTGGTAGACCAGCGCGCCTGACGGGCGGGCCGAATTGTCGAGCAGCGCCTTGTTAAAGGTCGCCGCCGCATTGGAGAGATCGAGCGCCACCTGGGCGGCCGCAAGCGGCGGGAGACCGAGATGATGTCGAGTGGATGGAAGAGCTTCAGATGCAGCAGCCCCAGCCCCTCCGTCTGCGCCGGAAAGCGGCGCACGGAACCGCCGGCGCGATAGTCGTAAGCCTCGGGCCACCCATCCCTGCCCTCGACGATACCGATGCGATCAGGCGGCAGCAGGTGCAGCTCACGCACATTTCCGCCGACCATCAGCGGCTCGACATAGGCATTGCCCGACAGCAGCAGGTGCCCATAGAGCGCCTCGAAGAAATCGGGGACCCATGCGTCCGTTTGGCTGGCCGAGCAGCGAGAGGATGGCATGATCCGGCCGCTCATGATCGCCCTCGTAGAGCAGCCACGGCACCGAGGCTGCGGCTTCCGCCACTAGCCTGACACTGCGGTGTGCGACCGGGTTCTTCGTGGAGCCCTCGCGCGACAGTGCCGCATAGGAGCGCCCCGTCCAACTCGCCCGCCCCCCTGCGGCAAGGGACATGAAGCCCACCTGCGGCCTTCTTCTCGGGCACGGTCCTGCGACCCGCCGCGGAGTTCCACGGCAGCAATGATCTCAATCTCATGGTTGGTATCCCGGAGTTAGGCGGACTCTCAAGCCTGCGGCGTGGCGACAGCCAATCGCAGGTGGAGCCCGATCAGGCCTTGAAGGCGACTTCTATGGTTTGCCGGTCCTGCGCCACGATCCGGCACTTGGTCTCGAAACCCTCGCCCTTGATGATCAGGACGAATTCCGCAGGTATGCCAGCGGAATTGGAGACGGAGAGCCCGGCGCTGTCGGTACCGAGCGAGCGTATGGTGCAGTCGATCGTCGAGCGGCGGTCGTTGAACATGATGGACCCCGCTTTCAGGACGCGACGGCGCGAACCAGTCGGACAATCAGCGCCGATAGAGTTCCACGACACGCATCGGTTTCGACCGTTGTGCTTGGCGTGGTACATTGCGGCATCGGCCTGAGCCAACAGCGTCTCGATATCCCTGGTGATGATCGAAAGCGCCGAAATGCCGAAACTTGCTGTCACGTTCAAGTCGCCGAAAGCTCCTCGGATCGGCCGGGACGCGATCGCCATCCTTACCTTTTCGGCGACCGCGAACGCCTCTTCGCGATTGATATGCGGAAGGAGAATGGCAAATTCCTCTCCCCCGAGCCGGCCGAACAGATCTCCCGCCCGCAGGTTCGCCTTGCAGGTTTCGGTGACCGCATGGAGCACCTGATCCCCCGCGGCGTGGCCATGGGTGTCGTTGACGCTCTTGAAGCGGTCGATGTCCAGAACAATGCAGGACAGGTCATGCTGGTGTCTCAGGGCAAGCGACAGAAGTTGATCGGCCTCCTGCCGGAAGGCACGGCGGGTAAGCGTGCCCGTCAGGCTGTCGGTCGCGGCCGACTGCAGCAGCTCGATCCGGTCCATCGCCACGCCCGCCAGTTCGTGGAGAACAGAAAGATCCCTGGACCCGAACGATCTGGGGCGGCGATCGATCGCACATACCGTTCCGATAACGTGGCCACTCTTGGTTTTCAAAGGCACCCCGGCGTAAAACCGCACGTGGCTTTCTCCCGTTACGGCCGGGTTGTGCGCGAACCGCGGATCGCGGGTCGCATCCTGTACGAAAATCGGTTCCTCATGGTCGACCACGTAACGGCAGAACGTATCTTCGAGCGGAACCTCGTCCGCCGCCAGCCCAGAACATGCCTTGTACCATTGCCGATGCGCGTCGATGAGGGACACAAGGCCGATCTCGACCGCGAAGATCTCCTTGATCAGCCGCACGATGCGCTCGAAACCTTCGTCCTTCGGGGTATCGAGGAGGTCAAGCTGCTCCAGCGCCGCGAGACGCTCGATTTCCCGCTTTTTCGCGTCCAAGCACGACGTCCCGAAAGCCCTCACAACCACCATGCAGCATCGCTCCTAGCCCAGCTGAGATAGCATGCGTCTCATACATTCGTGAAGAAATTCAATACCGCTTTCCCCATCACATTATCGATGGCTTGTCAGAGTGGGACGGGAGATGCAGGCCTCCCTGCTTGCCGTCTGGGGGCGCCATAGCCTAGCCAGATTTACGCGAGACGCCCGGGTCCTTTCACGCTATGAAGGGGACCCTAGATCCCGCCTGTCAGATACCGAGGTTTCCAGATGGCTTTGAAAGTCCTTTTCATTGGCGGCACCGGCCAAATCTCTTACCCATGCGTCGAGCGCGCCGTTGCCGAGGGTCATGATGTCAGCGTTTTCAACCGCGGCCTGAGACAAGACCCTTTGCCTGCAGGCGTGACCTCGATCGTGGGTGAACTTGGATCGACCGCCTACGCGGATCTCGCCAGGGCCAACTTTGACGTCGTATGCCAGTTCATCGCCTTCACGCCCGACCAGATTGCGCGCGACATCGAGGTGTTTACGGGGCAATGCGGTCAGTACATTTTCATCTCCTCGGCCTCGGTCTATGAGAAGCCGCCACGTCACTATGTGATTACCGAGAAGACACCGGCGATCAATCCGTACTGGCCCTACAGCCAGGCCAGGATTGCCTGCGAGGAACTGCTCAAGAAATCCGAGAGCCTGGCCTGGACGATCGTCCGCCCCAGCCACACGGTACGCACCGGTGTGCCGATGATGTTGGGCGATAGCGACATCATGGCGAGGCGCATGCTGGACGGCGAGCCCACCATCGTGGCAGGCGACGGCCACACGCCCTGGACACTGACCCGCTCGGTCGATTTCGCAGTGCCTTTCGTCAGGGTTTTCGGCAAGAAGGCGGCGCTTCGCGATGTTTTCCACATCACCTCCGACCGCGCGCATATCTGGAACGATATCCAAAGGGCGATCGGCAGATTGCTCGGCGTCGAGGCCAAGATCGTTCACGTGCCGACCGACACCCTGATCAAGTATAATCCGGCCTGGGAAGGTCCCTTGATCGGCGACAAGGCCTGGACTGCGATCTTCGACAATTCGAAGGTCAAGCAGGTCGCAGGTGACTTCACCTGTGCTGAAAGCCTGGATGAGATCCTCGCCGAGCCCATCATGCACCTGAAGCAGCGCCTCGTCAAAAATCGTCCACCGAAGGGTGAACTCGATGCTCTGGTCGACAGGATCTGCGCCGCGCAGAGCGCTCTCGGCTAGGCCTGCCGTCCAACCGCATCCCTAACTGGCGCGCTGGAGGGCAGGCTGCAGCATCAGCGCAGCGGCCGCTTCACCGCCGTGTTGCTCTCGTAATCCGCCGCCATCCGCATTTCGCGGATCGGGCGCACGAGGTCGATGGAGCGCTGGTAGTCTGGATGCGCCTTGTAGGCGGCAAGAGCAGCTTCGTCCTCGAATTCGCCGTAGACAACGAGGTCGACATCGGTGCCTAGCTGGTCGGTCTTGATGTTGGTGCCGATCTCCAGCAGGCGGGCGTGCGGGATCGCCGTCAGGATCGACAGGCCGGCGCGCACCTTTTCCAGTTGGTCCGCGGGCGCTGTGAAGAAGACGATGTGGCGGATCACGCGGAACTCCTGTGAGCGTCTAGCCGAAGACCCGCGCGATAGCACGCAGGAGCCAGGCCTTCAACCGCGCAAGCGCACCTGCCGGCCGTTCGCGACGGATGGCCGCAAGGAAGGTCTTGCCGTAGCCGGCGAGCTTTTCCGCCCGATCCGTACCGTTGACGATGCGGCGCGCATTGACCCAGTCCTCCGTCTTCTCGTTCAGGTGGTCGGCGAGCTTATGAGTGGCGAAAGAGCCCTGGACCATACCTTCGATCAGGATCGAAACGGCGGCGTCCATCTCCATCGCCCGGTCGGGCTCAGCCACGAGATCAATGCCGGTTAGCAAGCTCATCGCCTCGTAATTGCGCTTGTGGGTGAGCTGCACCAGGCCGCGGCCGAGCCAGCACTTGCCCTCCTCGTCTGGCCGCCAGTAAGGCGTCTTCACCCATGAGAGCTTGCCTGACGCATAGGCATTTTCCAGGATCTCAATCGCCCTTGCGTCGGTCGTCGCCAGCGTCTCGCGCACCGGCTGCATCGTATAGGCCGTCTCGTGGTAGGCGGTCGCCATGATGTAGGCGAGCCAGCGCGGATCGGCCTCAGCCATTCGCGCTTCCCAGAAATCGAGAATCGCGGTCATGCCCTCCACCTGCGGCTGATTAAGCGCTCCCTTAAAGAGCGCATGGCGCACAGTGTTGAAAAAGAAGGGCCTGTCGATGTGGATAACCATAATACCAGCCTCAAAAAGTGGTACGGCGTTCTACGTCTCAATCGATTAAAATTAATTCAATCGTTTAAAGTGTTTAAGCGCCTGATTTACACGTAGTTTAAGCCGTGCCAGTGATTAACTCACCGTTAAATCCAGCCTCGGAGGAGAGCATGCAGCAGCCGGCCAACAGCAATCAGCCGACCATTCCCCAGCATGTCGTCGACCAGCTCGAAAACGAGTGGCGTCAAGTTCGCCCGGAGCCGCAGTCGCCACGCCCAGCACAACAGCAACCTCAACGCTAGTCCTCAGACACCCCTCACCCGGGGTTCTCCGTATCCCTCCAGCATCGGTGCCGTCAGCGCCCAGACCAGCGCATCCAGCCGGTCGGGCGAACGGCCGGATGAAAGCCCGTCCGGGCCGAAGTCGCACATCTGGTCTTCCAGCGCGACGAAGCGCCCGGCATGGGCAACGCGCCCCTGTTCGTAGAGTGCGGCAACCGGTTCGGCCCTGAGGTACTTACCGCGCGTCGCGCGCGCGGTCGAGACCGGCAGGCTCTCGTCGATGCTTTTCAGCATCGATGGCGGCCAGAAACACAAAAGCCGGGTCGAACGCCCGGCTTCAGATCCGAAAAGCTTTGCCTCGGCACTCCGCCGCGCCCGCAACTTTCCGACTATGCCAAAACCCTATCAAACGATCGTCACGCCATCAAGGATTATTTTCCTATCAAGTGAAAATTTTCCAAAGCCACCGGACTGCTTGAGTTTTTCTGATTGGTCCACATCCATCAGCATGTGCTAATTTTATCGCCATGAACCAGGAAGAGCTCATTTCCTTTGCGCTCAGCCTGCCGGAGGCGGTCGAGAGCGCGCATCATGGCACGCGCGATTTTCGCGTGCGCAGCAAGATATTCCTGACGGTGCCGGAACAAGACTATTGCGTCGTCCGCCTGACGCCCGACCAGCAACACATGACGCTGGCGGTGGCGCCCGACGACACGGCCGCGGTGCCGGGCGGCTGGGGACTGCGCGGCTCGACCCGGCTTTTCTACGGCAAGGCGAGCGACGAACTCGTGCATGGCCTCGTGCGCAAGTCATGGCAGAACGCCGCGCCAAAAACCCTGCAAAGACAATTCGTTGTCATTCCATCCGGCTAGCTCGAATCAACGATAGCCGGTAGCGTCGGCGGCTTTGCCTGCGTCCATGACCTCGTCCATGTAGCGCCAGCAGTCCGGCCGCGAGCCGTCCACATCGTCAAAGCCGTAGATCTTGGCGAGCCCGCCGCTCGACAGCGACTGGCCGCTCCAGCGGACGCGTTCTGGATCGGCGGCAACGGCTGCCACCGCCCGGCCCGTGAAGCGCGGTGTCTCGGAGATGATGAAATGCGGCTGCACGGACGTCGCGTCGCGCCAGTTCTCCTCTCGCACATTGAAGATATCGAGCATCATTTCCGAGCGCATCCAGCCGGGCGTCAGCGCCACAGCCGTCGCGTCATGCGGCGCAAGATCCTTGGCATGCGCCCAGGCCATGCGGATGACGCCCGTCTTGACGAGGTCATAATAGGGGCAGAGGCGGTAATGCGTGGCGTTGTATTCGGCCGTGCCGTCGGTCAGTTCGACCAGCAGCCCGCCGGGGCGCTCGACCATCAGCGCCAGCGCGAAATGCGCGGTGATCAGATGGGTGTCGATCGCCAGCCGCAGCATGTGCAGCCCCTTGTCGAGCGAGTGCTCCCAGACCGGCTTGTTCCATTCCGTCAGATGTTCGCCGCCCCAGATATCGTTGACCAGGATATCGAGCCGGCCCTGTTCGCGGCGGATCCTTTCGACCAGCACCTCGACTTCCGAAGGCATGGTATGATCGACGCGAACCGCGATCCCCTCGCCGCCCGCAGCGGTTACCATCTCGGCGGTCTCCTCGATCGTCTCCGGGCGGCCATACTCCGATTGCTTCTCCCGCGTCGTGCGGCCGGTAACGTAGACCGTTGCCCCGGCGGCCCCGAGTTCCAAGGCGATCCCGCGACCTGCGCCGCGCGTGCCTCCGGCCACAAGGGCGATCTTTCCTGAAAGCGCTGCTGTCACGTGCTTGTCCTCCACGCTGGACCAGGCGCAATGGGTGTTCGCCATTGCACTTGAATATAAACGAACGTTCGTTCATATTCGTCGCGAACACAAGAGGAATTTTCATGCCGCGACCCCGTACGCTTTCCGACGAACAGCTTCTCGACATGGTGCTCGGCCTCGTCCATGCGGAAGGTCCTGACGCGGCAAGCTTCGGCACGGTGGCGAAGATCAGCGGCCTTTCCGGCTCGACGCTGGTACAGCGCTTCGGCACCAAGGCTGCAATGCTGCGGGCCTGCCTGCTGCGCGCCTGGGACCGGCTGGACATGGAGACGACCCGGCAGATCCAGTCTCTTCCCGAGACACCCGAAGGCGCCATCAACTTGCTCGCCGGCCTTTCCAGGGATTACGGCGACGATGCCGCGTCCTACGCTGAAGGCCTGCTGGTACTGCGGGAAGATCTGCGCGACCCGGCCTTGCGTGCTCGTGGGGCTGCCTGGGGAAAGACACTGGCGGCAGCGCTCGACCGATCCCTCGGCGCCCAAGGCAAAACGCCGCTCGGACGGCTGATTCTGTCGCAGTGGCAGGGCTGCCTGCTCTGGTGGGGCTTCGAGCCGCAAGGCTCGATCGAAGACTATGTTCGCGCTGAGCTGAGAGAATTCCTTGAGACGGTCGCTCAGCCAGCGACTACTTAGCCGCCTCCGGCTGCTGGGCCTGCACCTCGTCGCCCACTGTCAGCGGCCAATCCACCACATAATCCTCAAAGTCGTCGACCTTGACCTCGGTTTCGTCGATCGTCCGGCCGCGCGCCGAAATGCCGGCGGCATGCACAGTCTCGGGATCGCCAGAAACCAGGGGATGCCACCAGTAAAGATCGCGCCCCTCGTTGATCAGCCGGTAGCCGCAGGTCGGCGGCAGCCAAGCGATCTCGTCGACGTTTTCCTTGGAGAGCTGGACGCAATCGGGCACGAAATCCCAGCGGTTCTCGTAGGAGGAACAGCGACAGCTGTGGTCGTCGAGCAGCTTGCAGCGGATCGAGGTGAAGTAGATGTCGCCGCTATCCCACTCCTCGAGCTTGTTGAGACAACAGAGGCCGCAGCCGTCGCATACGCTCTCCCATTCGGTCGTCGTCATCTCGGCGAGCGTCTTCGTCTTCCAGAAGGGTACTTCTTCCATCATTCCGTTCTTGCAACAGCTCCGCGCAAAATCGCGTGAGAGCTTCCATTTCTCTTGTTCTTGTCAGCCAAATCAACCAATGATTCACCAAGCTCCGGTTACTCCGGGGCACTGTCGGCAGATTTGCCATAGTCCGGCGTCAGGTTCCTCCGACGTCGAAGTGACTGATCGGGCGGGAATATAAGACGTGACGGATCCGGACAATCCAGAAAAACGGCCGCGCAAGCAACGCCACCTGCTTTTGAAGATCGACTCGTGGATCGATTCGACCATCTGGAATGCCGGTTTTCGCTCTGCCGAAATCTGGGAAGACATCACCATCTTCTTCCGCCGCTTCCGCGTTCGCGGCTGGAAGCGCATTGTCTTCGAACTGGCCGGCGAAGGCCTGACATGGGGTTCCGTCGGCGCCGTCCTGATGCTCGCCCTCGCCCAGCCTGCCTTTGAAGCTACCAAGGAAGATTGGCGCAATCGCGGCGACTACGCCGTCACCTTCCTGGATCGCTATGGCAACGTCATCGGCCATCGCGGCGTCATCCACCAGAACTCCGTGCCTATCGACGAACTGCCCGACGCGCTGATCAAATCAGTGCTTGCGACCGAGGACCGGCGCTTCTTCGATCACTTCGGCATCGACGTCATCGGTCTCTTCCGCGCGCTTGTTACCAACGCCCAGGCCGGCGAAGTTGTACAGGGCGGCTCGACATTGACGCAGCAGCTCGCCAAGAACCTGTTCCTCTCCAACGAACGCTCGATCGACCGAAAAATTACGGAAGCCTTCCTGGCGCTGTGGCTCGAAGCCAACCTCTCCAAGAAGGAAATCCTCTCCACCTATCTCGACCGCGCCTACATGGGCGGTGGCACCTTCGGCGCTGCCGCAGCGGCGCAGTTCTACTTCGGCAAGAGCATCACCGACGTCAATCTGGCTGAATCCGCAATGCTCGCCGGCCTGTTCAAGGCGCCGGCGAAATATGCGCCGCACGTCAACCTGCCGGCGGCGCGCGGTCGCGCCAACGAGGTGCTGACCAACCTTGTGCAAAGCGGCCTGATGACCGAGGGCCAGGTGATCGCCGCCCGGCGTAATCCGGCGACGGTCGTCGACCGCAACCAGGTGGAATCACCCGATTTCTTCCTCGACTGGGCCTTTGACGAGGTCATGCGCCTGTCGCCGCGCTTCCCCCAGCATTCGCTCGTCGTCAGGACCACGATCGACATGGGGCTGCAGAGCGCGGCCGACGATTCAGTGGAAACGTCGCTGCGCGAATATGGCGAGCGCTATCACGCCAAACAGGGCGCGATGGTGGTGATCGAAAACGGCGGCGCGGTGCGGGCCATGGTCGGCGGCCGGGATTACGGCGAAAGCCAGTTCAACCGTGCCACCAAGGCGCTGCGGCAGCCGGGTTCATCCTTCAAGGTCTACACCTATTCGGTGGCGATGGAGAGCGGCATGACGCCCGATACCATCGTCGTCGACGCGCCGATCTACTGGGGCAACTGGGCCCCTCGCAACTACGCCAATAAGTACGCCGGCCGCGTCACCATTGCGACCGCCATCGCCCAGTCGATCAACACCATTCCGGTGCGCCTTGCCAAGGAAAAGCTCGGCATCCAGCCGATCCGGGCCATGGCGAAGAACCTCGGCGTCGAGTCGCCCGTGCGCGACGACGTGACGATCCCGATCGGTACCTCCGAGGTGACGGTGCTCGACCAGGCGACCGCCTATGCCGTCTTCCCGGCAGGTGGCTACCAGTCGCGCCGTCACGGCATCACGCAGGTCCTCGATTACGGCGGCGACGTCCTCTACGACTTCGACCGTGACGAGCCGCCCGCCAAGCGGGTGCTCTCCGAGAAGGCCGACACCTACATGAACCAGATGCTGTCCCGCGTCCCCTATGTCGGAACGGCACGAAAGGCAGCGCTCGACAACGGCATTCTGACAGCCGGCAAGACGGGCACGACGCAGGCGTACCGCGACGCCTGGTTCATCGGCTACACCGGCAACTACACGTGCGCCGTCTGGTTTGGCAACGACGACTATACCTCGACCAACGAGATGACCGGTGGCTCGCTGCCGGCCATGACCTTCAAGCGTGCCATGGACTATGCGCACCAGGGCATCACGCTTCGACAGATCCCCGGCACGCAGCCGCTGCCGCCCGACAAGACGGCAAAAACGGTCGCCGCCGCCAAGCCGGCGGAGGGCAGCCCGCCGCCCCTCGTCCGGCCCCGGATGCTCTCGGTCGAGTCCACGCACATTCTCAAGGACCTTGGCCAGGCGCTGAAGGCGGCGCCCCCGCTTGCCGCGCAAAAGGTGGCGAGCGCCGACTAAGGGCATCAGCAGCAACTGCTTCGTAGAGCGAGGGAGGCCGATCATGTCACGCATCGTCATCATCGGAGGGAGTGGCCACGTCGGAAGCTATCTGGTGCCAGCGCTTGTCGAGCGAGGCCATCAGGTCGTCAATGTGAGCCGTGGCACAGCAAAACCCTATCGCCCCCACTACGCATGGTGTGAGATCGAGAGCGTCGCGCTCGATCGCGCGGCCGAGGAGAAAGCCGGCCGGTTCGGCGCCAAGATCGCAGATCTAAGGCCTGATATCGTCGTCGATATGATATCGTTCGACCTATCCAGTACACGGCACGTGGTGGAGGCCCTCCGAGGAAGGGTTGGCCATTACCTGTTCTGTAGCTCGATCTGGGTCTATGGCCGCCTTTTTGCGATCCCCTCGACCGAGACCGATCCGCCCAATCCGATAGACGCCTACGGGAGGGGCAAGGCCGAGTGCGAAGCCTGGCTCACGCGGGAGGCGCACGTCACCGGCTTTCCCGCGACCTGTTTCCGTCCTGGCCATATCGTCGGCGAAGGCTGGAATCCGATCAACCCGATCGGAAACGCGGATCCGGAAGTCTTTTCGCTAATTGCCCGTGGCGATGAACTCGTCTTGCCGAAC
>Ga0102588_1001980_pt1 | contig 13136 bp, 10 predicted proteins | sample AraplaMF_Col_mMS_FD_76854 | JGI IMG/M metagenome (GOLD analysis project Ga0102588, IMG submission 76854) | Arabidopsis root microbial communities from the University of North Carolina, USA - plate scrape MF_Col_mMS (SPADES assembly) (version 2) | ecosystem: Host-associated > Plants > Roots >...
GCGGGTAAACCCGACGCTGCGAACTTGCTTGCCGACATGGTAGAGGCTATTGCGGCACGACGTACAATTGCAGAGTTCAAGGGGAAACGCGCATGAAAATGCCGAAGGCCATCGGCCTCGTTCATTTCATCGGCATCGGCGGCATCGGCATGAGCGGCATTGCCGAGGTGCTCCACAATCTCGGTCACCGCGTGCAGGGATCGGATCAGGCCGACAGCGCCAACGTGCAACGCTTGCGTGACAAGGGCATCGAAGTCTTCGTCGGCCACAAGGCAGAAAACCTCGGTGACGCCGAAGTGGTGGTCGTCTCGACTGCGATCAAGAAGAACAACCCCGAGCTTGTCGCGGCGCGTGAAAAGCTGCTGCCGGTCGTTCGCCGGGCGGAGATGCTTGCCGAATTGATGCGGTTCCGCAATGCGATCGCGATCGGCGGTACGCATGGCAAGACCACAACCACGTCGCTGGTGGCAACGCTGTTGGAGGCAGGCGGTCTCGACCCTACCGTCATCAACGGCGGTATCATCAATGCCTATGGCACCAACGCTCGCATGGGTGAGGGTGAGTGGATGGTGGTGGAGGCCGACGAGTCCGACGGCACGTTCCTGAAGCTTCCCGCCGACGTTGCCGTCATCACTAACATCGACCCCGAGCATCTGGACCACTACGGCAATTTCGATGCGGTTCGCGCCGCATTCCGCCAGTTCGTCGAGAACGTGCCGTTCTACGGCTTCGGCGTGCTGTGCCTCGACCATCCGGAAGTTCAGGCGCTGGTCGGCCGGATCGAGGACCGCAAGATTGTTACCTATGGCGAGAATCCACAGGCCGACGTTCGTTTCATGAATGTCCGTGTCGATGGTCCGCGCTCGATCTTCGACGTAGAGATCCGCCGCCGGAGAACCGGGCAGGTGATCAGGCTCGACAATCTCGTGATGCCGATGCCCGGACGGCACAACATATCCAATGCCACCGCCGCGATCGCGGTTGCCAATCGCCTCGGTATGTCCAGCGACGACATTGCCAAGGGACTGGCCTCCTTCGGCGGCGTCAAGCGCCGTTTCACGCTGACCGGCGAATGGAATGGCGTCCAGATCTTCGACGACTACGGCCACCATCCGGTCGAGATCAAAGCCGTGCTGCGCGCTGCGCGCGAAGCCTGCAAGGGTCGCGTGATCGCAGTTCATCAGCCGCATCGCTATTCGCGGCTATCCAGCCTCTTCGAGGAGTTCGCGTCTTGCTTCAACGATGCGGACAGCATTTTCCTCGCGCCTGTCTATGCGGCGGGTGAGGATCCGATCGAAGGGGTGAATTCCGAGGCACTCGTATCCCGGATCAAATCGGGCGGTCACCGCGATGCCCGCTTCCTGCCTTCCCAAGAGCTTTTGCCTGAAATGGTCGCAGAGATTGCAAAGCCGGGGGATTTTGTGGTTCTGTTGGGGGCTGGGAGTATCACATACTGGGCGGCAGCGTTGCCCAAGCAATTGGAAAGCCTTTCGGGAATATCTGCATGAAACAGGTGAATGGGGAAAAGCTTCTTGCGTCGCTCGGCGACGGTGTAAAGAACATCCGCGGTAGGATCACGCCGGATGCGCCGATGGACCGCGTCACGTGGTTTCACGCTGGCGGTCTGGCCGAGTTGATGTTCCAGCCGCATGATGAGGACGACCTGATTGCTTTCCTCAAGCTTTTGCCGGAGGAAGTCCCGGTCACCGTCGTTGGCGTCGGATCGAACATCCTGGTTCGTGACGGCGGCATTCCCGGCGTGGTGTTGCGGCTTTCGGCAAAGGGCTTCGGCGCCGTCGAGCTTGCGGGCGAGAACCGCATCCGCGCTGGTGCGATCTGCCCCGATAAGCATGTCGCAGCCATGGCTATGGACAACGGCATCGGCGGCTTCCATTTCTACTACGGTATTCCCGGCAGCATTGGTGGCGCAGCGCGCATGAACGCCGGCGCCAACGGCGGGGAGACGCGCGAGCGGCTCGTCGAGGTGAATGCGGTTGATCGCAAGGGCAACAAGCTTGTCCTGTCGAACGCGGATATGGGCTATTCCTACCGTCATTCATCGGTGCCGAGCGATCTGATTTTCACCTCGGTGCTCTTCGAAGGGTATAGCGAGGACCGCGCCAAGATCCGAGCCGAGATGGATGCCGTGCGCAGTCATCGTGAAACGGTCCAGCCGATCCGCGAGAAGACGGGCGGCTCGACCTTCAAGAATCCGGACGGCCATTCCGCCTGGAAGCTCATCGACGAAGCGGGATGCCGCGGGCTGGTGATCGGTGGCGCCCAGATGTCGTCGCTTCATTGCAATTTCATGATCAACATGGGGCAGGCGACGGGATATGATCTGGAATATCTCGGCGAACAGGTCCGCCGCGAAGTTTTCGAAACATCCGGCATCAAGCTCGAGTGGGAAATCAAGCGTCTCGGCGTCTTCATGCCAGGACGTGAGGTTCGTCCTTTCCAGGGAGTAACCAACGAGTAACGTCACGTGAGGCGTTTGCTGAAGGCGGTGGAGAAAGTTACGCCGCCCCTGTCGTCACTGGCTTCGCCGATCGCTACATCCATCGTGTTGCTTGTCACCCGGACAAGGCAGAAGCCGCCCATGAAGGCGGCTTTTGCTTTAAAAACGTCCAGCTTGCCGACCCGATAGGCCATCGGCGTGTTGTGCTCGTGGCCGTGGAAAATACCGATTACGTTGTAGCCTCCGAGGGTTGCGAGGAGTTCCTGACGTTCCGATTCACCCCACCAGTGGGGCGCACCGCTTCCTCTTAACGTGAATGTCTTCATTTCAGGATTCCAGCGCTCGAGGGAAAACGGGTCCCATCCATAGTGCTGGAAGATGACCACCGGGCGGCCATCGGACGCATAGGTCTCGAGATCGCGTTTCATCCAATCGAGGCTGCTTGCCGAACCTCTTGTGTTGTCCCCGGCGTAACGCTGCGCCTGAATAAGATGCAGGCCACCCCAATTCCAGGAGTAGTTGTCCGATGCTTCGTCGTAGTTGTCGACAGGCACCAGCGGCTTGAAGAAGACGCTCGGCTTGTGGTTCATCTGCACGTAATCACGCAGTTCGTCGCGATACCAATCGATTTGCGGCGGGCGCCCGTCCTGATCGAGATCGTGGTTGCCGAGCCCAACATAGACGGGAAAGTGCACGTGGTCGGCACCGCGTCCTTGCTGGTAGCGTTGAGAAAACTCCAGTAGCTGCGACCCTTCTGCGAACTCCGCAGTCTGGCCGCCGCCATCATCGGTGACATCGCCACACACGATGATGCCCTGCGGCCTCGCAATCGGCTGACCGGCGAGCAGAAGGCCGCTCGGCTCCCCTGCGATCTCAGTGGGCCATGCCTGGTGGTAAATGCCGTTGAGCGCAAGAATGTGACGGAGCAGGTTTGCGTCGGTCTTGCCTTCACTCTGGCAGTTGGGACTTAGCCCGTCTCCGAAGCGGCACGCATGGACGTCGTTGATGACAAGGAAGGTGACATTGATCGGCGGGACGCTGGCCGGCCTCGCAATGGACGGCAGTGTCAGCGAGATTCCGGCGCCTACACTTTGTGTCAGCAGTGATCGTCGTGTCAGCATCCCGGCTCTCCCCGTTTTCGAGAATCTAGGGGCAAGGCGCTAGCCGGCAACAATGAAAAAGGGCCGCGGCAGTTTCCCGTCGCGGCCCTTCGAACTGGACTGTTTTCGTGATCAGACTTCGTTGCGGCCGGAGGCCAGAATGCACATCAAGGTGATGACGGCAGAAAGACCGAGATAGTAGCCGACATATTGCATGCCGTAGTTTGCCTGCAGCCAAGTGGCAATGTAGGGCGCCAGCGAAGCGCCGAAGATGCCGGCAAGGTTGAAGGTGATCGACGAGCCGGTATAGCGCACTGCAGTCGGGAAGGGCGCAGCAAGCGCCGTGCCGATCAGACCGTAAGTCATGCCCATCAGCGCCATGGAGACGATCGCGAACACAACAATGCTGCCTTCGCCGCCGGTCATCAGACCGGGCAGGAAGAACGAGAAGATACCGATCAGCAAGGTGGTGAGGATCAGCATCTCGCGGCGGCCGAAGCGCTCGGCGAGTTTGCCTGATATCGGGATGAAGATACCGAAGGCGACGGAACCGACGATCTGGATCTTAAGCGCGTCCGGGAACGGGATCTTCAGGACCTTGACATTGTAAGACAGAAGGTAAGCCGAGCCGATGTAGAACAGCACGAAAGTGGCGAGCGCCACGAAGGTGCCGAGGAACAGGCTGCGCTTGTGCTTGCGGAAGAGTTCGGCAACCGGGACTGCAACGCGCTCCTGCTTGTCAATCGTCTTCTGGAACGCCGGCGTTTCGGTGATCGAGAGACGAACCCAGAGACCGATGGCGATCAGCAGAATCGAAGAGATGAACGGCACGCGCCAGCCCCAACTCAGCAGATCATCCTGCGACATGACCTGCAGCAGCAGCCAGAAGATGCCCGAGGAGAGGAACAGGCCGACCGGCGCGCCGAGCTGCGGGAACATGCCGTACCAGCTGCGCTTGCCTTCCGGTGCATTCTCGGTGGCGAGCAGCACGGCGCCGCCCCATTCACCGCCTAGGCCAAAGCCCTGGCCGAAGCGGCAGAGCGCGAGCAGCAGCGGCGCGAGAACGCCAATCGACTCGTAGGAGGGCAGAAGGCCGATGACGACCGTCGAAATGCCCATGGTGAGCAGGGCGGCGACGAGCGTCGTCTTGCGGCCGATTCTGTCGCCGAAATGGCCGAACACCACGGCGCCCAGTGGACGGGCGAAGAAGGCGATCGAGAAGGTTGCAAAGGAAGCAAGCAGGGCCGTCGTCGGATCAGTGTTCGGGAAGAACAGCGTCGGGAAGATCAGCACGGCGGCTGTGGCGTAAACGTAAAAATCGAAGAATTCGATCGTGGTGCCGACAAGGCTCGCGATCAGAACACGCGCCGGCGAGTTGACTTGCGCATTGTTCGATAAAGCGGGCGTCGGCGATAATCTTGATATCGCGTCTGACATTTTCATTCCAATTGGGATTACACCGTTGCCCTTGGGAGGCAGGCGGCTCTTAACGCAATTTTAATTCGGCGCAAATGCCCACCGAGTAACAAACGCAAAAAAAATTAGCACGCTTTGCATTTTTCCGACGATTCAGCGCTTTTGGGTGGCCGAACCTCAAAGCTGACGGGCGGAAAAGCCATCGAACTGGTGCGGATTCCTGATGGGATGCTGCACGAAAGCCGCCGTTGTCGTGGGGTTTTCTGAACGTTGCACGGCCTTCCTCCGGAGGGGCGTTCGAGGCAAAAATTAACGAAAGTAAACACTTCATTAACCATAATCAGGCTCTAATACACCTGCGTCACCGAGCGAGATTCGGACGGGAAACAAGCTTGGTGCAAGCGTCGAAATTCAGAGTGCAGGTTATTTTTGGGGGTGTTGATGAGTCGCAAGCATGTCGCTGTCCTGATGGGCGGGTTTTCCTCGGAGAGGCCGGTAAGCCTTTCCTCCGGGACGGCGTGCGCGGACGCTCTCGAGGCTGAGGGCTTCCAGGTGACGCGGATTGACGTCGATCGCGATGTGTCTGCCAAGCTTGCTGCCTTGCGGCCCGATGTCGTCTTCAATGCGCTGCATGGCCCCTATGGCGAGGATGGCACGATCCAGGGCGTCCTCGAATATCTCGAGATTCCCTACACGCACTCCGGGGTGCTTGCATCAGCGCTCGCCATGGACAAGGAGAAGGCCAAAGGCGTTGCAGCCGCTGTCGGCATTCCGGTTGCTCAATCCGAGGTGATCAATCGATTCGCCTTTCCGGCGGAGCACCCGATGAAGCCTCCCTACGTCGTGAAGCCTGTGCGCGAGGGTTCCAGCTTCGGCGTAGTGATCGTTCAGGAAGATCAATCCCATCCTCCGCAAATCATCAGCTCTCCGGAATGGCGCTATGGCGAGCAGGTTCTTGTCGAGCGCTACATCTACGGTCGAGAGCTGACCTGCGGTGTGATGGGCGATCAAGTGCTCGGCGTCACCGAAATCGTGCCGGTCGGGCATGGCTTCTACGACTACGATGCCAAGTACGTGGCAGGTGGATCGAAACACGTCATTCCGGCGGAAATTTCACCGAATATTTACCAAAAAATACAATCATTGGCGTTAAGGGCGCATCAAGCAATTGGTTGCCGTGGCGTGAGTCGCTCCGACTTTCGTTACGACGATCGCTTCTCCGAAGATGGTGAAATCATCTGGCTGGAAATCAATACTCAGCCAGGCATGACTCCAACCTCCCTGGTGCCCGAAATGGCCGGTCATGCCGGCTACACGTTTGGTGAATTTCTCCGTTGGATGGTGGAGGACGCTTCTTGTTCTCGGTGACGGTCAAAAGAATAGGGCGCCCAAGTCATCAGGCGGAGCTCTCGTTTCCCGAGGGTGATGGTCGGTTGGTTCTGCCGCGCCCGCTGCGTCGCGTTGTGCGCTTTCTTGTCAGCCTCGGGAGTGGCCGCATCCATATTCCGGCTCACGTTGGGACGGTATCCGCCTTGGCATTCTTTGCGGCGACGGGTCTCTACGGCATGTCGCTCGGCGGTCACACCGAAGCGGTTGCGCAGGCGACGACGACGGCTGCAGGCTTTGCGATTGATGACGTGAAGGTGTCCGGCAATTCCGAGACCTCCGAAATCGAGATCCTCCAGTTGTTGGGGCTGGACGGTACGACCTCGCTCGTGGCGCTCGATGTCGATGCCGCGCGTCAGAAGATCGCGAAACTTCCCTGGGTCGAGAATGTCGAAGTTCGCAAGGTCTATCCGAAGACGATCGAGGTAAAGCTCACGGAGCGACAGGCTTACGCCATCTGGCAGCATGGTCAGGAACTCTCTCTCGTGGAGAAGGGTGGCTCGGTCATCGCTCCGCTGCGTGACAATAAGTTTTCGCAGTTGCCGCTGGTGGTTGGTCGCGGTGCTGAAGTTGCCGCAACCTCGCTCGAAACCGAATTTGCGAAGTGGCCGGAGATCAGGGCGCGGGTAAAGGCCTACGTCTGGGTGTCGGGTCGCCGCTGGGATCTGCACATGGACAACGGCGTTGCGGTGAAGTTGCCGGAAGACGATGTCGATCTGGCTCTGGCGCGGCTGTCGAAGTTCATGAAGGAGCAGGACCTTCTGGAGCGCGACATCGCTGCGGTCGATCTCAGGCTCACCGACCGCACGGCAATTCAGTTGACGCCGGAAGCCATGGCGCGCCGGCAACTTGTGCTTGATCAACGGACCAAGGATTTGAAGAAGGCGGGGCAAAATATATGAGCTTGTTCGGTTCGTCCCATTTCGGATTGCCGCGCCTGAAACCGCTTTCGTCGAAGCGGTCCCACGTCGTTTCGGTGCTCGACATCGGATCGACGAAGGTCGTCTGCATGATCGGCCGCCTGACGCCTCGCGAGGAAAGCCAGGTGCTGCCCGGCCGCACGCACAACATTGAAATCATTGGGATTGGCCACCAGCGTTCGCGCGGCATCAAGACCGGCGCGATTTCCGACCTCGATGCGCTGGAAAGCGTGATTCGCCTTGCTGTCGATGCCGCCGAGCGCATGGCCGGCCTGACGGTCGAAAGCCTGATCGTTAACGTCACGGCCGGTCGTCTGACGAGCGACATCTACACCGCAACCATCGATCTTGGTGGCCAGGAAGTCGAACTGAACGACCTCAAGAAGGTTCTGTCGGCAGCCTGCCAGCAGTCGCTGCGCCAGGATCGTGCCGTGCTGCATTCGCTGGCAACCGGCTTCTCGCTCGACGGCGAACGCGGTATCCGAGATCCCTTGTCGATGTACGGTGACGTTCTCGGCGTCGACATGCACGTCGTCACCGCTGAGCGTACCGCGCTTAAAAATCTCGAGCTCAGCGTCAATCGCGCTCACCTCTCGGTTGAGGGAATCGTTGCGACGCCGTATGCTTCCGGTCTGGCAGCTCTCGTCGACGATGAAGTCGAGCTGGGCTGCGCGGCGATCGATATGGGGGGCGGAACGACGACGATTTCGGTCTTTGCAGAAGGTAAGCTGGTGCACACGGATGCCGTCAGCCTCGGCGGCCATCACGTCACTACGGACCTCGCCCGCGGCCTTTCGACCCGAATCGAAGACGCCGAGCGCCTCAAGGTCGTTCATGCTTCCGCAATGCCGAACTCCTCGGACGAGCGCGAGTTGATCTCGATCCCGCCGATCGGCGAAGACGAACGCGACCTGCCGACGCAAGTGCCGCGCGCTTTGGTATCGCGCATTGTCAGCGCCCGTATCGAGGAAACCATGGAATTGATCCGCGACCGCATCCAGCGCTCGGGCTTCAGCCCGATCGTCGGTAAGCGCGTCGTGCTGACGGGTGGTGCGAGCCAGCTGACCGGCCTTGCCGAAGTTGCGCGTCGCATTCTTGCCCGCAACGTCAGAATCGGTCGTCCGATGGGCGTCTCGGGCCTGCCGACTGCAGCGAAGGGCCCAGCCTTTTCGACGGCCGTCGGTCTGATGATCTATCCGCAGGTCGCGGACCAGGAAACACATGCGTCACAGAGCGGTCTGCTCATGTCGCTTGGGGGAAATACCAGCCGCTTTGCCCGCATGGGGCAGTGGTTGAAAGAGAGCTTCTGACAATTGAGTGAATTGGCCGGCGTGGCGATGCGGCCATAAAGAGAAGGAACGGTAACATGACTATCAAGCTGCAAAAGCCGGATATCACTGAGCTTAAGCCGCGTATCACCGTGTTCGGTGTTGGCGGCGGCGGCGGCAACGCTGTCAACAACATGATCTCCGCTGGCCTCCAGGGCGTCGACTTCGTCGTTGCCAACACGGATGCCCAGGCCCTGACGATGACCAAGGCGGAGCGCATCATCCAGCTCGGGGCCAACGTCACTGAAGGTCTCGGTGCTGGTTCGCAGCCGGAAGTCGGCCGTGCCGCAGCCGAAGAGTGCATCGATGAAATCATCGATCACCTGAACGGTACGCACATGTGCTTCGTCACCGCCGGCATGGGCGGCGGCACCGGCACCGGCGCTGCTCCTGTTGTCGCTCAGGCGGCTCGAAACAAGGGCATCCTCACGGTCGGCGTCGTTACCAAGCCTTTCCACTTCGAGGGCGGTCGCCGCATGCGTCTGGCCGAAGCCGGAATCGAAGAGCTGCAGAAGTCGGTCGACACGCTGATCGTCATTCCGAACCAGAACCTCTTCCGCATTGCCAACGACAAGACGACCTTTGCCGACGCTTTCGCGATGGCTGACCAGGTACTCTACTCCGGCGTTGCCTGCATCACCGACCTGATGGTGAAGGAAGGTCTCATCAACCTCGACTTCGCCGACGTCCGTTCGGTCATGCGCGAAATGGGCCGCGCGATGATGGGCACCGGCGAAGCATCCGGCCAGGGCCGCGCGATGCAGGCTGCCGAAGCTGCAATCGCCAACCCACTGCTCGACGAAACGTCGATGAAGGGCGCACAGGGCCTGCTGATCTCGATCACCGGCGGTCGCGACCTGACCCTCTTCGAAGTCGACGAAGCTGCGACCCGCATCCGCGAGGAAGTCGATCCGGACGCGAACATCATCCTCGGCGCGACGTTCGACGAGTCGCTCGAAGGCATCATCCGCGTTTCCGTTGTTGCTACCGGTATCGATCGTGCGATCAATGCCGCGGCAGGAAAGACCTTCCAGCCGGCAGCCAAGCCGATCGTGCGTCCTTCCGCGGCCGTTGCTCCGGCTCCGGCCGCTGTTCAGCCTGCACCTGTCATGCAGCAGGCACCCAAGCCGGTCGACTCGGTTGCACAGGCAATCCGCACGGCCGAGGCCGAGATGGAACGCGAGCTCGAGATCCACGCTCCGCGTGCTGCAGCTCCGGTGCCGCAGCCGGCAATGCAGGAGACCTTCCGCCCACAGAGCAAGATCTTCGCTGCTCCGGAAGCCGCTCCCGTCATTCGCCCAGCCCCGGTTCAGCAGGCTCCCGTTCACGCGCCTGTTATCAGCCAGCCGGCTCCGCAGCCGGTCATGAGCCAGCCGGCTCCGGTCATGCAGCAGCCGATGGCCGCCCAGCAGGCCGTTCGCATGCCGAAGGTGGAAGACTTTCCGCCGGTCGTGCAGGCCGAGATCGACCGTCGCTCGCAGCCGGCCGCTCCGTCTCACGCCCACGAAGAGCGTGGCCCGATGGGGCTCCTGAAGCGGATCACCAACTCACTTGGTCGCCGTGAAGAGGAAGTTGCGCCAGAGATGACCTCGGCTCCGGCTGCGGCATCGCAGCAGCGCCGACCGCTTTCTCCGGAAGCCAGCCTCTATGCGCCGCGTCGCGGAAATCTCGACGATCAGGGCCGAAGCGTTCCGCAAGCTCGCATGATGCAGGAAGACGATCAGCTTGAAATTCCTGCGTTCCTGCGCCGCCAGTCGAACTGAGGCAAGGGTCAGAATCGCCACAAGGATGCCCGGGAGTACGCTCCCGGGCATTGCCGTTTCAAAGCTCTGAATTCGGCACGAATTGCGTTGTTATTTCAAAGGCATGCTTTCGTAACAATGCGAAAGAAACAGTGATTTGGATTGGAACCCGGGCGCACGTATGTATGTGCTCAAGGAACCGTCTTCTTGCGCTTTATCGCGGGGCTCTGACGGAGTGAAATGACCCCTGGCGGATGGTTCGGCATGTTAGCCGATGCGGATCACCAGGGATAATAAAGGCAAAAATTTATGGTTATTGGCATGTTGGGTTTTCAGACGACAGTATCGCGCCCGATTACGCTCTCGGGCATCGGCGTTCATTCCGGTGCTGACGTTTCGATTACCTTCAACCCGGCAGAAGCTGACACAGGCGTTGTCTTCAATCGCATGCACGACAACGGCGAGGTTTCCGAATATCGTGCCGTGTCTTCTCAGGTCGGCAATACAGATCTCTGCACCGTTCTTGGTTTCTCGCCGGCGCGCTCGGTCGCGACGATCGAGCATGTCATGGCCGCTGTCTACGCGCTTGGTCTCGACAACGTCCTGATCGAAGTTCACGGTTCCGAAATGCCCATCATGGATGGCAGCTCGATGCCCTTTATCGAGGCGATCGAACAGGTTGGCCTGGTATCGCTTGGCGTCAAGCGTCGCTACATCCGCGTCACCAAGCCGGTTCGCATCGAGCATGGTGGTTCGTGGAGCGAGTTCCGTCCCTATGACGGCATGCGCTTTGAGGTTGAGATCGATTTCGACTGCCCGCTGATCGGCCGACAGAAGTGGGAAGGCGACATGACGGCTGCGACGTTCAAGTCCGAGCTGTCGCGTGCCCGTACCTTCGGCTTCATGCGCGATGTCGAGCGTCTTTGGGCCTCCGGCCACGCGCTTGGTTCGTCGCTTGAGAATTCGGTCGTCATATCGGACGACAACACCGTTATCAACGTCGAAGGCCTGCGCTACGCCAAGGACGAGTTCGTGCGCCACAAGGCACTCGATGCGGTTGGCGACCTGGCGCTCGCCGGTGCTCCTTTCATCGGCTGCTATCGGTCCTACCGCGGCGGTCACAAGATGAATGCTAATGCTCTCAAGGCGTTGCTCAGCGACCCGACCGCCTATGAAGTGGTCGAGACCTCTGCGCCGCGCCAGCGTGTTGCGGCTCGGGATTTCATTCGGGTCAACGCGCCGGAATTTGCTCCCTGGTCGGCATGACCTCCATCGCATTTATTAGGCCAGGGCCGCCTCCTTCGGGAGGCGGTTTCTTTATGGGGAACAGGCTGACGATGATTCCCCGATAGATGTGCTGCCGCAGATGCTTAGTAGCACGAGATGCAGCATTCGCAGTGTAAAACCGGCGTTTATCGCCTGCATCGCCACAAAAATGCGTTAATGCATCATCATTGCGTTGCTCTGGCTCCACATTTGTGGCTAGAAACGCCAGCAAGGCGTGGCTGCCGTTGAGGGATGGCGGCGTTGGGATATTCCGATGGGTTATGCAGGGTCTGATAGTATGATGAAGACAGCGCGCGCTTTGTTCGCATCGCTCTTGGTGCTGAGCGCAGGTGCCTTAATTTCCGGATGCCAGTCGGACCCCGATATCGATATCACCAAGCTCGGCCTCGAGAACGATCCGCCGGATGTCCTCTATACCCAGGGCCTCGCCAACATGAAGGCCGGCAACATGGCCGAGGCGGCGCGCAAGTTCGACGCAATCGACCGCGAAAACCCGTTCTCAGAATGGGCGCGAAAGGCGCTCGTGATGAGCACCTTCGTCAAGTATCGCCAGGGCCGTCTGGACGACGCTCTCGCTTCGGGCAACCGCTATATGGCGCAGTATCCGAAGTCGAAGGACGCTCCCTACGTGCAGTATCTGATCGGTCTGACCTATTCGAAGCAGATCGTGGACGTCACGCAGGACCAGCGCGCGGCCGCCAAGACCGTCGAGGCCATGCAGGCCGTCATCGACAACTATCCGGATTCGGAATACGTCGACGACGCGCAGGCGAAAATCCGCTTCGCACGCGACCAGATGGCAGGCAAGGAAATGCAGGTTGGCCGTTACTACATGGAGCGCAAGGAATACCTGGCGGCGATCTCACGCTTCCGCACGGTTGTCGAGAAATATCCGAATACCAACCAGATCGAAGAAGCGCTTGCGCGCCTTGTCGAAGCCTATTACGCAATGGGCATCGTTGAGGAAGCACAGACGGCAGCCGCGGTTCTCGGCCACAACTATCCTGACAGTCAGTGGTATGCGGACTCCTTCAAGCTGCTGAAGAGTGGTGGCACCGAGCCGCGTGAAAACCCCGGTTCGTGGATTGCTGCCGCAGGCAAGAAACTCCTGCTCGGTACCTGAGGCCAATGCTGATCCAGCTTTCGATCCGCGATATCGTCCTGATCGAGCGGCTGGATCTCGCCTTTGAGACCGGCCTCTCGGTGCTGACCGGGGAGACCGGCGCTGGCAAATCCATCCTGCTTGATAGCCTTTCGCTCGCCCTTGGCGGGCGCGGAGACGGTGGTCTTGTTCGCCATGGCGAGGACAAAGGGCAGGTAACGGCTGTCTTCGACGTCGGCCCGGATCACGGCGCCCGCAAGCTGCTGCGCGAAAACGGCATCGATGACGATGGCGATCTTATTTTCCGCCGTGTCCAAAACTCCGACGGCCGCACCAAGGCCTATGTCAACGACCAGCCGCTCAGCGTTCAACTGATGCGCCAGGCCGGACAGATGCT
>Ga0102588_1001988_pt1 | contig 13100 bp, 11 predicted proteins | sample AraplaMF_Col_mMS_FD_76854 | JGI IMG/M metagenome (GOLD analysis project Ga0102588, IMG submission 76854) | Arabidopsis root microbial communities from the University of North Carolina, USA - plate scrape MF_Col_mMS (SPADES assembly) (version 2) | ecosystem: Host-associated > Plants > Roots >...
CCTTTGATCCAGATCGTCATCCCACTCGTCGCGGGCCGCGAGCTTCCCGAGCTGGCCTACTACCTGATGCTCGGTGCATCCGCCCTCGCCTGCGCCGCCGCGCTCGCCTGTCTGCGCATCCCGGCGTACGACCGGCGCACGATGGCGAGCCTCGCCCTTGGCCTTGCCTGCTGGGTGGCCGGCATGGCTTACGCCATCGCGCGCTCGGGCACCGAACAGAACCTCATTTCGACCTATGTCCTGTTCGTCAGCTTCGGGCTGCCACTGCTCTATGCGGCGGTGGCCACGCGCGACGAACCGACCACCCCTTCCCGGCGCGTGGTCGACGGCGCCCTTCTCATACTGCTCGTCATTCTCTGCTATCTGGGTGTCCGGGATCTGCGTGACCCCGACGGTTTCCTCAAGAGCGAAGACATGGTCTGGGTGGTCGTGGCCTTCGACGTCGAAAACGTCTTCCTGTTCCTGACGTTCCTGATCCGCACGTTCGCGGCCCAGGACGAGAAGGAGTACCGCTTCTTCCGGCTCACGACGATCTTTCTCGGCCTCTATGCGGTCTGCGCGGGCATCCACAACCACGACGAGCTGTATCCGGATATTCCCGTCGTACGCCAGGTCGCGGATCTGCTACCGATGCTTCCTTTCACGGCATTGATCTGCCTGCTGCATCACGGTCGCGAACCGCGTCCGTTCACACCACCCCACCGGCTCTGGGCGCGGCAGCTCGCGGCGGGCTTCGCGCCCGGTCTTCTGCTCGCGGCGATATTCGCCCTGAGCCTCGGCATCAAGGAATCGCAGGGTCTGTTCGGCCGCGGCGTGATGGCGCTGGCGATGCTCGTGTACGTCGTGCGCGTGGTGCAGACGCAGTTCTGGTTCGCGTCCACGCGCGACCGCCTCGCGGATGCCCTTGCCGCCGTGGAGCGCGTCTCGCTGCTCGACGAACTCACCGGTATTCCCAATCGCCGCGCGTTCGACCAGGCTTTCGCCGAACGCGTGCGCGAGGCGGCACGCGATGGCAAGCCCGTCAGCGCCCTGATGATCGACGTCGATCTGTTCAAGACCTTCAACGACACCCGCGGCCACCCCGAAGGCGACATCGCCCTGAAAGCGGTCGCGCGACTCCTCGCGGGCGCCTTGCGCCGGCCGGCCGACTTCATCGCACGCTACGGCGGCGAGGAATTCATCGCGCTGCTTCCGAACGCGCCACTCGAAGGCGCGCAGGTGGTCGCGCGGCGCATGAACCGCGCGATCCACGACGCCCTGCTCGAATACGATCACGGCATCGACGGTCGCGTTACCGTGAGCATCGGCGTCGCCACCGCGATGGCGGCCGACGCGCGGGACCTCGTCCGGCAGGCGGACCAGGCGCTCTATCTGGCGAAGAGCGCCGGCCGCAATCGTTATGTCGCCATCGGCGAAGCCGAAGCGGCCCTGACCGGCTAGCTCGCGGCTGCTTCGGCGGCTCTCGCCTTCGCGATGAGAGCCTTGCGTCGGATCAGGAACATGATCGCGCCGAAAGGCACCGAGATGCCGATGATCCACGGCCCGTACGGCGCGGCCACCGTGGACGCCGCCAGCAGCTGGAAGGAGAGCGGACTGAAGTCGGCCTGCCCCGTCGTCCAGTTGAAATGCACCGTGCAGACACCGACGAGCGTGAACAACGCCCACCACACTTTCCGCCGACGGAAGGGTGTCCGGATGCAGACCACGAGAACGACCAGGCAGAACACGGGCGCCGCGAGGGCCAGGAACAGCATCAGCAGATGGAGGCCATCCTTGTGTGCGAGGGTGAACGCGTTGGCCTGTTCGAGCGATTGCGAACGCATCTGCCCGTGCAGCCCGGCGATCCGCGTCCCGTCGCCCGTTTTCAGTATCACGACGCTCGCCACGAGCCAGCGGCCGTCGAAGTCGTACTCGTACGTGAGGTCGTAACGACGCGTATCGGACTGGATATGCGTGGTCGCTCCGATCACCTTGACCGATCGTGGCTCGCCATGCGGAAACCCGGCCGCCATCGCGGTGAGTTGCTCGTCCGTCGCCTGGGCCGCGAGTTCCGGCAACAGCTGCGGGCGAAGGTCTGCCAGGTGTCCCGTGCGCCAGTCGTCGATCGCCTTCCTTGCCTGCTCGGCTTCCGGATGCGGCGTGAACTTCTCGATCATCGCTTCCCGGCTGCAGCCGGTGATCGCGACGGCGATCGCGATCACCGCCAGCCCGCTCCAGAGCCGGCCCATGAACCGTGCGCCCATGCTCAGGCGCGAGCCCGGAGGACGGCCGCCTCCGCGTTCATCCGGCGCGACGCTTCGGCGACGTCGGTGCTGACCACCGTCTTGCCGATCGGCGCGAGCGCAATGCCCGCGAGCTTCAGGTGCTGCCAGCCGAACGGGATGCCGATGATCGTCACGCAGCAGGCGATGGCCGAGCACACGTGGCCGATGGCGAGCCAGATGCCCGCGAAGACGAACCAGACGATGTTGCCTACCGTGCCGAAAACGCTCGTACCGATATCGCCGCGCCCGGACAGGTCACGACGATCGATGGCCTCCTTGCCGAAGGGCCAGAATGCGAACGTGCCGATCACGAAGCACGAGCGGCCCCAGGGAATGCCGACGATGGTGATGAAGCAGATCAGGCCGGCGAGCCACCAGCCCAGGCCCATGACCAGGCCACCGAACACGAACCAGATGATGTTGCCGATCGTCTTCACGCCGCACTCCTTGTGGATGGAGGCGCGAACGTAGCGCCCGCTTCGCGGCGGATCAAGTGCCGGAAGATCAGTGCGCGCCGGACGGCTCGCCGCCCGTGCCGAGCTGCCTGACCAGCGCGGCGCTCGCCTCGTTCATGCCGACGATCTCGATGCGCTTGCCCGCACGGCGGAACTTCGACATCACCTTCTCGAAGGCGCCGACTGCCGTCAGATCCCAGAAATGGGCTTCGGACACGTCGAAGTGCACCTCGTCGATGTCGTCTTCGTTGAAATCGAAAAGATCGGCGAACGTATCGGACGACGCGAAAAACACCTGCCCGCGCACGGTGTAGGTGCGCACACGGCCATCCGCACTGAGCGAACTGTCGATATCGAGCGCCTTGCCGACTTTTCGTGCGAAGAAGATGGCCGAAAGGACGACGCCCGTCAGCACGCCGCGCGCCAGGTCGTGCGTCAGCACGGTGACGACGACGGTGCCGACCATCACGATGCTCGAGGTTGTCGGGTGCGTGCCGAGAGTGCGGATCGAGCGCCAGTTGAAGGTACTGAGCGACACCATGATCATCACGGCGACCAGCGCGGCCATCGGAATCTTCCCGACCCATTCCGACCCGAACACCACCAGCATCAGCAGCACGGCGCCGGCGATGAACGTCGACAGCCGTCCGCGGCCGCCCGACTTCACGTTGATGACCGATTGCCCGATCATCGCGCAGCCCGCCATGCCGCCGATGAAACCGGTGGCGATGTTGGCGAGCCCCTGCCCCATGCATTCGCGGTTCTTGTCCGCGCGCGTGTCGGTCATGTCGTTGACGATCTGCAGCGTCATCATCGATTCGAGCAGACCCACCACGGCGAGCGTCGCCGCCGTCGGCAGCACGATCTTCGCCGTTTCCCAATTCAGCGGGACATCCGGAAGCAGGAAATGCGGCAGCGAATCAGGGAGCGCGCCCATGTCGCCCACCCGATGGATGTCCATGCCGAACACCACCGCCACGATGGTCAATACGACGATCGCGACCAGCGGCGACGGAATCGAGCGTGTCACGTACGGAAACAGATAGATGATCGCGAGGCCTGCCGCCGTCATCGGATAGACCAGCCACGGCACGCCGATCAGCTCCGGCAGCTGCGCCATGAAGATCAGGATGGCGAGGGCGTTGACGAAACCCGTGACCACCGAACGCGACACGAAGCGCATCAGCGATCCGAGCTTGAGCGCCCCGATGATCATCTGGAGCACGCCCGTGACGATCGTCGTGAGGAACAGGTACTGCAGGCCGTGATCTTTCACGAGCCCCACCATCAGCAGCGCCATCGCGCCCGTCGCGGCGGAGATCATCGCGGGACGCCCGCCGGCGAACGCGATGACGACGGCCATCGAAAACGACGCATAGAGACCGACTTTCGGGTCGACGCCGGCGATGATCGAGAAGGCGATCGCCTCGGGAATAAGAGCCAGCGCCACGACCAGGCCCGAAAGCACGTCGCCACGGATGTTGCCGAACCATTCCTGGCGCAGGCGCGAAGTCATCGACACGTTCGTTCTCCCGGAAGGCCCCTGCCCTCCGCTTCTATCGGTTTTTCGGAAACGTACCGAGCTTCAGCCGCGCGTAGATGGCGAGGCCGATCGGCACGTAGCTCCACATGAACACGCCATCCGGATACCCGGAATACGCGAGCGAAAAGATCGGCACGAGCGGCATGGCCAGCGCGAACGGCCAGAGCATGCCAAGCAATCGATTGAACGACACGAGCACGATCAACAGGCCGACGGCCGTGGTCGTGAGGTTGTCCGAGAGAATGCTTGTCCAGGCCATCGGCTTGTACTCGCTCAAAAGAAAAAAGCGCGAACCGTGAGGTTCGCGCTTTTTATTGAAACTGGTAGCGGGGGTAGGATTCGAACCTACGACCTTCGGGTTATGAGCCCGACGAGCTGCCAGACTGCTCCACCCCGCATCAGAGAAAAGAAGTTTAGCGACGTGGCCGAATTCTTGCAAGCCCTTTCTTACACTTCGGTGAAAGAAAGGGCTGCATGGAACGATCAGCCAGCGAACGCGCGCTGGCACCACGCGAGCAAAGGTGCCCAGGTGAAGCCGAGCACGAGCAGCGCGAGCGCGTTGATCGACAGCACCCAGCGTGCCGGTGCGTCGGCGGTGGCGCGAACGTCCGTGCCTTCGGCCGGCGCGTCGAAGTACATCACCTTGACCACGCGCAGGTAGTAATACAGACCCACGATGGCGAAGACGGCACCGACGATCGCAAGCCAGATCATGCCCGCATCGACCGCGGCCTTCAGCACCAGCAGCTTGCCGAAGAAGCCGAACAGCGGCGGCACGCCGGCCAGCGAGAACATCACCAGCAGCATCAGGAACGCGAACCACGGCGAGCGCTGATTGAGGCCACGCAGGTCGTCGATCTCTTCGCATTCGAAGCCCGAGCGCGAAAGCACGAGGATCATGCCGAACGCCGCGGCGCTGGTCAGCGCGTAGCTCACCGCGTAGAACATCGACGCCGAGTAACCTTCCGGCCCGGCGTTGACCAGACCCAGCAGCAGGTAACCCATGTGCGAGATGGTCGAATAGGCCAGCAGGCGCTTGAGGTTGGTCTGCACGATGGCGACGAGGTTACCGATCGCCAGCGAGAGCACAGCGAGCACGGCGAGCATCAGCTGCCACTGCGGCGCGAGGCCCGTCGCGCCACCGGCGATGTCGCCCATGCCGGTCGACAGCAGGCGATACGCCATGCCGAACGCCGCCAGCTTCTGCGCCGAACCAATGAACACGGTGACGGCGGTCGGCGAGCCCTGGTAGACGTCCGGGATCCACATATGGAACGGCGCGGCGCCGAGCTTGAAGCCGATGCCCACGATCATGAAGACGAGGCCGAACAGCAGCAGGGTCTTCCACTCCGTGCCGACGATGGCGGCATGGATCGTGTGCAGGTCGAGGCTGTGGGTGGCGCCGTAGACCATCGACATGCCGTACAGCAGCATGCCCGAGGCCAGCGCGCCCAGCACGAAGTACTTGATCGCCGCTTCGGACGAAAGCTGCGAGTCGCGGTTCAGGGCGACCAGCGCGTACGACGACAGCGTCAGCAGTTCGAGGCCGAGGTAGATCGTGACCAGGTTACCCGCGGACACGAGGAACATCAGGCCCACGGTGGCGAAGATCGTCAGCGTGTAGAACTCGCCGAACGGAATCGCCCGCTCTTTGAGGTACGGACGCGCGTAGACGAAGATCACCGCGATGATCAGCAGCGAGAAGAGCTTCAGCACCTCGGACACGCCGTCGCGGACGAACATGCCGCCGAACGCGGTAACCGGCGTGGTCGGCGAGCCGCTCACGACGAGGTAGGCGCCCACGAGCAGGACGAGGATGGAAAGCCAGTGAACCGCGCCCTTCTGGCCCGGCTTCAGGTATGCATCCAGAAGGAGCAGCACGCAGGCCGCGACCACGAGGTACACCTCGGGCAGCAGGATCAGGATGTCGTTGATACTCGGCATGGATTATTCCCGATCAGACTTTGGTGATGGCCAGCTGCTCGACGATACGAGCGACCGAGGCATCCATCAGGTGGACAAGCGGTTCGGGCCAGATGCCGAAGACCAGCACGCCGGCGGCGAACGCGCTGAGCATGAAGATCTCGCGACCGTTGACGTCCTTCAGTTCCGCCACGTGCTTGTTCGTGATGTCGCCCCAGAGGACGCGCTTCACCATCCACAGCGTGTAGGCCGCGCCGATGATCAGCGTGAACGCCGCGAACAGCGCGATCCACGGGTTGGCGCTGAACGCCGCCAGGATGACCATGAACTCGCCGACGAAGCCGCTGGTGCCCGGCAGGCCGCTGTTGGCCATGGCGAACAGCACGTAGAACGGGGCGAAGATCGGCATCACGTTGATGACGCCGCCGTAGTCCTTGATCTGACGCGAATGCAGGCGGTCGTAGAGCACGCCGATGCAGCTGAACATCGCGCCGGAGATGAAGCCGTGCGAGATCATCTGGACCATCGCGCCCTGCATGCCCAGACGCGCGGCCTGCGGATCGTTGGTTTCGCGAACCAGCAGGAAGCCCATGAAGATGCCCAGGGTGACGAAGCCCATGTGCGCGATGGACGAATACGCCACCAGTTTCTTCATGTCCTGCTGCACGAGCGCGATGTAGCCGATGTAGCAGACCGCGATCAGGCTGAGCACGATGATCAGCCAGGCGAACTCGTGCGAGGCGTCCGGCGTGATCGGCAGGCTGAAACGGAGGAAACCGTAACCGCCGATCTTCAGCATCACCGCCGCCAGCACCACGGAACCGCCGGTCGGCGCTTCCACGTGGGCGTCGGGCAGCCAGGTGTGCACCGGCACCATCGGCACCTTGATCGCGAAGCCCAGCAGGAAGGCGAAGAACAGCCAGCTCTGCTCGGTCATCGTCAGGTGAACGTTGGCCATGTCCGACATGGCGAAGCTGCCGCCCGTCTTGTGATACAGGTAGATCAGGCCGATCAGCATGAAGATCGAGCCGAAGAACGTGTAGATGAAGAACTTCAGCGTGGCGTAGACGCGACGCGGGCCGCCCCAGATACCGATCAGCACGAACATCGGGATCAGCATGGCTTCGAAGAACACGTAGAACAGCAACGCGTCCGTCGCGCAGAACACGCCGATCATCGCGCCTTCCAGGATGAGCATCGCGGCCATGTACTGGTGCGGCTTGTTCTGGATGACTTCCCACGCACCGACGATCACGAGGATCTGGACGAAGGTGGTGAGGATGATGAGGGCGACGGAAATACCGTCGACCGCCAGCGAGTAGTTGATCCCCAGCGACGGGATCCAGCTCATCGATTCGTTGAGCTGGAGCGTGCCACTGACGGCATCGTAGGCAGGCAGGAGGGCCAGGCTGGCGGCGAAAGTGGCAACCGCGACCAGCAGCGAGATCCAGCGGGCGAGGCCTGGGCGACCGGCGCCGGCCAGCAGCACCGGGATGGCGCCGACGACCGGAAGCCAGATCAGCAGGCTGAGCAAGTGATTCGACATAGAGCTCATTTCCCTTATTGCCCGATCAGCCAGTACCCGCCCAGGAGCAGGATGAGGCCGAGGATCATGGCGAAGGCGTAGTGGAAGAGGAATCCGGATTGCAGGCGGCGGGTGCCGCTCGCGATGCGCTGCACGAGGCCGGCCGAGCCGTTGACGATGGCGCCGTCGATGATGGCGGCATCGCCCACCTTCGCGAGGCCTTCGCCGAGCTTCACACCGCCCTTCGCGAACACCGCGAAGTAGAGTTCATCGATCCAGTACTTGTGGTTGAGCAGTTCGTACACCGGCTTCAGCGCGCGCTTCGCCTTGTCGGCGATGGACGGGTTGAACAGGTACACGTAGGTCGCCACGGCGAAGCCCGCGAAGGCCAGCCAGAACGGGGCGGCCGTGAAGCCGTGGATGCCCATGTTCAGCGCGCCGTGGAACTCGTGCGCGAGCTCGCCCAGCACGTTGTTTTCTTCGTTGACGTGGATGGCCTTGCCGAACCAGTCGCCGAACAGCATCGGACCCACGGTGAAGAAACCGATGAGGATCGACGGGATCGCCAGCAGCACCAGCGGCACGGTCACGACCCACGGCGACTCGTGCGGGGCATGCTCGAGCACGCCCGGCGTGTGGTGGCCGTGGTCGTCGTCGTGGTGGTCGTCGTGCGCGTCGTGGCCGTGACCATGCGCCTTGTGCTCCACCGTGAAGCGCTCCTTGCCATGGAAGGTCATATAGAGCAGGCGGAAGCTGTACAGCGACGTGACGAACACACCCGCCAGCACGCAGAAGTACGCATAGTTCGCGCCCCAGCGATGCGACTCGCCAACGGCCTCGATGATCGCGTCCTTCGAGTAGAAGCCCGAGAAGAACGGCGTGCCGGCGAGGGCCAGCGAACCGATCCACATCGTGATCCAGGTGATGGGCATGTACTTGCGCAGGCCGCCCATGTAGCGCATGTCCTGCTCGTGGTGCATGCCGATGATCACCGAGCCGGCACCGAGGAACAGCAGCGCCTTGAAGAAGGCGTGGGTCATCAGGTGGAACACGGCACCGCTATAGGCGGACACGCCGAGCGCGACGGTCATGTAGCCCAGCTGCGAGAGCGTGGAGTACGCGATGACGCGCTTGATGTCGTTCTGCACGATGCCGATCAGGCCCGTGAACAGCGCGGTGGTGGAACCGATGACGAGGATGAACGACAGCGCGGCGTCCGTCAGTTCGAACAGCGGCGACATGCGGGCGACCATGAAGATGCCCGCGGTTACCATCGTGGCCGCGTGGATCAGCGCCGAGATCGGCGTGGGGCCTTCCATCGAGTCCGGCAGCCACACGTGCAGCGGCACCTGGGCCGACTTGCCCATGGCACCGATGAACAGCAGGATGCCGATCACGGTGGCGGCGTCCCACGCGTGGTTCTGCGTGATCTGCAGCGTCTTGCCGACCAGGGTCGGTGCCGCGTCGAACGCGGTCTGGTAGTCGAGCGTGTTCAGGAAGAACAGGATCGCGGCGATACCGAGCAGGAAGCCGAAGTCGCCCACGCGATTGACGAGGAACGCCTTGAGGTTCGCGAAGATCGCCGTCGGACGCTTGTACCAGAAGCCGATCAGCAGGTACGACACCAGGCCCACCGCTTCCCAGCCGAAGAACAGCTGCATGAAGTTGTTGCTCATGACGAGCATCAGCATCGAGAAGGTGAACAGCGAGATGTAGCTGAAGAAGCGCTGGTAGCCCGGGTCGTCCGCCATGTAGCCGATGGTGTACAGATGCACCAGCAGCGACACGAAGGTGACCACCACCATCATCATGGCGGTGAGGCGATCGACCATGAAGCCGACCGAGGCGTGGAGCTTGCCGATCTCGAACCAGGTGTAGACGTCCTGGTTGAAGTTCTGCGCACCGCCCCAGACGAGCTGGTAGAGGACGTAAAAGGACAGGCCGCAGGCGATCGCCACGCCGAGCAGCGTGACGGTATGCGCCCCTGCCCGGCCGATGACGCGTCCGAACAGGCCGGCCAGGATCGAGCCCACCAGCGGTGCGAGCGCGATCGTCAGCAGGATTGAAAGCGAGAGACTCATCGGATCAACCCTTCATGCTGTCGATTTCGGCGACATTGATCGTGCTGCGATTGCGGAACAGCAGGACCAGGATCGCCAGGCCGATGGCGGATTCCGCCGCGGCCACGGTGAGGATGAAGAACACGAAGACCTGGCCGCCGACGTCGCCGAAGAAGCGCGAGAAGGCCACGAAGTTGGTGTTCACCGCGAGGAGCATCAGCTCGATCGCCATGAGCAGCACGATCACGTTCTTGCGGTTGATGAAGAGTCCGGCGACCGCGATACAGAAGAGGATCGCGCCGAGGACGATGTAATGGGAAAGCGTGATCACGGGGCATTCTCCTGCGGGGGTGCGACGACCGGAGCCGGCGAGACCGAAGCCGGGCGTTCGACCGGCACCTTGACGACGCGGACGCGGTCCGTCGCCTTCACGGCGACCTGCTGGCCGGCCGACTGGTGACGGACACCGAGGCGCTGGCGCAGCGTCAGGGCGACGGCGGCGACGATACCCACGGTAAGGATCAGCGCGGCGATTTCGAACGGCAGCAGGAACTCGGTGTAGAGCGCCTGGCCCAGCCACGCGACGTTGGACTCACCGGCCGGGTTGGGACCCAGCGTTTGCGTCGCCATCGACTTCACGCCGATCATCGCCAGCATTTCGGCGAGCATGACCAGAGCCACGACGATGCCGACCGGCAGATAGCGGATGAAGCCCTCGCGGACGACCTCCTGCTTGATGTCGAGCATCATCACCACGAACAGGAACAGCACCATCACCGCGCCGACGTAGACGACCACGAGGGCGATGGCGAGGAACTCGGCTTCGGCCAGCAGCCAGACGCAGGCCATGCTGAAGAATGTCAGCACCAGCGAGAGCACGGCATGCACCGAGTTCTTCACCGAGATGACCATCAGGGCGCCAATGACGGCCACGCCACCGAAGAGGTAGAAACAGAGGAGCTGGAGCAGATCGGTATTCATCGCGTAGGTCTCCGTGCGCTCAGCGGTAAGCCGCGTCTTGCGCGCGGGCGGCGGCGATGTCCTGCTCGAAGCGATCACCGATGGCCAGCAGCTGGGCCTTGGTCACCACGTTCTCGCCACGATGTTCCATGTGGTACTCGTGCACGTGCGTCTCCACGATGGAGTCGACCGGGCAGCTCTCTTCGCAGAAGCCGCAGAAGATGCACTTGAACAGGTCGATGTCGTAGCGCGTGGTGCGGCGCTGGCCGTCTTCGGGGCGCGGCGCCGAGTCGATCGTGATCGCCAGTGCCGGGCACACCGCTTCGCACAGCTTGCACGCGATACAGCGCTCTTCGCCGTTGGCGTAACGGCGCAGGGCGTGCAGGCCGCGGAAGCGGTTCGACTTCGGGATGTGCTCGAACGGATAGCGCATCGTGTACTTGGGGCTGAACATGTAGCGCATGGTCAGGCCCATGCCCTTGAACAGCTCGAGCAGCAGGAGGCTCTTGAAATAATGGGTTACGCGGGACATGGCTCTTTAGGCTCCCGTGCCGATGTGGACCCAGCCGAAATACTTCATGCAGCCGGCGACGAGGACCCACACGATCGTGATGGGAATGAAGACCTTCCAGCCGAGACGCATGATCTGGTCGTAGCGGTAGCGCGGGAAGCTCGCGCGGAACCACAGGAACAGGAAGGCGAAGACGAACACCTTGGCGAACAGCCAGAGGAAGCTGGCGTGGCCGAGCACACCCCACGATTCGGGGAACGGCGAGAGCCAGCCACCGACGAACAGGATCGAGGAGAGGAAGCTCACCAGGATCATGTTGGCGTATTCGGCCAGGAAGAACAGCGCGAACGGCGAACCCGAGTATTCCACGTGGAAACCGGCGACGATTTCCGACTCGCCTTCCGCCACGTCGAACGGTGCGCGGTTGGTTTCCGCCACGCCCGAGACGAAGTAGATGACGAACACCGGCAGCAGCGGGATCCAGTACCAGCTCAGCGCGCCGCCCGCCTGGGCGTCGACGATGGCCGTGAGGTTGAGGCTGCCCGTGAGCACCAGCACGCAGACGATGGACATGCCCATCGCCAGTTCGTACGAGATCACCTGTGCGGCCGCACGCATGGCGCCGAGCATCGCGTAGCGCGAGTTCGACGCCCAGCCGGCGAGGATGATGCCGTACACGCCCATGGAGGTCATGGCCAGCAGGTAGAGCACGCCGGCGTTGACGTTGGCGAGCACCACGCCCGGGCTGAACGGCACCACGGCCCACGCGCAGAGCGCGGGCACGAGGGCCAGCATCGGCGCGAGGTAGTACAGGAACCGGTTCGCGTTGGTCGGAAGGACGACTTCCTTCAGCAGCAGCTTGACGACGTCCGCGAAGGCCTGCAGCAGGCCGGCGGGGCCGACCTTGTTGGGCCCCATGCGCACGTGCATCCAGCCCAGCACCTTGCGTTCCCACCAGACGTAGAGCGCGACGCCGATGACGAGCGGCAGCACGATCGCCAGGATGAAGAGCACCGGCAGCAAGAGGTGGTCGAAGAGTTGATCGGCCATGGTTTACGCCTTGCTCAGGGTGATGGCCGCGCCGTACGGGGGCAGCATCGCGGTTTCGGAATGCGCGGCTTCGATCCACGCGGCGCCGGCAGGCACCGCGGCATCGATCGCCACCGGCAGCACGGCGTCGCCGAGACGCGCGTTGCCGCCGTCGACGAGACCCAGCTCGGCGGCGGCGTCCGCGTTGATGCGGATGGCGGCCGGACGGTTCAGCGGATGCGCGTTCAGCGCGCCGGCACGACGGAGCACCGCGTCGCCGCGGTAGATCGGCGTGGTGGCCAGACGCGAGAGCGACACGCCGGAAGCGCGCTGCGCGAGCTGCTGACGCACCTCGGACGGACGCTCCACGAGGCCGTCACGCAGGCCCGCGAGATCGTCGAACTCGAAGCCCGGCAGGCCCAGCGAACCGCCCAGGGCGCGCAGTACCTTCCAGCCCGCGCGCGCTTCGCCCGGTGCCTTCGCACCCGCGACGACCGCCTGCGCGTTGCCTTCGACGTTGACCAGCGTGCCGTCGATTTCCGGCGTGAGGCCGATCGGCAGGATGACGTCCGCGGAGTCCTTCAGTGCGTCGCTCGCATACGCGGCGAACGCGACGACGGTCTGCGCCGAGTGCATCGCCTGCTGCGCGAGCGCGCCGTCGGCGAAGTCGTGCGGCGGCTCCACGTTATAGAGGATGTAACCCTTGCGCGGCTGCGCCAGCATGGCGCGCGCATCGAGACCGCCCGCCGTCGGCATGACACCGACCGAGGCGAGGCCGAGCGCGTTGGCGCCGACCGGAATCTCGTTGAACGCCGCACCCGCGGCCTGCG
>Ga0102588_1001990_pt1 | contig 13084 bp, 13 predicted proteins | sample AraplaMF_Col_mMS_FD_76854 | JGI IMG/M metagenome (GOLD analysis project Ga0102588, IMG submission 76854) | Arabidopsis root microbial communities from the University of North Carolina, USA - plate scrape MF_Col_mMS (SPADES assembly) (version 2) | ecosystem: Host-associated > Plants > Roots >...
CACCGCCCTTCCGACCTCAACCTGCCCGCCTTCGGCGAGGCACATATCACGCCACCGCCGCCAACCGAATCCGGGCTGCTGGCGATGCTGGCAACGCCGGTCACGGTTCTCAAGGAAATCTCCGGTACCTCGACCTTCTGGATCCTGTTCGCCACCTTCTTCATCTGCGGTCTCAGCACCAACGGCCTGATCCAGACGCATTTCGTCACGCTCTGCGGTGACTTCGGTATCATGCCGGTGGCTGCCGCCAGCGTTCTTGCCGTGATGGGCATTTTCGATTTCTTCGGCACGATCGGCTCCGGCTGGCTGTCGGACCGCTTCGACAATCGCTGGCTGCTCTTCTGGTATTACGGTCTGCGTGGCCTGTCGCTGCTGTTCCTGCCCTTCAGCAATTTCAGCTTCTACGGACTGTCGATCTTCGCGATCTTCTATGGCCTCGACTGGATCGCCACCGTGCCGCCGACCGTCAAGCTCGCCGCCGACCGTTTCGGTCGCGAAAAGGCGGGCCTCGTCTTCGGCTGGGTTTTCACAGGCCATCAGCTGGGAGCAGCGACCGCCGCCTACGGCGCCGGCTGGTCGCGCACTGAACTGCAGAGCTATCTGCCCGCCTTCTTCATTGCCGGCGCCTTCTGCCTTCTCGCTTCCGTCCTCGCGATCACGCTGAAGAAGTCCGTCGTCCATCAACCCGCCGCCGCCGTCGCGCATTAATACCGTTTCCGGCCGAACGTCGCGAGCCGGAAACTCCAACAAATCAAGCCGAGAACTTCGCCCGCCGTCTTGCGCGCGCGGGCGAACGCATGCTAGACAGCCGCCTCGTCGGTATCCGTTGCCCCATTGGCGGAATTGGTAGACGCGCTCGACTCAAAATCGAGTTTCGAAAGAAGTGCTGGTTCGACCCCGGCATGGGGCACCATCCCGACAATACGCCAGTGATTTGACTTCATATTTTTTGGCGTTTTGTCTCAAGCACGCAAAACCTCGAAATCAGTCTCACAAGGCGGACAGCTCTTTGGCTTGCGCATTGATCTTCCCGCAGGCATCCTCGAACGGATCACGCATTGGCACCAGAGGCGAGGCGCCGAGGAGAAGAAGGGCTTTCAGATGTTGCCATCCGCCTTCCTCGCCCAGAACCGTCGCATAGGATGTCATCGGCTCGCGTAGCTCACCAGCATACAGGCGTTCATATTCCGCGAAATTTCCGAAATTATCGCGATTGCTGTCAGAGGGGTGGAAGGTTTCTGCAGCAGCGCCTTCAGCAAGGATTACTTGGTGTGTCGCGAGCAGGACGGCGTAATACTCAATCGTCATATCGTCGCGCGGTGCGATCGGCGCGATTGTTGTTCCGTTTACGAGATCCTTCACCCGGATAAGTACGCCATTCAGGAACAGAGCATGGCCGGGTGACAGGTAGAGATCGGAATGTGGCGTGCCATCGCCCAGTGCATCACGTGCCACTCGAATCGGTACGACACCTTCCTGCCAGCGCGCGCCTCGCTTCGTAAATACCTGCCGACCGACCCACTTGATAGGGCTGGTTTCTCCTTCCAGAAGAACAACGCGATCCCCCGTCTGCACGTCCTCGACACGCTTTTCGCCGCAATCCGTAAGGATTGACGTCCCACGCAGAAAGCACTGCGCACCGCCAGACTTGCCATTTCCGCCGGAGTTCCCGTTCCCGTTGCCCCATCCCAAATGCAGGCCCGCTGCCCTCACCGGCAAAGACGACGCTGCCATTGCAAGGGCTGCCACGCTTGCAAGGCGAGCGCCGGCAGCGGCCGCCACCCCCAGAAAACGTCGGCGCGCGGTATTGCGTGGCAGATTCGGATCTTGGAAATAAGGCATCCTGACGCTCCTTGCTACGAACAGCGTTGGACAATCGATAATACGCCTTCCACCTTTTCTCGCTAAGTCGGTAGAAAGGCTTAGTACGAAACGTGCTCGTCCAGGGACCGGAGCTCCTCGTCCAATGTAGGGGCTGTGAGGCGCGCTTTGGCCGATGAATTCGGGCCCGCGACAGACATCGCGGAGAAGGACATAACGATCCCGTAAGCTATTGCTATGTCTGATAATTTCGAAGGGTCATAATTTCGCGCGCTTGCCACACCCCGGCATGCGGCAACCACTGGCAGATGCCACGCAAGATCAGCGCTCGATCCGCTCCGCCCGCGTCTCGGCAAGACGAGCGGCATCGCATGACATGCTTTAGTGGAAGCTCCCAACGAAAACGACGCCCAGGGAGATAAAGATCACCGCCCCCACAAGCGCGACAAGCTTCCCGATTGCGCCGGGGACCTGGACACCCGAGGCCTCGACCTTGAATGCGAGATAAAGCGGGAACGCCACGAAGAAGATCGAGATCCACTTCGGACGCATGATCGTCGCATCGACGGCGAGCATGATCACGTAGACCAGAAACATGCTGATGACGAGCATCCGGCCGATGACCCTCGTCCATTCGCTGCTGGTGCCAAGGATCGTCCGGATATGGCCACGATAGACAATGGCGAGGATAGCGAGCGTCAACGCCGAACATTTGACGATCGCTCCCAACAGCTCCCAGGCCGCAACCACTTGCTCGGGCATCCCGGCGCTAGCGGCTGCCCGTAAATTTTTCAGCGTGTCGCCGGTCGCCAAATCCAGATGGGTCACGATCCAATAAACATGCGGGGCCGCGACGACGAGACCAACCGCGATGGTCACCGCCAGCCGCCAGTTGAAGACCAATCGCCGCAGGCCAGGTTCGAGAAGGAGCGCTGCAACCGTCGCGACCGGGACGATCGCAAAGTTGTACTTGGCAAGGAATCCCAACCCGGCTGCTGCGCCGAGAAGTGCATAATTGCCGGTCGACGGTCGTTCCGCCATCAATGCCAGTACGTAGAGAAAGAACGCGACGACAGCGAAGGCGCCGACGCTGTGAGTTAGATCCCGCTGCGAGAGCAGAAAGACCACAGGCAGGCTCAGGAAGCCGATGGGGGCGATCCATGCAGTTTCGCGCTTGCCCATCACCTTGCGGGCCGCGAGACAGAGAAAGATGCAACTCAGCAGCAGCGTCCCGTTCTTTACGAAAGCCAGCGTGTCGACAGAGGCGCCGAAGATCTTGGCGAAATAGTAGAATAGCCAGTCGTAGAGCGGCGGCTGGTCGCCGTAGCCCAGTTGCAAGGCATGCGAGAGCCTGATCTGCTCTGCCTCGTCGGACGCCAGATCGCCACCACGCAAGAGTCGAAGAACGAAGCTGGCGCTAAAGTATGTGGCGAGCAGGAGCACGGGCAGGAGTGTGCTTAGACGCGTGGCACGCCGGGTGGAAAGGTATGAACTATCAACAGTATCAGTCAACTTCTGCCCCGTATGCGCTCGGTCTAAACGAGTATTCAGGACGAAAATATGCAACTACTCTAATGGAGAGTATAGCGCTTCACCTGCAATTTCAGGGGTTCTCCAGCATCGTTCAGAAGCTGGGTGTTGCCGCAGGGCAACGCTTTCTCATCTCGTCGTTTGCAACATTGCTGCCTCAATCGGGCTCTACCCAGCAATTGGCCCGACGCGGCAAATCAACTGTTTAATTTCTTCGGCGTTTCGGCCACACTGCGCCCGCCAAGAGGGAAAGCGCACGCGTGCATCAGGAAGTATCGCTTATTGCAACAGTTGCCGTGAGTTTCGTCTGCGCGGCGATACTCGGCTATCTCGCCGATCGAGTGCGTCTGCCGCCGCTTGTCGGATACTTGTTTGCAGGCATCGTGATGGGCCCTTTGACGCCCGGCTTCGTCGCTAATGCCGAGCTTGCCAGCCAGTTGGCGGAGATGGGCGTCATCCTGTTGATGTTCGGCGTTGGCTTGCATTTTTCGACCGCCGACCTGCTTGCCGTGCGCGGGATTGCCGTACCGGGCGCAATCGCGCGGATCGTCGTCATTACCCTGCTCGGTATCGGGCTCGCCAGCTGGTGGGGCTGGAACCTTGGGGCGGGAATCGTCCTTGGACTCAGCCTGTCAGTAGCAAGTACGGTTGTGCTGTTGAAAGCCCTGGAGGAGCGGAACCTGCTCAACTCCGCCAGCGGCCGCGTCGCCGTCGGCTGGCTGATCGTCGAAGACCTTGCCACGGTCCTGGCACTGGTGCTTCTGCCTGCCGTCGCCGAATTGCTCGGTGGTCATGCGACCGCGGGCGGCCTTGCACACAACGCCGGGCTGCCGCTTCCGCTGACGATAGCGCTGACGCTGGTGAAGGTTGGTGCGTTTGCGGTCATGGCAATCTTTCTAGGGCCGAAGATCGTCCCTTGGCTCCTGACGCTCGTGGCGAGAACCGGTTCGCGCGAACTTTTCACCCTGACGGTCCTCGCAATAGCGCTTGGCATCGCGTTCGGCTCGGCGAAAGTCTTCGGCGTTTCGTTTGCGCTCGGCGCCTTCTTCGCAGGCGTGGTGATGAGCGAGTCCAACCTCAGCCATCGGGCCGCAGCCGATTCGCTGCCGCTTCAGAACGCCTTTTCGGTGCTGTTCTTCGTCTCGGTCGGCATGCTGTTCGACCCGTCGATCCTGGTGCGGCAGCCGATGGCTGTCATCAGCGCGCTGGCGCTGATTGTCGTCGGCAAGACCATCGTCTCCTTCCTCATCGTCGTCATGCTTCGCTATCCGATCGGCATGGCACTGACCGTGTCAGGCGGACTGGCGCAGATCGGCGAATTCTCGTTCATTCTCGCCAGCCTCGGCGTTTCTCTCGGGCTGCTGCCAAGTGACGGGCAGGACATCATCCTCGCATCCGCAATCATTTCGATCACGCTCAATCCGCTCGTCTGCTTGGGTGCCGAAGCGCTGCATACCCATGTGCACATCAGATGGCCGGTGCTCAGCAATCGCTTCGGTCGCCGCCGGCACGAGGCACTCGGCCGCGAGCTTGAAAAAATCCGAGCGATCAACGAAGCCCGCGAGCACAAGCATCAGCTCGAGATGGAAGAACTTATCGAAACCTTCCCGCTGTTTGCCAAGGTCGATGAAGATTCGCAGGAGGAGTTGCTGCTCCTCTTTCGGCCGAAATCCGCCCTGCCGGGCGAACGCGTGGTGCGCAAGGGCGACCGAGGCGATGGCATGTATTTCCTGTCATCGGGCGCAGTGGAAGTACAGCTACCGGGCGAGCCGATCCGGCTGGAGCCGGGCGCGTTCTTCGGCGAGATGGCGCTGCTCAGCGGCGGACGACGCACCGCGGACGTCGTTGCCGTCGATTTCTGCCAGTTCTTTGTGCTCGAAAGACGTGATTTCAACATGTTCACGGCAAAGCATCCCGTTCTGCGGCAGGCCGTCAGCGAAATGGCGCGCGAACGAACCGCAATGAACGTCATGCGGCAGAAGAGAGATCAGCCCTCCAGCGTCGACTCCTGAGCTCATCGCCGCCGTTTGATCACGAAGATTTTTGGCACGTCACCCTACGAACGACACAGCAAGCATTTACAGCGGCGCAGACGCCCCATAAAGCTCATGCGCTCGAAGCGAAAGGATCGGAATGCTCCGCAGACTCTACGACTGGACCATGTCACTCGCGGGCCGGAAATCGGCCGAAGTCTGGCTCGCCGTTATAGCCTTCGTCGAAAGTTCTATCTTTCTGGTTCCTGCCGACGTTCTCTACCTGCCGATGGGGCTCGCAAAGCCGGAACGCGCCTATCGCTACGCGCTGGTCGCAACCGTTGCATCCGTCCTGGGCGGCATCGCCGGCTGGGCGCTCGGCTACTATGCCTATGATGCGATCGCTCGCCCGGTTCTGGAATTCTACGGAAAGCTTGGCGCCTTCGAGCAGCTCAGGCTCTATATCCACGATGAGTGGGAAATCCTGCTGTTGCTGCTCGTCACCTCCGGCCTGGCGCATCTGCCGCCGATCAAGGTCGTGACGATCCTTGCCGGCGTCATTCACATGAACCTCGGCTTCTTCGTTATTTCCGCGATCATCGCACGCGGTGCCCGCTTCTTCTTCCTCGCCTGGCTGCTGCGCCGCTATGGCGAGCCGATCCGCCACTTCATCGAGAAGCGCCTTGCGCAGGTTACAGGCATTGTTGCCGCCGTCGCCATCGCCCTCGGGATTGCCTATAAACTACTTGCCCACTGAGCTATTCGCGCGGAGTCCGTTCATGCCTGCCTCGTTTTCCCTTGCTCGCCCGGTCGTCGGCTACTCGCTGGTGCTCGCACTAGGCATGGCGGTCGTCATCGGAACTGCGCTTGGCTTTCAATATATCGGCGGCTACATCCCCTGCGCGCTCTGCCTGCTGCAGCGCCAGCCCTACTATTACGGCATTCCGGTCGCGATCCTCGGCGCGGTTGCCTCCGCAGTCGGCCTTCCGAGCTGGATCGGCCGGGCATTCCTGCTTGCCGCCGGCATGCTTATGATTGTCGGCGCCGGCATGGGCGTTTATCACTCCGGTGTCGAATGGCAGTTCTGGGAAGGGCCGGCGACCTGCTCCACGACGGCAGGCAGCATGACGCAGAATGCCGGCGATCTGCTGGGCGAGCTGAACAGCATCAAGGGCCCTTCCTGCACAGACGCCGCGTTGCGCGTCCTCGGCCTCTCCTTCGCAGGCTGGAACGTGATCACAAGCCTTGTCCTGGCGGCTTTCGCCTTCATCGGCGTCCGTAAGACGGCCTGAGCCTGTCTGAGTAGAGACTGATCAGGGCTGCAGTTCGCTATCCCAGTAGAGGTAGTCGAGCCAGCTGTCGTGCAGGTAGTTCGGCGGGAAAAGCCTGCCGTTATTGTGCAGGTCTTGCACCGTCGGCTGGTACGGCTTCTGATTCGGGAACATGCCTGCCTGCTTCGGCAGCTTGCTGCCTTTTCTCAGATTGCAGGGGGAGCAGGCAGCAACGACATTTTGCCATGTCGTTTCGCCGCCATGGGCACGCGGGATGACGTGGTCGAAGGTCAGGTCATCGTGCTCGCCGCAATACTGGCATTCGAACTTGTCGCGCAGGAACACGTTGAAGCGCGTGAAGGCCGGGTTGCGGGAAGGCTGGACATAGGTCTTGAGACAGACGACGCTCGGAAGCCGCATCGAAAAACTCGGCGAAGATACCGAATGCTCATATTCTGCAATGATATTCACACGGTCGAGAAATACCGCCTTGATCGCGTCCTGCCAGGACCAAAGCGACAAGGGGTAATAACTCAGGGGCCTGTAGTCAGCGTTCAGGACGAGCGCTGGCAGGGCCTGGGGGGAGACTGCAATCGTCAAGGGACTCTCCTGATCGATTCGGCATCTGCCCTCTTATATTAGGCCGGTTGTGACGGCATTGTGAAGTCTAATAAATTCAGGCATCAATCCTTGTATTTACTGCACGGTCACTCAGTCGACCGGCAGCATACCGCGACCGAGCTTGACGGCGTAATAGGCCCAGAATAGCCTCGCCGCGATCGATCGCCACGGTGACCATCCACCCGCCATGAACGCCAGCTCGCGAGCAGCTGGGCGAGCGCCGAGATCGAATGCCGCAGCCACGGCGTTCTGCAGGGCGACGTCGCCGGACGGAAAAACGTCCGCATGGCCGCCGCAGAACATCAGATAGACCTCGGCAGTCCAGGGACCGACGCCTTTGAGAGCCGTAAGCTTGGCCAGCGCCTGGTCGGGCGGCAGCGCAGAAAGCGCTGCAAGGTCGAGACGGCCCGAGGCAACCGCCTCGGCAATGCGCGACAGCGTTTCGGCCTTGGCGCGCGAAAGACCGAACTCCCGCCAGGCCTCCGGATGGAGAAGCACATAATTATCAGCCGTCAGCACGCCTTCGCTCGGCCGCATCCGTTTCCAGATCGCTTCGGCGCTGGCTCTCGACACCATTTGCGAGACAATAATGTGCGCGAGCCCCTCGAATCCCGGTTCGCGCAGCCGCAAAGGAAGCGGGCCAGTCTCGGCCGCAATGGCAGCAAGTCTCGGATCCAGGTGAAGCAGCTTCTCCAGACCTTCTCTCACGTCATCGTCGCTGCGAATGATCAACACGCTTCCTCGCGATCCCATCGAATCCGTGGCAGAAGAAAGCATGACCGCGATTCCCCGTCAAAAGCCTGTCTTTCGTTTTGCGCCAAGCCCCAATGGCCCGCTGCATCTTGGCCATGCACTTTCTGCCTTTCTGAACAGAGACATGGCGGCGTCCGCAGGCGCACGCTTTCTGCTGCGTATAGAAGACATCGACCTGACGCGCTGCACACCCGAATTCGAGGCCGGCATTTACGCCGACCTCGAATGGCTCGCCATAGACTGGGAACGACCCGTGCGGCGTCAGTCGGAGCATTTCGCCGAATACCAGTCGGCGCTTGACCGGCTGGTTGACCTCGGCCTCGCCTATCCCGCCTTCATGACGCGGGGAGAGATCAAGACGCGCGTTGCCGCCGCCGAAGCCAATGGCACCCCCTGGCCGCGAGACCCCGACGGCTCGCCGCTCTATCCCCCCGACGATCGTCAACGCGCCGATTTCGACCGACGGCAGCTTCTCGCATCAGGCGTGAAACACGCCTGGCGGCTCGACATGAGCAAGGCTTTGGAGGCTGCCGGCGAGGCTCTTTTCTGGGAGGAAACAGGATACGGCGACCGTGGCACCATCGCCGCAAATCCAGGCGCGTGGGGAGACGTTGTCCTGTCGCGGTCGGATGCGCCGTCGAGCTACCATGTCTCGGTCGTCCTCGATGACGCGCTGCAGGGGATCACCCATGTGGTCCGTGGGCTCGATCTCTTTCACTCAACCTCGGTGCATAGATTGCTGCAGACGCTGCTCGGCCTGCCGGCGCCTGTCTACCACCACCATCGCCTGATCACCGACGAGGACGGACGCAAGCTTTCGAAGAGCCGAAGCGACACGGGGCTTTCCGAACTTCGCGACCGCGGCCTGTCACCGACCGATATCCGTCACCTTGTCGGGCTTTGACGCCTTGGCCTGACCTCTGCCCAGGAAATTGTTCTTGAAGATCGCACGCACACGGAACTTCAGGAGGGCGGCATTGATCTCGGCGCCGACAATGAAGATGACGCCGACCATATAAAGAAAGATCAACACGATCATCACCGATGCCAGGCCGGCATAGGTCGCCGTATAATTGGCGAACGTCGCGAGGTAGTACGCGAAGATCAGGGCTCCCACCAGCCAGAGCAGCAGCGTTACCAACACGCCTGGCGCCACGTCGAATACCCGGCGCCGGCCCGCCGGCAGCCATAGGTGAACGACGAAAAGGCCGATAGTCAGCATGAACAGCGTGCCGTAGACGCGCCAGCTGAAAACAACCTCGAGCGTGTCGGCAAACAGCGGAAACCAATAGCGTGCGTAGTTCAGGGCAATTGGCACCGCCACCAGCAGGACGCTGACGGCGGCGAAAATGACCACGGCGATCATGACAAAACCAAGGCTTGCCAGGCGGGTGAGATACCACGGCCGCGTTTCCTGGACACGATAAGCGCGATTGAGCGAGATGCGCAGCGCCTCGACTCCGTTCGAAGCGAAGTAGGCCGCCGCTAGCACGGACACGGTCAGCAGGCCGCCGCGCGGTATCGTCAGAACCTGGATTACCTGATCGACAAGCGGCTTGGCGATCGCCTCGGGCCAGGTGTCGAAGATGAGATGTATCGCCCTGTCCGAGAACTGGTCAGCGCCCAGGAAGGTCGCCAGTGTCGTCCCGAAGATTAGAAATGGAAAAACGGCGAGAAGCGTCGACAACGCGACATGGCTCGCCATCGCGAAGCCGTCATCCTCTATAAGGTGGCAGATAGCGTCGTAGACCACATCATAGAAGATGCGCATTATCTTCGGCATTCCGTCTCCCGGCTTTGATCGTTGTGTCGCCCGTTCGAATATGGGAAACCACTCCTATTTTGTACAGGAATCATTCCATGTCGGATCAGCGCACCATCATCGTGACCGGATGCTCTTCCGGGATCGGCGCGTACTGCGCCCGCGCGCTGAAGGCCGATGGCTGGCGGGTCTTCGCCACCGTGCGCAAATTCGATGATCTGGCCGCCCTCCACGCCGACGGCATCGAGGCCCTCCGCATGGACTATACGCGGCCCGATACGATCTCGGATCTCGTGCGCGACGTGAGCGAGCTGACGGGCGGACGCATCGACGCGCTGTTCAACAACGGCGCCTACGGGCAGCCCGGCGCCGTCGAGGACCTGCCGACCGAGGCTCTGCGCGCCCAATTCGAAACGAACGTCTTCGGCTGGCACGAGTTGACACGTCAGGTCGTGCCGCTGATGCGCAAGCGTGATCAGGGGCGGATCGTCCAGTGCTCGTCGATTCTCGGTGTCGTGCCGTACCGCTTCCGCGGCGCCTATACCGCCTCCAAATTCGCTCTCGAAGGCCTCAGCATCAGTCTTCGCATGGAACTGCAGGGTAGTGGCATTCACGTGAGCCTGATCGAGCCGGGCCCGATTGCGTCTCGCTTTACGGCAAATGCGCTCGTAAAAATCCACGAGCACATAGACGTCAGGAACTCGGTCCATGCGGCAGATTACCGCCGCCAGCTTGCGCGTCTTGACGGCTCGGGGCGCCCCAATCGACATAAGCTTGGTCCGGAAGCCGTTTATACCGTACTGAAGCACGCATTGAACTCGAACAATCCGAAACCACATTACCCCGTAACCACGCCGGCAAAGCAGGGCATGGTGTTGAAAAGGCTGCTGCCTGCAGACCTTTTCTATCGCCTGATGCGCTGGGTGGACTAATCAGGAAAGCCAAAGCCAGCATGTCCACGGTCACCTATATTCTCGCGATCATTGTCATGGGCATTGTCGCCATCGTACTGATTCGCGGTCTTTTCAACATGATGAAGGGCGGCAATCCGAACCTTTCCAACAAGCTGATGCAGCTGCGCGTGCTCCTGCAGGCGATCGCAGTGCTCCTCATCATGCTGACACTCTGGCTGACCGGCGGCGGCCGCCCTAGCTAAGGCGGGGAAAAAGAAGGGGGTAGGCATGGTAAGGCTCAACAAGATCTACACGAAGACCGGCGACGACGGCACGACCGCCCTGGTTTCCGGGCCGCGTCGGCTAAAATACGATCTGCGTGTCGAAGCCTACGGCACCATCGATGAAACCAACTCCGCGATCGGCGTCGCGCGGCTTCACATGCAGGGCATGCCGGTCCTGGACCGAATGCTGACACTGATCCAGAACGATCTCTTCGATCTCGGCGCCGATCTTGCAACGCCGGACGATGGCAAACCGCCCGCACACGAGCCGCTGCGCATCGTTGAAAGCCAGGTCTCACGGATCGAGAACGACATCGACGAATTGAACGCCGACCTGCAACCTTTGAGATCTTTCGTGCTGCCGGGCGGTCACTCGGCTGCCGCTCATCTTCACCTCGCCCGCACGATCGCGCGCCGCGCCGAGCGGCTGATGGTCGAGCTTGCCCGCACGGATGGCGAGGTCGTCAGCGATGCCGCGTTGAAATACGTCAACCGCGTTTCGGACTTCCTGTTTGTCGCCGCCCGCCACGCCAATGACCGCGGCCATGCGGATGTGCTTTGGGTTCCGGGAAAAAACAGGTAGGTTCCTTCCCGACTATGTGGCGCGAACGCCGGGGCAGGCTTCATGTTCATACCGCTGCACGATGCCAATACGCTGAAGCATATCAAGGTCCAATGGGTGACGATGGCGCTGATCGCGGTGGATTTCGCGGTTTGGCTATTCACCGGGGTGGTCGCCAACGAGTCCGCGTCGCAGGCAACGATTGTCGGCCTGGGCTACATTCCCGCGGTTGCGTTTAACCACGCCAGGCTGGCGCCGGCGCTGGCCCTCATCCCGGAACCGCTAACCTACATCACCTATTCCTTCGTACATTCCGGCTTCTGGCACCTTGCGCCGAACATGGTTTTCCTGTGGGTCTTTGGCGACAATGTCGAAGATGCGATGGGGCACTTCCGCTTTCTTATTTTTTATCTGCTGTGCGCGGCCGCCGGCGCTCTCGTCCATGGCCTTGTGGGGCCGACATCGGAAGCGCCGCTCGTGGGCGCCTCGGGCGCGATCTCAGGCGTGGTCACCGCCTACGTCGTCTTGCATCCCCGCGTGAAGGTCTGGGTGCTGGTGCTGATGCGTGTCCCGCTGCCCTTGCCGGCCTTCGTGCCGCTCCTTCTCTGGATCGGCCAGCAATTCGTGATGCTGGTCTTGGAACCCGACGGCAGCATCTCCTGGGGCGCCCATGTCGGCGGCATCGTCGCCGGAGGCCTGTTGGTCCTTCTGATGCGTCGCCGCGGCGTCCCTTTATTCGATCGGGAGGTCGCCACGCCCAGGGCTGTCAAAAACCGGCCAGCCGCCAACCCGACGATGGTCGTGACGCCCGGTCAACAGCTGCGCCCGCGCCTGCCTTGGGACAAGCAATAACTCCAATATTGACGTGAACGTAAGCGTAATATATCCACAGGATCAATTTGCCTATCTGCGCCATGGAAGCGTTGTGTTTGGAGGAAAAACGCGTATCCATGTCGCCATTCGACAATCGGAGCAGCGCCGAAACGCGCATTTTCTTGGCGAAAGAGTTGAAGGAAGGACCCCATGAAAATTCTCGTCCCCGTGAAGCGGGTGGTTGATTACAACGTGAAGATCCGCGTGAAGCCGGATGGCACAGGCGTCGAACTCGCGAATGTGAAGATGTCGATGAACCCGTTCGACGAGATCTCGGTCGAGGAAGCGCTGCGGCTGAAGGAAGCCGGCAAGGCCGAGGAGGTGATCGTCGTCTCGATCGGCCCGGCCAAGGCCGAAGAGACGCTGCGCACAGCACTTGCCATGGGTGCCGACCGCGCCATCCTGGTGGAGACCGACGATGCCGTCGAGCCGCTCACTGTGGCCAAGATCCTCAAGGGCGTCGTCGACGCCGAACAGCCGGGCTTGATTATCACAGGCAAGCAGGCGATCGATGACGACAGCAACCAGACCGGCCAGATGCTCGCGGCCCTGCTCGGCACGGCGCAAGCGACCTTCGCCTCGAAGATCGAGATCGAAGTTGCCGGCCCCGGGGGCAAGGCCCAGGTGACCCGCGAGGTCGATGGCGGCCTGCAGACGATCGAAGTCAAGCTTCCGGCCGTCGTGACGACCGACCTGCGCTTGAACGAGCCGCGCTACGCAACGCTGCCGAATATCATGAAG
>Ga0102588_1001993_pt1 | contig 13066 bp, 12 predicted proteins | sample AraplaMF_Col_mMS_FD_76854 | JGI IMG/M metagenome (GOLD analysis project Ga0102588, IMG submission 76854) | Arabidopsis root microbial communities from the University of North Carolina, USA - plate scrape MF_Col_mMS (SPADES assembly) (version 2) | ecosystem: Host-associated > Plants > Roots >...
GCGCGAAGTCTATCGCCTGGCCGGCCAGTGTTCCAAGTTTTTGAGTATTCATCGGCTTGCTCCAATTCGGGGATCGATCCACGCCTGCAGCAGGTCGACAGCGGCATTGGCGACAATCACGAGGAAGGAAGACAGGAGGAGAATGCCGAGCAGCACGCTGAAATCGCGGGCCATGACCGCTTCGAACGCCAGCCGCCCGAGGCCGGGCCAGCTATAGACGGTCTCGACCACGACCGCACCGCCCAGCATCCCGCCAAAGTGCATGCCGGCCATGGTGGTGATCGGGATCAGGGCGTTGCGCAGGATGTGTCGCGTCGTCAACACGAAGGGCGAGACACCCTTGGCGCGCGCGGTTCGCACGAAATCCTGCGACTTGACTTCGAGCATCGAGGCGCGCGTCAGGCGGGCATAGATCGCCAGGTAAAAAAGCGCGAGCGAGGTTGCGGGCAGCACCATGTAGCGCGCCCTGTCGAGCAGCGCCGGGAACCCTGTCAGTCGCGAGCCAATCGTGCTGTCTCCGCCGCTCGGCAGCCATCCAAGCTTGACCGAGAAGAGCAGGATCAGCATCAGGCCGATCCAGAAGCCGGGAATCGAATAGAAGAGCAAAGAGACGACGGAAATTATACGATCGGGAAGGCGCCCGGAGAAGGCGGCCATCAGCGAACCGAGCAGCAGTCCGACGGCAATTGCAATCGCCAATGCCGCCAGCATCAGCACCAGCGTGCCCGGCAGCCGTTGGCCGATCAGATCGGCGACCGGCATGCCGTAGCGCGGCGAAAAGCCAAGGCTGAAATGCGCGAGGTTGTCCAGATAGTTGGCAAGCTGAACAAGGATCGGGTTATCAAGCCCGAAGCGCTCGCGCAGTGCCGCCATCGTCTCGACGGTGGCCGAGCCGGATTCCGCCGCCATCACATCGGCCGCATCGCCAGGCGCCAGCTTCAGCAGGAAGAAATTGAGGATGACGATCCCGATCATCGTGGGCACGGCCTGAATGATCGTCCTGCTGATCGTTCGACCGATCCGCCTGTAAGCCGACATGTGCCCCACCTCGCGATCTGAAAAGAATTCACCTCGTCTCGTCGCTCAGTAGTTGACTAATTCTGTGGGTTTTGTCAAATCCATATTGGTAAATAATTCCAACGATGTCGCCATTTGGCGCGCTTTTGGAAACATAATACCGCATATCGACACTGCGTAGGTTTTCATCCCACTTCAAAGCAGTCACGGGGCAAAAATCTCTAAAGCAGGCTCGATCCGCGGAATGACACTGAAGCGGGCCGTGACGGCCCCTGAATCACGAGGGTTGAACAAGATGTCACTATTTCCCGCACCCACGCGCCGCAGCTTTCTTCTGGCCTCGGTCGCACTCGGCGTCACCGCGACAGCACGGCTTCCCGCCTTCGCAGCCACCGCAACGCGCGGCGGCACGGCAACGCTTCTGCTGGCCGCCGAGCCGCCCGTCCTGACGACGATCGCCCATACGGCCTATAACGCGGTCTATGTCTCGCCGAAGACCACTGAAGGCCTTCTCACCTATGACTTCGACCTCAATCCGAAACCGCTGCTGGCCAAGGAGTGGACTGTCAGCCCCGATGGCCTGACCTACACCTTCAAGCTGCGCGACGGCGTGAAATGGCATGACGGACAGCCCTTCACCTCCGCCGATGTAGCCTTCTCGATCAAGACCCTGAAGGAAGTGCACCCGCGCGGCCGCAACACCTTCCTCAATCTGGTCGACATCGAAACGCCCGATGCACAGACGGCCATCCTCAAGCTTTCCAAGCCGGCGCCCTATCTGATCACCGCACTTGCCGCCTCCGAAACGCCGATCGTGCCGCGCCATATCTATGAAGGCACGAAGGTCGCGGAAAATCCGGCCAATCTTGCGCCGATCGGAACCGGTCCTTTCAAGTTCAAGGAATGGGTGCGCGGCAGCCACATCGTCTACGAACGCAACCCCGATTACTGGGATCAGCCCCGCCCCTATCTCGACCAGCTGATCATCCGTTTCATTCCTGATGCCGCCGCCCGCTCGATCGCGATCGAGACCGGAGAAATCGATCTGGCGCCGTCGACACCCGTGCCGCTCAGCGACCTCGAACGGCTGCAGAGCGCCGAAGGGCTCGCCTTCGAGACCAAGGGCTACCAATACCAGAACGGCGTCAGCCGCATCGAATTCAACCTCGAGCGCCCGTTCTTCAAGGACGTGAGGGTGCGTCGCGCCTTTGCGCACGTCATTGATCGCAACGTCATTCTCAACACCATCAACTACGGCTACGGCGCCGCGATCCCCGGCCCGATCAATCCCAACCTCGCGAAATGGTTCGTGCCGGATCTCAAGACCTATCCGATCGATCTCGCCGCGGCCGAGAAGCTTCTCGATGAAGCAGGCTTCCCGCGCGGCGCAGACGGCATCCGTGCGCACATCAATCTCGACTTCGTGCCGAGTGGCGAAACCTATCCGCGTGGTTCGGAGTATATCCGCCAGGCGCTTGCCAAGGTGGGTATCGACGCCAAGGTCCGCAGCCAGGATTTCGCGACCTACACCAAGCGCATTTACACCGACCGCGATTTCGACTTCGCCTTCGAAGGCATGAGCAACCTGTTCGACCCGACGGTCGGCGTTCAGCGCCTCTACTGGAGCAAGAACTTCAAGCCTGGCGTCCCCTTCTCGAACGGCGCGGCCTACAGCAATCCCAAGGTCGATGAATTGCTCGAAGCCGCAGCGATCGAAGTCGATCCGGCAAAGCGTGTCGAGCAGTGGCGCGAGATCCAGCAAATCCTCGTCGACGACGTGCCCGCGATCGACATCGTCAGCCAGCCGGAACTGACGATCTACAACAAACGCATCTCCGATCACACCGTCGGCGGCGAAGGCATCGCAGGCAGCCTCGCCTTCGCCTACGTCGCAGCATCCTGACGCCAAACCAGCAGGAATATACTCATGACCATTCAACATTCCCCCGGATCGATCGTCGGCCTGCCGAAGTTTGCGGCACCCACCGACTTCCCGGAAAGCCCGCTATCCCAGGCGCTGAAGCAGCCCGTTCTCCTCGGCCTCTTCTTGCCGATTCAGGCCGGGGGCTGGACGCAATCGACGCTCGAGCGATCGACCGACTGGCGCTTCGATTACAACAAGGCCTTGACGTTGAGAGCGGAGGAACTCGGCTTCGACCTCGTCTTCGCGCTGTCGCAATGGTTGCCGAAGGGCGGCTATGGCGGCGTCTTCGACGGCCAGGCGCTGGATAGCTTCGTGTCGACGGCGGCGCTGGCGGGCCTCACCAAGAAGATTATGCTCATCTCGACCATGCATGTCCTTTATGGTCCATGGCATCCGCTGCATCTGGCAAAGTTCGGCGCGACGCTCGACCATATCACCGGCGGCCGCTGGGGCATTAACGTGGTCACCGGCCACCGGGCGGTCGAGCACGAGATGTTCGGCTGGCCGCGCATCGAGCACGACAAGCGCTACGAACTGGCCGCCGAATTCCTCGAAGTCGTCCAGCGCCTCTGGAGCGACAGCGAGAACTTCTCCTTCGAAGGCGAAAGCAGCTGGAAGCTCGGCGGCGGCTTCGTCACGCCGAAGCCAAACTTCGGCCGCCCGATCCTCGTCAACGCCACCGGTTCGGATGCCGGAATTGCCTTTGCCGGTCGCTATTCGGATATCGTTTTCATCACCAGCCCGACCGGCGCCGACATCAACAGCGCACTGGAATCGCTGCCGGCGCATACGAAGCGGGTCAAGGATTCGGCAATCGGCGTCGGTCGTACCGTGCGCACGCTGCTCAATCCGATGGTGATCTGCCGGCCGACGGAGAAGGAGGCGTGGGAACTCGCCGACCGCATCGTCGCCCATGCCGACCAACGCTCGCCGCAAGGCTTCCAGTCGCTGAACTCGGACGCGCAGGCCTGGAAGGGCCGCGATCCCCAGGATCCATACCGCGCCATCGGCGGCAATATTCGCGTCATCGGCTCGCCCGAACAGGTGGTCGATCAGTTCGTCAAGCTGAAGGAGGCCGGCGTCGACGGCCTGCAGCTCAGCTTCTTCGACTTCCGCGACGATCTCGAATTCTTCGGCACCGACGTCCTGCCCCTGATGAAGCAAGCCGGACTGCGCCACTAGGAGGAACGCCATGACAAGCCCAGCTATAACAGGCAATGCCATTTCCGAAATCTGGTACACGCGCTGCCCGGTGCCGACGCCCGTCGGCCTTGCCGCGCAACTCGGCTATCTCGAGGAAAACTTCCGCAAGGACGGCGTGACGCTGAAATCGATCATCGATTCACCCGACCGCAACATCCGCCAGAGCCATTTCAACCACACGCTCGACTGGTCGTTCCGCCATGGCGGCAACGTTCCGCCGATCCGCGCGCGCTCCGAGGGACGCAAGACACGCCTCGTCGGCATCACCTGGACCGATGAATTCCAGGCGATCATCACCCTGCCGGAAACCGGCATCAAGACCACGAAGGACCTGAAGGGGCGCCGTTTCGGCATTGCCCGTCGCCCGAAAGGCATCGTCGATTTCATGCGCGCCACCGCGCTGAAGGGGCTGCTTTCGGCGCTGTCGCTTGACGGGCTGGCGCTCGACGCTGTGGAGATCATCGATATCGCGCTTTCCGATTCCGTGCTCTCGACGCAGGAAGGCCCTTCTCTCTTCGGGCTGAAGCGCAGGCAGCCCTATGGCGAGGAAGTTGCAGCCCTCATTCGCGGTGACGTCGACGCAATCTATGTGAAGGGCACGGCCGGCATCAATGTCGCCAACCTTATTGGCGCCGTTGAGGTGGCCGAGTTCGGCTTCCATCCCGATCCCAAGATCCGCATCAACTCTGGCTCGCCGCGCGTTTTGACGGTGGACGAGCTTCTGGCCGACGATCGGCCGGATCTCGTCGCCCGCCTGCTGGAATCGATCTTCAAGGCCAGCGCATGGGCCGAAGCGCATCCCGAGGAAACGAGGCGCTTCGTCGCGCGGGAGGCCGGCGCCACCGAAGAGCAGGTTGTCGCCGCCAATGGCCTTGACATCCACAAGCACCTTGGCCTTGGCCTGCAGCCCGAACTGGTGGATGCGATCGGCCACTACAAGGACTTTCTGCGCGACTTCGGCTTCCTCGCCGCCGACTTCGACATCGCCGACTGGGTCGACCGCCGTCATATCGACAGCTTCAACAGGCGTGCCGTGGCCTGAACCGGGAGATTGAACAACCATGCTTCAGGAAAAAATCGATCCGGTGGACAAGGCACGACGGCTCGCCGTCGACTTCGCCGGACGCGCGGCGCATTACGACAAGACGGGAGATTTTCCATTCGAGAACTTCACCCGTCTCTTCGACGCCGGCCTGCTCGGACTGGTGACGGCGGCTGAGCACGGCGGCCATGGCGCCGGCCTTGCCGAGGCGCAGGCCGTCATCAGCGAGATCGCGCGCGGCGAACCTTCGACCGCGCTCGTGCTCGCCATGCACTACAATAGCCACTACAGCCTGCGCCGCTTCGCAAAGTGGCCGGACCACCTTGCCGAGCGGGTACTCACGGCCAATCGGCTTGGGCCGGCCCTGATCAATGCTGCCCAGGCCGAGCCGCGCATCGGCTCTCCCGCCCACGGCGCGCTGCCCGAGACCATCGCGCGCCGAGACGGTGACGTCTGGCGCATCAGCGGCCACAAGAGCTACGTGACAGGCATACCCGTGCTGAAATGGGTGTCGCTGCTGGCACTGACCGACGAGGAGGAGCCGCGACTGGCCTCCTTCCTCGTTCCGACCGACAGCCCCGGCCTGCAGATTGAAAAGGCATGGAATGCCGCCGGCATGCATGCGACAGCCAGCGATGATATCATCCTCAACGACGTCGTCATCCCCTTGGACGACATCATCGAAGCCCAGCCGGCTTCCGAACCGCTGCGCCGCGAAGAACATGCAACCGCCTTCTTCTTCTCGCTGATATCAGCGGTCTACCACGGCGTGGCGCTTTCCGCCCGCGACCGCGTGTTCGCCTTCGCCGCCCACCATACGCCGGCAAGCCTCGGCGCTCCGCTATCGACGGTTCCGCGCATTCAGGATGGGCTGGGAGAGATCGAAGTCCGCCTTGCAACCAATGCCCGATTGCTGCGCTCGCTCGGCGAAGACGTCGACGCTGGCAGGGTCGTTGGAATGGACGGCATGCATGTCCGCCACGTCGTCATCGACAATGCGGTGGCGATCACCAGCCTCGCTCTCGAGCTCGCCGGAAACCCTGGCCTCAATCGTGATTTCCAGCTCGAGCGCCACCATCGAGACGCCATCACCGCCCGCTCCCATGCCCCGCAGAGCCACATGATCCGGACGATCGCCGCCCGTAACGCACTCGGTCGTCTCGCATCACGATAGCGGGACGCCGATCTCCGGTTTTACTATTTGATTTCACAAGCACAGGCCGACGATGAGCAAAGACAGCGAATTCCTCTGGTACATACCAAACGACACGAGGCCGGGGCATCGCGGCGATTCCGTGGTTGAACATCACAATAGCCTGGCCACGTTGGCGGAACACGCCAGGGCGCTCGAGGAGCATGGCTGGAAGGGTGCGCTGATCGGAACGGGTTGGGGCAGACCGGACACATTTACCCTTGCCGCTGCACTTGCGGCACGCACGACGACGTTCGAACCGCTGATAGCGATCCGCCCGGGTTACTGGCGACCCGCGAACTTCGCCTCGGCCGCAGCCACCCTCGACCATCTCACTGGCGGGCGTGTCCGTGTCAACATCGTCTCCGGCCTCGACAATCTCTCGGCCTATGGCGACAGGGAGGGAGACCAGGCAGAGCGCTACGCTCGCACCAAGGAATTCATGCGGCTGGTGCGCAGGCTCTGGACGGAGGAAAACGTCAGCTATGACGGCGAATACTTCGGCGTCGCGGAATCGACCGTCGTGCCGCGCATCGAGGCGCACGGCGATCGTCGCCACCCGAAGCTCTATTTCGGCGGCGCTTCCGAGGCGGCCGAGCGGGTCGCGGCCACCGAAGCGGATGTCCAGCTCTTCTGGGGAGAGCCGCTCGATGGTGTCCGCGAGCGCATCGCGCGCCTGCAGGCGCTAAGCCGGGAGCTTGATCGAGATCTGCCGCCACTCGAGTTCGGGCTCAGGATCACCACGCTGGTGCGCGACACCACCGAGCAGGCCTGGGCCGACGCCGAAGCAAAGGTGGCAGAGATGGCCAAGGGCAATGGCGCCGGCTGGAGCGATCATCGCAGGGCAGTCGCGGTCGGCCAGCAGCGACTGTTCGACCTGCATCGATCGGGAGACGTCCTGGACGACAACCTCTACACCGCCCCCGGCAAATACGGCGGTGGCGGCGCCGGCACGACCTGGCTGGTCGGCTCGGCGGCCGACGTCGCCAAGTCCCTGCGCAAGGACGAGGATCTGGGCATCACCCATTTCGTGCTCTCCGATACGCCCTACCTCGCGGAGATCAAACGCCAGGGTAACCAGTTGCTGCCGCTTCTACGCAGGTGAGCCCTAAGTGACCACTTCATTGCGGACGCTCGCGCAATCACGCAAGATCCCGCGCAACACCAGCCGGTTACGCAGGAGGCTGCCCATGCAGCAGAGGCGGGTGTGTCCTCTGTTCCCCCACTTTGTATTCGGCGAACACATTGAGACCAATGGGGGTCGAAGCGAAGATGAGATCGCATCTGCGATAAGTGAAGCACAGTGCAATTTTAGCGGACGATGAATCGGGGTAAGCCCCTATTTCGCCCGGTGCCGACCGGCATCCTCCCCTTAGGGATTTGTCAAAAGCTGATGTGCGCGGCATGTCATAACGTCTGTGGCCACCGCTGATGGGCGTGCATGACGGTGATGATCTCAATATCTCGACTGACGCGGTACGCGATGATGTAGGGAATATCGGCCAACACCACTTCGCGGGTGCCCTTGATACGGCCGGGTCGCCCACTTGCGGGTAAGTCGGCGAGCATATCCACGACCGTCACAATTCTGGCAATCACGCGCGCTGCCGCATCGGGATTGTCCTGCTCGATATGAGCGCCGATTTCATCAAGCCGCCGCAACGCCCGAAGCGTCCAGCGAATACGTTTCCCGCTCATGATTGGCGGGCAGACTTGACGTACTTCCCAACAACCTTCGCCACGTCTTCGGCGCTGGCGAATTCGCCGCGATCGGCCTCATCCAACCCGGCTTCGATCTCGGCAAGCTGCCACTCCTGCTGCTCAACGAAAGCCTCGATGGCCTCGGCAGCCATATAGGCGCGGGAGCGGTCCAGCTTTTCCGCAATCTGATTAAGCTTGCTCGCGGTTTCATCCGAAACCCGCACGGTAAATGCAGCGGTCATGGCACCTGCCTTTTCCTTGGTTCACTTTTATTATTGGTGAACCACGATGGTTCGTCAAGGTTCTCGCTACACGTGTTTTCGGGCGATTGTTAGGAATACGCGATGCCACCCTCCAGATTGAGCGGCGGCAATACATCGTTGTCGTTGAGTGAAATTGGGTTGCGGGGGCAGGATTTGAACCTGCGGCCTTCCCAAACGACCCCCCCGACGTCAGATTAGGAATCCGAAAACCCGCCTGCGGCAAGCCGCGCCAGTGCATGCACATTCGCGTCGAATCCCGCCACAACTACCTGTAAGCATTTACTTTTTATAAAATCGATGCTTCCATTGGGATGCTTCGGGATTCCGCCTCCCGAGGTCGAAATTGCCCAGTCTGCGGCCCAGTTAGCGACTTCGAAAGCAGGCCCGAAAATGCGTAGAGACTATCTGAAGTACGATAGTCTGTTCCTCCGGGCAGGACGCCATCGATAGAAGACGGACGACTTCCGGAAGGGGGACGTGGTTGCGTGCCAGAGTGACCACTTTGAACCGCCTGAGATGTTTCTATCATCGAGTTTTTTACAAAAGATCTCAGAGAGCCCGCATAACGACGACCAAGACAGCGCCGCTGGTTCCGGTCAGCTCAAAACACAGCTATTGGCGCACCACATTTGCCCCCAGCTCCGTTCCCAACAAGGACTAGTGGCTTTACTCCGGCACAACCAAACCATTTAACGCCGACAGCCAAAAGCCCGCCTCGTAGCAGTCAAAATAGGTCTCTTCTCGCAAGCAGATTTTTGCCCCTACGGCGGCCCAATGGCCGCAGGATGGGAACTCGTTTTCGGAGCATGTTCAGGCAGGTTGTAACGGCCTGTTGTTCGCGCGACGGCTATGATGTAATTTTCAACTTAATAGAGATTCCGCCAATACAAAAAGATTATTCGCTGTTGATCTTCCTTGGAAGGAATGGCCATGAAATCTTATCGCGATCTCAATAGCTTCGTACTTACCTTATGCGCAGTGTCCGCAGCCTTTTTGCTCGGTGCGCCGACGGCGCGTCCAGACTCCACAGGCATCGTCATCGAGAGCGTGAACGAGTTTAACGCACCTCCCTGCGACCCTATGACTGGCGACTTGTGCAACTCCATCGCCAATGGCGACGGGTTCGTGCGTGGGATGGTCTTCCCAGGCAGCCGCTTCTTCCTCGGCGCGCGATGGACCGACGGCACGGTCTATGACACAGACTTCGCGGATCCCGAGATCAATGCGGCCGGCCAGGACAGCTTGTATTTCGACAGGCCGGGGACCGCGATTTCGTATCTGACGGCGCACGGCATCTTCGACCACGGCTGTTCAAACAGATCCTGCTCGACGACTGCCGTATGCACGAACCCCAGTACCGCCATGCCTCCCGGCGTGCCGCGCATGCCGGGATCATGCCGTTTCAGCCCGATGGACTCCCCACGGTGCTGTTACATGGTGGACCGTGCGGCGGCTGTGCATGGAAGCAACGATCGGTTCGGTGGCCTTGTAAACTACACAGGCGGGCCGATCCGCTGGGGCGAAAGTCCGGAGGCGGGCGGGTGGGCAGGTGCTGGGACGAATGGCGGAACCAACGTCGTCGTCCTCGACATCAGTCACGGTGTGCTGCCAACATTCTGGAGCCAAGCCTTTCGGAACGCGAGTGCAGGCGTTCAGCTAATCCTGACGATGCAGACGGCGGGCGGGGACACAGCCATGGTCGCCAACCGCGGAGAGACGTTCGCGACGTACTTCCGCACCAATCAGCAAAGGAGCGTCGCCTCGGCCTGGAAGGATACGATGAACTCGCTCCCGGCAAACATTGTTCCGGGAATTAGCTTCTGCCCTTCAACGCCGTCAGGAGGCGGCCACGGTTTCAATGGTTGCGGCTGCAACGTCGCTCTTGGTTTTGACAAGACGCTGGACCGCGCGAAGGCGGCCTTAAGGGAAGGCTGGGTCAACATCACCCATGATAACAATGACGCACTCGGAAATAACGCCCTTTGGGTGGAGTGGGTATGCAATTATCCGCTTCCGGCGACCGACCATACAGCATGGGAGAGGCCATAGTGCACAAGCTCTTACAGTCGTTATTCATGGCGGCGTCGCTTGCAGCAATCTGCGCGAGTTCGGCTTTGGCTCAGTCCAAGGGCGGCCTCATCGCATCGGATGAGGGCGGCGCCAGCGGTTATCAGCACAGCATGGAGCGCTCGCGGTTCGTTGTCACGGGATCCGACGAGAAGCCGCGTGTGGTCGAGGAGTTCGGATTTTCGAAAGTGATCGGATCGAACGGCGTGGTAGCGACCAACTTGCGCAACGGCCTCGTTGTCGCCACCCAAAACGACGGGTTGGACAAGGCCTCTTCCTCCGGGTTGGCCGAGTCGAGGGCTGAATATCTTCTCAGTCCCGAAATGCACAATGATAAAGTGATGGAGTATTTCATTGCCGCCGGTATTCCGAGAGACCAAGTAGGTGGCATTCATGCGAACACTTATCTCTCTGGTGGCGCCGTCGGCGATGAAAAGTTGGTCATCAAGGTCGATGGCTATGCCTCGGTCTTGCAAAGGGTCGTTGGTGGCAAGTTTCCAGTCGTGGAGTCGGCTGCTTGGGCTCGCCTCGACAATGACGGAAAGTCAATCAGCGAGTGGGTCTATTGGCCGGCAATTCCGGCGCGGGTGATTGCAGATGCGCGGTCACTTGCGGAGTTGACGACCGGTTCCCGGAGGGCGGAGTACTTGGCGCGGCTTCCGGCAGGGCTTTCCACTGGCGTGGTCGTCATTCACCACTCCACGGCGGCCGACGAGGGGCCGCTTGAGATGCTAGCGACCTACGATGTCTTTGACCCTCAAAGTTCATCGTCCAACGGCCCCGAGAAGATGAGTATGATCCAGGTCCAGGGACAGGTCCCGATCGTCAGGCATTTCGATCAAGAAGGGATCGAGCGGCGCCTGCCATCGGAACGGCTGAATTTGGGCCCTCCCGATCCCAAGTTAAAATAGGCGGCACTTGCGGCCCTGTTGTCCGATTCACCGAATTGGGAGATGGTCGTGCAGACCCGCGTGCTATCTCAGATCACTCGCAAATTTGGCCTTTAACCGGGGAACAAAACGTCGCCAGTAGTTGAGGAGACGTGCACCATGCCAATGGCAATCGAGCCAAAACGAATGACGATGGGGTTCATCGGGACGGGAAGGATTACAGAGGCCGTCGTTACGGGGTTGTGCAAAACTGACTTTCGCAACACCCCAATCGTGCTGTCACCTCGCAACGAAGTTGTCGCCGACCGGCTGGCGGCAGGCCACCCGAACGTGTCGATTGCCTCGGGAAATCAGGATGTTCTGGACCAGTCCGATCTCGTGTTCCTGGCGGTCAGGCCGCAGGTTGTCGAGGAGGTGGTCAATGCGCTCCGCTTTCGGCCAGGCCATCATGTAATCAGCTTTGTGGCAGTCACGCCAACCGAGAGACTGCACGCTTGGATCGGCCAACAAATTCGGCTGAGCCTAGCAATTCCTCTTCCTTTCGTCGCCGATCTGCAGGGGGCGACCGCGTCCACCCTCCCGACGAGATTTCAAACGCCGTGTTTTCTGTGCTAGGGACGGCGGTTCCAGTCGTGAGCGCGCGCGAGTTCGAACTTCTGGCGGCGGCGAGCTGCATGATGGGTACCTATTTCGGCATCCTGGATGCAACATCGAACTGGCTTGAGAGCCAAGGGCTTCCACGACACGCCGGTGATGCCTTCCTTCGCCAGATGGTCTTGGGTCTCAATCACACCGCCCGCTCCAAACCTGCATTGAGCTTCGACGAACTCATCAGCGAGCACTCCACGAAAGGCGGCTTGAACGAACAGGTCCTTGATGACTTCCGCAGATTTGGCGGCATCGCAGCGCTACTTGAGGCCCTCAATCACGTTCTTCTGCGTATTCGTCCTATGGAGGGGAAGAAACCTTGAAAGTCAGCATCCGAGCGGCAGTGGTCCTCGGCGGCAGTTTTCGGGCATTGTCAGGTGGACCGCAGAGGTCATGTCAGCGGAGGTGCAAACATGCCCATGGCCGCCGTTGCTCGCTATTTCTTGCAACCCTCTCGTTCAACGACAAGTGTCAGATAAGGTACTACCATTCTGCCGAGAAGATCTTGGGCTTGAGGTGCCGCCACCCAAGGTGATCACGAAAGAACGCTCGGCGAGCTGGTACAGTACCAGGCGCTGTCTGCGCTGTGCCCGGAGTGCAATCGCCGGAGGCCTATCGATCGCCGGGGAATACAGAAGAAGACTGGGAAGGACGCTGGGTCAACTCGCCGGCCTCATGCGGTGCAAGTGTGGGCACAACGGCGCCCGCTTGATAGTGAGGCACTAATCTTTGACGCAGCAAACCCCGCTCTACGAACGGGGGGCTGGAGTTTGTGACTGGCTGGAAAGGAAAGTTTGAACTAGAGCGTTCAAGTCCTGCCAACAAACGCCCGGTAAGTTTGCTGGTTCCCGTACGGGAACGAACCAATTGGAAAAAACCCCGTCCGAAGGAGGGCGGGGTTGAATTAGGGAAGTTATGACTCGACGGAATCGAACGCCTCGGTCTCCCCCTATTTAACGCCGGGTAAATCCTCCTGTTCCGGTACGCGAGCGAACATAAACACCAAAAAAGCAACGGTGTTAGGCGTCAATCACCGTTGCTCGATAGTCTCTCATTTTGGCATTGAGGATTATGATCATCCTTGAAGGAATCGCGTCTCGCTCTCAAGTTCCTCTCGTA
>Ga0102588_1002000_pt1 | contig 13014 bp, 9 predicted proteins | sample AraplaMF_Col_mMS_FD_76854 | JGI IMG/M metagenome (GOLD analysis project Ga0102588, IMG submission 76854) | Arabidopsis root microbial communities from the University of North Carolina, USA - plate scrape MF_Col_mMS (SPADES assembly) (version 2) | ecosystem: Host-associated > Plants > Roots >...
AAGCCGCCGCCAGTTGCGATGTTGAGCGCGGCATAATCCTTTGCCATCTGCTGGACAGCAGCGGCAAGGCTTGCCTGAGCAAGGGAGACCTGACGCTGGGCGTCGAGGACGTCGAGCAGCGAGGAGGCGCCGTCCTTGTAAGACGCTGTCGAAAGTTCGAGGGTTTCTTGTGTCGTGCGGACCTGTGCGCGCAACGCATTGACCGTCTCGGCGTCCCGGCGGACGGCAGACAGAGCATCCTCGACCTGCTGTATTGCCGTCAGGACGGTCTGTTTCCAAGCGAGATAGGATGCGGCTGCATCGGACTTGGCAACGTTGACATTGGCGCGCAGGCGGCCGCCGTCGAGGATCGGCAGGTTCAGGCTTGGGCCGAAGGACCACGCACCGAGAGCGCCATGAAGGCCGCGCTGATTGATGTAGCTCGGCGAGATCGAACCGGACAGCGTGATCGACGGATAGAGCTGAGCCTCCGCGACACCGATCTGAGCGGTGGCGGCTGCAAGGTTACGCTCGGCCTGGCGAATATCCGGACGGTTGCGGATCAAGTCGGCAGGAATGCCCGAATTGATGCCGCCACGGAACGTCGGCTGACCGGAGCCGCGCAGCAGTTCATCGACCATCGAACCGGCCGGCTGGCCGAGAAGGGTGGCGATATGATGAGCCGAAACGCGGATGTTGGTTTCAAGGCCAGGGATTTCTGCGAGCGTCGATTGAACGAGACCTTCTGCCTGCACAACGTCTAGGCGGGAGGCGGCACCTGCATCCAGCTGGAACTTGGTGAGGTCGTAGGTTTCCTGACGAGACTTCAGGTTGGCTTTCGAAAGTGCCAGACGCTGCTGGAAGAAGCGCAGATCGATATAAGTCGAGACAATGTCCTGGATGTAGGACAGCCTAGCAACATCGGCACCCGCGTAAGCCGAGCCAAGCGAATCGAGGGCGGCTTCCTTGTTGCGCCTGTAGAGGCCGAACAGATCGAGCAGCCAGGAGAGCGAAAGCTGGCCGGCGCTGGTGTGTCGGGTATCGAACTGGGTGCGCAATTCGCCCGTCTGGCCGCTGGCGGTCTGGGAGGCCCCGGCATCGAGGGCAGGCAGGGCGCCGGCGCCGGCGATCGTCACATTGGCAGAGGCGGAATTGATGCGTTCGATGGCCTGCTGAATCGTGAGGTTCTGATCGAGGCCGGTCTGAACAAGGCTGTTGAGCTTCTTATCGTTGTAGGCCGTCCACCACGCGGTGGTGGCGACATCGCCGATGCTCTTTGGGCTGCCTTCGCTGAATTTTCCAGGAAGCGACATTTCAGGAGGTACGTGGTCAGGGCCTAAGACGCAGCCCGAAAGCAATAATAATAGCGCCGGTGTGGCATAACGAAAGGGTACCATGCATTTCATCCTGTAACTCGAGCAAGTCAATTCTTGTCCGAAGCGTCATGCTTCACTATCGGCTAACGCGCCTCGTTCTCTACGCCAAACATCATGCCGAAGCAGTCCGGGCGCAATGTAGCAATCTGAAAAGCTTTCTCACAGTGCATTTATATCACACTCCCGCCTCATTTTTTTGCCGTGTGGCGAAGATGCGGCGGATGACGACGAAGAAGCTCGGCACGAAGAAAATGCCCAGCATCGTCGCAGAAAGCATGCCCCCGAGGACGCCGATGCCGATCGCGTTCTGCGCAGCGGAACCTGCGCCCGTTGCGATCGCCAGCGGCACGACGCCGAGGATAAATGCCAGAGAGGTCATGATGATGGGACGCAGGCGCAGCCTTGCTGCCTCCAGCGTCGCCTCGAAGAGGCCCAGTCCTGTTTCCATCCGGTCTTTGGCGAATTCCACGATCAGGATCGCATTCTTCGCCGCAAGACCGATGGTCGTGAGCAAGCCCACCTTGAAATAGACGTCGTTCGCCTGCCCGAAGAGCGTTGCCGCGGTGAGTGCCCCGAGCACGCCGACCGGTACTGCCATGATGACCGAGAACGGGATCGACCAGCTTTCGTAGAGCGCAGCCAGGCAGAGGAAGACGACCAGAACCGAAATCGCGTAGAGCATCGGCGCCTGTGAGCCCGAGAGGCGTTCCTGATAGGAGATACCCTGCCAGGCGACCGTGTAGCCGCCGCCGAGCTGTTCAGTCAGGGCTTCCATCTCGTTCATCGCTTCACCTGAGGAGACGCCTGGTGCTGCGCCACCATCCAGCGGAATGGCACTGACGGCGTTGAAGCGGGCAAGTGACGGCGCACCGTCGACCCATTGGGTGGTGGTGAAGGCGGAGAAAGGCACCATCTCACCGGCGTTGTTGCGGGCATACCAGTGGTTCAGATCGGTCGGCTGCATGCGGAAGGGTCCGTCGCCCTGCACGTAGACCGGCTTGATCTCGCCGTTCAGCGTAAAATCGTTGACGTCGCGGCCGGTGAAGATGATCGACAGCATGGAATTGACCGAGGCAAGGTCGACACCCATGGCGCCGATCTTCTCCTGATCGATCAGGATCTTCATCTGCGGCTCGACTTCCTTGTTGTTCGAGCGAAGTGCCACGACCTTGCCGGTGGCGCCAGCCATCTGGATCAACCGCTTGGAAGCGGCCGTCAGGGCTTGATTGCCGTGGCCGCCGGTGTCCACCAAGTACATGGAGAAGCCGCTCGACACGCCGAGACCCTGGATTGCGGGCGGCAGCAGCGCGAAGACCTGCGCCTCGCGGATCGCAAAGAAGTTCCTGAGCGCCCGGCTGACCACCGACTGCGCGCTGAGATTGGGATCGGTGCGCAGCGAGAAGTCCTTGAGCTTTGTGAAGACGATGGCGCTGTTCTGACCCGAACCGTTGAAGCCGAAGCCGAGCGCGCCGAAGACAGATTCCACCGCATCCTTCTCGTTTTCACGGTAGTATTTTTCGACCTTTTCAACGACGGCCTGCGTCTGCTGCGTGGTAGAGCCCGGCGGCGTGGTGACAATGGTCAAGAGAACGCCCTGGTCTTCCTGCGGCAGGAACGAGCTCGGCAGGCGCGTGAAGAGATAGGCGCAGCCGACGCCGACCAGCAGGAAAACCAGCATGACACGGATCGGCCGCTTCAAGAGATAGCCGATGGTGCGGACATAGCCGTTGGTCGAGCGGGTGAAGTTGCGGTTGAACCAGTCGCCGATGCGATGCTTCTTGTGTTCGTTGACGGGCTTCAGCATCGTCGCGCAGAGCGCCGGCGTCAGCACGATGGCGACGAGGGCCGACAGCAGCATGGCCGACACGATGGTGATGGAGAACTGGCGATAGATGATGCCGGTCGAGCCGCCGAAGAAGGCCATGGGGATGAAGACGGCGGTCAGCACGAGAGCGATGCCGACGATGGCGCCGGTGATTTCGCCCATCGACTTCTCGGTCGCCTCCAGCGGCGAAAGCTTTTCCTCCGACATGATGCGTTCGACGTTTTCAACGACGACGATGGCGTCATCGACGAGAAGGCCGATCGCCAGCACCATGGCGAACATCGTCAGCGTATTGATCGAATAGCCTGTGACCGCAAGGACGCCGAACGTGCCGAGAAGCACGACGGGAACGGCGATGGTCGGGATCAATGTCGCGCGCAGGTTCTGCAGGAAGATGAGCAGAACCACGAAGACGAGCACGATCGCCTCGATCAGCGTATGCACGACCTTTTCGATTGACAGCTCGACGAAGGGGGTCGTGTCGTAGGGATAGGTGATCTCGACGCCTTCCGGCAGGCCACGGCCGATCGTTTCAAGGGCGGTGCGGACACGGGCGGCGGTATCGATGGCGTTCGCGCCAATCGCAAGGTTGATGGCGAAACCTGATGATGGCAGGCCATTATAGCGAGAGCTGCCACCATAGCTTTCCTGACCGATCTCGACACGGGCGACATCGCTGAGGCGGACTGTCGAACCGTCCTTTTCGACCTTGAGGATGATGTGCTCGAAATCCGCGACGGTGGTGAGCTGGCTCTGTGCGGTGATGGTGACGTTGATCTGCTGGCCCGGGACGGCCGGCTGGGCGCCGAGTGAGCCGACAGAGACCTGGGTGTTCTGTGCCTGGATGGCCGAGGTCACGTCGCCGGGGGTGAGCTGGTATTTCTGCAGCTTGAACGGATCCAGCCAGACGCGCATGGCGTAGCCGGAGCCGAACACATTGATGCTGCCCACGCCTTCCAGGCGCTGGATCTGGTCCTCGATCGAGGTCGACATGATGTTGCCGAGGTCGACGGAGGTGCGCTTGCCGTCCGTCGAGACCAGCGAGCCGACAAGAAGAATGCTTGAGGTGGAACGCGTGACGCTGATACCGGCATCGATGACGTCGCCCGGGAGCTGCGACTGGACCAGCTGCAGCTTGTTTTGCACCTGCACCTGCGCGATGTCAGGATTGATGCTGGTGCCGAAGGTCAGTGAGATGCTGGCTGAGCCTGTCGATGAGGTCGAGGTCATGTAGGTGAGGTCATCGAGACCTGTCATGCCGTCTTCGATGATGGTGGTTACCGATTTTTCGACCGTCTCGGCGCTCGCGCCGCGATAGCTGGTGTTGATGCGGACCGTGGTCGGCGCAATGTCCGGATATTGCGAGATCGACAGCGTGAAGATGGCGAGCAGACCTGCGAGCATGATAGTGATCGCAATGACCCAGGCGAAGATCGGTCGTCGGATGAAAAACTTGGCCATCGGTTATTCCTGTACGGCTGGGACGGTGACGATACGAAAGCGCCTGCGCATTACTTTGCTGCAGGCTTCTGTTCGCCTCCGGCCACGGGCTGATCGGCAGGGACAACCACGCCGTTGTCGTTGATCTTCATTGGAACCGGCTTTACCGGCATGCCTGATACAATCGACTGCAGGCCGCTGACGATCAGCTGATCGCCGTCCTTCACGCCGTCGGTTACGAGCCAGGAATTGTTGGAGGGTGTAGCGTTCTGGAAGACGCGGGTCTCGACCCGGCCCTCAGCGGAAATGAACTGTGCGGTCAGGCGGCCGTTGGCATCGCGGGTCGTCGAAAGCTGCGGCAGGGAATATCCGGTCTCGGCACCGAGCTCGACCGTGGCGCGCACATACATGCCCGGCAGGACGACGCGATCCGGATTCGGGAAGACGACGCGGATGATGAAGGTGCCGGTCGTTTCGCTGACGACCTGCTTCGACATGTCGAGCTTGCCCTTCTGATTATATTCACGGCCGTCCTCGAGGATCAGGCGGAACACGACATTGTTGTCCTCGCCCTTGACCTCCCCGGCAGCGATCGCATCGCGCAGCTTCAAAAGGTTGGTGCTCGATTCCGTCAGCGAAATATAGATCGGATTAAGCTGGCGGATGGTGGTCAGCGCGGTCGACTGGTTGGCGGCAACGAGGTTGCCGACATTATAGGCGGTCTGGTCGATAATGCCGTCGAAGGGCGCGGTGATCCTCGTGTGGTCGAGGTCGATCTGCGCTGATGTCAGCGCGGCCTTGGCCGCTTCGACTTCGGCATTTGCCTGGGCCAGCGCCGTGCGGGCGGTTTCGAACTCGATCTGCGTCGCGCCGCTGCCGACGAGCCGCTGGTAGCGGTCGAAATTGCTCTGGGCGCTCGGCACGCTTGCCTGAGCCTTGGAGATGGCCGCCTGGGCCTGTTCGACAGCGGCGCGATAGGCCGCATCGTCGATCTGATAGAGCAGGTCGCCCTTCTTGACCTCACCGCCTTCCTTAAAGGCGATCTCGCGGATGATGCCGTTCACCTGCGGGCGGATATCGGCCACCTGGAAGGCTTCGGCGCGGCCGGGCAGGATCGTGGTGATCGGATAGGTGTCCTTCTTCAGCGTGACCACACCGACCGGGGCGGCCTGCTGGGCGGCACCGCCTGCGCCTGCATTGCCGGCGGGCTTGCTGCCGCTGTCGTTGCAGGCGGCGAGGCCCAAAACGAGCAAGAGGGCCGAGGAGACGATGAGGGCGCGCCTGATCATGCTGAATTTCCTGTGCGGTTGGCAGTAGCGGTTCAATCGCCGGCCCTAGGAGGCGCCGCTCTATATGGGAGTGATGATTGATCCGGAAACAGGTGCCGTTATCCGATATTAAGAAAAGCTTTACGAAGTGACGTAATTCAGCAATCGTCACTTAGCAAGGGTTATTTTGCAGTGCGGCATCCACGAAACACACGATTTTTTCGGCACGGTGAACAAGTGTGTTTTTGTCGTCCTTGGCAATGAGAATGGGATGCAGAACACAGGCCAGAACGTCTGCAACGGTTCGGGCTGCCGCGTCGGTATTGTCGCAATGGTAATTGCCTTCGGCCACGCCTTCACGGATGATCTCGCCGAGTTTCTGCTCTATCCGCTCGCGATAGCGATGGCCCGCGTCGAGCTTGGCATCGATAGTAGAGATCACCATTTCGAAGATGTAGGGGTTCTGCTGGATGTCCTGCAGATGGCTGTCGAGCAGGCGTAGAACGAAGCTCAGCAACTGCTCCTTCGGCGGCAGGCTTGTGTCGACGGCGGCGAAGCGCTCCGTCGCATTGCCGAGATGGCGCTCGGCAATCGCATCGACGAGGACCGCCTTCGAGTGGAAATGCTTGAAGACGTTGGCCGGCGACATGTGCAGCGAGGCGGCGATATCCGCGATGGAAACCGCCACAAAGCCGCGCTGGCGAAACAGCGTCTCCGCCATCGAGAGGATATCCTCCCGGGTCTCTTCGGCCTTGCGTCTGGGCCTGCGTGCCATTTGTCCCCCGCCGGGCTTGGCCCGACACCCCTTTTTTCAATGCTAGCGCGTTTGGCAGAAAGGCTGCAAGCCAACTCGCAGCCTGGTCACGCAGTTCAGGGGAAATAGGGCGCGAGATTTGTGCGGACGCGCGCGGCGGGCGTTTCGCCGCGATCGTCGGGTACGAAGCGTTCACCGGTGATCCACTCATAGGCTTTGATATAGACGGCCGAGGTCTGCTCGATCAACGCGACCGGAATTTCCGGAATCGCATCCTTGTAGGGATCGCAGCGTTCGACCACCCAAGCGCGGACAAAGTCCTTGTCGAAGCTTTCCGGGCGATTGCCCGCTGCGAAAGCAGCGGGATAGGTTTCTGCTACCCAGTAGCGGCTGCTATCGGGCGTATGGATCTCGTCGGCGAGAATGATGTTGCCGTTCTCGTCCGTGCCGAATTCATATTTGGTGTCGACGAGGATCAGGCCGCGTTTTGCCGCTATTTCCTGGCCGCGAGCGAAAAGCGCCAGCGCATACTTGGAAAGCGTTTCCCACTGTTCCCCAGTCAATAGCCCGCGGCTGACGATTTCAGCCGGCGTCAGCGGCTCGTCGTGACCGCCGTCAAATTCCTTGCTGGTCGGCGTGATAACCGGTTCTGGAAGAATCTGGTTGTCGCGCATGCCGTCGGGCAGGCGCATGCCGTACATTTCGCGCTCGCCCTTTTTATAAAGTGTGAGGATCGACGTGCCGGTCGTGCCGGCGAGATAGCCGCGCACGACAATCTCGACGGGAAGAATATCGAGCCGCTTGCCAATGACGACATTCGGATCGGGATAGTCGAGAACGTGGTTGGGGCAGATGTCCTTCGTCGCTTCGAACCAGTAGCGGGCCGTCTGCGTCAGCACCTGTCCCTTGTAGGGAATGCAGGTCAGAATGCGGTCGAAGGCGCTCAGCCGATCGGTGCTGATGATGATGCGCCGCCCATCCGGAAGATCGTAATTCTCGCGCACCTTGCCACGGTAGTAGTTCGGCAGTTCCGGGAAATGGGCTTCGGAGAGAATACGCACGGTGGCTGGCTGTCCTTCTATCGGCTTAGACTGTCCCTGCTCTAGTTTCATTGCCGGGGAAGTCAAGCAAAGGCTCATTCAAAGCCAGAAGAGGGCAATGAGAGTGAGCGTAACTATATAGCCGGCGAGCGTCAGCGGCCAGCCGGCGCGCAGGAAATCGCCGAAGCGATAGCTGCCGATGCTCATCGACAGCGTATTGTTGTGATGGCCAAAGGGTGTCAGGAAATCCTGCGACGCGCCAGCCGCCACCGCAATCAGATAGGCCTGCGGCGCATGCTGGCCGACGCGTGCGAACTCCAGCGCTATCGGAGCCAGAACGATCGCGACCGTCGCATTGTTGACGAAGGGCGTCAGCGCCATGGCGAGAAACAGAACCAGCGCGATGCCCCACAAGGGATGGCCGATCGGGAAGGCAAGGCTCAGCCATGCTGCAATGGTCTCGGCCATGCCCGTTGTCGCCACCGCCTGACCGATCGGGATCATCGCCGCGAGCATGATGATGATCGGCCAGTTGAGATCCGCCATCGCATGGCGAATGTTGAGATAACCGACCAGGGCGAGCGCCAGTATTACGAAGGCAAGAGCGATATCGGGGTGCAGACCGAAGGCGGAGGCGACAACGCCGCAGGCAAAGATCGCGAAGGGTCGCCATGAGGCCGACGATGTCGGGGAGGGCGCCGCGGAGGCAAGCGGCAGGCATTCGCACTCCTCGAGCGCCTCCGCGATTGCCGCTTTCGGGCCTTCCAGCACCAGGATGTCGCCGATCGAAAGCTGCAGATCGGCGAAACGTCCTTCAATACGGGGAGAGCGCATCGACAGTGCCGAGACAGTGACGCCGCGATTGCGGAAGACCTCCAGCGATGCGATGCGCGAGCCGACGACAGTGCTTTCCGGCATGACGACGGCTTCGATGCTGGCGAAATCCGGCCGCAGCCCGTGCGGGTGGGCTTCCGGCACCAACGCCTGGGAGGCGGCCAGATCCGCGAAGATCGAATCCGCACCTTGGGCCAAGAGAACATCGCCCGGCTGGATGACTGACTGTTCGAGCGGACCGAAGATGAAGGCCCTGTCGCGGATGAGGGCATGCGGCTGAATGCCGAAACGTTCCGGACATTGAGCAAGTGTTGCGCCGACGAGTGGCGAATGTTCGGGAATGCTGCGCTCGACGACGATGCGACGGGCAGGGGGAGAGGGCGCTGTCGTGGGTTCGTCCGGCTCGGAAAACAATCGCTGTGCGATCAGCGTAATCAGGAGAATGCCCAGAATGGCGACTGGCAGGCCGACATAGGCGAAATCGAAGAAGCGAAAACCTTTGCCCGTGGCTTTTTCAAGCGCATCACTGACGAGAAGATTGGCAGGCGTGCCGATCAGCGAAACGAGACCGCCGAGAAGAGCGGCGAAGGAGACCGGCATCACGAGCTGCCGGCGCGGAATGCCCATGACGGCGCTCAGCCGCAGTGCCAGCGGCAGGGTAATCGCGAAAGCGCCGATATTGTTCATGAAGATCGAGACGAAACCGCTGAAGGCGGAGACACCAGATATCACCTGGAAATGCGAAAGGCCCGATGCGATGAAGCGCTCGGCGAGGCTGTCAAAGAGTTTGGTTCGCGCCAGGACCTGGACGACCAGCAGGATTTCCACGACGGTGATGACAACGGGGCTTGCGAAGCCGGCAAAAATGCCGTCGGTGGGGTAAAGACCGAGCACATAGCCCGCAAGCAATCCGCCGATCGCGACAACTTCGATGCGCAAGCGATCGAGGGAGAACAGGAAGAGCATCGCCACCAGCAGGATCAGGAGGGCTGCTTGCTCAGGCGTCATCGGCGGTTCCTGTGTTCGATCACACGCGGAAAGTAGCTTTTCGTCCGACGCTGTATAGTCCGTTCAGATGAAAGAATGAATGGTGCTCATGCGCGGTCCTGCCGTTGGTCAGGCCGGTCTGCACCATTTTCCTTCGGCTGTCCGCTCGAGGATAGGCGTTGCGAAAACGCCTTTCGTGCGTGCCTGCCATTGGGGTCCCGCGGTGTCGAGTTTCTCGCGCCACCGGTCTGATTGCAGCATGGCCGCGCCGACGACGACGGGTTCTATGCCGCAGCCTGCCAGCAGACCGAGCCCGGCGACAACAGAGGTTCCGCTCGATATGACGTCGTCGATCAGCGCGACACGACGGCCTTCCAGAAGAGGCAGCATCCGCGGATCGATGTACAGGCGCTTCTGCTGCTCCGGTGTGGTGATCGATGAGAGGGCGACCGACAGTTCTTCGCGATACCAGAATTTGCGGGAGGTACCGAGCGGCACATAACGGGGATGGCCGAGCTTCTGGGCCACTGCCGCCGCAAGTGTCAGACCGAGTGTCGGCAGGCCGGCGATCACGTCGATGCCGAAGGGTTCTATCTTTGCTGCGAGGGTTTCAGCGAGCGCATCCAGCACCGCGAAGCTCGCCTGATTGATGATCAGCGAGGCCAACGCATGCTCGCCGTCAGCGAGCACGCGGATCGGCAGCCGCAATTGCCTGCCATCTTCCAGCTCCGCTACGAAGAAGGATGTGAAGTCGCCACCTGTTTCGAAACTGCCGGGTGGATGGATTTGCTGCCAGAAATCATGCGGCATCATTTCGTTCATTCTCAATCCCGTATTTTCTTGCCGGCATCGACCTTCCGGCGAAGATCCTTCAGTTCGGCCTCGTTGAGCGCCCTGACCGATCCCCTTGGCAGGTCGCCGAGCTCCAGCCCGCCGATTGCCACGCGCACGAGCCGCAGGCAGGCGATATCGAGTGCTTCCAGCATCCGGCGGATCTGCCGGTTGCGGCCTTCCTGCAACTCCACTTCGATCCAGGAGTTGCGGTCGCCCTCGCGCAGCTTTCGCGCAGATGTGGCGCGCAGCAATTCACCGTCGTGCCGAAGGCCCGATGTCATGGCCGATAGCATGTCGTCGTCGGCGATCCGGTCGATCTGCACGTGATAGGACTTGGGGACATGAGTGATCGGATCGAGCAGTGCCTGCGCGAACTCCGTGTCGTTGGTAAAGAGCAGAAGCCCTTCGCTTGCCTTATCAAGGCGACCGACGGGCGAAAGGTGCGGAACATCGAAATCGGTCAGGCAATCATAGACTGTCGGCCGTCCCTCGGGATCGTGGCGAGTGGTCACGAGACCGCGCGGCTTGTTGAGCATCAGATAGATCCTCGCCTCGGCGGCGATTTTTCTGCCATCGACCTTTATGATGGCGGTCGAAAGATCGACCCATGTCGATGGATCGGTGACGACACGATCACCGATGGCCACACGGCTTTCGGCGATCAGGCGCTCTGCCTGCGTGCGGGAGCAATAGCCGAGCTTGGAGAGGGCACGTGGAAGCGTAACCCGCTTGCCGGTCGGCTCGGCCTCGGGTCTGTTGCGTTCGCGTGTTTTCTGCGGGGGGTGCCGCCCTTTCACTACGCCGATCCTGATGCGATTGCGAAAGCCGTTCTTTGCATGAACGGCGCACTGATGCCAGCAATGGCGCGCTGAATTCTGGGGAGGAGGGGATTTCGGATGCCGATAAAGACAGTCAACGCTTCAGGCAAAGCGCAGTGGAGAAGAGACGATATTATGTGGCCTCAAGAACAAGCCATAAAGCCGGCGAGTTCCTGCCGGTTCATAACGACGCCGGCGGCAGCCTTCGCTGGGTCCGGATGTGTATAGGCCAGGCTCGGAATTTCGGGCAGATCAAGGGCCTGGCGCATGTTCATGATGCCGACTGCGTGACGCCCGTTGCCGCCATCGACACTCACTTCGACGATCAGCTTCTCTCTCTTGTCGTCCATGATGTCCTCCCTTGATTTTTATGTTCCTATCGTTCGCATTAAAAATTGGTTTTTCTAAGACATAAGTATTTACGCATCCTGCAAAAATTGGATTTGCAGGATGCGTAAAAATGTTGGGGCGGGAGGTCGGGGGCTTAACGCCACCAGTGACGGGACTCAGGTTGCGACGTACCTGACAACATATAGCCTGCGAGGAAGCCGATCGCTCCGGCGACAAGAAGTGCCGTCGTGGTTGCTGCAGGGTGCTCGCGAGCGGTGCCAGCAACTGCTGCACCTTCCGCCCGGATCTGAGCAACGGCGTTTTTTGCGCGGGGAAGAGCGTCGTCATAAGCCTTGCCCGCGCGGTCTCGCACTTCGTAATAGGCTTCGGCGCCCTGCGCGGAAATCATCTTCTGCAGGCGGGAGACCTCCTGCTGCAGAGCGGCGATATCCTTGCTGACGGAAGTTCTGAGATCATCGGTATTGGCGGCCATGTCTGTCTCCTTTCCTTCAATGGGGAGGGAAACACGAAAAACCGCGTTAGGTTCCGAACCTTTCGCCACAATCCAATATGACGGTTGTTTGACAGTGGTGATGAGGCCGGCGTTTATTCTGCATTAACCACAAAATTGGCCAAGGCACTGTTTTTCGCGGCCTTTCCGCTTTTTTTGGAGGGGTTCCGGATGATTTTTTATCGCCCGGTAAAAGATTGTTCGGGAATTTTGTCCCAAAGGGCGGCCTGTGGATAACTTTCCACCAGAAAATCCTTTGTCGAATCAACCTGTTACAAAAATGTCAAAAAAGTTGGTTGGGTAGTGTTGACTGTTTCGATGTGTGAGGATTATAAGCCCACTCACTGAACGAGGGCGGCGGCGCTGCTGGCGACGAAGTCCTTCGTTCTAAAGAAACTCAAGCGGATTGGCGGAATGCTGGTTTGTTGCTCTTGGCTTAGGTTTGGAGCGGGTTTTGTCGACGGCTTTTTGGTTCGTCTGTTATTTGACAATTGAAGATGAGAAGAAAGAGAAACGTGGGCGGCGGAGCTTGCGGGATCTGAGAGATTGGATCCTTTGAAAGAGACTTTGGCGGTCACGTTTATCAAGAGAAGTTACACTGGTTTTCGGGGATGGATTTAGGTTTGTCCTCTGGAAGACAGGTGTGAAGTTCTCGTCGATTCAGAACGTGACGTAATGCCAATGATTGAATTCTCAACATGAGAGTTTGATCCTGGCTCAGAACGAACGCTGGCGGCAGGCTTAACACATGCAAGTCGAGCGCCCCGCAAGGGGAGCGGCAGACGGGTGAGTAACGCGTGGGAACGTACCCTTTACTACGGAATAACGCAGGGAAACTTGTGCTAATACCGTATGTGCCCTTCGGGGGAAAGATTTATCGGTAAGGGATCGGCCCGCGTTGGATTAGCTAGTTGGTGGGGTAAAGGCCTACCAAGGCGACGATCCATAGCTGGTCTGAGAGGATGATCAGCCACATTGGGACTGAGACACGGCCCAAACTCCTACGGGAGGCAGCAGT
>Ga0102588_1002015_pt1 | contig 12947 bp, 13 predicted proteins | sample AraplaMF_Col_mMS_FD_76854 | JGI IMG/M metagenome (GOLD analysis project Ga0102588, IMG submission 76854) | Arabidopsis root microbial communities from the University of North Carolina, USA - plate scrape MF_Col_mMS (SPADES assembly) (version 2) | ecosystem: Host-associated > Plants > Roots >...
ATTCGGCGACCGGCAATTACTTCAGCGCCGATGTGACGAACGGCGACCTGAAGGCGCCCGGCGGCAGCAACGGCGTCTATGCCTATGGGGCGGGCGGGCTGTTCCCGAGCGCCAGCTATAACAGCACAAACTACTATGTGGACGTGGCGTTCAGACCGCAGCTCGCGGCCTAGAGCAATTCCAGCAAAAGTGCGCAGCGGTTTTGCATTCGGAATTGCGTGAAGACAAAGGCCCGCGAGGATGTAAGGCCAAGCACCTGTAAAACAGGCATCTGGAAAAGGTGATGATATCGATGATGCGTACAGACAACAGATTGCCGGTAACGGTTCTCGCCGGGTTTCTCGGCGCCGGCAAGACGACTGTCCTCAATCATGTCCTGAGTAATCGGGAGGGTCGCCGGGTTGCTGTCATCGTCAACGATATGAGCGAGGTCAACATCGATGCGGATCTCGTGCGCGAGGGGGGTGCAGACCTCTCGCGCACGGACGAGACGCTGGTGGAGCTCACCAATGGATGCATCTGTTGCACGCTGCGCGACGATCTCCTGAGCGAGGTGCGGCGGCTGGCTAGCGCCGGCCGTTTCGACTATCTCTTGATCGAGGGTACCGGCATTGCCGAGCCGCTGCCGGTCGCAGCCACCTTCTCCTTCCGCGACGAGAACGGCGCAGCGCTCTGCGATGTGGCGCGGCTCGACACGATGGTCTGCGTCGTCGATGCGGTCAATCTGCTTGCGGATTACCGGAGCGGCGAATTCCTGGCCGATCGCGGCGAGAGGCGTGACGGCGACGACGAGCGCAAGCTCGTCGAACTCCTCGTCGAGCAGATCGAATTTTCCGATGTCGTCATCGTCAACAAGGCCGGCGACGTGCCGCCCGCAATGCTGTCAGAGGTTCGCCGGGTCGTCGCGGCGCTCAATCCGGATGCCCGCGTCATCGAGGCGGTCTTCGGCCAGGTGCCGCTTTCCGCAATCATGGATACCGGCCTCTTCAGCGAGGCGAAGGCCGCCCGCCATCCGTTCTGGCACAAGGAGCTTTACGGCTGGGGCGACCATGTGCCGGAGACCGAGGAATACGGCATAACGAGCTTCGTCTATCGCAGCCGCCGGCCTTTCGATCCGGCGCGGCTCGCCCGCGTCCTCGAGCAGCCATTGCCCGGCATCATCAGGGCGAAGGGGCATTTCTGGCTGGCGACCCGGCCGGACGAGATCGGCCTCCTGTCGATTGCCGGCACGCAATGCCGCATCGACACCAGGGGCTTCTGGTGGACCTCAGTGCCACGGGCGCACTGGCCGCGCCATCCGCAATTCCGCCAGTTGCTGGACCGGCACTGGGACGACGTCTGGGGCGATCGTCGCCAGGAGCTGGTCTTCATCGGTTCCGGCTTCGACGAGGCGGCGATCCGTGCTGCCCTCGACGATTGCCTGACCGGTGAGGAGACGGGTTTCGATCCGCTGACTGCGGTCGGCCTTCGCGATCCGTTTCCGGCATGGCGGCACGATATGCACGCATCGGACCGAAAAGTGTGAAGCGGTTTTCGGACAATCCGATGCGTCGACTCAAAGGTGAATACGTTTTGATTATCAACCAGAGGAGAAGAACAATGAGCAGCGAACTTTATGCAGATGGTATCGGCGAAATCACCATCACGGGAACGATCGTGCGCATCGACCTGATGTCGCTGTCGGCCACCGACCGCGATGCCAACAACAATCCGAAGCCCGTCTTCCGCCAGCGCATCATCATGCCGGTCGATGCCTTCGCCAATGCGGTCGATCTCATGCAGAAGGCGCTCGGCGGGCTGGTCGAGGCGGGCGCGGTTCGCCGGATCGGCGATATGTCGGCTGCCGCGGCCGTCGATATCCAGGCGGCGCAGGGCAACACTTCGAACGCTTCGCCGAACTTCAACTGATAGCCGTAGAGCCTCGGTCTCTTTTGTTTCGGGTGGGCCATGAGTGGTTTTCTGCATACCAACCTGCATTGTCTTGCGCTCGTCGCACGTCATCACGGCGTCGATCTTTCTCCTGAACGATTGCAGCACGATTATGCCGTCGGCAACGATCCGGTTGCCGTGCGTCAGCTGCTGCGCATGGCCAAGGATGCCGGCCTGAGGGCCAGGCATCTCGATCTTACCTGGCGAAGCCTGTTCCAGCTCGGCGAGGCCTTTCCGGTGCTTGCGGAACTTTCGAACGGCAACTGGGTGGTCATCGCCGGTGCTGTCGGGGAGGGAGAGGATGAGAGAATCCGCGTTCTCGACCCGCTCGCCAGCCGCGCCGAAGTCATGATGCTCAGCGAGGAGCAGTTCGCCAAGGCCTGGCTCGGATCGGTGGTTCTGCTGAAGCGCAATTATCGCATGTCCGATGAGGACCGGCCCTTCGGCTTCCGTTGGTTCGTGCCTGAGATCATCAAGCAGCGCAGTTTCTTCCGCGATGTCGCGCTCGCCGCCTTCGTGCTTTACGGCCTCGGGCTGATGACGCCGATCTTCTTCCAGCTCGTCATCGACAAGGTGCTGGTGCACCAGAGCTATGCGACGCTGACGGTGCTGACTGTCGGTATCGGGATCGCGCTGATCTTCGATGCGACCTTCAGCTTCCTGCGCCGCTATCTGCTGCTCTACGCGACGAACAGGATCGATATCCGCGTCGCGACCCGCACCTTCGGCCATCTGCTCAACCTGCCGATCGCGCTTTTCGAGCAGGCGTCGGCCGGCGTGCTCGTCAAGCATATGCAGCAGACGGGGCGCATCCGCGAATTCCTGACGGGGCGCCTGTTCCTGACGCTTCTCGACGGTGTCTCGCTCTTCGTCTTCGTGCCGATCCTGCTTCTCTACAGCGTCAAGCTGACGCTCGTCGTGCTCGGTTTCGCAGCGCTTGTCGGCCTCGTGGTGATGATGCTCGTCGGCCCGTTCCAGCGCCGCCTGAAGGCGCTCTACCAGGCCGAAGGCGACCGGCAGGCGCTGCTGGTCGAAACCGTGCACGGCATGCGCACCGTCAAGTCGCTGGCGCTGGAGCCGCGCCAGCGCAAGGTGTGGGACGATTATTCGGCCCAGTCCATCTCCGTGCGTTTCCGCGTCGAGAAGATCTCGACCATCGCCCAGTCGCTGACGGGACTCCTGGAAAAGCTGATGAGCGTCGCGATCATCGGCCTTGGCGCGCTCGATGTCTTCAGCGGCGCGATGACGATCGGTGCGCTGGTTGCCTTCAACATGCTCGCCGGCCGCGTCTCCGGGCCGCTCGTGCAGATCGTCACCATGGTGCATGAATATCAGGAAGTGGCGCTGTCGGTGCGCATGCTCGGCGAGATCATGAACCAGCGGCCGGAACAGGCGGGCCGCGGGCGAGGGGTGCGGCCGCATCTGCATGGCCGCATCGAATTCGACCGGGTCTCCTTCCGCTATGCGCCTGACAGTGCGCCGGCGCTCGACAATGTCTCCTTCGCCATTCCGGCGGGCTGCGTCTTCGGCGTGGTCGGCAAGAGCGGCTCGGGCAAGACGACGATCACCCGGCTCATCCAGGGGCTCTACCAGAGCCAGGAGGGGCTGGTGCGCATGGATGGTTATGACAGCCGCGAGATCGATCTCGTGCATCTTCGAACCAGCATCGGCGTCGTGCTGCAGGACAATTTCCTGTTCCGCGGCTCGGTGCGCGACAATATCGCCGCCGCCAAGCCCGATGCCAGCATCGAGGAGATCATGGACGTCGCCCGCATCGCCGGCGCCGAAGAGTTCATCGAGCGGCTGCCGCGCGGCTTCGACACGATGCTGGAGGAAAATGCCGCCAACCTCTCGGGAGGCCAGAGGCAGCGGCTTGCCATTGCCCGTGCGCTGATCACCGATCCGAAACTGTTGATCTTCGATGAGGCCACAAGCGCGCTCGACCCTGACAGCGAGGCGATCATCCGCGATAATCTCAGCCGCATCGCTGCCGGGCGCACGGTCATCATCGTCTCGCACCGGCTTTCGACGCTCGTCGATGCCGATGCCATTCTCGTCATCGATCGCGGCAAGGTCGCCGATATCGGCCGGCACGATCAACTCGTGTCGCGCTGCATGACCTACCGCCACCTCTGGGCACAACAGATGAGGCAGGTCGCATGAACGCGCACGTCAGAAAATCCGACGAAAACTTGCCTGTTCCTTCGGACAATGGCCCTTCAGGCAAGGGGCCTTCGGACAAGGGTCCGGAGAAGGGCAGGGAACTCATTGCCCGCCCGCCGCTGCCGCCGGCAATTGCCGAGTTCCAGTCCGATGCCGTCGAACTCGAGGAACGCGCGCCGCCGCGCGTTGCGCGCATGACGCTCTATTGCGTGACGGCGCTGATTGCCGCCGCGATCACCTGGGCCTCGGTCTCCTCGATCGACGAGGTGGTGATTGCGCCCGGCAAGCTCGTCACCACCCAGCCGACCATCGTCGTCCAGCCGCTGGAAACCTCGATCATCCGCACGATCGACGTGAAGGCCGGCGAGGTGGTGCATGCCGGCCAGACGCTGGCCACACTCGACGCCACTTTCAGCCAGGCCGATGTCGACCAGCAGCAGGCGAAATTCTCGGCACTCGACGCCCAGGTGAAGCGTATCGAGGCGGAGCTGGCCGGCGACGATTATTCCGCCATGGCCGGCAAGACGCCCGACGAGATGCTGCAGGTGCAGCTCTTCGGCCAGCGGCATGCCTTCTATACGGCGCAGCTGCAGAATTTCGAGCAGCAGATCGCCGGCCAGTCGGCAGCCCTTGCCGCGGCCAAGAACCAGGAGGCCGTTCTCACCGACCGGCGCGACACGCTCGCGCAGATCGAAGGGGCGCGCACGCGGCTCTACGACAAGCAGAGCGGTTCGCTGATCACCATGCTCGGCTCGCGCGACGCCCGCCTCGACGTGGAATCCGATCTCACCGCCGTTCGCGGCAAGGCCGACGAGGCAGCACACGCCTATGCCAAGCTGAGAGCCGACCGCCAGGCCTTCATCGAGGATTTCCGCCGCGCCGCGATGGAGCAGCTGGTGGAGCTGCGCGGCCAGCGCGACATGGCCGACGAGGAACTGAAGAAGATGGAGCTGCGCCGCAACATGGTGTCGCTGACCGCACCCGCCGATGCCGTCGTGCTCGATCTCGCCCAGCGCTCCATCGGCTCCGTCGTGCGCGAGGCCGAACCGATCGTCACGCTGGTGCCGATCAACGTGCCGCTCGAAGCGGAAGTGTCGATCAACACCCGCGACATCGGCCGCATCGCCGTCGGCAAGGAGGCCCGCATCAAGCTCGACGCCTATCCCTTCCAGAAATACGGCACCGCATCTGGCGAGGTACGCACCATCAGCCAGGACACGTTCATGACCGGCCAGCAGCCGGAACAAACCGCCACGCCCAGCCAGCCGGCCGCACCCTTCTTCAAGGCTCGCATCCTGCTTGCGGATACAAGGCTGAATGCCTCGGACGTGCCGGTTCGGCTGCTGCCGGGCATGACCGTGTCGACGGAAATCAATGTCGGCAGCCGGACGGTGATCTCGTATTTCCTCTATCCGCTCCTGCGCGGGCTGGACGACGCGATACGCGAGCCGAACTGAGGGGTCCGCCGGCGCGGTGTAGGCGAGGGGCCTCCTGCATGCGCCATGGGATGGGGGCGCGCTGTCGCTGACGGCGCTGCCCCCAGACCTGTTTTTTTGGGGTGGGGACGGGTGCCGGCCTTGTTCTTCCGCGGATAGCAATCCGCGTGCGGCGGGCGATGACAATCATGACATGCAGGCTCAGTTGAACCGGCTGGAACCGGAGCTGCCGTGATGATAGGGCGCTTGGAAGTCTCGCTCAAAGCCCCGGCCGCTCGGGACGACATTGATTTTTCGTGGTCAGCATTGGTGGTGCGGACAGGAAAGGGTTACCGTCGATTAGTGCGACGCACGTCGACGATGCGCCCATCCCTTTGACGGATTGCGATTTCGTAGCGCACGCCGCGGCGGACTCCGCGATAGGTAAAGTACCTGCCGCGGCAATCAATCTGACGGACACCACGAAAGCCTCGAGTACGAAGCAGCCGCGCACCCTGAGGGCAGGATATCCCTCGTCCGTGGTTTAGACTGCTGCCGGAGCCGACGATAATCTGGGCGCTCGCTTCCCGGGGAGCCGCGACCGGTGAGATGACGACCGCCAGAGCAAGCGTACATGAGAGAAGCGAAGATCCAAGTAGAGCCTTGACACTCATAATCATCCTCCTGGTTAGACCGCGAGAAAAGTCAGGGCATAATATAATCGCTTAAGTTGCGTATTAACACAAGAGGTGAACGTCAGGCAGTCGTATCGGCAATCGGGACAAGTGAATACTCGACCCCTGGAGAGCGGCGCCGGTCCACGCGGATAAGCGCAATCCGCACGATGGAAGAAATGCGTGTTCCCAGATGCGGTTACTGGCCGCTCTCGCCGACTGGCGGCACGGTATTAGGTTCGACCTCGCTTCCAAGGGTAATGAACGTCAGATATCCGAGCGCAAATATGACCGCGATGACGAAGATTGTCAGCACGAACTTGATCATGCCTTTGCTGACTTTTTCCTCGGTGTCGCTCATGGCGATGCAACAAGCTTGGAACTAGAATGTTCCGCGTTATGTGCGGTTTTGGCGTCGGAAGCCAATCAAGGCCCACCTTATCGCCGCACCTAACAGGAAAATCGTCAATGACGGAATGAGTGCAGTTTCAAGAGTAAAGGTAATAGCCTCTTGTCTCTTCTCCCTGACAGTCGCGCTCCAAAGAGCTACCACCAGCACCAACAGGTGTCACCCGGCACTGCCGGGTGACAGATCGTCCTGATGACGTTGGATGAAGGCCGCGGTCCGGTCGATGTCGTCAAGACCTGATGAACGAGAGCAGGTCGGGGTTAAGGACATCTGCATGTGTGGTCAGCATGCCATGGGGGTAGCCCGGATAGGTCTTCAGCGACCCGTTCTTGAGCAGGTCGACCGCACGCGGCACGGAACTTGCGAAGGGGACGACTTGATCGGCCTCGCCATGCATGACCAGCACCGGCACGGTGATCTTCTTGAGGTCTTCGGTATAATCTTCCAGCCAAGAGTCGACAGTCGCGTAGTGAGCCAGGGCACCACCGGCCATGCCCTGGCGCCACCAGTTCGCAATGATTGCCTCCGAAGGCTCGGCCCCGTCGAGGTTGTAACCGTAGAACGGGTTCTCAGGGACGAACCGGAAGAACTGCGACCGGTTGCCCAGCACGCCCGCGCGGATCGCTTCGAACCACTCCGGCGGCTGACCGGACGGGTTTTCCTCGCTCCGGTACATGTTCGGCGTCAGGGAAGCGACCAGTACCGCCTTCGCGACGCGCTCCGGGTGGCGGGCGACATAGCGAGCCACTTCACCGCCACCTGTGGAGTGGCCGATGTGGATCGCGTCGCGCAGGTTGAGGTGCTCGGTCAGGGCCGCGAGGTCGGCAACCCAGTGGTCCATGTCGTTGCCGGTGCCGGGCTGGTCGGACCGGCCATGGCCGCGCCGGTCGTGGGCGATCACCCGGTAGCCGTGGCCAAGGAAGAAGGTCATCTGGGCGTCCCAGTCGTCCGCCGACAGCGGCCAGCCGTGGCTGAAAACGATCGGCTGGCCTGAGCCCCAGTCCTTGTAGAAGATGTTTACGCTGTCCGTGGTCGTGATTGTAGGCATCGTGTCGCTCCATCTGCCCTGTTAAACATTCGTTTTTGGATACAGTTGATTGCGAAATACCTCCGGTGAGGCGTGTTCGATCATATCCCAAAGTTGCGACGTTGACTAAATCCCCTCTTTATCAAGGACAAATACCTTGTACGTTCAAGCTATGCCTTGAATGTATAGCGAGGACCCGATGGAACTCAGGCATTTGCGCTATTTGGTTGCTGTTGCGGAGGAAGGAAGCTTCCTGACCGCAGCCGAGCGGCGGCTAAACACTTCGCAGCCCTCACTCAGCAGGCAAATTCGCGATCTGGAAACCGAAATCGGTGTAAAACTGCTGGAACGGCAGCCGCGCGGCGTGACGCTCACCGCCGCCGGCAAAGTGTTTCTTGATCACGCGCGGCTGGCGTTATTGCAAGTCGAGGCGGCTGCTGAAGGAGCCCGGCGGGCGGAACGGCCGCAAAAGCAGTCGTTCACTATCGGTTTTCTCGCAGGACAAGAGGTCGTGTGGCTACCCCATGCATTGCGCATTATTCGTGAGGAAGCGCCGGAGGTTGAAATCATACTGTCCAGCCAGTCTTCCCCGGACCTTGCTCTGGCACTGATGCGAGGCAAGCTGGACGTCGCTTTCCTTCGCCCTGAGACGCAGAGTGTTGGCGTGTCCTTCAAGTTTTTAGCCAAGGAGCCACTGATCGCCGTACTGCCGGCGGATCATCGCTTGACGTCTCGCAAAAAAATCCGGCCGCAGGACCTTGCCCGCGAAACTTACGTCAGTTCGGCTAGAATTTCTCCCGTATTGCAATCCGTGATCCAAGATTACGCGTCGAAAGTTGGGATCACACTCAAGGCAGAGTACGAAGGTGACGGCCTACCATCAGCAATGTCGCTCGTCGTGTCTACAGGTGGAATAACGCTTATTCCGCTTTATGCGCAAAATATGCTGACGCCAAATGTCGTTGCTAGAGCACTTGAGGGTGTGCCTCCGACAATTGATCTCACCTTAGGATACAACGATTCAAATTCCTCACCTTTGCTCCGCCGATTTTTGTCTCGTTCTGATGAATTAGTCGCCAACGTACAAAATCAGAGCATCATCCGCTATGCTGAAGTTCCATAGTAGAGATCAAGCTCATGCGATTTCTGCTTACGGCGTCTTCTTCGGTGAGGCGGGCGTCAGCGCCCAAAGCGAACTCGCCGGCGGCCATGGCCGCTTCCGGGCGCAAGCGGATTTTTTGTTGTCGAAGGATGACTGCTTTGCGCCCTCTTGGCGATTTCAAGCTGCATAATTCTTTACCACTTCGCCGACGTGGTTGCGCATGTGCGGGCGGGTAGGCCGCATGAAGTCGCGGATCGCGGCGGCCGCCTCAGACCCGTCGGATGCCAGGGCGGGTCTGGCCCCTGTTTTCCCACACACGGCGATCTGCCGCATCCAGCTTCTACATCTCCTGCTCCCAGAAGCCCCGCGTGTTCACGTTAGCAGCATCGGCAAGGGATTCCAGCTCCGTGATGTCGTCGCTGGTGAGCGTGATGCTGCTGGCGCGGACCAGGCTATCGATATAGCGGGGCCTGGTGACGCCGATGATCGGCGTGGTACCCTTGGCGATGGCCCAGGCTGTCGCGACATCGGGTGCGGCTGCATCGTGGCTCTGGCCGATCGAGGCGAGCTTGTCCGTCAGGGCCTTCAGCTGGGGCAGCATGCCGTTGTAGTTTTTCGCCCGGCTGCTGCCTTGCGGCAGAGGGTTCTCCGGGCTGTATTTGCCGGTCAAGGCGCCCTGTTCGAGCACCATGTAGGCGAAGAACGGGATGGCCTGGTTGCGGCAGTGCTCCAGGATGCCGGCGTGCTCGGAGCTGCGGTAGAGGAGGCTATAGTGGTTCTGGACGGCTTCGACTCGGAAGCCGGCTTCGCCCAAGATCTGGTCGGCGAGCCTGATTTCGCTCAGGTTGTGGTTCGAGACGCCGACATGTCTGACCTTACCGCTCTTCAGCAACGGGATCAGGTGCGGCGTCCACCGCGGCACATCGGCGGGATTGTGAATCCAGTAGAGGTCGATGTAGTCGGTGCCGAGATTGGCCAGGCTCTGCTCCAGCATGTCCGCCGCCGGATCGTCGCCGGGTCCCGCGATCCGCGGGTTGAACTTCGTGGAGAGCTGGTAGTCGCTGCGGGCGTAACGCTTGAGAACCTGCCCGAGTACGGTCTCCGAACGGCCCATGCCGTAGACAATGGCGGTGTCCCACAAGGTGAACCCGGCTGCATGCGCCTTGTCGGCGATCTCTTCCAGGCCGGCCCGGGCGAGGGGGCTGCCGAAGTAGCCGTTGCCGGTTTCGCCGCTGTCGCCCCACGCCCAGGTTCCCAGTGCGACGGTGGGGGTCTTCAGATTATCCGATGTCATGTTTGCTCCATTCCTGTTAGGCGGCCGGTTTGCTGTGATCGGCCCGTCGGCACTATGATGCGCGACGGCGCCGAGCCGTTAGCCCGATGCGCCGGGATTTCTGCCTGATCCTCCGGAAGCGGCGCGCAGCCGCCTTGCCGCCCTCCCGCACGCATGCGATGGTCCCGTTCATGGAAAAACTGATCGAAATCGCTGCTGTCATTGCCCGGCACGTCTCGAAGGATGGCTTTCAGGCCACCCCGATCGAGCGTGTGACGCTTGTTCGATCCTCCACGGTGACGATGCCGATGCCGAATGTTTACCGGCCGCAGCTGTGCCTCGTCGTGCGGGGGCGCAAGGAGGTCACGCTCGGCGACCGCGTGTTCAGATATGCGCCGGGGCGTTATGGCGTCGTGACCTACGACCTGCCGGCGATAGGCCATGTGGTCGAGGCGACGCCCGACAAGCCCTATCTCTGCCTGTATCTCGATTTCGATCCGGTCATGCTGGGGGACCTGGCGTTGCACGTGCCGCCTCCGCCAGGAGCGGCATCGGTTCCCATAGGCAAGACGGTGTCCGATGCCGGCGCCGCTCTGCTTGACGCGGCGCTGCGCCTGGTGCGCCTGCTCGACGATCCGGCAGCGCTGCCCGTGCTCGGGCCGCTTGTCGAGCAGGAAATCCTTTATCATCTGCTCGCCGGCCCCGATGGCACCAGGATGCGTCACATCACCTCCGGCCAGGGCCGGGTGGCGCAGGTCGGCCGCGCCATCGCCTGGATCGGCAAGAATTTCCGGGAACGGTTCAGCATCGAGCGGCTTGCCGCGGAAGCAGGCATGAGCCCGTCGAGCCTGCACGAGCATTTTCGCGCCGTAACCGCGATGACGCCGCTGCAATTCCAGAAGCAACTCAGGCTGCAGGACGCGCGCAGCCTGATGCTGGTGCAGGACATCGACGTCACGACTGCCGCCTTCCGCGTGGGTTACGAAAGCCCGTCGCAGTTCAGTCGCGAATATCGCCGCCACTTCGGGGAATCGCCGGCGCGCGACATAGCCCGCTTGCGCGCTTCGCCGAGCCTGGCAGTGGTCGCTTGAGTTCAGTTTACAGACGTCGGCGGATTCACGTTTGGTCCAAGTATTCAGAGGGTGGCCAACGGGAACGCGTTCGAAGGGCGCTTGCGCTGTCGTTCTCCCTGACGCCAGACGCTGCGTCGCTCAAGACGAAATCGCCACCACAGCAATCAAGCTGACAAACACACTCAGCGGCGGAAGGTGCTGATAGTCGCGGTGGCGCAGGACCGTCAGGATCGCGGCGGCAATGATGGCCGCTCCGAGCGCTGCGCCAACAATGCGGGTGGCTGGAAGTGCGATTAGGGCGGCGGTCACTATCTCAAGCCCGCCGGTCACAATGCCCCACCAGCGCGGATAGCCCCACTTGGCGAACTCGTTTTGCGTTCCCGCTGCGCCGATCGCATTGACGATTCCTGCGCCCAGGAATGCGGCTGCCAGGAACCAGAGGGAGAGCGTATGAACCATCTCAGTGCGCCCCTGTGATCATGGGGAGGGCGGCGAGCGCCATAATGACTGCCGTCAGGCCGTGAATGCCGAAGGCGCTTTTCGTGGAGCCTTTCGCGGCGAGGATGACCAGCATGTCGCCGACAGGGATAAGGGCCGCGATCAGCAGGAGGAGGCCGGTCTCCCGCTGGGTGCTCCACAGCAGGAACGCAAGCAGGAGCAATCCCGCCGCGATGTCGCGGACGCCCTTGAGGCGAAGCCACGCGGCCGTGTTCGGGTCGTCTCCCGGCAGCGGCAGGCCGAAACTGCGCGTCATGGTCGTCGGGGTGGCAATATAGCCGGTGCCGATTGCGATAATGGCGAGCGCCACGAGCAGGGCGGTCCCATTGAGAAGCCAATCCATCACATCATCCTTCTAGCGATTTGAGGTATTCTAGCGTTGCTAGTATTTGGTCTAGCGTTGCTAGATATTCAAGCCGTGATATGATCTTGACGGTCACATGGCCGTGCAGGGGGGACAATGGGTATCGCAGAGCGAAAAAGCCGGGAGCGCGCCGATCGCGAAGAGCGGATTGTTGCGGCAGCCCGTGTCATTGCGGAGAAGGAAGGATGGGATGCGGTCACGATCCGCCGTCTCGCCAAGGAGATCGAATACAGCCAGCCGGTGCTCTATTCCCATTTCGAGAGCAGGGATGCCATCGTGGCGGCCGTCGCAGTCGAGGGCTTCGTGGAGCTCGGGGCCGCTCTTCGGGCCGCAGCGGGCGAGGGGAAGGGTGGGCGCGATGCCCTGATGGATATCGCCATGGCCTATGTTGCCTTCGCGCAAAGCCGCCCGTCGCTCTACGAGGCAATGTTCATCCTGCCGACCCAATTGCGGTTTGCGCAGGCTGATACGAGACCGGAACTTCGGGCCGGTTTCGAGGCGCTGGCAGCAACGGTGTCTCCGTTCTGCGCCGATGCTGAGATCGTGACCGAGACTTTCTGGGCAGCTCTTCACGGGCTTGTCGAGCTCGAACGTTCCGGCCGCATCCGGCCCGGCATGCGTGATCAGCGCATCGCGCTCGTCGTTCGGGCGATCGTGGATGCAGGGCGCAATCCGCAGGGCCGTGGCTCGCATTGAGCCGAGTCGCAGTGTCAGCTAGGCTGAGACATTGGAATTCCACAACGAGAGGGTCAGTTGCTCCCATTCCCATTGATGACCTCAGAGCCGGCCATGACACAGATGCCTTACTTGCAGTCAGGACGGTCGGCATATAAATTACCCCAATGCTTGATCGTTCATCCCAGTCTCCGACGCAAATTCCTACGGACGCACTCAGCGAAGTTCTACAGGACTTTCGCCTGAGTGGAGTCAACTACGGCCGCTGCGAGCTACGTCATCCATGGAGCATCGCCTTTCCGCAGCAACAGCTGCTTCGCTTTCATTTCGTCAGTGAGGGGCCGT
>Ga0102588_1002036_pt1 | contig 12805 bp, 10 predicted proteins | sample AraplaMF_Col_mMS_FD_76854 | JGI IMG/M metagenome (GOLD analysis project Ga0102588, IMG submission 76854) | Arabidopsis root microbial communities from the University of North Carolina, USA - plate scrape MF_Col_mMS (SPADES assembly) (version 2) | ecosystem: Host-associated > Plants > Roots >...
GGAAGCCCGCTTGCGGGCGAATGGGTGCTTGTGGCGAGCACCCATTCGCCCGCAAGCGGGCTTCCCACAGGATGGAGAATCCCTCAGTCGTGCAGCTTGCGGTTCGCGTGGATCGACATCAGCACGCCGAAACCCGTGAGCAGCGAGACCGCCGAGGTGCCACCGTAGCTGAGCAACGGCATGGGCACGCCGACCACGGGGAGGATGCCGGCCACCATGCCGCCGTTGACCGCCACGTATACGAAGAAGCTCATGCCGATGGCGCCGGCGAGCAGGCGCGAATAGGTGTCGCGCGCGTTCATCGCGATCCACAGGCAGCGCCCGATGATGAACGCGTAGAGCAGCATGATGAGGATCACGCCGACCAGGCCGAACTCTTCGGAGAACACCGCGAACGCGAAGTCGGTGGTGTGCTCCGGCAGGAATTCCAGGCGCGACTGCGAGCCGTGCTGCCAGCCCTTGCCGAACGTGCCGCCGGAGCCCACCGCGATCTTGGACTGAATGATGTGCCAGCCCTTGCCCAGCGGATCGGATTCCGGATCGAGCAGCGTGCGCACGCGGTTGCGCTGGTATTCGTGGAGGAATTGCCAGGCCACGGGAATCACCGCGCCTACCGCGCCGGCCAGCAACCCGATGCGCCACCACGCCATGCCCGAGAGGAACAGCGCGAACGCGCCCGCGCCCGCCACGAGGAGCGCCGTGCCCAGGTCGGGCTGCTCGGCGATGAGGCCCGCGGGCACCGCGATCAGCAGGCCCACGACGGCGATATCTTTCCAGCCCGGCGGCAGCTGTCGCGGGTGCAGGTACCACGCGACCATCATCGGCATGGTGAGCTTCAGCAGCTCGGACGGCTGGAAGCGCATGAAGCCGAGATCCAGCCAGCGGTACGCGCCGCGGCCTTCGCCGAGGATGGCCACGAGCACGAGGAAGGCGGTGCTGGCGAGGTAGAGCCACGGTGTCCACGAGCGCAGCACCGGCGGCGGAATGCGCGAGATGACCAGCAGCAGCACGCCGCCGAGCACGAAACGCGCGGCCTGCCCCGTCACCAGCGAGACGTTGTCGCCGCCCGCGCTGTAGAGATTGCACAGGCCTACGACGGCCAGGACGAACAGCGCCAGCAGCAGCGGGATATCGAGACGCGGCTTCGTCAGCAGGCGCAGGCCGAAGCGCTTCAGGCGCATGGTCAGCTTGGCGAACATTACTGATCCTCTCCGTCGTCCTGCGGCGGCTCGCCGACGCTCGCCGGCGCGGCGGGCTGATCGGCCGCTTCCGCCGGGTCGGCATCCGCGGTGATCACCGGCCCTGGCGGCGGGTCGGCCGGGCGCGGACCACCCTCGTCGACGACCCACTGATCGAGGATCTTGCGTGCGATGGGGCCGGAATCCGCCGCGCCCCAGGCGCCTGCTTCCAGCACCACGGCGACGGCGATCTTCGGATCGTCGGCGGGCGTGTACGCGATGAACAGCGCGCGGTGGCGCGCGGCGAGATAGGCGGTGTTCTTGTTGTTGTCGTACGCGTCGGTCTTGCGCGAGAAACGTTCGGCCGTGCCGCTCTTGCCCGCGATGAGGTACGGGAAGCCGATACCCAGCTTCTTGCCGGTGCCCTTGCCCGAGTTGATCACCGCTTCCATGCCTTCGTTCACGGCATCCCAGTCGGCCGGCTTGCGGATCACCGACGGCCCCGTCGGCGGAAACGCCTGCGGCACGCGCGGGCTGTCCACGCCGTCCTGCGTGTCGAGCAGCAAGTGGGGCGTATACGGAATGCCGTGGCCTGCGAACGTGGCCGTGGCGTGCGCCAGCTGCAGCGGTGTGACGGCCCAGTAGCCCTGGCCGATACCGGCGATGATCGTCTCGCCCGGATACCAGCCGGCCTTGCTGCGGCCCATCTTCCACTCGCGCGACGGCAGGATGCCTTCCACCTCGCCCACGAGATCGATGCCCGTCTTCTTGCCGAAGCCGAGGCTGCCCATCCACGAGGCGAGCCGGTCGATGCCCATGTCGAGCGCGAGTCGATAGAAATACGTATTCGTCGAGAGCTCGATGGCGCGGATCATGTTCACCGTGCCGTCGCCGCCGCGCTTGTCGTCGCGATAGCAGCGCGACTGACCCGGGATGCAGAACTCGCCCGTGGAGAGCACGGTGTCGCTCGGCCGGCGGATGCCGAGCGCCAGGCCACCGAGCGCGAGGAACGGCTTCACGGTGGAACCCGGCGGGTATACGCCGCGCAGCGCGCGGTTGTACAGCGGCTTGTCGGCCGCGGTGGTCAGCGCCTTGTAGTCGACGGAGCTGATGCCGTTGACGAAGAGGTTCGGGTCGAAATCCGGCACGCTGACGAACGCGAGCACCTGGCCGTTGCGCGGATCGATCGCGATGGCCGCGCCCGCCCTGCCCGCCATCGCCTGTTCGGCGGCCTTCTGCAGGCGCACGTCGATGCTGAGATAGATGTTCTTGCCCGGCGTGGGCGGCGTCGTGTCGAGCACGGCCTGCGTGCGGCCGTCGGCATTCACTTCCACCAGCTCGTAGCCGGGTGCGCCGTGCAGCAGTTTTTCGTAAGAACGTTCGATGCCGATGCGGCCGATATGCGTGGTGCCCTTGTAGCCGGCCTCTTCCTCGTCGTCCATGCGATCGAGATCGTCGGCGTCGATGCGGCTGACGTAGCCGATGACGTGCGCCATCGACGGACCGAGCGGATAGCGCCGCGTGAGGTACGGCACCACGTCCACACCCGGAAAACGCCAGCGATTCACGGCGAAGCGCCCGATCTCGTCTTCGGTGAGTTTCAGCCGCAGCGGGATGCCTTCGAAGCGACGGCCCTGCTTCACCTGTTTGCGGAAGGTGGCGATGTCGTCGTCGCTGAGCGGCACCACGGCACCGAGCTTGCCGAGCATGTCGTCCATGTCGGCGACCTGCTCGGGCGTGACTTCGAGGCGGAACGCCGGCACGTTGTCGGCCAGCAGCACGCCGTTGCGGTCGTAGATGAGGCCGCGCGCGGGCGGGATCGCGCGGGGTTTCACGCGGTTCTGGTCGGAGCGCGCCACGAATTCCTCGTGGTGCAGCACCTGCAGGTACACGTAGCGCACGCACACCGCGCACAGCCCGAGCAGGATCAGCGCGAAGCCGGCGAGCGCACGGCGACGGAACAGCGCGACTTCGCCGCGGCTTTCCTTGATGGAGGCGCGCCGGCGCTTCATGCGTCGTGGATGCGCAGGCGCGCGCGCAGATCGTCGAGGATCAGGAACACGAACGGCCAAAGGGCCGCGCCGACCACGGGCGAGATCCAGTATTCGACCGGCGGCAGCGGATCGCCACCGAACACGCGCACGAGCAGGAGCAGGATGCGATCGTTGACGAGGAAACCGAGCACGGCCAGCGACTGCTGCCACATCGGGAAGAAGCGCAGGCGCGAGCGGAAACGCAGCGCGATGAACACCATGGCGGTGAGGCGCAGCGCCTGCTCGCCCAGCAACACGCCGTCGAAGAGATCGGCGGCCACGCCGAGGCAGAAGGCCAGCCCCAGCGTCACGCGGTCGCCCGATTGCAGGCACCAGTACAGCAGGATCAGCGCGGGCCAGTAGGGCTTGAACGGCGTGAGCGGGCCCGGCAGCGGGATCAGCATGAGGAACAGCGACATCAGCAGCGTGGCGGCGAACCACAACTGGCGTACGCGAAGACGATTCATGGCGTGGCCCCCGTCGACGTGGCGGCGGTGGAGGCGCGCGCGGGCAGCGGCGTGGCGGTGGGCGACGTGACGGAAGGCAGCGTCGGGGCCACGTTCGGATCGGGTTTCATGTCGGACGGCGGGCCGACGTTTGGCGCGGGCGGCGGCGGCCCCGCGGATTCCGCGAGGTCGTGCAGCAGCAGCACGTCTTCGCTGCGATCGAGGTCGGCGGCCGGTTTGGCCTGCGCGGCCAGGAACGTGCCGGATGCCGTCTGCGCCACGTCGCGGATCTCGCCCACGGGGAAGCCGGGCGGGAAACGCCCACCAAGGCCGGAGGTGACCAGCTTGTCGCCCGCCTGCACATCGGCGGACACGGGGATGTTGGGCAGCGTCAGCATGTCGCCCGCGCGCGAACCGTAGGCGATGGTGCGCAGCCCGGTGCGCTCGATGGTCACGGGAATCGCGTGGTTGGGGTCGGTGATCAGCATCGCCACGGCCGTGGTGGGCATCACCTCGACGATCTGGCCCATCACGCCGCGCGCGTCGATCACGACCTGGCCCGGCTGCACCTTGTCGCGCGCGCCCACGTTGAGCACGATGCGGTGACGGAAGCTGCCGAGGTCCACGCCGATGAGGCGCGCGAGCTGCACGTTGAGCGACAGGCTGTGCTGCGTATCGAGCAGTTCTTTCAGGCGCGTGTTCTGCTCGGCCACCGACGCCATGCGGTTGAGCTTGGCGTTGGCCAGCAGCAGGTCTTCGCGCAGGCGCTGGTTCTGTTCGGTGAGGCGCTGCCGGTCGGCGAACGCCACCGTCGCCGCCTGGAATCCCTGCGACGGGAGGCCGGCGATGCGATAGACGGGCTCGACGACGAGCGAAAGGCCGTAACGGACGTTACCCAGCCAGCCGCCGCGATGATCGAGCACCATGAGCACGCAGGCGAGCGCGAGGTACACGATCAGGCGCAGCGTTCCCGCCACGCCCGGTGCGAACAGGGGCGACTTGTCGTCGCGATTCAGGGCCATTCAGCGCGCTCCGGCCATAGCGCCGCTGCGCGCCGTCATCATTCGAACGCGAAGAAGTCGCTGCCGTGCTGGTCGATCATCTCCAGGGCCTTGCCGCCGCCACGCGCCACGCAGGTGAGCGGGTCGTCGGCCACGGCCACGTGCAGGCCGGTTTCTTCGGAGATCAGGCGATCCAGGTCGCGCAGCAGCGCGCCACCACCGGTGAGCACGATGCCGCGCTCGGCGACGTCGGAGCAGAGCTCCGGCGGGGTCTGTTCCAGCGCGGCCTTGACGGCCGCCACGATGCCGGAGAGCGGCTCGTGGAGGGCTTCGAGCACCTCGTTGGAGTTGATCGTGAACATGCGCGGCACGCCTTCGGCGAGGTTACGGCCGGAGATTTCGATCTCGCGGACTTCGCTCTGCGGGAAGGCGCAGCCGATCTCGAGCTTGATGCGCTCGGCGGTGGATTCACCGATCAGCGTGCCGTGGTTGCGGCGCACGTAGTTGATGATGGCTTCGTCGAAGCGGTCGCCACCGACGCGCACCGACTGCGAGTAGACGATGCCGTTGAGCGAGATGACGGCCACCTCGGAGGTGCCGCCGCCGATGTCGAGCACCATGGAGCCGCGGGCCTCGTGCACCGGAATGCCGGCGCCGATCGCGGCGGCCATGGGCTCTTCGATGAGGAAGACGTCGCGGGCACCGGCGCCTTCGGCCGATTCCTTGATCGCGCGGCGCTCGACCTGGGTCGATCCGCAGGGCACGCAGACCAGCACGCGCGGGCTCGGGCGGAGCATGCGCGAACGGTGTACCTGCTTGATGAAGTGCTGCAGCATCGCCTCGGTCATGGTGAAGTCGGCGATGACGCCGTCCTTCATCGGACGCACCGTGGCGATGTTGCCCGGGGTGCGGCCGAGCATGCGCTTGGCATCGCCACCCACGGCGGCGACGGCACGGGGACCACCGGGACCACGGTCCTGGCGGATCGCCACTACCGACGGCTCGTTCAGGACGATGCCCTGACCGCGCACGTAGATGAGCGTGTTCGCCGTACCGAGATCGATGGAGATGTCGTTCGAGAAAAGTCCGCGGAACTTCTTAAACATGGTGCGGCGGGCGCCCGTAGCGGCAAAAAGTAAGCGTGCGAGTCTAGATTGGCGCCCCCTCCCGTGCAAGGGCGAATACGTTAAGAAAGCCTTGTAAGTCCGGATGATGCGTGAGCGCTCTCCCCGTTGACCGTCGTCCTGGGCGACACCGGAGGTCGCCTCCGGGCGCGTTTTTGGGTACGATCCGCAGGTTTGCCGGACCCGTCACGGGCGGCGTCTGCGGCGGCCCGCCCGGGTCGTCCCACCTATCCTTCCAGGGTCACTCGACACATGACTGCCGTTATCTGCGGATCGCTCGCCTACGACACCATCATGGTGTTCCAGGACCAGTTCAAGAATCACATCATTCCGGATCAGGTCCACATCCTGAACGTGTCGTTCCTGGTGCCGGCCATGCGCCGCGAGTTCGGCGGTTGCGCCGGCAACATCGCGTACAACCTGAAGCTGCTCGGCGGCGACCCGATGCCGGTCGCCACGGTGGGCCAGGACTTCGCGCCGTACCGCGCGCACATGGAAAAGCACGGCATCCGCCTCGACGGCGTTCGTCAGTACGACGACATGTTCACGCCGCAGTGCTTCATCACGACCGACCTGGACAACAACCAGATTACCGCCTTCCATCCGGGTGCGATGTCGAACGCGCACGACAACCACGTGCGCGACATTCCCGACTACGAGTTCGGCATCGTCGCGCCGGACGGCCGCGAGGCGATGCTGCAGCACGTGGAAGAATTCGCCGCGCGCGGCGTGCCTTTCATCTTCGATCCGGGCCAGGCCATGCCGCTGTTCAACGGCGACGAATTCCGATCGATGATCGAGAAGGCCACGTACGTCATCGTCAACGACTACGAGTCGCAGCTGCTGCAGCAGCGCACCGGCTGGAGCGCGACGGAGATCGCGTCGAAGGTGAAGGCATACATCGTGACGCTCGGCCCGCGCGGCTCGCTGATCCACGCCGATGGCGAAACGATCCAGATCGGACCGGCGCGCGAGCGTCAGGTCGTCGATCCGACGGGTTGTGGCGATGCGTACCGCGCCGGTCTGATCTTCGGCATCATGAAGGGCTACGACTGGAAGACGGTCGGCAACATGGCCTCGCTCATGGGTGCGCTGAAGGTCGAGCACCCGGGTACGCAGAATCAGTTCTTCTCGTACGAGCAGTTCGCTAAGGCGTTCGAAGAGCAGTTCGGTTACGCGATCGGCTGATCGGTCGAAAAGCCTGAAAAGAACGGGCGGCGCAGCAATGCGCCGCCCTTTTTTGTACGTCTCGCTCCGCAGGGATCGCCGATACGATCGGCTCCCACCCCTCCGGTAGATAGACTGCTACCGGTGAGGGTGCCTTCGGTAGGTAGCTCCCTACCGAAGGGTGGGAGCCGATCGCAACGGCGACGCTCTTCGCCTCAGTTTCGGGGTTTGAAACCCATCGTCGCGTTCACCGCCTGCTTCCAGCCATCGTAGAGATCGTCGCGGCGATCCTTCGACATCTCCGGGTTGAACTCGCGATCCACCGCCCAGCGCGTGGCGATGTCCTTCTTGTCTTTCCAGAAACCGACCGCGAGGCCGGCGAGATACGCGGCACCCTGCGCGGTGGTTTCCTGCACCTTCGGCCGCAAAAGCGTCACGTCGAGAATGTCGGCCTGGAACTGCGCCATGAAGTCGTTGGCGATCGCGCCACCGTCGGCGCGAAGTTCCTTCAGCTCGATACCCGAATCGGTCTGCATCGCTTCGAGCACGTCGCGCGTCTGGTACGCCATCGATTCGAGCGCCGCGCGGATGAACTGCTCTTTCGTGGTACCGCGCGACAGGCCGAACACCGCGCCGCGCACGTCGCTGCGCCAGTACGGCGCGCCAAGGCCGACGAAGGCCGGCACGAAGTACACGCCGTCGTTGTCCTTGGCACGTTCCGCGTAGGCCTGCGAGTCCGAAGCCTTACCGAGCATGCGCAGACCGTCGCGCAGCCACTGGATGACGGACCCCGCGACGAAGATGCTGCCTTCCAGCGCGTACTCGACCTTGCCATCGACACCCCATGCGATGGTCGTGAGCAGGCCATTCTTCGAGCGCACCGCTTTCTCGCCCGTATTCATGAGCATGAAGCAACCGGTGCCGTAGGTGTTCTTGGCGAGGCCTTCTTCGAAACAGGCCTGGCCGAACAGCGCCGCCTGCTGGTCGCCGGCGATACCGGCGATCGGCACTTCGCGGCCGAAGAAGTGCTTCGCCTGCGTGGTGCCGTATACCTCGCTCGACGACTTCACCTCGGGCAGCATCGCGCGCGGCACGTTGAGCATCTTCAGCAGCTCGTCGTCCCACTTCCGCTCGAAGATGTCGTACATCAGCGTGCGCGAGGCGTTGGTGTAGTCGGTGACGTGCACCTTGCCGCCGGTGAGGTTCCAGATGAGCCACGTGTCGATGGTGCCGAAGAGCAGGTCGCCGGCTTCGGCTTTCTCCTGGGCGCCTTCCACGTGATCGAGGATCCAGCGCACCTTCGTGCCGGCGAAGTACGCGTCGATCAGCAGGCCGGTCTTCTCGCGCACCATGTCGTCGAAGCCGTCGGCTTTCAGTTTGTCGCAGATCTCCGCGGTCTGCCGCGACTGCCACACGATGGCGTTGTAGATCGGCTGACCGGTGTGACGATCCCACACCACCGCGGTTTCGCGCTGGTTCGTGATGCCGATGCCTTCGATGCACGACGCATCGATCTGCGAGTTGCTGATGACCTCGGTCATCGTGGAGAGCACGCTCGTCATGATCTCGCGCGGGTTGTGTTCCACCCAGCCCGGCTGCGGAAAGATCTGCGTGAACTCGCGCTGCGCGGTACCGGCGATGTTGCCGTCGTGATCGAACAGGATCGTGCGCGAGCTCGTGGTGCCCTGATCGATGGCGAGGATGTACTTCTTCTTCGTGGTCACGTGGAGAGTCCTCAGGTTCAGGCCGCGAGAGCGGTGTAGGCGAAGGCGGCAAGGAGTGCGCCGACGATCGAGCCGACGATCGGCACGGGCGCATAGGCGAAGTCGGAGCCACCCTTGCCGGGAATGGGAAGCACGGCGTGCGCGAGGCGCGGGCCGAAGTCGCGCGCGGGGTTGATCGCATAGCCCGTGGGGCCACCGAGGCCCATGCCGATCACCACGACGAGCAGCGCGACGGCGATCGGCGCGATGCCCTTCGACAGATCGTTGCTGCCGATGGCGAGCACGCAGTACACGAGCACGAACGTGCCGATGACTTCGGTCAGCAGGTTCGCGGGAAACGAACGAACGGCCGGGATGGTGCAGAAAATACCCAGCTTCACGGTCGGATCCTGCGTGCCGCGCCAGTGCGCGAGGTAGGTGAAGTACACCAGCACGGCGCCGGTGAACGCACCGGCGACCTGCGCCAGGATGTAGCCCGGCACGAGCGCCCACGACAGCTTGCCGATGGAGGCCATCGCCAGGGTGATCGCCGGGTTCATGTGTGCGCCGCTCTTCGCGGCGACGAAGATACCCATCAGCACCGCGAGACCCCACGCCCAGGTGATCACGCTCCAGCCCGCGTCCTTCGCTTTCGAATCCTTCAGCAGCACGCCGGCGACGACACCGTCGCCGAGCAGGATCATCACCATCGTTCCGAGGAACTCACTCAGATACACCGACATGCTGAGTACTCCTTTTTCTGGGGAACGCGCGCCGGTCAGCAGTCCGGCGCGCGGGGGGAACCGCGAGCGCTCAGCGCTTCGTGGAGAGGTAACCGGAAAGACGCTGCACGTCGTCGGGGGTGACCCGTAGGCCTAGCTTGCTGCGGCGCCAGAGGATGTCGTCGGCCTCCGTCGCCCACTCGTGGCGCACGAGGTAATCGACTTCGGCCTGGTAGAGGTCGGCACCGAAATGCGTGCCGAGCGCGTGCAGACCGTCGGCTTCGCCGAGCAGGTCGCGTGCACGCGTACCGTAGCTGTGCACCAGGCGCCATGCGAAGGTTTCCGGCAGCCAGGGGCGCGTTGCGCGCACGTCGGCGAGCAGTTCGTCGATGTCGCGCTCGCCGCCACCCGGCAACGGCGGCGCGTCGGCGGTCCACGCGGGATGCTCGTTGCCGAGGAGCGGCGCGAGACGGTCGACGGCTTCTTCCGAGAGCTTGCGGAAGGTGGTGAGCTTGCCGCCGAACACGTTGAGCAGCGGCGGGCCGTTCGTATCGATGTCGAGGAGGTAGTCGCGCGTGACTTCCGACGCGTTGCCCGATTCGTCCTGCAGTAGCGGGCGCACGCCGCTATAGCTCCAGACGACGTCGTCGGGCGTCAGCTGCTTCTTGAAGTAGCGATTCGCGGCATCGCAGAGGTAACGCGTTTCGTCGTCGGTGATGACCGGATGCGACGGATCGTCCTTGTACTCGATGTCCGTGGTGCCGACGAGCGTGAAATCGCGTTCGTACGGAATGGCGAACACGATGCGGCGATCGGGCTGCTGGAAGATGTACGCGTAGCGGTGGTCGAAGATGCGTGGCACCACGATGTGGCTGCCCTTGATCAGGCGCAGCGAATGGTCGTGCTTCACGTGCGCCACGTCGTCGAGGAACGATGCCGCCCAGGGGCCGGCAGCGTTCACGAGCGCGCGCGCCTTCACGAAATGACGGCTGCCGTCGCGTGCTTCGAGTTCAGCGGTCCAGCCTTCGCCGTCGCGTCGCGCGCTGACGCAGCGCGTGTGCGTTTCGATCTTCACACCACGGCGCGCGGCATCCATCGCGTTGAGCACCACGAGGCGCGCGTCCTGCACCCAGGCGTCGGAGTAGACGAAGCCGACGCTGAAGTCGTCGCGCAGCGGTTCGCCGGTGACGTGCTTGGCGAAGCGCACACGACGCGAGCCGGGGAGCGTGCGGCGGCCGCGGCCGAGGTGGTCGTAGAGAAACAGACCGATACGGATCATCCACGCGGGACGCAGGTGCGGCTGGTGCGGCAATACGAAGCGCAGCGGCCAGATGATGTGCGGCGCCGCGCGGAGCAGCACTTCGCGCTCGGCGAGGGCCTTGCCCACCAAGGCGAATTCGAACTGCTCGAGATAACGCAGACCACCGTGGATCAGCTTGGTGCTGGCACTCGATGTATGGGAGGCGAGATCGTCGCGCTCGCAAAGCCATACACTGAGACCGCGCCCTGCGGCGTCGCGTGCGATGCCGACGCCGTTGACGCCGCCACCGACCACCAGGACATCGACTTGCTCGACCATCGCGCACTCCACAGTTGGAACGGCGCTGCCTCCGACGGCAAGAAAACCCTACGCTCGGGTACGTTCGTTTGGTCTTGCGCTGCGCGGAAATCCTTGCGCATTCGAACATTTCTTACGCGTTGTCAGGCACTGCCTGTAGGAAAACGAGCATATTCGAACCTAAACGAACATCGCACGCTGCAGTGCAGCGTAGGGGCCTCGTCGCTGCGGCCGCCGCCTCCATTCTGCTGGCGGCGGGAGATATCACGAGCGAGTCGTGCGGCAAGCACCCTTCGCGCGCGAGCGCGCTTCCCACATGAGCTGCGGGCCCGAGGAAAAACCTGCAGGCTCGCGGTGACCTCGTGGGAGCCGGCTTGCCGGCGACCCGCGGCAGCGGGCATGCTTGCCTCGGGTTGGGTTGTCGCGAGCACCCATTCGCGCGCGAGCGCGCTCCCACACAAGATCGGGCTTGCGGTGACTTTGTGGGAGCTGGCTTGCCGGCGGACCCGCGGCAGCGGGCTGCTCGCCTCGGGTTGGGTTGTCGCGAGCACCCATTCGCGCGCGAGCGCGCTCCCACACAAGATCGAGCGTGCGGTGACTTTGTGGGAGCTGGCTTGCCGGCGAACCCGCGGCAGCGGGCATGCCTGCCTGTCGGCTCGGTGGCCGCGAGCACTCTTCGCTCGCTAGCGAGCTTCCCACAGAGGGATCGACCATCGTGATCCGTTGGGTCAGGTGCCTGCGACGTAGACCTGGGTGCCTGCGGCCTCGAGAACCGGCTGCAGGGCGTCGGGAGGCTCGCGATCGGTGAACCAGGCGTCGATGCGTGAGAAGTCACCCAGTCGCACCATGGCGTTACGGCCGATCTTGCTGTGGTCGGCGCCGAGGAAGACCTGGCGGGAGTGTTCGATGATGGCCTGAGCGACGCGGACTTCGTGGAAGTCGAAATCCAGGAGCGTACCGTCGAGCTCGATGCCCGAGATGCCGATGATGCCGATGTCGACCTTGAACTGACGGATGAGTTCGATCGTGGCTTCACCCGTCACGCCATGATCCCGGCCGCGCACCACGCCGCCCGCGACGATGACTTCGAAGGTCGGGTTATCGCTGAGGAGGATGGCGATGTTGAGGTTGTTGGTGATGACGCGAAGGTCGCGGTGTTCGAGCAGCGCGCGGCCGACGCCTTCGTTGGTGGTGCCAAGATTGATGAAGAGCGACGAGCCGTTCGGGATCGCTTCTGCGATCGACGCCGCGATGCGATTCTTCTCGTCGGTCTGCAGTGCCTGGCGTGCCGCGTAAGCGACGTTCTCCACGCTCGAGGGAGCGCTGACGCCACCGTGGTAACGACGGATGAGGCCACCGTCGGCCAGGAAGTTGAGATCGCGGCGTATGGTCTGTGGCGCCACGTCGAAGTGGCTCGCGAGATCTTCCACGCCAACGAAACCCTCGCGCTGCACGATCGCGATGAGTTCTTCCTGTCGCCTGTTGAGTCGTGACTCCATCAATCTTCCTGCCCGCCCTTGGTACGCCAGCATGATGCCGCCTTGTCGCGTGGGTGTCATGTCGCGGGTGCGTTGGATGGCTGGGTCAGCGCCAGGCGCATGCAGCCTTCTGTAGGAGCGCGCCTTGCGCGCGACCGCTTTTGGCGACATGGCAACAAGGCCCTGTGGCTCCTCGCGAAAGGCTGTCGCGCGCAAGGCGCGCTCCTACGGGCTGTCTGGTGGGGTTTTGGCGAGCACCCATTCGCGCGCGAGCGCGCTCCCACAGACGCAAAGAAAAAACCCGGCCTCTAATGAGACCGGGTTTTTGGGATAAAGCCCCTGGCGGTGACCTACTCTTGCATGGCTTGAGCCACACTACCATCGGCGCATGCGCG
>Ga0102588_1002037_pt1 | contig 12799 bp, 10 predicted proteins | sample AraplaMF_Col_mMS_FD_76854 | JGI IMG/M metagenome (GOLD analysis project Ga0102588, IMG submission 76854) | Arabidopsis root microbial communities from the University of North Carolina, USA - plate scrape MF_Col_mMS (SPADES assembly) (version 2) | ecosystem: Host-associated > Plants > Roots >...
ACGCATCGGCCCCCTGCTCACCCGGTCGCCCGCCCGGGGCAGCGCCCTGCAGCCGTATATCGACTCCGGCCTGCTCGAACTGACGCAGGTGGACCCGGCCGACATCTCTCCCGGCCAGTTCGCCTGGGCGGTGCGCCACGCGGTGGAGGAGCGCGACTGCCGCATCCTCGTCATCGACAGCCTCAACGGCTATATCGCCTCGATGCCGCAGGAGAAGCAGCTGCTGCTCCAGCTGCATGAACTGTTGTCTTACCTCAATCAGAAGGGCGTCACGACGTTCCTGATCAACCCGCAGCACGGCCTCGTCGGGTCGATGACGACCGGGTCGCTCGATGTCTCCTACATCGCCGACACCATCGTGCTGTTCCGGTTCTTCGAAGCGCGTGGCCGGATCAGGAAGGCCATCAGCATCCTCAAGAATCGCGGCGGCGGGCACGAAGACACCATCCGCGAGCTGCGCATCGACAGCAGAGGCATGCGCCTCAGCGCGCCGCTGGAGAAATTCCGTGGCGTGCTGACCGGCATCCCGGAGTTCGATGGCTCCGAGGATCCGCTGCTGGAAGAGCGTCGTGCCGACTAGCAGAGCCGTCTGCATCGTCGCGCCGTTCGGCCAGGACGCGTCGAGTATCGCGTCGGTGCTCTCGTCGCACGGATTGCGCCCCGCGATCTACAAAACCATCGAGCGGCTCGCTCATGCGATCGGAGACGACGTGGGTACCGTCGTGCTTACCGACGAAGCCCTCGTGGGCGATCTGTCGTCGCTGTGCGGCGCGCTCGCCGCGCAGCCCGCATGGTCGGATATTCCCTTCGTCCTGCTGCGCGCGCCGCGGTCGCGCGCCCGCGTGCTGCGGGCGCCGCTGCCGGCGGAGATCGCCAACGTCGTCGAGATCGAGCGACCGCTCGGCTCCGCGTCGCTGCTGAGCGCCATCGACAGCGCGCTGCGCACGCGCTTCCGCCAGTTCGTGATCCGCGACCAGATGATCCGCCTCGAACGGAGCGAGGCGGCACTTCGCGAAAGCGAGGCGGAACTGCGGCTCATCGCGGATGCGCTGCCGGTGCTCATCGCGTTCGTGGATGCGGACATGGTCTACCGCTTCGCGAACCTCGCGTATGAGGCGTGGTTCGGCATCCCGGTGTCGGATATCGTCGGACGACGCGTCGCCGACGTCGTGGGCCCGGAGATGTGGGCCTCACGCAAGGGCAACATCGCCCGCGTCCTGGCCGGGACGTTCGTGCAGGCGGAAGTCCGCTGGCCCACCCGGGACAACCGGCGCCGGGACGCCGAGGTTCGGTACATTCCACGCTTCGACGCCAATGGCGTCGTCGACGGGTTCCATGTATTCGCCGCGGACATCACCGAGCGCAACATCGCGCTCGAAGCCACGCAGCAGCAGGCCGCGTTGCTGGAAAGGCGGGTCGCCGAACGCACCGCTGCCCTCGAAGCCGAAATGGCCGCCCGCCAGGCGAGCGAAGCGGCCCTGCGCCAGTCGCACAAGATGGAAGCGGTGGGCCAGCTCACGGGCGGCATCGCGCACGACTTCAACAACATGCTCACGGGCATCCTCGCCGCGATGGAGCTGTTGCGGGCCCGGCTCGACGAAGGCCGCACCGAACATCTCCCGCGCCTCATCGATATCGCCTCGACATCGGCGCACCGCGCCGCGGGTCTGACCCAGCGACTGCTGGCCTTCTCGCGGCGGCAGTCGCTGGACCCGAAGCCCGTCGACGTCGCGGCGCTGGCCCGCTCGATGGAGGACCTGCTGTCGCGCACGCTCGGCGAGCGTGTGCGTCTCGCCATCGACGCACCGGCGAATCTGCCCATGGCGATGGTTGACGCCAACCAACTCGAGAGCGCGTTGCTGAACCTGGCCATCAACGCGCGCGACGCCATGCCCGATGGGGGCCAGCTGCGCGTCGAAACCGGGCTCGATGGCCTGCCCGACGATGCCGCGGCGCACCCCTCACCGTACGTCGTCATGACCGTGACCGATTCCGGTACCGGCATGGACGAGGCGACACTGGCCCGGATCTTCGAGCCGTTCTTCACGACGAAACCGATCGGTCAGGGCACCGGCCTCGGCATGTCGATGATCTACGGCTTCATCAATCAATCCGATGGCCACATCCGGATCGAGTCGACCGTCGGCGCCGGTACGACCGTGCGGCTCTACCTGCCGCTCGCCACCATGGCCGGCCAGCATGCGGCGTCGGTCGAGCGCTCCGTCACGGGCGGCAACGGCCAGCGCATCCTCGTCGTGGACGACGATGTCCAGGTGCGCGCGCTGGTCACCGAGCTGCTGCGCGAGCTGGCATACGACGTGGTGGCCGCCGACTCGGCCGAGGCGGCACTGGAAGCGCTCGCGTCGCTCGAACGCGTGGATCTTCTGCTTTCCGACGTCGGCCTGCCGGGTCTCAACGGCCGGCAGCTCGCGGACCTCGTGCGCCAGGACCGTCCCGCCCTGCCCGTGCTGTTCATGACGGGGTACGCCAACAACGCCACCAACCAGACGGAGTTCCTGGACCACGGCATGGAGATGATCGCGAAGCCCTTCACGCTCGCGGCACTGAGCGAGGCCGTCACGCGCATGGTGGAACGACGCCGGGGCTAGCCTCGACAACCCGTCGCGGACGCTTGTGGCAGGATAGTCCGCGTCCTCGACACGAGCACCGCGGGAGATCGTCATGAAACGCTCGTTCCTGTTACTGGCGGCCCTGACGGCCACCTCCGCCCTCGCCCACCACGGCTGGAGCGATTACGACGCCAACCGCCCGCTGACCCTCACGGGCACCATCGAATCGTCGAGCTACACCCAGCCACACGGCCAGATCCACCTGAAGACCGCCGACGGCAGCTGGGATGTCGTACTCGCGCCGCCTTCGCGCATGGAAAGCCGCGGGCTCGAAAAGAGCATGCTGGCGGTGGGCCAGCAGGCGACGGTCTACGGGTATCCGCACCGCACGAAAAAGGATGAACTGCGCGCCGAGCGCATCACCATCGGCGACAAGACGACGGAACTGCGCTGATGGACGGCGTGGCCGCCTGGCTGGCGTCCACGTCGCTCGCCCAGGCCATGCGCGACAGCCCATGGCTCTACCCGATTGTCGAGACCGTGCACATCGCGGGTTTCTGCATCCTCGTCGGCGCGGTGGCGATGTTCGACCTGCGCGTGCTCGGCGTCGGCCGGACGCTGCCGGTATCCGCGCTGGCCCGGCTTCTGCTTCCGTGGTCGCTCGGAAGCGTGCTGCTCGTCGTGCCGGCGGGGCTGCTCATGTTCTCCACGCAGCCCGACGCCTTCCTGCGCAACCCGGTCTTCCTCCTCAAGCTGGCACTGATCGGGATGGCGGGTCTCAATGCCCTGCTGTTCCACGTCGGCGTGTATCGCTCGGTCGCCCATTGGGAAACGGAACGTCGCGCACCTCCGACCGCCCGATGGCAGGCCGCGTTCTCCCTGGTCCTCTGGCTCGCCGTGATCGCATGCGGCCGGATGCTCGCTTACGTCTGACCCCCGGCCCGCGCGTGATGCGTACAAGTTTTTGCGATATATAGTTGTATATATAGCGACTCGCAAGAACGCACCTTGCATCACGGAACCGGGGAAAACGCATGCGTCGTACGCCACTGCTTGCAGGCATCCTGTCGTGCCTGGCCACCGTGAATGCCCTGGGCCAGGTGGCGCCCGCATCGGACGACAAGGACGACGCCCGTCGTACGACCACACTGGACGAGGTCACCGTCACGGCCCGCCAGCGCGAAGAGAGCCTGCAGAAGGTACCCATCGCCGTATCGGTGGTCGATGGCGAGCTGCTCGACCGGTCCTACACGGTCAACACCCAGCAGCTCAGCCAGCTCGTGCCCTCGCTCTATTACAACTCCGCAAACCCGCGAAATACCGCTTATACGATCCGCGGTCTCGGATCGAACACCTTGTCGGTAAGCGCGGCGAACGACGGTATCGAGCCCGGCGTCGGTTTCTATGTGGATGGCGTGTATCACGGCCGCCCAGCGACGGCCGCCTTCGACTTCACCGACATCGAGCGCGTGGAAGTGCTGCGCGGTCCGCAGGGCACGCTGTTCGGCAAGAACACCACGGCCGGCGCCATCAACATCACCAGCCGCGCGCCGACTTTCGTACCCGAAGGCAACGGTGAGATCTCGTTCGGACAGAACGGATTTCGCCAGGCGAAGGGAACGGCCTCGGGCCCCCTCGTCGCCGACACCCTGGCAGGACGATTCTCGGCCCAGCTCACCCAGCGCGACGGCGTGTTGCACAACGTGAGGACGGGCAAGGACGTCAACGAGCTGAACAACTATGCGCTCCGCGGCCAGCTGCTCTACACGCCCACGGACACGCTCAAGGTGCGTCTGATCGCGGACGTCTCCAACCTCGATTCCGATTGCTGCACGCAGAATTACCTGCGTGTCGGAACCAGCCTTCGCGGTGCGGCGCGGCAGTTCAATGGCCTCTCGGCGAACCTGTCCGCGCATGGCTTTCCGGCGTATTCGCCGGCGAGCCGCGACGTGTACGACCGGCGCACGGACATCGATGCGCCGCTGCACATCGACACACAGGATGGCGGCGTGTCGCTCAACGCCGACTGGAATCTCGGCGCGGCGACGCTGACATCGATCAGCGCCTGGCGCTACTGGAAATGGGACGTCGCCAACGATCGCGACTACACGGGCATCCCGATCCAGACCGTTCAGCGCATTCCGTCGCGCCAGGACCAGTACAGCCAGGAATTCCGCATCGCCTCGAACGGCGACGGGCCTTTCAGCTACGTGGGTGGCCTCTATTTCTTCACCCAGGAGATCAACGGCAAGCCGATCAGCATCTATGGCCCGGCCGCGACGTACTGGCTGGTGAGCACGACGACCTTCCCCGGCATGCCGGACAACCTCGCGGACGGGTACGGCCAGTACGGCGACTCGCATTTCCGGATGAAGAGCTACGCGGCGTTCGGCGAAGTGAACTATCACTTCACCGACCGGCTCATCGGCACGGTCGGCCTGCGCTACACCTACGAGGACAAGGACGGCAGGTACTCGACGACCGTGTCGGGCGGACTCCCTACCCGGCCGGGCACCGTGCAGGACAACGCGAAGCTTTCCCTCTTCCGCCCCCAGAGTTACCGGGCTTCGGACAGCGGCGGCAATCCATCCGGCCGCATCAACCTCGCCTACCAGTTCACCGACGATCTTCTCGGCTACTTCGGCTACGCCTACGGTTACAAGTCTGGCGGCCTGAACATGTCGGGTTTGCCGCTGGACGCCGCGAACAACCCGGCACTGGCGACCGCCGTCATCAAGGACGAAACGAACGCCACCTGGGAAGCCGGCATGAAGTCGTCGTTCTGGGACCACCGCGCGACGCTGAACCTCGCCGCGTATCACACCGTGGTGAAGGACTACCAGGCCAACGTCACGTCGAGCACCGAAACGGCCGCGCTGCGCACCTATCCCGCGAACATTCCCGAGGTGCGGGTAAAGGGCGTCGAGGGCGACTTCGCCGCGCGCCTGTTCCGCGGCTTCACGCTGCGTGCCTCGTTCGCGTACGCCGACGGCGAATACACCGATTATCCGAAGGGCCCCTGCCCGCTCGAATGGCAGAACCCTAACGCGGCAGGTGGCTGCCAGCCACTGAGATCGCCAGCCAACCTCGCCATCAAGACATCGAACCCGCGCGGCAATCCCGATACACCGGGCGCCTATGTGCTCACCGGGCTGCCGCTCGCCGGCCTGTCGAAATGGGCGGGTACGCTTGGCTTCGACTACGAGGCACCGGTCGGCCGCAACGCCTTCCTCGTCCACGTCGACGTCAGTTCGCGCAGCGGCTACAACAGCGATACGACCAACTCGGCCTTCACGAAGATCGCCGGGTATACCGTCACCAATGCGAGCGTCGGCTACCGCTTCAACGACCACTGGGAGGTCGACGTCTTCGCGCGTAACCTCTTCGACCGGGATTACATCACCGCGCTCACGATCCAGACCGGCAACTCCGGCCTGATCCTCGGCCAGCCAAGCGATCCGCGCATGGTCGGCGTCACGTTGCGTGCCAGCTTCTGACAGGGATCCGATCGATGAAGAACACCATGGCCATCGCCTTGCTCGCGCTTTCGACGATGGCGCTCCCTGCCTTTGCCGACGACGTGAAGTCGACGGGATGCGATTCGTTCAAGTGGGACGTTTCGCGCGAACTGGCGGTGCTCGCCACGAAGCCCATCGCGATCCACGCCGGCGACGGCAAGGCGGGCGCCACCCCGAAGCTCAAGGCCGACACCAGATACACGGTTCGTCTGCATCCCCAGCACGCCGTCGCGCTCGCCGTGCCCGCGGGAAAGAAGCGGTCGAGCGACGGCGCGCAAGCGGGTCTCCTCGAGTTCCGCGCTCCCTCCGAAGGACGCTACACGGTGTCCCTCTCGACCGGGCACTGGATCGATGTCGTCGACGGCGGCACGGCGATCAAGTCACTGCGTTTCCAGGGCCATCTCAACTGCGCCGTGGTCCACAAGATCGTCGAATTCCAGCTGCCGGCAGGCCACGATCTGACGCTTCAGCTGTCGGGTGCCGACGCGAACGACGTCGTCGTGGCGATCACCGGGCCGCTGTAAGACGGCCAGCGTCGCAGCGTCAGGTGTCGGTCAACCCCAGCTGCCTTGCGACCACCATCGCCTCCCCGCGGGAGCAGCAGTCGAGTTTGCGCAGGATAGCGGAAATATGATGCTCGACCGTTTTCTCCGAGCGTACGATGCGCTGGGCGATTTCCGCGTTCGACAGGCCGCTCGCGAGCAGCGTCATGACGTGGCATTCGCGTGTGGTCAGCCCCGCGGGATTCGCCGCAGTGGAAGCGCGTGGGCCCCGGGCGACGCCGCGCACACCGGCCTGGCGGAGCTGTTCGCGGCAGAGTTTCACGGTGACGCAGGCACCGAGGGCCTCGAAGATCGACAGCGCTTCGAGCTTCTCGCCATCGCCGCCGTCCCATAGCGCCATGGCGCGCATGTACGGGCACCCGAGTTCGCCCCAGACGGCTGCCGCCCTCTGCCAGTCTCCGTCGCACTGCATGCCGAACGGTTCCTCGGGGTCTCGATATTCCCCCTTGCCTTCCCCCAGCTTCCAGCACCAGAAGCCAAGTTCGCCGAGTTCGCGGCGATCGCCCACGCCTTCGGCCATCGCGTAGGTATCGCGTACCCATGGATCGGCGAGGCGCGTCGCACCATGAAGCCAGGCTGCTTCCGCGCGTGCCGTCGCGACGGGCGCAAGGCGCTGCAGTTCACCCGTGGTGCTCGCCAGCTCGCTCGCTTCTTCGATCAGATCCGTCGCGCCGGAATCGCCGCGGCGGAGGCGAATGCGCGCGAGCACCGCCATGGCAGGAATGCGGGTCACGGGAGCCACGGCATCGCGAACGATGAGCTGGCTGGCGAGCCGCGCGGCGGCGTCCCAGCGGCCCTGTTCGAAATCGAGGCGCGCACGCCAGGCGAGCACGTAGTTCGCCCATGAATCGAGGTCACGTTCCGCGAAATAGGCGCCCGCTTCCTGGATCGTGCGCAACGCGACCGTGTAATCGCGCATCGTCACTTCGGTACTCGTGAGGTTGGCGTAGGCGCGCGCCACGTGTTCGCCGTACCCGTGCTCCAGCGCGATGGAGAGGCTTTTCTCCAGCAGCGCGCGACCATCGAGGTCACCGCGCGCATGCATCGCGGTGCCCACGTTGTTCATGGCGTGGCACAGCGCCTCGTTCGCGTCGACGCGCGTGGCGAGTTCGATCGCGCGATTGCCCCATGCGACGGCGTCGTCGGTCTTCCCCGCGAGCATGTAGAGCTGCGACCGGTTGCTCAGCGCCCATGCGAACTCGCAGTCCTCGGGCAGCTGCTCGAGCAGCGCCACCGCCTCATCGGCATGCGCCTCCGCTTCCCGGTTGCGCCCTGCGAACCAGTGCAGCCGCGAGAGCCAGCGCAGCGTGCGACCCTCGTCCCTGCGCTCGCCGAGTTCGCGCCATATCGCCAGCGCTCGCAGGCTCGCGGTCATCGCCTCGTCCGACTGGTCCGTGAGGTAGCACTGGTACGAGCGGCGCGCGAGCAGGTCCGCCTGCTCGCGCGGTGGCAGACGCGACGCATGCGCCAGGGCCACGCCGTAGAGCTTCGCCGCCTCGCAGTGAGAGTTGTGCGAGATCGCCTCGGCTGCCGCGACGGGCGCATACCGCAGGACGGCGGCGGTATCGCTCGCGCCGGCCGCGTGATGCACCAGCCGCGCGGACGGAACGTTCGGCGCATCGGATTCCAGATGCGCGAGCACGCGCGCGTGCCATGCCGCGGCGACCGGCGGTGGCAGCGCCTTTTCCATCGCCATCCGCGCGATTTCGTGGCGATAGGCGTACCAGCCGTCCGCTACCGTCAGCAACCCGGAACCGAGCGCGGCCGAAATGGCGTCCGGCGACGGCGAGAGCACCGCATCGACCGTGGACACCTCGACACGGCCGGGCACGATCGCCACGAGGTCGAGCAGCGACCGTACGGCTTCGGACTGCCTCGCGGCGCGCGCGAGCACCGCGTCGCGAACGGTGGCGGGTACGCCGTCGCCGCGAAGGATCTCGGTGACGAAGAACGGATTGCCGCCCGTGGTGGCGAAAATGCCGTCGGCAACGCACCCCGACGACCGGGCCAAGCCGGCGACGCCTTCCTCCGACAACGGCTGCAGCGGCACGCGTATGGCGGCGTCCGTCGGCAGGTCGCCAAACACCATCCGCAGCGGATGCCTGTCGCCTATTTCATCGTCGCGATAGGTAAGCAGCAGGAGGGCGCGTACGGGATGGATGCGACGTGCGAGGTATTTGACGAGATCGAGCGTGGCCGTGTCGGCCCAGTGCACATCCTCCAGAATCATCAGCGTGTTGCGCGGACATTGCCGGAGATCGTCGAGAATGGCCGTGAACAGCCGGGCACGGGGTCCGTCGCTGTCGAGCATGCCCTGCACGTCGGTGTCGAACGCGTCCGCCATGTCGTAGACGGGCCCGAGGGGTCTCGGGGAGAACAGGGCTTCGCAGCTTCCCCAGAGCACGCGATCGCCTTCGCCGGTGCGATCACGCACCAGCCGCCTCACCAGCGTGGTCTTTCCGATCCCTGCCTCGCCGCTGACCAGCGCGACGACTCCCGAGCCGCCCGCCGCGCGCCCTACCGCATCGTGCAGGCGTTGCAGCGCGTGCTCGCGTTCGATCAGTTCCATCGTGGCCACTCCCCGGAACCTGCCCGATTGTTGCACCGGGCAGGTTCCGGACGAGTGAAGCGACATGTCGCCCTTGCAGCGTTATGCCTCAGGCCGCGAGGTAGCTGAAGGGAAGCCACGGGGCACGCAGGCGTGAGCGGCCGGCGGGTTCGCTCACGCTGTGTCCGGCGCCGAGGTAGAAATACGGATCGAGCACGGACACTTCGGTGATGCTGTCGACGGGAAGCTGGTTGCGGCGGGCCACCTCGCGGATGGCTTCGGGCGACGGCGCGTCGTAGACGCAGAAGGTGTGCAGCCGGTCGAGGCTCACATAGGAATGCACCCAGGTGACGCCTTCTTCCGCGTTGGTATTGGCGATGTTGCGGCAGAGCCGGTCGCCGGCCTCGTTGGTGGGCAGGTTCAGGCCGCCGGGGAAAGTACGTTCAACGATGTAACGAGCCATGGTGGTTCTCCTCGTGAAGGGTGACAACCCAGGTCCGGGCTGCGAAACCAGACTACGAAGAACCCCCTCGCGCTCCATCGGGGATATCCCCCAGATTACGCACCGGCGACCCCCGACTTTCCGACCCTACTCTTGCGAGGGATAGGTCACGGTGCCGTCGTCGTGCACCACGGCGCCATCGTTGAACCCGGCGGATTCGACATGGCCGACATCGAAGATGTGGTGCACGCCGCGTCCGGCGGCCAGCGCGTAGTCGGCCACGATGCGCCGATGGCAGCGCCACCAGAGCACTTCGGAACACATCATCGCGGCGCGGCGTCCGGCGCTGATGCGCAGCAGCGCCTCGAACGAATCCCTGAATGCCGGAGACAGCGCGTAATCGGCGTAGTTATGGAAACCGGCCACCCGCCAATGGCCATTGACGGCCGGATCGACGTCTTTCGATTTAGGCCGGCGCCCGGCAAGCCCCGGCAGATGCTCGTACCCGATACCGGCGCGATCCAGCGCGGCCGGCAGCACGTCGCCGTTGAACTGTGGATTCGTGCGCGATCGTGGAAACGCCCGGATGTCGACGAGGCATTCGATCCCGGCGTCGCCGAGCACCGCGATGAACTGGTCGATGCTGCGGTTGGAATGTCCCACGCCGTACAGCGGCGGTAACGTCATGCGCGGTTCTCCGGATCGGTCTCATCACGTTCTCATGAAACCGCGTTACGTGGCGTGATCGTCGCGCGCGTTACCGGACGCTCGCCGATACGGCGTGCCCGGCCGGCCAGCATGCCCACACCCGCCATGACGATGGCCAGAGCCACGCACAGGCCGAGCGGCATCTGCCACGACCCGGTGCGATCGTGCATGGCGCCCACCAGCGGCGGCCCCGCCGCGGCCAGCAGGTAACCCATGCATTGCGCCATGCCGGACAGGCTCGCGGCATCGTGGGCGTGCGCGGTGCGCAGGCTGATGAACGACAGCGCGAGGATGAGGCCACCACCCGCGCCGAAGCCAAAGCAGAGGATCCAGACGACGGCGAGCTTCGCGGCGAGCAGCAGGCCGAGGAGCCCGATGGCGATGGCGACGGCGAGCCCGGCGGCGAGCACGCGTTGATCCCGCATGCGCGGCACGACCGGAATGAGCAGCAAGCCGGGCAACGCGGTGGCGAGCAGCAACACCCCGTGCAACGAGCCGGCCTGTTCGTCGGTGAAGGCCGCGGCGTGCAGGATGCCCGGCAGCCAGCCGACGCCCACGTAGTACAGGAAGCAATCGAGGCCGAGGAACAGCGTGACCTGCCAGCCGAGCGCCGAACGCCATACGCCGCCGTGGCCGCCCTCCCCATCCGCTCGCGTCGCCACAGGCGCCGAACGCAGCCGCGGCAGCCAGACGATGGCCGCCACGACCGGCAGCCACAGCGCCGACGCCGTCACGAGACGCCAGCTCCCACCCGTCGCGTCGAACAGCGGCACGGCCAGCGCGGACACGGCCGCCGCGGCGATGCCCATGGCCAGCACGTAGACCGCCGTGAGCAACGCCACCCTGTCGGGGTATTCGCGCTTCAGCAGCCCCGGCAGGAGCACGTTGCCCACGGCGATGCCGCAGCCGATCACGACCGTGCCGCAATACAGTCCGCCTATGCTTCCGGCCGACCGCAGCGCGATGCCCGCCGCGACGACCAGCAATGCGCCGAAGAGCGAACGCTCGATACCCCAGCGTCGCGCGATACCCGCGGCGAAGGGGGAGATCGCGGCGAAGGACAACAGCGGCAGCGTGATCAGCAGGCCGGCTTCGCCGGCCGTCAGCCGGAACGCCGCCTTCAGGGTGTCGATGAGTGGTGCGACGCTCGTGAATGGCGCGCGCAGGTTCATGGCGATCAGCAGGATGCCGGCGAGGAGCCAGCGACGATGCGACGGGTTTGCCTGGGTGTTCATGGTGGGTCCGTGAGCTGCGATGCCTGACAGCGTACGGATGGCCGACCCGGGAGAATCTGGATACTCTGCCAACATATACTCAAATCCGGTCACGTCATGTCCGTTCTCGCCCAGATGCGCGCCAACAACGATCTGGACGCCATCCCGCAGGTGGCCATCGCGCTGCGCACGGCCGTGCCGCACGACGACCGCGACGTCGAGATGCACAGCCATCGCAAAGGGCAGCTGGTGTTCGCGCTGCGCGGCAATGTCACGTGCGAGGTGCCGTCGGGGCTGTGGATCGTGCCGCCGCGTTCCGGGGTGTGGATGCCCGGCGGGCGGCCGCATCGCATGCGTGCCAGCGCGGGAACCGACCTTTGCCTGCTTTGCGTCGAACCGTCGGCGGCGTCGCTACCCGACGAGTGCTGCACGCTGTCGCTCAGCCCGCTCGTCCGCGAGATGATCCTGCGGCTGTCCACGCTGCCGCAGGCTTACGAGCAGGCGGGCGCCACCGCACGACTCGTCGGCGTGATGCTGGAAGAACTCGCGCTCATGCCCATCGAGCGCCTCTGGTTTCCGCTTTCCGAAGATCCGCGTCTCCGGCGGATCGCCGATCAGCTCGCCTCGCACCCCGCCGACCGCCGCACGGCGGAAGCATGGGCCGCGTCGGTCGCCCTGAGCGAACGCACGCTCACGCGCATGGTGCTGCGCGAAACCGGCATGTCGTTCGGACGCTGGCGTCAGCAGCTGCAGATCATGGTGGCGCTGAAGGCGCTGTACGAAGGCCGCCGTGTGCAGGACATCGCCGACGACCTCGGCTACGAGTCGGTGAGCGCGTTCATCACCATGTTCCGCAAGGCGCTTGGCAAGTCGCCGACGAAATACCTGGCCGAAACCATGATCGCAACGAGCTAAGCGTTTTCGGCAATTCGCTCGATTCGTCCACGACGGCGCACGCCGCGTTGACGGCGCCCCGCTACCATCGGCTCGAACGCGCAACGCGCGGGGGTTCTCGGGGGCGAGATGATGGCGTGGGAACACCGGTTGCGCAGGATGTCCGTGGGCCAGCGGATGGGATTGCTGTTCGCCTTGCTGCTCCTGCCGCTCGGTGCGCTGAGCATCGTCAGCACGCTCGTGCTGAACGACCAGGAGACGCAGTTTCGCGAGTCGGTCGAGGAATCCATCTCCACACTGCTGCCGCTGACCACGCTGGAGCACTACCTCCAGCGTGCGCTT
>Ga0102588_1002041_pt1 | contig 12731 bp, 8 predicted proteins | sample AraplaMF_Col_mMS_FD_76854 | JGI IMG/M metagenome (GOLD analysis project Ga0102588, IMG submission 76854) | Arabidopsis root microbial communities from the University of North Carolina, USA - plate scrape MF_Col_mMS (SPADES assembly) (version 2) | ecosystem: Host-associated > Plants > Roots >...
CCGGGTGGCGCACCGCGTGGCGGCGATCGGGGTGGCGCCGCGCCAGCACGGCGTATTCCTCGTCGAGCGCCAGCGCCTTCAAGGCGGCGATGTCCGCGCCGGGGTTGGCTGCCGTCGCGTCGAGCTCCGTGGCCCAGCGCTGCAGCGCGGTGCGATCCTCTCCATGGGCCCGGGCGGCGGCCGCGGCGATTTCCAGCGCGCCGACCTGCGCTGCAACGCGCACGTCGGCCAGCTCCACGCGTCGCGTCATCTCGTGGCGCCACGAATCGAAAGGATCGACCCAGGCCACGGCGGTGTAGACATAGCGGCCCGCCGACGGCGGCGAGAAGCTGGCCTCCCACACGTCGTTGCCCAGCGGCTTCATCGGCACCTCGCGGAATTCGGCCTGCTCCTGCGCGCGCCAGCACAGCTGCACGCGCAGCACGTCGTGGCCGTCGGTGAAGCAATGGGCGCGCACCGTCACGCGCTCCCCGGCCACGCACTTGGTGGCGAAGCGGCCGTTGTCGATGGAGGGAAGCACCGCGTCGATGACCGCGCGGATGTCGCCGTGTGCCGCGTCCGCCTCGGGGGCGTTGCCCGCCGCGGCATGCCTGGTCGAGAAAATGTTCTTCATGAGGGCCGGTGCTCCAGGATCAGCGTGGACAGTGGCGGCAAGGTGAGGCACACCGACTGCCTGCGTCCGTGGGAACCCACGGGCGCCGCCTCGACGCCCCCGAAATTGCCCCAGCCCGAGCCGCCGAACTCGGTGGCGTCGGTGTTGATCACCTCGCACCAGCGCCCGCCCAGTGGCACGCCGAGCATGTAGTTGGTGCGCGGCACCGGGGTCATGTTGCTCACCGCGAGCAGCGGCGGGCTGCCGTCGCCGGCCTTGCGCAGGAAGGCGAAGATGCTCAGGTCGGCCTCGTCGGCGGCCAGCCATTCGAAGCCGGCGGACGAGAAGTCGAGCCGGTGCAGCGCGGGCGAGGCGCGGTAGACGCGGTTGAGCTGCGACACGAGGCGCTGCAGGCCCGCGTGGCCTTCGAGCCCGCTCACCCACCATTCGAGCTCGCCGTCGTGCGTCCACTCGCGGCGCTGGCCGAATTCGCCGCCCATGAACAGCAGCTTCTTGCCCGGGTGCGCCCACATGAAGCCGTACAGCGCGCGCAGGTTGGCGAACTGCTGCCAGTTGTCGCCGGGCATCTTTCCCAGCAGCGAGCCCTTGCCGTGCACCACCTCGTCGTGCGAGAACGGCAGCACGAAGTTCTCGTGGAAGGCATACACCAGCGAGAAGGTCAGCTTGTGGTGGTGGTACTTGCGGTGCACCGGCTCTTCCTTCATGTAGGCGAGCGTGTCGTGCATCCAGCCCATGTTCCATTTCTCGCCGAAGCCCAGGCCGTCCATGTCGGTGGGACGCGAAACGCGCGGCCAGGCGGTCGACTCCTCGGCCACGGTGAGCGTGTCGGGGTGCTCGCGGTAGACGGCGCGGTTCAATGTCTGCAGGAAATCGATGGCCTCCAGGTTCTCGCGCCCGCCGTGGCGGTTGGGCACCCAGCCGCCGTGGCCGCGCGCGTAGTCGAGGTAGAGCATCGACGCCACCGCATCCACCCGCAGGCCGTCGATGTGATACAGATCGAGCCAGAAAAGGCCGGACGACACGAGAAAGCTGCGTACCTCCGGCCGGCCGTAGTTGAAGATGCTCGAGTTCCACTCCGGGTGGAAGCCCTGGCGCGGATCGGCATGCTCGTACAGGTGCGTGCCGTCGAAGTACGCGAGCCCGTGCTCGTCGGTGGGGAAATGCGAAGGCACCCAGTCGAGCAGCACGCCGATGCCCTGCTGGTGCAGGTGGTCCACGAGGTACATGAAGTCCTGCGGCGAGCCGAAGCGCGCGGTGGGCGCGAAATAGCCGGTGGTCTGGTAGCCCCAGGAGCCGTAGAACGGATGCTCGGTCACCGGCATCAGCTCGACGTGCGTGAAGCCCATCTCGAGCGCATAGGCCGCGAGCCGGTGCGCGATCTCGCGGTAGCCGAGAAAGTGGCCGTCTTCGCGGCGCCAGGAGCCCAGGTGCACCTCGTAGACCGACATCGGCGCATCGAGCGCGTTGCGCCGGCCGCGGTCGGCCATCCACCCGGCATCGCCCCACTGGTACGAAAGCTCGCAGATGCGCGAGGCCGTGGCGGGCGGCAGTTCGGCGGCGAAGGCGACCGGGTCGGCCTTGTCGACCGTGTAGCCGCCGTGGCGCGAGCGGATGCGGTACTTGTAGGTCTGGCCGATCGCGGCATTCGGGACGTGCCCGCTCCAGATGCCCGTGCCGTCCGGGTCGGGCTGCAAGAGGTCGGCGTCGCCGGACCAGTAGTTCCAGTCGCCGACCACCGACACGGTCTCCGCGTTCGGCGCCCAGACCGCGAACCTTGCGCCGCCGCCCTTCTCGTCGGGGTGGCAGCCCAGCAGGTCGTACAGCCGGGAATGGGTTCCCTCGCGGAAAAGGTAGGCGTCTTGCCCGCTCTGGCGTTGTTCGTTCGACGGCACCGGCGCTCCTTCGTTGAAGACCAGCGGAACGGCGCATCGAGGACCGACCTCGGTTGTTGTTGCCCGTTCACGCCTGACCCGGCTCAATTTGCGAGCGCCGGCAGGATCGTGGTTACGGCCTGCGCCGACTCGCCTTGTCGGAGAGCTGCCCGTATCGGCGGCAGCCGGAACCAAAGTCGGGCAGGCAGGACCAGGCCTACATCCGCGAAAGACGACGGTTGTTAAAAAGGAGTGCCCCAAGCCACCATGGAAGCCATGACCGACCTCGATGCCTCCGCGCTCGCGCTGATCGACAACTGCTCGCAAGCCTCGCTGGCACTTCTGGAACGCAATCTCACTTCTCACGGCATCCTGGCGGCCGCCCGCACCGAGGCCGCCGTTGCGCGGCGCTACACGCGCATCTTCGGGCGCGACGCCGCAATCTGCGTGATGGCGATGTGCGGCAGCGGCGTGCCCGCGCTGGAACAGGGCGCGGTGGCGAGCCTCGAGGCGCTCGCGGCGCAGCAGGCGGCCAACGGGCAGATCCCCAAGTACGTGGACCCGGAGGGCCGCGATGCCGATTTCTGGTACCTGGGCTGCATCGACGCCACGCTGTGGTGGCTGATTGCCGTGGACCACGTGCGCCGCCACGGGCAGGTCGGTCCTTCTCGTTGGACGGAGGAAGTCGCCCGCGCGCTCGGCTGGCTGCTGGCACAGGAGCACCAGCACTTCCGACTGCTGCAGCAGAACGAGGCCAGCGACTGGGCGGACATCATGCCGCGCTCGGGCTATGTGCTCTACACCAACGCGCTGTGGTACGAGGTCAAGCGCCGCTTCGCGCTGGACCACGCGGAGGCGACGCACTACCACTTCAACCACCTGTTCAATCCGTTCCAGCGCGATCTGCCCGAATACCACCGGGCGCGGCTGCTGCAGCACTACGCGCGCCGCGGCCGGCGCGACCCGGGGCTGTACCTGAGCTTCGTCAACCTGGCGGTGGTCGGCGACGAGGGCGACGTGTTCGGCAACGTGCTCGCCATGCAGTGCGGACTGGCCGATTCAGCCATGGCGCGCCGCATCGTCGACACCATCGACCGGGCGCATGCCGGCGAGCCCTGGCCGGTGCGCGTGGTGTTGCACCCACTGCCGCGGCAGCACCCGCTGTGGAGGGCCTACATGGGCCGCCACCGGCAGAACATCGTGCACCAGTACCACAACGGCGGCATCTGGCCCTTCGTCGGCGGCTTCTGGGTGATGGCGCTCGCGAAGCTGGGAGAGCACGGCATGGCCTGGGCCGAACTCGCGAAGCTGGCGCGAGCCAATGCGCTGGACGACTGGCGCTTCACCGAGTGGTTTCACGGCCGCACGCTGGCGCCCATGGGCATGGCCGGGCAGAGCTGGAACGCGGCGACCTTCCTGCTTGCACGGCGGGCGTTGCTGAACGGCGAAGCGGCCTGGTGAACAGGCCCGTCCCGGCCTCACACGGAGGCGACTGGCGTTTCCAGCGCGGATGCGGCCCCCGCTTGCCCATCGCTGGCCGGCGCCCAGCGTTCGAGCAGCAGGTAGAGCGCCAGCCCGCCGGCCAGCGGCACCAGGTAGTACAGCGCCCGGTACGCCAGCACGGCTCCCATCAGCGCGCCCTGCTTCACCGTGCCAGAAAGCAAGGCGAGATACACCGCTTCCAGCACGCCCAGGCCGGCCGGTATGGGCGTGAGCACGCCGACGATGGACGCCGCGAGCAGCACGCCCAGCGTGGTGGCGTAAGGCACCTTCTGCCCCAGCAGCAGGTACATGGCAGCGCCCATCAGCGCCCAGTTGGCGGCAGACAGCGCCAGTTGCATCGACGCGATGCGCGCCCCCGGCAGACGGATGTGCCTGCCCCTGACCACCCATTCGCGCTTGCGCGAGACCGCGCATGCCACCACGTAGCCCAGCGCCAGCATGATCATCGCCACGCCCAGCGCCTGCAGCGCGCCCTGCCCGATGTGCGCCTGCCGCGGCGGCTCGATGACGCCGGCCGCGAACAGGCCCCCTGCCAGCAGCCCATACCCCAGCCAGTTGGTCGCAAGGCTCAGGCCGACGATCTGCGCCACGGTGGCATCGTCGAGCCCGGCGCGGGCATAGAGGCGCGCACGCATCCCCACGCCTCCGACCAGCGAGCCGAGATTGAGGTTGAACGCATAGCTCGTGACCGCGATGGCCCATGTACGCCAGGCCGGCAACCGGTGCCGCAGATGGCGCCGGCCGATCAGGTCGAAGCAGCCGTAGAGCGCATGGCTGGCAGTGGCGAGCCCGAGCACCGCGAGCAGCAGCCACGGCGAATACCGGTGCAGCGCGTGCCAGGCACCGGCCCAGTCGATCTTGTGGATGTGGGACAGCAGCAGGCCCAGCACTGCGACGCCGACCAGCGGCAGCACCCATCGACGGCAGCGCTGCCACCGTGTCGAGCCGGTGGCAGGCCGGGGGCTCATGGCGTCCGCCGGGTCAGCGAGAGTCGCGGTCGGTGCCGTGCTCATCGGCGGACCTGTCGGCCTTATTGGCCTTCTCGGCCTTCTCGGGCGTCTTGTGTTCGGCTTCGCCCTTGTCGTGCAGCTTCCTGTTGGTCACTTCCTTCATCAGCTGCTCGCCTTCGACGTCGCGGCCGTCGCTGGGAACGGACTCTTCGTTCGCGAGTTCGGGTTCCTCACGTGGGGATTGCCTGGCGGGGTTCGGCTTGTTCGACATGGATGGCTCCTCGGGCTCTGTGCATGCGCCGAGTTTTGGGCGCGAGCGGCCGGCGCGCCGCCATCCGCGGACGACGGCGGGTGCAGGACATTTGCCATAGGCCGGGGCTGCGCGAAATGAGGAGGCCGATGTCGGCATAGGCCGACATGGCTGCGCGCCGTCTGTCCTCAAGGTGCGTGTGGCGTGCGATCTAGGCTCTCGAAGACGAAGAACACACCGCCCGCTACCGCTGCAGGAACCCCAGCCCAGTGACGACAGACATCAGCACGCCCCCAGTCCCCGCCGGCGTACCCGGCAACAGTGCGCCCTCCGCGGCATCGACACCGCACCGATGGCTTTTCATCCGTGCCGGCGGTCTCGACCAGGTGGTGTTTCGCAGCGGCGCGGACATTGCGCACATCGCCGAGCTCGACCAGAAACTGTGGGTCGCGCTCGCCTGCCCCACGCGCGGCATCGACTTCGATGCGCGCACGCTCGATCTGATCGACAGCGACGGCGATGGCCGCGTGCGCCCGCCCGAAGTGATCGCGGCATGCCAGTGGGCCTGCGAGCGGCTGCGCAGCGCCGATGCGCTGCTCGCGGGCGGCGGAACGCTGTCGCTGGACGATCTCGACGACAACAGCGCGGCAGGCGCCGACCTTGCCAGGGAAGGCCGGCGCATCCTCGACCTGCTCGGCAAGAAGGACTCGAACACGCTCACGCTCGCCGACATTTCGGACCGCAGCGAATGGCTGGCGGCCATGCGTTTCAACGGCGACGGCGTGGTCACGCCCGACACCGCCTCCGACGACGCGCTGCGCTCGACCATCGAGGAAGCGATGCGCACCCACGGCAGCACGCCCGATCGCCACGAGAAGAAACCCGGCCTCGACCGGGCGCGCGCCGAAGCCTTCATGGCCGAAGCGAAAGCCATGCGCGACTGGTACGCGCACGGCGACAGCAGCGACGAGGTGCTGCTGCCGCTGGGCGATCGCACGCTTGCCGCCACCGAGGCCCTGCGCGCGGTCGCGGCCAAGATCGACGACTTCTTCGCTCGCTGCAGGGTCGCGGCCTATGACGTGCAGGCGGTGGCGGCGCTCAATCCTTCGCCGCAGGCCTATGACGCGCTCTCGGGCCACACGCTGGACGTGGGCGCGCAGCCCATCGCCGAGCTGCCGCTCGCGCCGGTCACGCCCAGCCGCTCGCTGCCGTTGCGCGGCACGAGCCTGAACCCGGCCTGGGCCGATGCGATGGCCGCGTTCGCGCGCGACGCGGTGGCACCGCTGCTGGGCGAGCGCGATGCGCTGGAAGAAGAGCAATGGCAATCGCTTCGCAGCCGGCTTGCGCCGTGCGAGGCATGGATCGCCGCGCGGCCGGCCAATGCGCTGGCCGCATTGTCGCGGGAGCGCATCGACGCGCTGCTCCAGACGCGGGAGGCCTTGTTCTCGCTCATCGCCGAGGACGAGGCGGCGGAGCTTCACAACCGGCTGCTGGTCGACCTGGAGAAGCTGCTGCGCCTGCAGCGCGACCTGCTGGTGCTGCTGCACAACTTCGTGTCGTTCAAGGCCTTCTATCAGCGCGAAGGCGCCATCTTCCAGGCAGGCACGCTGTACCTCGACGGGCGCAGCTGCGAGCTCACCGTGCAGGTGCAGGACACCGCCCGGCACGCGACGCTGGCGGGACTGGCGAAGACCTGCCTCGCGTACTGCGACTGCACTCGCCAGGGGCAGAAGATGAGCATCGTCGCCGCCTTCACCGCGGGCGACGTCGACTTTCTCTTCGTGGGGCGCAACGGCGTGTTCTACGACCGCCAGGGCCGCGACTGGGACGCCACCATCACCAAGCTGATCGAGAACCCGACCAGCGTCGCGCAGGCCTTCTTCGCGCCGTACAAGAAGTTCGTCCGCATGATCGAGGAACAGGTGGCCAAGCGGGCTGCGGCGAGCGAAGCCGGGTCGCAGGGCGCGCTGCAGTCGCTGGCCGGCCGGGTGGCCACGGCGGATCAGGCGGCGGGCGCGGACGCCGCTTCGAAGGCCCCTGCCAAGCCCGGCGTGCCAACGGCGGGCAGCCGCATCGACGTGGGTACAGTGGCGGCGATCGGGGTGGCGCTGGGCAGCATCAGTGCGGTGCTGGTCGGCATCTTCGGCAAGTTCATCGACCTGGGGCAGTGGATTCCGGTGGCGCTGGCCGGCATCGTGATCGCGATCTCGGGGCCCAGCATGCTGATCGCCTGGCTGAAGCTGCGCCAGCGCAGCCTGGGGCCGATCCTCGACGCGAGCGGGTGGGCCATCAATGGCCGCATGAAGGTGAGCGTGCGGCTCGGGGGGATGCTGTCGCAGGCGGCGCGCGTGCCGCCGGGGGCCAAGCGCATCGCGCCCGATCCGTACCGTGAACGGCATGGCCTGGCGGGCGCGCTGGCGGCCGCCTGCATTGTCGGCGCGGTGGCGCTGCTGGCCTGGCGCATGGACTGGCTCGACGACCGGCTGCCGCCACGGCTGCAGCACGATCAGGCGGCGGTGACGGCGCCCGGCGCCTGAGCGGCTGCGACGACGCCCAAGCCTCCTGAGCGAGCCCGGGCCGGGGTGTTGCTTCTTTACACCCAGCCAATCGGCCGGCAGTAGTCCAAAGCATTCACATTCATACTCTTGCGCAGGACAATTGAAAGCAGATCGCAACTGGCGATCTGTGCCGTCGAACCCTCTTTGAACCGCAGTTTCGGGAATATCGCTCGAATCCATGGAACATCGGCTGGACTGGACCCTTGCTGCCTGCGCCCGGATTCTCCGGCCGGTGGTCAGGCTCGCGCTCGCCATGGGGGTGAAGCATCCGCACCTCGAGGAACTGCTGCGCGACCTGCTGATCGAGGAAGCCCAGCGCAGCTGGCGCAACCAGGGGGTGGCCAACCCGAACCTGAGCCAGCTTTCGGTGACGACCGGGCTCAACCGCAAGGCGGTGACTGCCAAGGTCAGGGCAACCACTGATCCCCTGCCCCACACCGAGCTGTCGGCTGCAGCCAAGACTTTCACGTTGTGGTTGCAGATGCTTACTAAAGATGACACTTACCGGCGCCTGCCCATCACGGCGGGCCACGACGCGCCCTCCTTCGAGGCCGTCGCGCGCATGAGCAGCCGCGGCAACGTGCATCACCGCACCATCCTCGACGAACTGGTGCGCCTGAACATGGTGAGCGAGGACGAGGACAAGGGCGTGGTCGAGCTCACGACGGACGGTTTCGTGCCGGTGGAAGATCTGCAGTCGATGCTGGCCTTCCTGGGCGACAACGGGCGGGACCACCTGCTGGCGGCCGTCGCCAACACGCTGGGCGAGGAACCCCGGATGCTGGAACGCGCGGTGTACGCGCGCGGGCTCACGCTTGCGGAATGCGAGCAGATCCAGCGGCTCGTGCGCGAGCGCTGGACGGCGCTGCATCACGAGCTGGCGCAGGAAATGTCACGGGCCGTCGACGAGGCCCCCGGCGGTGCGAAGGGACGCATCCGCGTCGGCATCTACACCTACTACGAGGACGAGCGGACCGAGCGCACGCCAGCGCCGCCGCCGCCGGAAGAAAGAGGGCCCAAACCATGAGCACGATGAAGACGCCTCGAAGGCTCCTGCTCGGACTCCTGTCCGCCGGTTTCCTGGCGCTGCTGCTTTCGTGCGGCGGGGGTGGAGGCGGTGGAGGCAGCGGCGGCTCCATGGCTGGCATCGGCATCGGCGTCGGCACCGGTAGCGCGCCCGCGGCGACCGCAACCGGGGGCGACTCCACCGGAACCGGAACGGGTTCGGGTTCGGGGACCGGGTCAGGAACCGGTGCCGCAGGGGATTCCGGCGGCGCGGGCGGCACAGGAAGCACCGGTGGCGACGCCGGCGCAGGCACGAGCACCGCCGGCAACAGCAACACCGACGGCTCCGGCGTGGGCTCGGGCGGCACCGGCGTAACGGCGGATGCCGCCGGCATCGGTGCTGCGGATGGGCTGGGCAGCATCATCCTCAACGGCCTGCGCTACGACACCGACAGCGCGACCTTCACCATCGAGGACGCGACCGGACTGCAGATCGGCATGAGCGCGCGGGTCGCGGGCAAGGTCGACGAGAACTTCACCAGCGGCATCGCCAACCAGGTGGTCTCCGCGGCCGAGTTGCGGGGCGCGGTCTCGAACATCGATGTTCCTGCCGACACCTTCGTCGTGATGGGCATCGGCGTCAGCATCGACTCGGCCACGGTCTGGGGCGACGCGAACGGCCTGGCCGACGTCAAGGCGGGCAGCATCATCCAGGTGTGGGGCCTGCCGGGCGCGCCGGGCACGCTGCGGGCCACGCGCATCCAGGTCTCGCCCACGGAGGCCGACCCGCTTGCCACGGGCGCGGTGCAGAGCCTCGACAAGGCGCACAAGACCTTCATGCTCGGCCAGCTGACGGTCAACTACGGCACGGCTGTCTTCGCGGGGCTGGATGAATCGTCGCTCGCCAATGGCGTCGTCGTTCGCGCCCGGGGCACCACTGCGCCGGTCGGCGGCGTGCTCACGGCCACGAAAGTCCAGGGCTGGTACGCCATTCCGACGAGCGACGGCGTGGCGGTCCAACTCGCGGGCGTCATCACCGACTTCGTCTCGCGCGGCTCGTTCGGGGTGCTGGGCACTCCCGTCGATGCGACCAACGCGCAGATCACAGGCGGCCCCGTGGGCTCGCTCGGCAACGGCGTGAAGGTCGAAGCCGACGGATTCATGTCGGGCGGCGTGCTGGTGGCGAAGAAGCTGCGCATCCGCAATGTGCCGGGCACGGGCGGACCGGCCTCCTTCATGCTGATCGGCGCCATCGGTGCGTATCGCTCCCCTGCGGACTTCAGGGTGCGCGGCCAGCCGGTGGATGCCGATGCGGCCGTTTTCGAGAACGGAACCAAGTCCGACCTGCGCAACGGCCGGAAGGTCACGGTCGTGGGCGACCGGGTGGTCGACGGCGTGCTGATTGCTCAGCACGTGACGTTCTCGCCCTGAAAACGAGAAATCCTTCACAAAACTAATTCTCGACAAGGTCGAGCGGCAGGAGTACAACGAAATGACTAAAGTGAAAAAATCACATTTAAAGTGTCGAAGTCCTGCCGCCCACTTGACGACCCAAGATCGTGTTACCCCGGCATTCCGCCCGCGGTAACGCTGTTACACGTCCAAAGGCGGCATCCGGGATCGGCGCTGCGATGCGGGCATCCGTCCGCAGGTCCTTCCCATTGCTCGATGTGCACCAACGACGGTGCAGACGGGAGCATGTATGCCGCTCAATCTCCTCCTCCGGCTTCTGCACGAGAAGTTTCCGGTCACGCTCACGGCTGAACCCGATATCAGGCACGCCTCGGTCCTGATGGCCACCGGGCTGGTCGAAGCCGAATTCCATCTCGATCACTTCGGATACCAGCAGTACGAGAGCGCCGTGGTGTTCGACATCACGGAGGAAGGGCATGCGGAAATCGCCAGCCTGAAAGCCGGCGCCGCAGCCAGCGCGCTCGAGGACCAGAAATGGCCCGTGATGCCCCTGGACTACCTGCGCAAGATCGGGAATTCGGTCTTCCCGCTGCGCATCGACGATCCGACGGAGATCAATTCGGTGGCGGTGCTGAACGCTGCGGGCATGGTGGAAGCAACCCTGCCCCCGCCCTGCCGGACCAGGCAGAGCCCGCAGAAATTCAGGCAGGCGGTCGTGCTGCGGGTCACGCCGCTGGGCCGTACCGCGCTGGTCGAGCGCCGGGCCTGAAACCCGGAACCCGGTCGCGCCTTTCGCACTGAACAGGTACCCGCAAATAGCGCGCTTCCTGGCAGCCGGCCCGCTCGCCCTCCTCTGCCGCCACCTCGAAACGCCCCGGCCAGAGACGAATGCAACTGAATGCAACAAGAGTCACAAACTGGCGATAGACCTCGGACCCCATTGTTTTCGACTACCAAAGTAGTAATGTGAAACCTTCACATACATCCCTTTCAGGTACGAGGAGTGAATTCCAAAATGACACCGTGCCGCTTCGCCAGCAGCAGCCGCCTCGCGGCCCGCATCGCGTGATGTACCTCCTGCCGGAAATCGTCTTCCATGCTGGCCCACACCACTGCCACCCCCGACGCCGGCATCAGCGTCGCCGCGGATGCGCTCATGGTCTCGCGCATGCGGCTGGTGCTCTCGGTCTCGGCGCTGCTGGCGGTGGTGGTTGATGCCGGGGACCATCGGAACCATGTCGACGGCGCCGTCTGGCTGGCCTTCTGCGGCTACGTGCTGCACAGCCTGCTGGTGTACGCATGCACGCGGATGGGCCGCCCGTACTTCCAGGGCAAGGTCATCCACTGGTCCGACGTACTCTGGTTCACGCTCATCATCTTCGTGACAGACGGGGTACAGAGCCTCTTCTTCCTCTTCTATTTCTTCGCGATCCTCACCTCCGCCTTCCGCTGGGGCTTCGAGGAAGGCGCCCGCGTCACGGTGGCGTCGGTCGCCTCCTTCGCCGCCTGCGGCCTCGCCACCAGCACCGGCAACGACGCGCCCCAGTTGCTGATGCGCAGCACCTTCCTGCTGGCGCTCGGCCACATGATCGTGCACTGGGGTGGCTCCAAGCTCAGCCTGCAGCGCCGCCTGGCCCTGCTGGGCGACGTCAGCCAGCTCTCCAACCCGCGCTTCGGCGCCGGCCGCACCATCGCCCGCACCATGGAACGCACGCTGGCCTTCTTCCGGGCCAGCCACTGCATCCTGCTGACTCGCGACACCGCCACCGGCAACTGGGTCTTGCGCACACTGCGCAAGAACGACGCCTGCGAGCACGTCAGCGTCGAGACCATCGGCCGCATCGCCGAATCCCCGCTCATGGCCCTGCCGGCCGACCACACCGTGCTCAGCAACCGCCTGCCCTGGCCGTTGAACCGGCTGTATGCCCAGAGCCACGTCTTCGAGGCTGGTGCCGCAGATGGCTGGCGCGTCGAGGACGAGGAAGGCGCCCGGCGCTGCGAGGCCATCACCGCAATGCTGGAGGCCCGGGCCTTCATCAGCGCTCCGCTGCCCATGCGGCTGGGCGAAGGCCGCGTCTTCGTGTCCTCGCGCGACGGGCTCTTCAACAAGTCCGACGCCCTCTTCCTCACGCACCTCATGGAGCAGATCTTCCCGATCATCGAAACCATTGAGGTGCTGGACCGCATGGCCTCCGAGGCCGCCACCGCGGAGCGTCTGAAGTTCGCGCTCAACCTGCACGACACGGCCGTGCAGCCCTACATCGGTCTGCGCATGGGCCTGTGCGCCCTGCGCAAGAAGGCCACCGCCGACAACCCGCTGAGCGACGACCTGGAAAAGCTCGCGAGCGTGGCCGACGGCGTCATCGCCGACCTGCGCCGCTATGCCGGCGAAGTCAGGCAAGGCAGCAACAGCAGCCCCGGTGGCCTCGTGCTGCCGCAGCTGCACCGCCAGGCCGCGCGGATCAAGGGCCTCTACGGCATCGACATCGCCGTCGACGTGGACGGCCCGCTGCACCTGGACGACCGGATGACCGCGGAGGTGCTGCAGATGGTCGGCGAAGGCCTCAA
>Ga0102588_1002044_pt1 | contig 12712 bp, 9 predicted proteins | sample AraplaMF_Col_mMS_FD_76854 | JGI IMG/M metagenome (GOLD analysis project Ga0102588, IMG submission 76854) | Arabidopsis root microbial communities from the University of North Carolina, USA - plate scrape MF_Col_mMS (SPADES assembly) (version 2) | ecosystem: Host-associated > Plants > Roots >...
ACCGCGTGCCATTCTGCTGCTCGGCAACTACACGGCGCGCTTCTTCTTCGGCGAAAATGACACGATCCACGGGCTTCGCGGCCGCTGGAAGGAGATCGCTGTCGCAGATCAGGTCATTCCGGCCATAGCCAGCCTGCATCCCCAGGACCTGCTGACCGCGCCCGTCAACAAGCGGCTTGCCTGGAGCGACCTGCTGGCCTTCCGGGCTCGACTTAAAGAACTGTCTCTGCTTACAAATTAGCCAAGTTTGAAAATATTGTGAACATTCCCATGCAATATACGCATGGCTGCATCCTGCAAGGGTGCATTGAAGAATCGATGCTGCACTGCAATATAGAGTGCGTGTCTTGGGAGGAATGAACAGGAACCAAGGCCATGAGCAAAAGTTTTCGTCCTATACATTGCGGGTTTGAAACCCTGCGCCAAGCAAGCGATCAGATTCGCAGCACCCAGGGCTACAGCCGTTTCGGCTTTGCCACGAACGAACAGATGATCGCCCGCGGTACCGGAATCAGCAGCCGCACCTCGCGTCCGGCAATGATCTTCGCGGACTTCCAGGAATATTGAAAATTCCGGAATGATGATCCGGCAGGCGGTTCGCCTGCCTTTTCGTATTTCCGAAAGTGACGACCGATGTCCACAATTCTGATTTCACTGCTGCGCAATATCGACTCTTTCGAGCATATCCGTGCTGCCGTCTGCGCTGCGCACGAATATCGCCGCGAGCTTTGCGACACGCCGTCAGAGGCCAAGACCCCGGCTTCCGCCATCGCGCTCTGAGAGCACGGTTTGCTGGAATTGCTTCAGCAGTTTTCGGATTCGAACCTCGCCTTTGCCCATTCGAAGGCTTCGTCCACATAGGCGAACTTGACCGCCTGCCAGCCGACATATTCCCTCAGGAAATCGCGCGACAGCCACAGTTGCGACTTCTTCGGCTCGTCGTACCAGCCGAGACAACCGCGCTGGGCGCCCTTGGCGAGCAGCCGCTGGAGATGCGTGCGCGACATCATGAAATCACCGGCGAGCGGGCGGGTTTCCACCCTGCCGATCGCGAGCCGTGCCGGATCGCCTCCCTCGAGATCGAGCCGGGACATGAAATGATCGATGACCATGCCGCCCGCTTCCGTCCAGAGGAACAGCGCCACCTGCTCAGGCGGTTCGCGCCATCTGCTATCCTCGAGGCAGTTATAGGCGATACGCGGCTGGATCTGGCGGAAAAGCACGGGATTTTCGTGCAGAAACGCCGCCCGGTTTCCACCATCGATGAGATCAAGCGCGCCGAGGTTGGAGTGCAACCAGCCGAACATTGCCTGATGGCTGACTTCGGCGGGCTCGAAATGGCGCGGACGGCGGCGTTCGTCACCCGGTGTATGGGCGATGAAGCGGTAGGTGAAGAGTTCTTCGATGAAGGCAAGCACGGTATTGCGGCTGGCGATCTTGTGCGCGGTGATCTTGCCGGTCAGCCGGACGGCGGTGAAACCCGAGGTCACATCCCGCGGGTCATATTCCAAATGCAGTGCATAGGCCGTCTGCGTCAGGAGCCAGCGTTGATGCGAGGCCAGCAGGCGCGCCAGCCGCGGCCCCGCATCAAACATGCCGCGCATTTGCCCGGCCAGAAAGCGAATGCTCACTACGAAAGAGGGGTTCTGCGCCAGTTCTTCCGCTGTGAACGCCATAATGCTTTTCCTCAACCCTCGCTCGCAAGCCAGCGTTCGGAGCAGCGATACCGAAACTCCCCCGGCATCTATGGCCTATCGATTATGCACGGCTTTGAATAAATGAAAGTAATTCACTTTCATAACCATATTTCTGACAAAAGCGATATCCCAAGATTTCACCACCCCCTTCTCTTTTGAGGGAGTGGCGGAATAGATTTTCAATTATTGCGATAGTAAATTCCACCTGTGATACAGGCGCAGCCACTCAGGATTGCGGCGCGCCAGCTTTTCGCGCTTCGCGACTCTCGAGGCCAAGCTGGTGCTCGCGGTAGATGATGAAGACGCCGGCGGCGATAACGATGAGGGTGCCGAAGAGCATCGTACTGCTCGGAACGTCACCGAAGACATAATAAGCGACAATGCCGCCGAGCAGGATCGAGCTGTATTCGAACGGAGCGATGGTGGAGACATCGGCGTGCCGGTAGCTCTCGGTCAGGAGGATCTGTGCCACACCGCCGCAGAAACCGGCAGCGATCAGGAAGAGCGCCGAGGTCCAGTCGAGCAAAAGCCAGCCGAAGGGGACAGTAACCAGGGAAAAGACCGAAGCGGTGATCGAGAAGTAGAGCACGATCGTCGCCGTCTTCTCTTCCTCGACAAGGCGACGTACCTGGATCATAGCCATGCCGCCAAGAACCGCCGACAGCAGCACGCAGAGTGCGCCGACGGCCTGTTCAGCCGCCATGCCGCCTTCCCTGAACAGCGTGAGCTTCGGCCAGGAGATGATGGCGACACCGACAGATGATGGCGACACCGACGATGCCGAAACAGACCGCGCTCCAGCGGTATACGCGCACCGTCTCGCCCAGGAAAACCGCTGCGAAGATGACGGCGATTAGCGGCATGGCATAACCAAGCGCGATCGCCTCCGGCAGCGGCAGGTGCAGCAGCCCGTAAAAGCCGAAGCCCATCGAGATGATGCCGAGCGTCCCCCGCTTCAGATGACCGATCGGATTGGCAGTATAGAAGGCAGAGCGCAGTTGATGCCGGTAGCCGAGATAAGCCATGATCGGAAACAGCGCGAAGAAGGAACGACAGAAAGTCACCTGGCCTGGCGGGATATCCGAGCCTGCCAGCTTGATGAATGTCTGCATGGCCAGGAAGACCACGACCGACGAGACTTTCAGCGCAATGCCTCTCATCGGGTTTCTGAAAACCGATTCCATGATCCTGGCTCTTATGCGGGCATGCCGAGCGGGGAGACGCGTTCGACTCGAACGCAGCGGATGATTTTTTCATCGTAACCGAAGAAATGCGCCGGCGGGAAAAAATCTGCGCGTACCAAACGCCGTGCGTGCATTCGCACGCTCTAACTTTTGGAATTTACGCATCAGGCTTTTCGAAAATCGATTCTGATTTTCAGGCGGATGCTGCAGCGAGCAAGTATTTACCTGCTTTTGATCTGCCGCTTTTCTGTGCAAATTCGTCTTTTGATGAAAAAACTTCTCGTTTTACGCTTATTCGCCCGAAAATGTTCGCATCCGGACCCTTTGCGTTAACCTGTTGCAAACCATGCCCCAGCATCGTTCGCAGTTAATTAATCATACAAAAGAATCGCATTCGTACGCAGCCAGTCGCGTCAGCTTATTTTCAGGATCTTTTTGATGAAGCCGCTCAGCGCAGAGATCATATCCCAGTCACAGAATGCAACGCCCCGCTCGATGCGTGTCGTCACCGACGGCATTAGCACGGACCTGGAGCGTTTCAGCACCGACAACACCAGCATCGTCAAACAGATCAAGCTGCTTGCCATCAACGCACTGATCGAGGCGGCGCGCGCCGGTGAAACCGGCAAGGGCTTTGCGGTGGTTGCCAATGAAGTGCAGCGGCTGGCACAGATCGCCACCGAGATCACCAGCAAGTTCGAAAGCAATGTGCTGGGACGCATCGGCCTCAGCCGCGCGATGGCGGATTCGCTCGTGACCGAAATGGAAGGCGTGCGGCTGACCGATCTCGCGCAGACGCTGGTCCAGCTCATCGTGCGCAATCTCTTCGAGCGCACTGCCGACGTGCGCTGGTGGGCGACGGATACGGCGCTCTGGCAGGCATTGCAGGAGCCGGACAAGGATCGTATCGCCTTCGCGGGTGAACGGCTCGGCGTCATCAACCGCTTTTATACCGTCTATCTCGACCTCGTCATGACCGATCTCTCCGGCCGGGTGATCGCGTCCGCCAACCCGACCTTCCAGCGCAAGATATCAGGCTCATCGCTTGCCGGTGATCCTTGGTTCCGGGCAGCGGCCAGCTGCGCGTCCGGCGACAGCTATATCGTCGATGAAGTCAAGCCGAGCGTTCTGCATGACCAGCGGCATGCGCTGGTCTACGCGACCGGCATCCGCGAAGGCGGCAAGCTCGACGGCAAGCTGATCGGCACGCTCGGCGTGTATTTCGACTGGCAGAACCAGGGCCAGGCGATCGTCGAGAAGGAGGCGAACCTGCCGCCGCAGCTTGCGGAAAAGACCACCGTCATGCTGCTCGACGGCGCAAGCCGGGTGATCGCCTGCACCAATCAGGCTCTGCTCTTCACCCATTTCGCTCTCGCCAACCCCACCGGCCAGGCAAAGGGCAGCTATTACGACAACAATGGCTCGATCGTCGCTTTCGCGCGCACGCTCGGCTACGAGGATTATGACGGGCTTGGCTGGTATGGCGTCGTCGTGCAGCAGACGGAAAGCGATGTTGCGATCAAGAACGCCCTCAATCTCAAATAGCAGCTTTCTCCTTTCTGCTGCATGCACGATAATTCGACCATAATAAATTGGCTGTGAACTTGGCGCTCACGGCCAATTTGCTTTAACTTTAGTTCAGACTTTAATGTAATCATGGCGGCCAAATTTCAGCAGAGTGCGCCCGCCTCTGTATTCGGCCATTGTCTAATAAAGGTCTTCAGGCAACATGCGAACAGATACCGGCCAGGTCATCAATCTGGCAGATTACCGCCCAACAGATTTCGTGCTGGAACGCGTCGACCTGACCTTTGAACTGGATCCGACGGAAACAAAGGTGGAAGCCCGGCTGATCTTCCATCGCCGCGAAGGTGCCGATCTCTCCGCTCCCCTTGTTCTCGACGGCGACGAACTCAATCTTTCCAGCCTTCTCTTCGATCAGAACGAGCTGGCGCCGGAACGCTACACGGTAACGCCCGAAAGCCTCACGATCCGCGACCTGCCGGAAACGGCGCCGTTCGAAGTCACCGTTACCACGCTCATCAATCCCGAAGCCAATACGCAGCTGATGGGCCTTTACCGCACCAGCGGCATCTATTGCACGCAATGCGAGGCCGAGGGCTTCCGCCGCATCACCTATTTCCCCGACCGGCCGGATGTGCTGGCGCCCTATACGGTCAACATCATCGCTGACAAGGATGCCAATCCGCTGCTGCTGTCGAACGGCAATTTCCTCGGCGGTGCCGGCTACGGCCCGGGCAAGCATTTTGCCGCATGGTTCGATCCTCATCCGAAGCCGAGCTATCTCTTCGCGCTGGTCGCCGGTGATCTCGGCGTCGTCGAAGACACGTTCACCACGACGTCCGGTCGCGAGGTCGTGCTGAAGATTTATGTCGAACATGGCAAGGAGCCGCGCGCGGCCTATGCCATGGACGCGCTGAAGCGCTCGATGAAGTGGGACGAGGAAGTGTTCGGGCGCGAATACGATCTCGACATCTTCATGATCGTTGCCGTCTCCGACTTCAACATGGGGGCCATGGAGAACAAGGGTCTCAACATCTTCAACGACAAATACGTGCTCGCCGACCCTGAAACGGCGACGGATGCCGACTACGCCAATATCGAGGCGATCATCGCGCATGAATATTTTCACAACTGGACGGGCAACCGCATCACCTGCCGCGACTGGTTCCAGCTCTGCCTCAAGGAAGGCCTGACCGTCTATCGCGACCACGAATTCTCCTCGGACCAGCGTTCGCGTCCGGTCAAGCGCATCGCCGAGGTGCGCCACCTGAAATCCGAGCAGTTTCCGGAAGATGGCGGCCCGCTCGCCCATCCGGTGCGCCCGACCAAATATCGCGAGATCAACAACTTTTATACGACGACGGTCTACGAGAAGGGCAGCGAAGTCACGCGCATGATCGCGACCCTGCTCGGCCGTGAGACCTTCAAGAAGGGCATGGACCTCTATTTCGATCGCCATGACGGCCAGGCCGTCACGATCGAGGATTTCGTCAAATGCTTCGAGGATGCCAGCGGCCGTGACCTCGCGCAGTTCTCGCTCTGGTACCATCAAGCCGGAACCCCGCTGGTGACCGCATCCGGCACCTATGATGCAGGCGCCAAGACGTTCAGCCTGTCGCTAGAGCAGATGATCCCCGCGACACCCGGCCAGCCGACCAAGGAGCCGATGCATATTCCGCTGAGCCTGGCGCTGTTTGCCGAGGACGGGGCCAAGATTGAGCCATCCTCCGTCGAGGGCGCCGAATATGCCGGCGAGGTGCTGCACCTGACGGCGCGGACGCAAACCGCCGTCTTCCACGGCATCGGTTCGCGGCCGGTGGTTTCGATCAACCGCAGTTTCTCTGCGCCGATCAATCTGCATTTCGACCAGAGCCCGGCCGATCTGGCGCTGCTCGCCCGCTATGAAACGGATCACTTCGCCCGCTGGCAGGCGCTGACTGATCTTGCGCTGCCGAACCTCCTGAAGGCGGCTCGCGATGCCCGCGAGGGTGCCGCCATCGTTTGCGAACAGACCTTCATCGATACGCTGGTCGCAGCAGCCGCCGATGAAAGCCTCGAGCCTGCCTTCCGCGCCCAGGCGCTCGCCTTGCCGAGCGAATCCGATATTGCCCGCGAACTCGGCAGCAATATCGATCCCGACGCCGTGCATGCAGGTCGCCAGGCGATCATGGAACAGATCGCCGAAGCCGGCAAAGCCACCTTCGCGTCCCTCTACGACGCAATGACCACGCCCGGCGAATTCAGCCCGGATGCCAAGAGTGCCGGCCGCCGTGCGTTGCGCAACACCGCCCTCACCTACCTTTCCTATGCCGAGGGCACCCCTGTTCGCGCCAAGGCTGCCTTTGACGGCGCCAACAACATGACCGATCTCAGCCATGCGCTGACGATCCTCGCTCATCGCTTCCCCGACAGCGCGGAGGCAAAGGCAGCGCTCGAAGCCTTCCGCAGCCGTTTCCAGGAAAACGCGCTCGTCGTCGACAAGTGGTTTGCGATCCAGGCCGGCATTCCCGGACAGGGCGCGGTCGATCGCGTCAAGGCGCTGATGGAAAACCCGCTCTTCAAGCGGACTAACCCGAACCGCATGCGCTCGCTGGTCGGCACGTTCGCCTTTGGCAACCCGACCGGCTTCGGCCGTGCTGATGGCGAAGGCTACCGTTTCCTCGCCAGCCAGATCCTCGACATCGACCAGCGCAACCCGCAGCTTGCCGCACGGTTGCTGACCTCAATGCGCTCCTGGCGCTCGCTGGAATCGATCCGTGCGGATCACGCACGCTCGGCATTGCTCGAGATCGAAGGGGCGGCGAACCTTTCGACCGATGTCCGCGACATCGTCGAGCGCACCCTCAAGGGGTGATTTGCCACAAATGATTTGCCGCCTAGCTGTCTTGTGTTCTCCGGACAGCTAGGCCGGCCATCAGCGAATCCCTCCGAAATACCAGCAATCGCAAATGGTTAATAAATTTTTACCAGCAGCTCTGGACAAGACGAATCACGCATGATTCTCTGTGTGTAGTTCGAGCGAGCGGCGCGCGAATCACACGAGGGATTAGGTTCAGAGATGATGGACGTGCGGCGGGCAACCGCGGCCGAAGGACGGCTGCGTGTCGATTTTGGCGGGCTCAAAGCCTGGCGCGACAGCCTGTCCGGAAATGCTGCGAAAGCTCCTGAACCATTGCTGCGCCACCTGCCGAAGGCAGAGCTTCTCCTGAAGCGCACGATCCCCGTTCTGATCGTTGCCTTCCTTGCCGTCGTGGCGGCCTCGCATTTCTTCGGCATGGTCAGCGAATATAGCCGCATGGAAGCCTCCGCGCGCCATGCGACGGCGCTCTCGGCTGCAACCGCGGCGGCCGTCTTTGCCGATGCGACCGATCTCTTCGACGGCGGCAGCGCCGCAGAGGCGCAGGCGCGCCTTGTGAAATTCCTGCCGCAGGACCGGCTGGAAAACGGCGCCTTCGTGCTGTTGGTGGAGGCGAGCGGCAAGGTGTTTGCGGCAACGGCGGCGGGTGCCGCCTATGTCGGCGCCGATGTCTCGGCCCTGTTCCCCGAGATCTCCGCGATCCGCCGCTTCGGCGACCGCACCGACGTCATCGAAACGAGCATCGGCGGCGAGCTGCATTATGCCGAGATCTCCCTGATGGGCACGGCGGGCGGCTATATCGTTTCCGCCACCTCGCTCAACGAGATAAACCGTCTCTGGCGCGAAGAGCTGACGCTCAACGTCACGCTGTTTGCCGGCATTTCCTCCATCCTGCTCGTCATCCTCTATGCCTATTACATGCAGGTGAAGCGGGCGCGCGATGCCGACGACATCTTCCTGGAATCCAATCTCCGGGTGGAGACGGCGCTATCGCGCGGCCGCTGCGGCCTCTGGGATTTCGATTTCCACAATCGTGAATTCTTCTGGTCGCGCTCGATGTACGACATGCTCGGGCTTGCTGGTTCGGACAAGACGATGAGCTTTGCCGATGCAGCCCGCCTCATGCATCCCGAGGATAACGGGTTGCATGAGATCGCCCGCGCCATCGCCAAGGGCGATTCCGGCCAGGTCGACCAGATTTTCCGCATGCGCCACGCGAGCGGTCATTATGTCTGGATGCGCGCCCGCGCCCAGGTGATCCGCAGCCATTCCGGCCGCGTGCACATGATCGGCATCGCCATGGACGTGACCGAGCAGCATCGCCTGGCCCAGCGTTATGCCGAGGCAGACCAGCGTCTGGCCGATGCCATCGAGTGCACCTCGGAAGCCTTCGTGCTGTGGGACAAGAACGACCGGCTCGTCATGTGCAACGCGCATTTCCAGCAGGCCTACGGTCTTCCCGACAGCGTGCTCGTGCCCGGTACCGAGCGTACGGTCGTCCATGCGGCCGCGGCACGCCCGGTGATCGAGCGGCGTATCGCCGATGCCGACGGCTCCGGCTATTCGCGCACGACGGAAGTGCAGCTTGCCGACGAGCGCTGGCTGCAGATCAACGAGCGCCGCACCCGAGACGGCGGGCGCGTATCCGTCGGCACCGACATCACGCCCCTGAAGCGTCACCAGGAGCGCCTGCGCGATTCCGAGCGCCGGCTGATGGCGACGATCAACGATCTCTCTGCCTCGCGCCAGACGCTGGAAACACAGAAGGCCGAGCTTTCGACCGCCAACTCCAACTATCTGGTGGAGAAAGAGCGTGCGGAAGCGGCCAACAAGGCGAAGTCGGAATTCCTCGCCAACATGTCACATGAGCTGCGCACGCCGCTCAACGCCATTCTCGGCTTCTCGGAAATCCTGCAGAACCAGATGTTCGGGCCGCTCGGCTCGGCCAAGTACAATGAATATGCCCGCGATATCCATGACAGCGGCAAGCATCTGCTCAACGTGATCAACGACATTCTCGACATGTCGAAGATCGAGGCAGGCCATATGCTGCTGTCGCGCGAGCGGATCGATCTCGTGCCGCTGATCGAGGAAAGCCTGCGTTTCACCGCCATTCCGGCAGCCGAGAAGAACATCGTCATCCAGCAGCGCATCTCCTCGGGCATGACGCTGATGGCCGATCGCCGCGCCATGAAGCAGGTGCTGCTCAACCTGCTCTCCAATGCGGTGAAATTCACCAACGAGGGCGGGCGCATCGCCGTGCGCACCCGCCGTGTCGCCGATGGCGTCATGGTCACCATCGCCGATACCGGCATCGGTATCCCGCGTGCAGCACTTATCAAGATCGGCCAGCCCTTCGAGCAGGTGCAGAGCCAATATGCCAAGAGCAAGGGCGGCTCTGGGCTCGGCCTTGCCATTTCCCGGTCGTTGACCCACCTTCACGGCGGCAGCATGAAGATCCGCTCCCGCGAGTCCATCGGCACGGTGATCGCGCTACGTATTCCCGACGGGGCCTGTGGCTGAGCGAGGACATGGGTGACGACTTCGAGTGCGTTCCGGCCGCTATTGGCCCGAAGCGGCCACACGAAAGAAATGCGTAGAGTGGCTGGGTCTTATCCTCCCGACATGACAGAGCTCCTCTCGAAACCTTCGCGAGGGAATGCCGTTGCCGCATCGTGGCAGCAGGTAGCACTATGAATATATCCGATGGTGCCATGCGTCTGCCACAGACTGCGGTCCGGGCCATTATCTATTTTATCAAGCCAGCGGCAATAAGGGCGTACGCAAGAGAGGCTGCTGATTTGCAGGCGAAAGCCGTCCATTCAGGCCTTCGCTTGTAGCCGACGATATCGCTGAGGCCCCGTATCGCAAGCACCCGTGTCGAGCCGCCGCCGTCATGACGGGCGGCCACGTAGATTCCGCCTAGCTCCATTTCAACCGCGCTTGCATGACGCGCAGATTGCCCCCATTGCCGAGCAAGTTCAGTGTCCTTCACGAGCGTGTTGGCTGTCATAACGGGTGAAACGACGTAACGGGGAGGACGATGGGCTGCGCGCCCGGCAAAATTCGCCTCAATGGAATTGTGAACGCTCGATTTCCATTTCTCATCACCATAGTAACGGTCGTCGGGTTCTTCGGGTATGGTCTCAACCGGCCTTTCCATTCCTAAAGACTGTGCCGAATTCCATGTCTTGAATAGATGTTCCTTGGCCGGGAGATATGCCAGGAGTTTCTCGACCTCGATATGTGCAGGCCCTCCCTGCTGTTGATGCTCGAGCTTCCCGCCCTCCAACGCCGCGCTCACGGAAAAGTCATGGACACGGCTCGAAAGCACCACGTCGCCAAGTGAATATTCGGCGTTTGGAATCCCTCCGGCTATCCCAACCAAAAGAATCCATTGCGGAGCAAGTTCCCTAATCATGTCGTTGGCGGCCGCTTGCGCCGCGACCTGTCCTTGTTCGAAAGACTTGGTAATGGCGACACCGATTTCAGCCCCGTCGCGGACTGGAATGCGTGCGTGTTCGTAAAATCGGTTGCGTCCTTCGGCACTGCGCCGCTCCGGAAAGTGTTCCAAAACGGCGCTAAACTCATCAGGTCGAATGGCGATAATTCCGATCTGCGTGGCTTTTTTGAGTGTTTTGGCCGGGAGGGTTTGAGTAGATGTCGCGTGCTGAGCTTTCATGATTGAAACCATCTCCCTCACAGATTTCTTCGTTTCAGGATTCAATGCTCCGTTCAGTTCCTGTGTGTGCTGCTGACAGATCCGGCCCGAAGATAGTGACTTTTCCAAGTCGTGTTTGTTACCTTTGAAGTCGAACAAGCAGTCAAGGGTCTCGACGTGGGCCTTTATGGACGGGTTAACAAAGCTGAGGGCGTAGCGGATAAAATAATAACACAGGAAAGAGCGATGAAAATCTGCATAGAGATGCCAATCTCGCAGCGTGATCGCCGCGAACCCGCCCGCTGCTCTGCGTGATCCAAACAGGTTTTTATATCTGTGAGATCGGAGTTTCTGCGCAACGACGGCAATGAGGTAAGGGCGTGGGCCCCTGGCAGCTTTGCGGTAAGCTTCCAATTGCTCCCATAGCTCCGTCGTAACGTATTCTTCCCTCACGAAATTATAACCGAATGAGCGGAGGCGCTCGGGTGGCAAAGCAAACTCAAAGTCGGATTGGACCGCATTCAGGATGTTGATGGCTTCCAAGATCTCGGCATCGAGGTCATCGCCAAAACTGAGGATCTCGATATGATACAACATTTCGGCCGCGCTACGGCTGGACAATGAGGTGCGGGTCGTCCTCGTCGATATCAACACCGGTCTCAGCATCCGTAACGCTGATGCCATACTTGTAGTCGCCAGGATCTTCCGCAACGAACGGGCCTATCACCCCGGAGTGATCCGTGTTTCCGGTAGATGTCGGTATACCGGTGGTGGTTTGAAGATCCAGCTCGCGAAACGGACCAAAATAAACTGTCCAGAGAACTAGGCGGGTAGTAGAGTTCGGCCATGAAAGCCACCAGGTTACTTTCTCGCCGAGTTTAACTTTTGCGGGATCTGGGTCGATCGACCATTGGCGATTTTGGTATCTGACAAAGATATCCATGATAACCCCTGCGCTTGTAGTGTCGTTCTACTATCTTACCGTGCACGATGCGGAGTCAAGTTGGTATTATCTTGGGCAGGTCTGCTTTTACTTTATCTTCTTCCAGAAGCCGCCAATCTGATTTCGGTCACTTGCGGTCATTCATTTAAGCCGAGTTAATGTCCGCTACGGGCGCATAGCAGACCATGGCAAACTCAAGCTCCACTTATATGAAATCGCCTGCTGGAATCGCTAGGCGCTCACCATCGCCAAGAATATCTTCCTCACCGCCTTCGAAAGCCGCTTCACTTCTCCCTCCAGCGTCTTGATGTCAGGGCAATCGCCAGCACGGCAGACGAGCTCGATCAGACCGGCGGGCGCCTCTTTCGGATCGAAGTGAGCATCGATGCAGAGGCGGATGAGCTGCGAAAGCTCGGTATAGAGCGTGAAAGCCTCAAGGCAGGCGTCGAGGTCGGCTGAGGCCATCAGCTTGTCACCAAGTGCCTTCAGGGCTGCCCCCGTGGTGAGGCCGTTCACGCTGATATCGACGCCCTTTGCCAGGGCGATCAGCGCCAGATACTGGGCGATGAATTCGACATCGACGACGCCGCCCGGAATGAGCTTGAGGTCCCAGGCGTTATCAGGCGCTTTTTCTTTTTCGATCAGTTCGCGCATCTCGGCGACATCATGGGCAACCTTGGCGATATCGCGCTTTTTCGACAGGACATCTGAGATGATGCTTTCGGCCTCGCCGATCAGGCTTTGATCGCCGCAGATCAGCCGGGCGCGCGACAGCGCCATATGCTCCCAGGTCCAGGCCTCTTCGCGCTGGTATTTGCCGAAAGCATTGATGCGGGTTGCGACCGG
>Ga0102588_1002049_pt1 | contig 12694 bp, 10 predicted proteins | sample AraplaMF_Col_mMS_FD_76854 | JGI IMG/M metagenome (GOLD analysis project Ga0102588, IMG submission 76854) | Arabidopsis root microbial communities from the University of North Carolina, USA - plate scrape MF_Col_mMS (SPADES assembly) (version 2) | ecosystem: Host-associated > Plants > Roots >...
GCGGTCTTGCCCGCGGCGGCGGGCACGGCGCGCACGTCGATCGATACCGGCGCGGATGCGGCCGACATCGCGCGCGTGCTGCCGAAGAAACTGTTGGGGTCGGCCATGTCGATCAGCTCGCCCTGGAACGAGACCGGGCCGACCTGGATATGCCCCGCATGCTGCGGGATCAGCGCGTAGCGGCGCTCGATCACGTTGTAGCGGCGGCCGGCGCGCTCGGCCTGGTAATTGGAGTCGTCGCCGAGCTTGTGCAGTTCCGCGCCCTCGGCCTGCGGCTCGTCCATCGAACCGCTGCTGAGGCTGGCGGCGAAGTACAGCCGCACCACGAAGGACATCTGCTGGCCCACATACGCCGTGCGCGGCTCGGCCATCGCCTCGACGAACAGCTCCTTGCCGGCGGTGGCCGCGGCCTGCTGGTCGGGCGGCGTCACCTGCAGCTGCACCGGCGCGGTGCTGCCGCCGGCGAGGGCGAGCGCGGGAATCGTCAGCAGCCCCACATGTTTCGGGCGCAAGGCGATGCCGTAGGTGAATTCGGACGTGCGCCTGCCGTTGACGATGCTCAGGCTGGAATTGCTGGACGTGCCCAGCACGTCGAAGTCCGCGGCGAGCGCGGACAGATCCGGCGTGCCGACGGAGCCGCCTTCGACTTTCAGGTTCAGCGTGACCGTTTCGCCCAGCGACACGGTGTTGCGATCGAGCTCGGCGCGCACCTCGGCGGCCGAGGCCAGCCAGGGCAGGCAACACAGCAACAGGCACAGGCAGCAGCGCAGGCGCGACGAAAGCATCAGTCATCCTCTCCGGCGCTGCCGTGGCGCTGCCGGTATTCCAGTTCGAACTTGCGGCGCAGCAGCGCGCCGGGGTCGTCGGGCACGCGCTGCAGCGCGCGGCGCACGTCGGCGGGCAGCTTGGCTTGGGGATCGTCCGCGGGGATCGCGCCCAGTTCATGCGCACCGTCGTCCTTGCCCTGCTTGCCATCGCGCAGGGCCTGGTCCATCTGCGCGCTCAGCGCCTTCCTGGCCTGCTCGGCGCGCGCTTTCTGTTCGGCTTGCTCCTGCGCGGACGGCGGCTTGGCTTCGCCCTGCCCTTGCTTCTCCGCACTCTGGCCGTCCTGCTTGCCCTGGCCGGACGAGTCGCGCTTGGAGTCGGTGCCGCCGCCTTCCTTGGATTGATCCTGGCCGGGCTTGGGCTCGCCTTCTTTCTTGTCGTCCGGGCGGTCGTCGCCCTTGCCGGGCTGGTCCTTGTCGCTGCCGCCCTTGCCGTCGCCGTGCTTGTCCTGCTTGTCCTGGTTCTTGTGCTGGTCCTGCGGCGGCGGGTGCTTGCGCAGCCAGTCCTCGACGGCCTGGCGGTTGGCCTTGGCGTCCTCGTGCGCGGGGTTTTCCTGCAGCGCGCGATCGTAGGCCTCGATGGCTTCCTTGTAGCGCTCCTGCCTGGCCAGCGCGTTGCCGAGGTTGTAGGCCGCATCGGCGCCTTGCGCGCCCTGCCACGCGGTGGCGGCTTCCGGAAAATCCCCCGCGCGGTACGCCGCCGCACCGCGCAGCGACGGATCGCGCGCGAGCTCCTGCGCACGCTTCGCATCGCCCTGGCGCAAGGCCGCGGCGGCCTGCTGGTCGGGACGGCGCCACAGGTCGCTCCAGCTACCGGCGTGTGCCGTCGACGGCAGCGCCGGCAGCACGACCAGCGGCAACAGCAGCAGCCAGCCGCGGCGGAACGCCAGGGCGAACACCGCCAGCAGAGGCAGCAGCAGCCAGGGGCCGCGATCCTGCCATTCGTCACCGTGCTGACCGTCAGCCTGCACGAAGCTTTGGGTCGCGCCTTCGCCGGGCTTGAGCGCGGCGATGTCCTGGCCGTCGTCGCGCATCGGCACGTAGCGGCCGCCGCCGGCGTCGGCCAGCGCGCGCAGCGCGTCGTCGTCGCGTCGCGCCACCACCACTTCGCCATGCGCGTCGCGCAGCAGCCCGCCGTCGCCATCCGGCACCGGGCTGCCCTGCGGCGTGCCGATGCCCAGTACGGATACGCGCACGCCTTCGCCGCGCGCCTTGCGCGCCGCCGCCTGCGCCGCGGCGTCGGCGCCGTCGGCGATCAGCACCAGCTGGCCACCGCCGGCCTTGGCGTCGCGGATCAGCGCGGTGGCGCGTTCGATCGCTGCAGCCGCGTCGTTGCCGTCGGTCGGCATGGTGTCGGGCGAGAGTGCGTCGAGCAGGTCGTCCAGCGCATTCGCATCGGAGGTAAGCGGTGCAACGGTGAAGGCCTCGCCGGCATACGCGATCAGTCCGTTGAGGCCGCCGCGATTGGCCGCGAGCAGATCGTGCGCCTTGTAGCGCGCGCGATCGATGCGGCTGGGCGCCATGTCCTTGGCCAGCATGTGCCGCGACAGCGAGACCGCGACGACCTGGGCGGCGCGGCTGGCGTACAGCGGCGAAGCCACGCGATCCCAGGTGGGACCGGCCAGCGCGAGCGCGCACAGCGCCGCGCCCAACGCCAGCAGCGCAGGCGGCCAGCGACGGTCGCCGTCCTGCCCGTGCAGCACATGCGGCAGCAGTTCGGGATCGACCAGCCGCGCCAGCTCGCGCCGCTCCTGCCCGCCGCGCGCGGCCAGCGCATAGGCCAGCGGCGCCAGCAGCAGGCCCAGCAGCCACCACGGTCGCAGGAAATGGAAGTCGTGCCACCAGGCCATCACGCGTTCACCCCGCGGCGCTGCCGGCGCGCCAGCGGCGCCAGGGCGAACAGGAAGCAGGCCACCGCGGCGAGCAGCGGCCAGCGGAACAGTTCGTGCCGCGGCCGCAGTTCCGGGCCGTGCTGCGGCATCGGTTCCAGCGTGTCGATCGCGTGATAGGCGGCGGCCAGTTCGCTGGTATCGGTGGCGCGGAAATAGCGGCCGCCGGTCTGCGTGGCCATCGTGCGCAGCATGCCTTCGTCGAGGTCGGCCGACGGATTCACCGTGCGCGTGCCGAAGAAATCCGGCACGCGCATTTCAGTGGCGCCGATGCCGATGGTGTAGACGCGCACCCCTGCGGCCTTGGCGGCGCGCGCGGCATCGAGCGGCGCGATGCTGCCGGCGTTGTTGACGCCGTCGGTGAGCAGCACCAGCACGCGCGCCTGCTCCGGCAGCGCCGACAAGCGCTTGACCGCGACCGCCACCGCATCGCCGATCGCCGTCTCGGTGCCGGCCAGCCCCACGGTGGAGCCTTGCAGCTGCGCGCTGACGGCGCCGAGGTCATAGGTGAGCGGCGTGACCAGGAAGGCGCGGGTGCCGAACAGGATCAGGCCCATTTCGTCGCCGCTGCGGCGTGAGATGAAGTCGCTGGCAATCGCTTCCACCGCACCGAAGCGGCTGACCGCCTGGCCGGCCAGCTGCATGTCCTCCAGGCGCATGCTGCCGGACAGGTCGACCGCCAGCATCATCGCCCGCCCGCTGCGCTGCTGCGCCTGCGGCGGGCCTATCCATTGCGGCCGCGCCGCGGCGACGAGCAGGCAGGCCCAGGCCAGCAGCAGCCACCAGACCCGGCTGCCCTTGGGCGCGTTCACCGCCACCGCGGCCAGGCGCAGCTGCGGATGCGGCAAATGCAAGGCCTGACCCGGCGCGGCCGGACGCAGCCAGCGCCGCAGCAGCCAGGGCAGCGGCAGCAGCAAGGCGATCCATGGCCAGGCGAATTCAGGCATGCCCGGCCTCCGGCACGGCGGCACGGCGGCGCGTGGCGCGCCCTGGCCGCAGCGCCAGCGCCAGCCAGTGGCGCGTGGCATCGGCAGCTTCGGCGAGATTCGCCGGGCTGGCAGCGGGACGGAACATGGCGTCGTCCAGGCTGGTCAGCCGGGCGAGCGTCGCCTCGTCCACCGGCATGACAGCCAGGCAGCGGCGCCAGGCTTCGCCGCGATGATGCGTGGCGGCCGGGTCGTAGCGGCGCGCAGCGCGGCGCAGCAGCTGATGCAGTTCCATCGCCAGCCGCTGGGGTTGGCCGGCATAGGTGCGTTCGAGCGCGTCGATGTCGGCCAGTGCGGCGGCCACGTGTTCGCGCTGCAGGCGACGCTTGCGCCGCCACCACCAGAGCAGGGCCAGCGCCACCAGCACGATGGCCGCCAGCGCCCACCAGCCGGGCGCAGGCGGCCACCACGGCGGATCGGGCGGGAGGTGGATGTCGCGCAGGATCGGCCCGGCCTGCGGCGGAGTGGTAGCAGGCATCACGCGCCCGCCTTCGCGCCGGCAAGCAGCGCAGCGACGGCGTCGAGCGGATCAGCGGTGGTGTCGATGACGCGCTGGGGAATGTTGAGCGAACGCGCCAGCGCGGCGAGGCGAGCCTGGCCGGCGCCGAGGGCCAGCTGGAAGTCGCGGCGCTGCCGCTCACCCATCAGCACCACTTCGCGGCGCAGGCCATCGTGTTCGAGCGGATAGCGACCGGGTGGGGCCGAGGCCAGTTCCAATGCGTCGCCGACGATCAGCACGGAGACGTCGGTGTGACGCGCCAGGTCGATAAGACGGCCACGCGCGGCATCGTCGGCGCTGAGCCCATCGCTGATCAGCAGCACGCGGCTGGCGCCGTGCATCAGTCGGCCGGCGCGCTGCAGCGCTTCCGACAGCGGCTCGGCGCCGGACGCCGGTGCACGATCGGCATCCCAGGCCGCGATCGCACCACAGAGCGCCAGCGCACCGCGCGTGCTGCCCTGCGGACGCAGCAGGTGCCGGCGCTCGCCGAACGCCAGCGCGCCGACGCGTTCGCCTGCACGCACGGCCAGCCATCCTGCCAGCGCCGCGGCGCGCGCCGCCTGCACGGACTTGAAGCGGGCACGGGTGCCGAAGCGCATGCTGGCGTGCGTGTCGAGCAAGACCAGCAGGCGGCCTTCGCGTTCTTCCTGGAACAGCTTGGTGTGGAGTTTTCCGCTGCGCGCGGTGAGGCGCCAGTCGAGCCGGCGCACGTCATCGCCGGGCTGGTAGGCGCGCGATTCCGCGTAGTCCATGCCGCGCCCATGCACGCGACTGGCCTGCGGGCCGGCCGGCGCCGCGCGGCTGCGGCGCAGAGGCAAGGGCTTGCGCGCCGCGCGGGCGCGCTGGGCGAGCAGTTCGGCCAGGGAGACGCTGACGCGTCCGTCACCGTCCGCGGCGGGTGGCAACACGGCGCTCACGGCAACGGCACGAGCTCCAGCAGGCGCGTCACCACCTGGTCGCTGCGGATGCCTTCCGCCTCGGCTTCATAGCTGAGCAGGATGCGATGGCGCAGCACGTCATGGGCGAGTGCGTGCACGTCTTCCGGCAAGGCGTAGTCGCGCCCCGCCAGCCAGGCGTGGGCGCGCGCGCAGCGGTCCAGCGCGATGGTCGCGCGCGGGCTGCCGCCCCAGGCGATCCAGCGCTTCAACTGCGGCCCGTAGGCGCCGGCGTCGCGGCTGGCCAGCACCAGCTGCGCGATGTACGACTCCAGCGCGGGCGCCATGTGCACCGCAAGCACGGCTTCGCGGGCGGCGAATACGTCGGACTGGCTCAGTGTCGGTGGCGGTTCGGGCTGCGGGTGGAGGCTGCGCCGCGCCTGCTCGCGCGCCAGGCGCAGGATCGCCAGCTCGGAAGCGGCATCCGGATAGCCGATGGTCACATGCATGACGAAGCGGTCGAGCTGCGCCTCGGGCAACGCGAAGGTGCCTTCCTGCTCGATCGGATTCTGCGTCGCCATCACCATGAACAGCTCGGGCAGCCGCCAGGTGCTGCGGCCGACGGTGATCTGCCGCTCGGCCATGGCCTCGAGCAGGGCGGACTGGACCTTGGCCGGCGCACGATTGATCTCGTCCGCCAGCACGATGTTGTGGAACAGCGGACCGCGCTCGAATTCGAAGCTGCCCGACTGCGGCCGGAAGATGTCGGTGCCGGTGAGATCCGCCGGCAGCAGGTCCGGGGTGAACTGCACGCGGTGGAAATCCGCCTCGATACGTCCCGCCAGCGCCTTCACCGCGGTGGTCTTGGCCAGGCCCGGCGCGCCCTCGACCAGCAGGTGGCCATCCGCCAGCAGCGCGACGAGCAGGCAATCGATCAGGTGCGGCTGGCCGACGATGCTCTGCTGCAGTGCTTCGCGCAGGCGCGTAAAGGACTGCTGCAGCCGCGACGACGGTTGACTCTCGGGCATGTCCATCGGGTTCCCATCTGGGTTCATCCGCTTACAGACAGCGGCATGTCCTGGAAGTTTAGCGAGCGGGCGCGGCGGTGGGGCCGCGACTGATGGCATAGCTTGAGCATGCACGGAAACGAAGAAGGGCGACCCAAGGCCGCCCTTCTTGCGTGTTTCTCGCTGACGATCCGCTCAGCGCAAGCTGTCGCTCAGGATGCGCGGGGTCACGAAGATCAGCAGTTCAGCCTTGTCGTTCTGGCGCTTGGTGGTGCGGAACAGCACACCGATGCCGGGGATATCACCGAGGCCCGGCACCTTGGTGACGGTGTTCTGCTTGGTGATCTCATAGATGCCGCCGAGCACCACGGTCTGGCCGTTGTCCACCAGCACGGAAGTGTTGATCTCGCGGGTATCGATCTGCGGCACCTGACCGTTCGGCGTGGTGACGAACTGGGCCAGCGCATCCTTCTTCACGTTGATCGCGAGGTAGACGCGGTTGTCGGCGGTGATGGTCGGGGTGACCTTCAGTTCCAGCACGGCGTCCTTGAACTGCACCGAGGCGGTCGGCGCGGTGCCGGAAGCGCCGCTGTTCTGGTAGGTCACATAGCCGATTTCCTGGCCCTGGCGGATCACCGCTTCCTGCTGGTTCGCGGTGATGACGCGCGGGCTGGAGATCACTTCGCCGCGGCCTTCGGTCTGGGCGGCCGAGAGTTCCAGATCGACCAGGTAGTTCTTGCCCAGGATCGCCAGGCCGAGCGTGCTGGCGAGAGCGTTCGTCGCCGGCAGGTTCACGTTGAAGCCGCCCTGGCCGGTCTGATAGGTGGTGGTACCGGTGCCGCCCGCGTTGTTGATATTGCCTTGGTTGATCGCCAGGCCACCTGCGTTGGTACCGGTCGGGCTGGTCGAAATGACGTTGCCGCCGCTGGTGGTATGGGTCGCCTGTACACCCCACTTCACACCCAGCTCGCGGGTGAAGGTATCGGTCGCCACGACAATGCGCGATTCGATCAGGACCTGCTGCACCGGGCGATCAAGTACGGCGATCAGTTCGCGCAGCTCGCGGATCTTCTGCGGGTTGTCGTTGATCAGCAAGGTATTGGTGCGCTCGTCGAAAGACACGCTGCCGCGCGAAGAGAGGAAGCCATGAGCACCGCCACCGCTACCGCCACCGCCGCCGCTACCACCTCCGGTCATGCTGCCCTGGGTCAGCAATTTGGCGATGTCCTGTGCCTTGCCATAGCTGATCGGCACGTAGTCGGTGACCAGCTCAGCGGTATCCTCAGCCTTGATGCGGGCCTCAGCAACGCCCTGCTCGTATTTGGCCAGTTCCTCTTGCGGAGCGATCCAGATCACATTGCCGTTGCGGCGCTTGTCCAAGCCCTTGGCGCGCAGCACGACGTCCAGCGCCTGATCCCATGGCACGTTGACGAGACGCAGGGTGATCGCGCCGCCGACAGTATCGGCAGCCACCAGGTTCTGGCCGGACATGTCGGCGATCAGCTGCAGCACCGAACGCACCGGGATGTCCTGGAAATTGAAGGTGACGCGGTTGCCGTTGTAGGCCTGTTCCTGACCCTTCAACGGCTTGCCATCCGGACCGGTGCCCGGGGCGACCTTCTTCGGCGCGACCTCGACCACATACTGGTCGCCCGTCTGGTAGGCCGAAGTCTCCACGTTGCCCTTGACCGCGATCTCCATGCGGGCGCCGCCGCGCGTGCCGGCCTTGGTGGTGACCGACTGCACCGGCGTGGCGAAGTCGAGCACATCCAGGCGCTGGGCGAGGTTCGCGGGCAGGTTCACGTGGTCGAGGTTGACCACGACCTTGTCGCCTTCGCGCTTCATGTCCGCATTGGCGCCGGAGCCGCTGAAGTTGATCAGCACGCGGCCTTCGCCGTTGGGACCGCGCCGGAAGTCGATATTGGACACCGCCGGGCCGGCGGCCGAGGACGGCAGCGCCTTGGACGGATCGATGATCGAGGCCGTGGTGGTGGTCTGCGCCTCGGTACCGTTGCTGACCGTGAACACCAGGCTGTTGCCGTCGACGCGCGAGCGGTAGCTCGAGTCGCGCATCAGTTCGACCACCACGCGGGTGCGGCCGCCGGCGGAGATCGCCGAGACGCCCATGGTCGAGCCCTTGCCGATGTCGAGGTGCCGTGCGGCGGAGTTCTCGGTATCGGGGAAGTCGATGGCGATGCGCGGCGGGTTGCCGGTGGTGAAGACCTTCGGCTCGGGCACCGGGCCCTGGGCGAAGTTCAGATGCAGCTCCACCTTGCCGCCAGGCAGGGTGTCGTAGCTGATCTCGCGCAAGGTGTTCGTCGCGGCGGCTGCGAGGCCGGACCACGCGGCACCGGCGATCAGCAGTGCGGTGAACAAGCGGCGACTCGCATGGCGCATGACACGGCCCTGGACTGGTTGGTTGAGGTTCGTCATTGCATCAGCCCCTGTGATTCTTATTTCTCGCCAAGCGCGATGCTGGCCGAGCGTTCCATCCAGCCACCGTTGCCGTTGGATACCAGTTCGACCAGTTCAAGATGGTCTTCGGCGATGGCGGAGACGTGTCCGTAGTTCTGGCCCATGTATTCGCCGCGGTGGACCCGGTGGATCACCCCGGTGGGATCCTTGATCAGCACTTCCATGCCGTTGCCGGTACCGACCGTGCCGACCATCTTGAGGCTGTCGAGCGCGAACGCCTCCAGCGGCTCCTTGGCGCGGTCCTGGTCGGGGCGCGGACCGTTCGCGGCGCTGTTATCCAGCTCAGCAGTGCTGGGGCTGAACGGGTCGCGGCGGTCCTGGTCGTTGTAGAGGAAGGTTTCGAAGGTCTTGATCACGGGCAGCGGCGGGATCGGTGCGCCTTTCTTCTGCTTTTCCTGCGAGACCCAGTCGCGCAGGTCCGACATGCCGCGGGTGCAGCCGGCCAGCATCAGGACGGCGGCGATGGCCAGCGCGACGCGTGCGGCGCGGAGGGCGGTGGTGTTGCTCATTTCTGCCCCCCGGTCTTGGCGCCTGCCGGCCTGGCGTTGGCCGCCTTGGCTTCGGCGCTCTCGTCGTCTTCCAGATAGCGATAGGTCTTGACCGTGCCCTGCAGGACCAGCATGCCGCTCTTGTCCTTGGGCGTGAGCGAGACGTCGTGCAGGGTCAGGATCACCACGCGCGGCAGCGAGGCCACGCCGCTGATGAAGGTGCCGAACTGGTGGTAGTTGCCCACCATGCGCAACTGGATCGGCTTCTCGGCGTAGAAATCCTTCGGGATCTCGGCGCCCGGCTGGAACAGCTCGGTCTCCAGGCCCGCCGACAGCGCGGTCTGCGAGATATCGACCAGCAGTTCCGGCATCTCGGTACGGCTGGGCAGCTGGCGCAGCAGCTGGCGCAGCATGTCCTGCATCTCGTCGAGCTGCTGCTGCAGCGCTTCGAGATTCACCGCCTTGGCCTGCTTCTGGGAGAACTCCTGCTTGAGCTGTTCTTCCTTGCCGGCCAGCGTGTTCAGGTTGTCCTGCTGGTCGCTGATGATCAGGTACCAGCCGAAGAACCCGACCAGGCCGAACAGCAGCACGGTGAAGAAGATCTTGGCCGACTTCGGCCAGCCGCCGATGTTGTTGCGATCGAGGTTGCGCAGGTCATTCAAGAGTTTCATGGCTTGGCTCCCCCGTTGCTCGCCGCGCTGGTCGGCTTGGGCGCCTGCTGCGGAGCTGCCGCCTGCGCGGGCTTGGCCGGCGAGGTCAACGACTGCGCCGCCGCGCCGAGCGCCTGGCGCGCAGCCGTGCCGGACGTGGCAGGTGCCGCAGCCGCAGGGGCGATGGGCGCCGCAGCAGCCGGAGCCGAGGCGCTGGCGCCGCCGGCCGGCTGCACCGACACATGTTCACCGTCCGCGGCATCGTCACCCTTGGGCTTGCTGAGCGCGACGTCCAGGCCGAACACGTAAGGCATGCGCGAATCGCCGTGAGTGTTCTCGGTCTTGCGCAGATCGGTGTGGCCCATCCACGGCGAGGCTTCGAGGTTGCGCATGTATTCGGCGACGCTGGCGTTGGACTGCGCGACGCCGTCCAGCGACATCGATTCGCCGCTCTGCTTGAGCCCACTGAGGCGCGCGCTGGCGGGGATGGTCTTCACCAGTTCGTCGAACAGGTGGACCATCTGCGAGCGGTTGGCCTGCAGCTGCTCGATGATCTGCTTGCGGGCCAGCAGGCGCTCGCGCACCTTCTCCAGATCCTTGATCTTGGCGATGCGCTCGTCGAGCTGCTTGATCTCGCCCTGCAGGTAGTCGTTGCGCTCGTTCTGGTTGCCGATGCGCTGGTCCATCCAGGTCATCCACACCAGCACGACCAGGATCGCCGCGACGACCGCCGCGCCGAGCTGCATGAAGAACTCACGCTCGCGATGCTTGCGGCGTTCGGCGCGCCAGGGAAGTAGGTTGATGCGTGCCATCAGTCGAAGCTCCTCATGGCGAGGCCGACCGCAATCATCAGCGCCGGCGCGTCCTGGGCCAGCTGCTGCGCCTGCACGCGTGGCGACAGCGACATGCGCGCGAGCGGGTTGGCCACCACGCAGGACACGCCGAGCTGCTCCTCGAGCATCGGGCAGAGGCCCTCGATGGAAGCGCAGCCACCGGCGAGCACCACCTGGTCGACCTTGCTGAATTCGCTGCCCGCGAAGAAGAACTGCAGCAGGCGGCTGATCTGCTGGATCAGCGATTCCTTGAACGGCTCCAGCGCCTCGGTCTCGTAGGACTCCGGCAGGCCGCCCTTGCGCTTGGCGCGGCCGGCTTCCTCGTAGGAAAGACCGTAGCGGCGCATGATTTCGTCGGTGAGCTGCTTGCCGCCGAAGACCTGTTCGCGCGAGTAGATGGTGCGCTGGTTGCGCAGCACCGACAGCGTGGTCATGGTGGCGCCGATGTCGACCACCGCGACCAGCGCGTCGCGACCGACGTTGAGCTGGTCGGCGACCATCGAGAACGCGTTCTCCATCGCGAACGCCTCGACGTCGACCACCTTGGCGCCGATGCCGCCGAGATCCAGCGCGGCGACGCGCATGTCGACGTTCTCGGTGCGCGACGCGGCGAGCAGCACGTTGTTCATTTCCGGGTTGTCGCGCACCGGGCCCAGCACCTCGAAATCAAGGCTCACTTCCTCGATCGGGTACGGGATGTACTGGTTCGCTTCGACCTGGATCTGTCCTTCGAGGTCTTCCTCGGACAGATCGCTGGACATCGGAATGATGCGCGTGATGACCGCCGAACCGGCGACGGCCGCAGCCGCATGTTTGAGCTTGGTGCCCGAGCGGGCTACCGCGCGCCGGATCGCTTCGCCCACCGCCTCGACTTCGACGATGTTCTTTTCGACCACGGCATTGGGGGGCAGTGGCTCGACCGCGTAGTGCTCCACGCGATAACGGCCACCGGCCTGGCTGAGCTGCAGCAGCTTGACTGCCGTCGAACTGATATCGACGCCAATCAGCGGCGGCTTCTTGGGTGTAAAGAGCCCCACGATTTTCCCCCTTGCCCCTGGGCGCCTGCACCGTCTAAGTGTGGCGAGTGCGCGTCGGCATTAAATCCAAAAATTAACGTATTGGCAACGGCCTACACGAACTTTCTCGACTGTTTTGGCGTGACGGCATCCACATTTGGCGCTAATCACGTCCCGGCCGTTTTTGTGACGTAACGGTGACCTGCCGGTGGGAATGTGCCGTCCTCTACCGTTAAGCAAATGGTGCTACATCTATACTGTGCCGTGTTTTGACTCAGGTCTCGCAATATCCACACCATGCAAATTCTCAAGCGTCTGCTGCGCTGGGTGCTGATCCTTGCCTTCACCGGATTGCTGCTGGCGGTCGCCGCGGTGGGTGTGGCGTATTGGCTGGGCTCGCCGCGCATCCCCTCTGTCGCGGTCCTGAAGGACTATCACATGCAGGTGCCGCTGCGCGTGGTCAGCGCCGACGGCAAGCTGATCGCCACCTTCGGCGAGACCCGGCGCATCCCGGTCGCCATCGCCGCGGTACCCGATCGCCTCAAGCACGCCGTACTGTCGGCCGAGGACGGCGATTTCTACCGCCACCCCGGCGTGGACTGGCACGGCATTGCCCGCGCCGGCTGGCACGTGGTCGTCTCCGGCGGCGACAAGGGCCCCGGCGGCTCGACCATTACCCAACAGGTTGCGCGAAACTTCTTCCTGAGCCCCGAGAAGTTGTATTCGCGCAAGCTCACGGAAATCTTCATCGCCCTGCGCATGGAGAATGAGCTCAGCAAGGACCAGATCCTCGAGCTCTATCTGAACAAGATGTTCCTCGGCCACCGCTCCTATGGCGTGGCCGCCGCCGCCGCGTACTACTACGGCAAGAGCCTGGACCAGCTGACCGTGGCCGAGTGCGCGATGATCGCCTCGACCTTCCAGCTGCCCTCGGTGGTCAACCCGATCAACAACCCCAAGCGCGGCCTCAACCGCCGCAACTGGGTGCTGGGGCAGATGCTGAACAACCGCTACATCACCCAGGCCGAGTACCAGCAGGCGAGCGCCGAACCGAACGACGCCTTCCCGCACGAGCCGCCGATCGAGGTGGACGCCCCCTACCTGGCCGAGATGGTCCGCCTGCAGGCGCTGGACCGGCTGGGCAATGACGCC
>Ga0102588_1002053_pt1 | contig 12674 bp, 8 predicted proteins | sample AraplaMF_Col_mMS_FD_76854 | JGI IMG/M metagenome (GOLD analysis project Ga0102588, IMG submission 76854) | Arabidopsis root microbial communities from the University of North Carolina, USA - plate scrape MF_Col_mMS (SPADES assembly) (version 2) | ecosystem: Host-associated > Plants > Roots >...
TCGATCGACAGCGCCACGCCCAGGGACTTCAGTTCGTGCAGCAGGTGAACGCCTTGCGCCACATCGTGCATGAACAGGCTTTCGGTCAGTTCCAGCTCCAGCGCAGCAGGCGGCCGGCGTGGTGACCTCGGTGGCGGCCAACTTCAGCTTCTTCGCGCGCATGCACACCGACTACACGAGCGCCGAGCCGATCTGGCAGGCGCCCCCGGGGGACGTGCTCTCGACCGCGTCCGGGCAAGTGCCCGAGCGCGAGCGCATCGACGCGGGCGCGACCTGGACGCAACTCGGCGTCGATGCGCTGCACTGGAAATACACACCGCGCGGCGAGCCCGCCGGCGATGCGACCGAACCGCCACGCAGCGGCCTGCACGACGTCGCCCTCACCCTGCGCCGCGGCCAGCGCGTGGCGCTCGTCGGCCCGAGCGGCGGTGGCAAGAGCACGCTGCTGCGCGTGCTCGCCGGCCTCTATGCGCCGCACGCCGGCACGCTCACGCTCGACGGCCTTCCGGTCGATTGGCCGCAACTGCGTCGGCTTGCCACGTTGATCCCGCAGGAAACCGAACTCTTCGAGGCCAGCGTGCGCGAGAACCTCGCCTTCGGGCAGCCGGCGGACGACGCACGGCTGCTCGCCGCGCTGCACACCAGCACCTTCGACGAGGTGCTGAAGGCCACGCACGGGGACCTCGACACGGCCGTGTCGGAGCGCGGCTTCAACCTGTCGGGCGGGCAGCGCCAGCGCCTGTGCCTGGCGCGCGGCGTGCTGGCGGCGCAAGGCAGTTCGCTGCTGCTGCTCGACGAGCCGACCAGCGCGCTCGACGCCAACACCGAGGCGCGCGTGCTCGAACGCATCGCGGGCGCTTTCCCCAACGCCTGCATGATCGCGTCGATCCACCGCCTGAGCCTGCTCGACCACTTCGACACGGTGCTGCTGATGGAGGCCGGCCGCGTGCTCGACCACGGCCCGCGCGACGAAGTGCTCGCGCGGCAGCCGTTGCTGCAACGCATGACCACCCCAACCCGGCGCGCCGCGTAGGGCCGGCTCTCCCGGAAGATCACCTGGCTGCGCGCGGTCGCCACGCGTCGAGCGCCTGGTGCGCGGTGCGGCCGACTGCCCGCTTGAATGAGAACGAAGTGCTCAGCCACCGGGACGCCCGATTCCGGGAAAGCTTCGTTCGTTTTATTGAAACCAATAATTTCAGCAGCAGAAGACTCCTCCACTTCAACGGCGCGGCAACCTCCCAAAAACAGCGCTTGAAAGAATTCTGAAGTTCTAATTTTGTTTCATTTGTCAGCTTCAAGATTCAACTTTTCCGCCATCGGAAGCGTTGCCGTCTTGGCGCAACGCACACCCTGTTGGCACCTGCTTTTGGCTACCGGCCTTCCCCTTGGAGTGATAGCATTCACCTCGTCGACGGGTAACAACGCGCATCGCAGGTTACGTTCAGTTGTGCCCCCCGTTGACTTCCAAGCTTCATTCGAACAGGAACGTCCATGAAACATAGTCACCTGATCGCAACCATGGCCATCGCAGCCTCTGCGACTGTGCCTGCACTGGCCCAGCAACTGCCTACATTGCCTACGCCGCCAGCCGACGCTGCTGCTGCCGTGCGTGCAGCAGGCGGTGGCAGCCTCACGGGGCAACAGGTCAGCCTGTTGGCTGGCAGCGGAGCGCTGCTGGCGGCTGCCGCTGGTGGCGGCGGTGGCGGCGGTGGTGGCAGTTTCCTCCTTCCCGGCGGCGGAACCGGAACTGGAACCGGGACCGGAACCACCGGGTCCACCGGCACCAGGTAATGACCGGAGCCCTCCGCAAGGGGGGGTTCCCAGCGAGAGTCCAACGCGCCGCTGGCGCGGTGCGAAAACTAGGATGCTGCGTACTCGCATCATCCTTTTTTTTGGGCGGATGCTCTTCGGGCTCCTCGGCAATGCTTGCGACGGCTCGGCACCTCTACAACGCCTCGCCCCCGGACTCCCACACATTTCGCCCGGGATTCAGCTATTTGCGCGCCACTTTCGAGGGTCGTACCGCCTTTCTCGTGCTCGGATACGTCGACGCCCACCCCGAAGGTCCTACAGAGGTCTGGTACAGCGCCTCGGGTGAAGCGGTGCGCTTGCGCCATGGACGCCTTGTGGGGACGGCCGGCTTGACGACCGACTGGCGCGCGGTGCGCCTCTTCCATACGCCTGCCTGGCCCTCCGCCAGCGCTGCCGAGCCTGCGACAGCACGCTTCCAACGCGAGCGCGACCTGATGCCCGGCTACCGCTCGGGCATACGCGACGAGATCGAGCAGCGGCCGATCGAGCCCCCCGCCGACAGCCTGCTCGCCGGCAGGCCGGCGAGTTCGCTGCGCTGGATCGAGGAACGCAGCAGCACGCGCCCGGCCTCGGCGTCGCTGCCGCCAGCCCGCTTCGGCCTTGCCCCGGTTGGCGACAGGCTCGAGGTGGTCTATTCCGAGCAGTGCCTTTCCCGTGACCTGTGCTTGAGCTTCGAGCGGTGGAATCCCTCTGTGCCAGCCAACGTTGCTTCGACAAGCGCTGGTTCATGACCCCGCCTCCGCCCGGCACGGTCACCAACCCCCTTCACCTCACTCTGCTGGCCGCAGCGAGCGTGCTGATGATGTCCCCCGCCCATGCCGCCTCGAGCGCCCCTGCCGACGCCGCGGAAGTGCGGCCGGGCGAGCGGCTCAGCGACTGGCTGCTGCGCCAACCCGAGCACGCGGCTGGTCCGGGCCTGGCGTGGCAGGTGCCGCAGGAAGTGCTCCCCCAGCAGTTCCTGAAGGACACGCTGCTGGTCGCGGTCGAAGCAGCCATCCGATCGGCCTCGCCCGAGGAACGCGCGCCGCGCGAGCGGCTCCTGTCCATGCTGAACAGCCTTCCGGCGACCGGCCGCGTGGCGCTGGGCATCGTCGATCCGCGCTGGCTGCAGGCGAATCCGAAACAAGACCCGGTGCTCGGCGAAGGCCAGCGGCTCGCCGTCCCGCCTGCCCCGCTGCGATCCGTGACCGTGGTGCAGCCGGACGGCAGCTTTTGCCGGGTGACGCACGAAGGCGGACGCTTGGTGCTCGACTACCTTCGCGCCTGCGGGCTCGGCGGCGGCGAGGCCGACTGGGCCTGGATCGCGCAACCCGACGGCCGCACCGCGCGCGCGGGCATTGCGGGCTGGAACGCCGAACCCGCCGATGAACCCGCCCCTGGCGCCTGGCTCTGGGCACCGCCGAGCCGCATGCCCGATCTGGCGAACCTGTCGGAAGGCCTGATCAAGTTCCTTGCCGTGCAAGGGCCGTCGCCGCAGGAAGCCAATGCGCCCCCTGCCGCCAACGCAGCCGCGTTCGCCGCACCCACCGTCGCCGGTACGCTTCCCGAGGCGGTGGCCTCGCAGCCGCGCCCGCTCGACATCAGCGGCAACGACTGGGGCGAAACCGGCCTGCTGCAAACGCCCACGGCCCGCATGGGGCTTGCCGGCGACATGCGCGCATCGCTCACGTCGATCTGGCCCTACACGCGGCTGAACTTCATGTTCCAGCCCTTGGACTGGATGGAAGCGGGCTTTCGCTACACGTCGATCTCCAACCGCGCGTACGCAGCCAGCACCACCGGCCAGTCGAACAAGGACAAGAGCATCGACATCAAGCTGCGGCTGCACAAGGAAACCGCGCGCATGCCCGAACTCGCGCTCGGTTTCCGCGACCTGGGTGGCACCGGGCTCTTCTCCGGTGAGTACCTGGTGGCAAGCAAGCGCTGGCATGACTTCGATTTCAGCCTTGGCATCGGATGGGGCTACCTGGGCTCGAGCGGCAACATCAGCAACCCCTTCAAGCTGCTGGGCAGCCGCTTCGACACCCGCGCCCCGTCGAGCACCAATCAAGCCAGGTTCGGCTCCTACTTTCGTGGCCCGGCCGCCCTCTTTGGCGGCGTGCAGTGGCGCACGCCTTGGGACCCGTTGACCCTCAAGCTCGAATACGACGGCAACGACTACCAAAGCGAGCCGCAGAACAACAACCAGCGCCAGCGCTCGCCTTTCAACATCGGCCTGTCGTACCGTCTGTCCCCAAAGGTCACGCTGTCCGCCGGCTTCGAGCGCGGCGACAAGTTCATGATCGGCCTCACGCTGGCAAGCAACCTGGCGGCATCGCAGTCGCCCAAGCCGGCCGACCGGCCGCTGCCGGACTTCAGGCCACAAGCGGCCGAGCGCTCGCCCGGCTGGGCGGCAACCGCGGCAGAGATCGAAGCGCAGACCGAGTGGACCGTCGAGCGCATTGCGCCCAGGGACGACGTGCTGCATGTGTGGGTGTCCGACAGCAACACCGTCTATCGCACCGCGCGCGTGGAAAAAGCCATTGCGGTGCTTCACCACGATGCACCGGACACCATCAAGAGCTTTGTCTTCCATTACTCGGAGCGCGGGCTCGCGGTGCATGCCCAGGCCATCGATCGCGCCGAGTGGGTGGCTGTGCGCATCCAGGCCTTGCCGCCGCATGCCGCGCGCGCCGTATCCAAGCGCGACTACGAACCCGAACTGGCCCGCCCCGACGACAGGAACAACACCGCGGCGAGCGGCGCCCCCGAGGCCGCCGCCACGAACACGAACGCCCCCTGGGTGCGCCACCGCGACAAGTTCACCTTCGGCATTGCGCCAAGCTACGGCCAGATCATCGGCGGCCCCGACGCCTTTCTTCTGTACCAGCTTGGCATCCAGGCGACGGCCGAATACCGCTTTACCCCGCGCACCTGGCTCAGCGGCGCGGTGAACCTGCGGCTGGCCGACAACTACGACAAGTTCACCTACACCGCGCCCAGCAACCTGCCGCGGGTGCGCACCTACCAGCGCGAGTACGTCACCTCCAGGCGCTTCACCATTCCCTCGCTGCAGCTCACGCACGTTGGGCAGGCGTCGAGCAACCACTACTACAGCATGTATGGCGGCCTGCTCGAATCCATGTTTGCAGGCGTTGGCGCCGAATGGCTGTACCGGCCGGCGCGCTCACCGGTGGCCTTTGGCGTCGACATCAACCGCGTGCGGCAGCGCGACTTCAACCAGGACTTCGGCCTGCGCGACTACAAGGTGACCACCGGCCACGCCACCCTGTATTGGGACACCGGCTGGAACGGCGTCATGGCGAAGATCAGCGCGGGCCAGTACCTTGCGGGCGATCGCGGCGTGACGCTCGAAGTGATTCGCCGCTTCGACAACGGCTTTGTGCTTGGCGCCTATGCAACCAAGACCAACGTCTCCTCCGCGCGGTTTGGCGAAGGCGATTTCGACAAGGGCATTTATCTTTCGATTCCGCTGGATGCGCTGCTGCCGCGGTCGAGCAAGTTTGCGCTGAGCTTTGGGTGGTCGCCGCTCACGCGCGATGGCGGCGCCCGTTTGGGCCGCAGCAATACCCTCTACGAACTGACCGCCGTGCGCGACAAGGCCGCCTTCAACTTTGCGCCCCCGGAAGACAAAAAGCCCAATGCCGGAGACAACATCTTGAATTTCGATCGCAGCCCATGAGCGTTCATATGGAAAGGCGGAGACCTTGAATTCCGTTCTTGTCGTTTGCATCGGCAACATCTGCCGAAGCCCGATGGCGCATGCCTTGCTCGCCAAGGCCCTGCCGCAGCTCACCGTGTCTTCGGCCGGCACGGGTGCATTGGTCGGCCACCCTGCGGACGCCATTGCCCAGGCGCTGATAGCGGAGCGGGGGCTCGACCTTGGCGACCACCGCGCGCGCCAGGTCACGCAATCCATGTGCGTCGAGGCCGACCTGATCCTCACCATGGACGAGGGGCTGCGCCGCCACATCGAAAACAACTACCCACTGACGCGCGGCAGAGTCTTTCGCCTCGCCGAAACCGCCAGGCTGAATATTCCCGACCCCTACCGCATGGGCCAGGGAGCCTTCGAGCACGCGCTCCAACTCATCGACGCTGGCGTCAAGACCTGGGCCGAACGCATTCGGCAATTCAAATGAACACTCCTGCTGTCACCACTTCCAACACTGCGCGCGCCGGCCAGCCTGCCGCGACATCGATTGCAGCAACGGACGACGACGTGATCAACCTGTCGGAATGGATCGACATCCTGATCGATCGCAAGTGGCTGATTGCGGCCGTCACTGCGCTGGCGCTGGCGGGTGGCGTAGCCTACGCGCTGATTTCCACCCCCATCTACCAGTCCAACCTGCTGGTCCAGGTCGAGGACGCTGCACCCGATGCCAAGGGTTTCCTCGGCGAAGCCTCCAGCCTCTTCGAAGTGAAGACCCCCGCCACGGGCGAAATCCAGGTCATCCGCTCGCGGATGGTGCTCGGCGCGGCGGTGGACCAGACGCGCGCCTATATCGACGCCAAGCCCCACTACCTGCCGGTGGTCGGCACCTGGCTGGCGCGGAGGGCCGACGGACTTTCGGAGCCCGGCTTCCTGGGCATCGGCGGCTACGTCAACGGCAAGGAAAGCATCAGCGTCGTGCGCTTCGACGTGCCGGCGGAGCTTGAAGACGAAGCGTCTTTCCTGCTCACCGCCCAAGGCGAAGGCAAGTACACATTGAAAAGCTCGGCGCTGGACCAGCCGCTGACCGGCACCGTCGGCCAGCCACTGCACCGTGCCCTCGAAGGGGGCGCCATCGACCTGCTGGTCGACAAGCTCGAAGGAAAGCCCGGTGCGGAATTCATCGTGTCGCGTGCCTCGCAGCTGCGTACCGTCGAAGAGCTGCAAAGGCGGCTGCAGCTCAGCGAACAAGGCAAGCAATCCAACGTGATCAGCGTGGTGCTGGAAGACAGCGACCGCGACCGGCTCTCCCGCATTCTCAATGCGATCGGCGAACAATACGTGCAGCAGAACGTCGAGCGCAAGGCGGCCGAAGCGCAGAAAACGTTGATCTTTCTGAATGAGCAGTTGCCTGAATTCAAGCGCCAGCTCGAAGCCTCCGAAGATGCCTACACGCGCTTTCGCAACAAGAACGGCACGGTGGCCTTCGACGAAGAAGCCAAGGGCGTGCTGGCCCAGACCATCGAGCTGCAGACCAAGCTGCTCGAAGCCCAGCAAAAGCGCCGCGAACTGGCCGCGCACTTTACCGATGCGAACTGGCGTGTGAAGACGATCGATGGGCAGATCGCTGCGATCGGAAAGGAAATCGGCGGCCTCAACGCACGCGTGAGCCGCATGCCCACGCTGCAGCAAGATGCGCTGCGCCTCGAGCGCGACGTGCGGGTGAACAGTGGCCTTTACCAGTCCCTGCAGAACAACGCACTGCAGCTGCGCCTGGTGAAGGAAGGCAAGACCGGCAATGTGCGCCTGCTCGACAAGGCTGCAAAGCCCAAAAAGCCGGTCAAGCCGCAGAAACCGCTGATCGTTGCGCTGGCGCTGGCGCTGGGCCTCTTGGCCGGCACAGCGCTGGCCATCGTACGCAGTTGGCTCTTCAGGGGCATTCAGGATCCGCAGGAGATCGAAGCCCACACCGGCCTTTCGGTCTATTCGGTCGTCCCCTTCACGGCCGAACAGAAGGCGCTCGACCAAGGCATTGCCGCCGGTGCCAAAGGCATCCAGCTGCTGGCGGTGACCCACCCGGAAAGCCAGTCCATCGAGGCATTGCGCAGCCTGCGCATCGCGCTGCAATTTGCCACGCTCGAAACCGGCAATAACCGGGTGCTCATTACCGGCGCAACGCCGAGCATCGGCAAGAGCTTTGTTTCGGGCAACTTTGCAGCCATCATGGCCCATGCCGGCAAGCGGGTGCTGCTGATCGACGCCGACATGCGCAAGGGCCACCTGAACAAGCAGTTCGGCCTGCCGCGCGACAACGGCCTGTCGGAACTGCTGTCCGGCGAGCTTTCGGCGCAGCAGGCCATTCGCGCGCAGGTGCTGCCCAACCTCGACATACTGACCACCGGCAAGCTGCCAACCAACCCGGCGGACATGCTGATGTCGGAAAGCTTCGTGCGCCTGCTCGACATGCTGTCCGCGCAATACGAACTGGTCGTCATCGATACGCCGCCGGTGCTGGTTGCCACCGACACGGCCGCAGTAGCGCCATACATGGGCGCGGTGCTGCTTGTGGCGCGGGCGGATCAAACCCAGCTTGGCGAACTGACCGAAAGTGCCAAGCGCCTTGCACACGGTGGCAAGGCGGTCAGCGGCGTGATCTTCAACGGCATCGACCTGACGCGGCGCCACTATGGCAGCCAAGGCTACCGCTACGGCGGCTACCGGTACACGACGTACAAGTACAACGAATAGACCGTCGAGCGGGCGGGCACCAACGGGTTGGCCTCGAGCCCAACGACGCCTCGCCGCCGGGCCCGCATTCACCTGAACTGCGCCACCATCAGGGCAATGGACGTGGTGACCTGATCTCGAGCACCCGCTCGAAGAGCGGCCTGAGGCGCTCGCTCCCCGTCAACGTCAAGTGGTTCGAATCAAAGTAAAGGGGCTTCCCGTTTCGCTCTATCAGTGTGCATTCGGGTTTGCAAAACGCATCCACCACTTCGAATGCCTTGACGCTGGGTGTCGCATCGAGCGCGGTCTGCAATTCGACGTTCTGTGCTCGCACATCTTCCATGCCAAGAGCTGGCAGCGGCTCTCCTCGCATGTTTCTCAGAATGAGCGAAGGCACCAGATCTGGCCACACTGGCACAGGCTTGATCAACACCACTGCAATTCCATCTTTACGTGCGAGCTCGGCCACTCTGGTGAGCGCGTCAGTGCTCAGGGTGCGAGATGCGTAGTGCAATACGATCGTGTCAGCGCCACCAGACTTTGCCTCCTTGACAACGCCGTCCGGCGAAAGGCCTCTCGCCATCAGCGGCGAGTTGTCTGCCACGAACGAAACGCCCACGCCGCCATCGGCCGCCGCACTGGCAAACACCGCTTTTATCGCATCGGCATGGCTGTTGCCTACCAGTAGAACGCGTCGGCGCAGAGCAGGCACGCCACGCGTCAAGTCGCAGGAGATGGCTTTGGGATCCATGATCCGCATCAGCTTCCCACACCGGTAGGGCGAGCGATCGGACCAAGCCTGGTACACCAGCATCTCACTCGCTGGATAGATCGCCCGCTGGAGAAGACCGCCCACCGGAATCAGCGCAAGCGAGGCTGCGGCTGCGGTAAGGCACCACCTCGGAAGATTCGCCTTCGAACGGAATGGACGCTCCACCAGCACATAGAGCATCGTTGAAGCCGCTACAACCAGGGCGAGCATGGCAACTGTCTGCCAGGTGCTTTCCGCCTTGATCACGGTCCCGCCAAATGGCTTGTACAGGAAGAGGACGATCACCGGGAAGTGTGCCAGGTAGATCGAATAGGAATAGCCACCAAGACGCTCGAGCAGGGTTGCCAGGCGATTCGTCTCGATGCGGGCAGGGAGGCCGAAGGTCAATGTGGCCGCGGTCGCGAGGCTGATCAGCAGCGACACCGCTCCTGGATGTCCGCGCAGGAAACCCAGCGCCTCGCCGTTGACTCGGAAGAATGGAATGCTGACGACGGCAAGCATCGCGGCAGCACCCAGCCAAGTCCAGGCCGGCCCTTTGTGCGCTCTCACGTTCGAAAGATGCTTCGCGACGCCAAAGCCAACGAGGAACTCCCAGAGGCGCAGTGGCATCCAGAAAAACGATGTCTTCGGAGAGAGTCCAACGATCACAAAGCACAGTACTGCCGAAGCAAGGGCGACAAGAAAATAGCTCGCCTTCAACTTCTTGAAGAACCAGCAGAGCAGTGGGACCAGCAGGTAGAACTGGATCTCGACACCGAGCGACCACAGATGCAGAAGCGGCTTGAAGGCACTCTTGTCGAAGTAGGAGTTCTCGTGCCAGAACCCGATATTCGACGCGAAGAAGGTGGCAAAGACCGCCTGCTCTGAAACCTGCGAGTACTCGGTCGGCGTGGTCATGATTGCGGAGAGCACCAACGTGGCAAGCACAACCGCAAAGTACGCCGGCAACAGGCGTCTGGCCCGTTTGGCGAAAAAATCCGCCTTCTTCGCCGGGTCGTACATGACGGCCATCAGATATCCGCTGATCACGAAGAACACATCCACCCCAAGAAATCCGCTGGCGAAGCCGGAAAACCCAAGGTGGAAAAAAACGACGAGGAGTACTGCGATCCCTCGCAGAATCTGAATGTCTTTTCTATAGTTCACATTTCCCCCAGTGCGCATTGCTACCGATCTGTCGGTCACGCCCGCGACGAGTCTCCCACAAGCCACCCAGTGGCGAAGCGCTGCTCGGTGCTGGAATCCACGGCGTTGATCGATGCGACGCAACCAGCAGCCGGCCCCCTACAATTCATGCCATTCACAAACCGAAATAATGAAAACCCTGGACACGATCGCAACGCGCGGTGCTGCGTTGATGATGACTGCCACAGCCTTTTCCGCAAGTTGGGGGGTGACTACCCTGATTGGAGGAATTTCACTCTTTAGGGCACTGGCGTTTGCGACGCTGACCATCCTGATTTTCGATGCGCTGCGCAAGCGGCAGATGGCCAAGCTTGAAAGTGTCGAGATTGGTATTGCACTCCTGTGGATCTGGTGCCTCCTGTCCCTCCTGTGGTCGCTTGACTCGGCGCTCTCCTCGGCTCAGATATTCGGTACTTCGCTTCTTGCTTTCTTGATATTCGTAGCGACGTTACGGCTTTCCGTCTTTCCGAAGTACTGGAAGTCCATCGGCCTGTTCTATGTTCTCGGTTGCGTAGTTGCAAGCCTGATAGTGGTTACGAGTGCGGTGAGCTTTGCCGCCGGAGGGGAAGGCGACGATCGAGCAACAGTTGGAGAACTGAACGCCAACTACATCGCGTATGCAATCGCCACATCGATTGCAATGGCACTGACGCTGCACAACTATCAATCGAAACGATGGTACGTAAATTTGGCCGCGTTGCTGTACGTCCCCTTGGCGATTTCGGCAATCTTGTTGACTGGGTCTCGCGGCGCCATGATGGCTGGCGGCGCTGCGGTGCTGCTCTATTTTCTGCTTTCTATCAAACGACAGTTCGTTCTGTCCGTTGCTTCGATCGCCCTCGCCTGCGCTGGCATCTATTTCTTGTTCGACTATCTTCCGGATTCGGTAAGAGATCGGATGGCTTTTTTTTCCGAGGCCATCTCTCAATCTGGCGACACAGTAGATCTTTCGGGCCGGGAGTACATCTGGCCCCTGGCGACACAACTATTCTTTGAAAATATTTTTTCGGGGATTGGATTTGGCGCATTCCGTGCCGCCAACGGCGACGGCATTGCCGTGCACAATGTCATTCTGACAATGGCTGCGGAGACGGGATTACCGGGGTTGATTCTTTTCAGCTTCACGGTCCTGGCAGTGTTTTGGCGCGTCATCTTCAAATCTCCGAACCCAGAGGTGCGCAAGGGCGGCCTCCTGTTGTTGGTCACTTGGGTGCCGATCGCGATGACGGGTGTGTGGGAAGCTTCTGCCGTCGCGTGGATGGCATTCGGCTGGTACTTCGGCGCATCCAAGCATCCCTATGAGCCCTCCGAACAGCAGGACGGCAGGCGACAAAGGCGTCTCAGGATTCAGTGGTGACGTTGGCTGGAGAGGGCTGCAGCATGGGAGGCGGCTGTCGCAGTGCGTCTGCAGACTACCTGGTTGCCCGTTGCCGAACGACGACTGGTTCTGCTTTGGTCACAGGCTTCAAGGAGCGACGCTTGAGTCTCAAAGCAGGACGCTCTACCAGGAGCCACGACAGCGCAGCGATCGAGAACGTCAAGAACAGCGCCAGCGGCAGGCTCGGTACAGCGAGGACCAGGAGAAGATTGATCACCGGCATGTGCCAGACATAGGCGCCAAAGCTCAGGTCAAAGTTGAAACGAAGGAACGGTGTCCCGAACGCGCACCATAGAACCACGGCGGCATAAAGAGCGAAGTAGACCAAGCCCAGTCGATTGCCTGCCGATCCGAAGAATGGCCCCGCCCCGACGAACACCAGTGCTGCCAGAGGCAGGATGGCCAGAGGGAGAAATTTCATGCTGCGTCGTACCGTGGAAAAATGCTTCACTGCGAGTATTCCCGCGCCGAACATCCAGCCCCAAGCGAGAGGGGTCAGGGCGATGAAATCGTAAGCCGTCTTGTCTCGATAAACTGCGTTTTGCCAGATCGTTGGCCCCAGCGCATAAATTCCAAATGAGATGCAGGAGAGAAGCAGCACGGCGTAGCGAAACCGCCGTTCCAACCCTACGAGGGCAGGGACGCAAAGATAGAAGAGGATCTCGGTGGTAAGCGTCCAGAGCGAGCCATTGATGACGCCGACACCAATGTCTCGAAAATGCCCCGGGTTATACGCCTGACCCAGCGTCGTTTGCGCCAGGAACCACGTCGCATAGGTCGAGAACTTGCTCAAAAGATCAAACCATCCATGGGCGATCAGCGCGACCGCCGCCCCTCCGAGGGTGACGACGATCAGACCTGGATAAAGTCGCAAGAATCGATTCTGAAAATACCGATGGTCCGGCGTGTTCAGGTAGGCCGCATAGATCAAGAAGCCGCTGACAAAGAAGAACGCGGGCACTCCGGGAAAATGCCGAATCAGCGCCAATCCGGGCACAGCCGCCCCCAGATGCTCTGCCGCATGGACCAGTGACCTGCTCGGTTTAGTCGAGACAGTTATTCCTAGAAGATGGCGGGTTGCGGTTCTTTGCGGAGTTCGAGTTTGAACTCTGCCGGGGTCAAGTATTGCAGGCTGCTGTGGGGTC
>Ga0102588_1002056_pt1 | contig 12659 bp, 9 predicted proteins | sample AraplaMF_Col_mMS_FD_76854 | JGI IMG/M metagenome (GOLD analysis project Ga0102588, IMG submission 76854) | Arabidopsis root microbial communities from the University of North Carolina, USA - plate scrape MF_Col_mMS (SPADES assembly) (version 2) | ecosystem: Host-associated > Plants > Roots >...
ACGAGGAGCGCGAAGCCACGCTCGCGCTTCTCAAGATCCTGGTGCTAGGTAACCACGCAATCGAGCAGGGCCAGTTCCGTCCGGCGGAAGACGTGTTCGCAGATCTGGGCCGGCAGGCCGTAGAAGAAGAAAAGGACGCGAAATGAAGATCGTGTTCCCGCGGTCCGCGGACCACGATCTGAAGACCCTGCTCATGCGGCGCATGGTCGGCGCCGCATGAGTTCAAGCAGGCGCTGAGAGCGCCGTCCGTCAGGCGACTTCTGCCGGCTGCTCTGCTTGAGGGCTCACAACGGCCGTCTGCTCTTCGACGCGTTGCATCACCGGTGCCTCGGCGGGCACGGCAGCCACGGCGACCGGGGTCTCGGCCACAGGCTCGGCAGACTTGATGCTCTCACCGGCCACCGGCTTCGCCGGTTCAGCCGTCACTGGTGCCGGCACTTCCGCAGGCGGGACGACCGGCGCGGCGACTGCAACAGGCGCTGCTTCTGCCGGTTTGACGCTTTCCACGACGACGGGCTTCGCAACCTCGGTCTTGACTGCCTCGATCTTTGCAGGAGCGGCAACCTTCGCCGGCTCAGGCATCGCGGGTGCAGGCAAGACTGCAGGTGCGGCCACTGCAGCAGGTGCAGCTTCCACTGGCTTGGCGCTTTCCGCGACGACGGGCTTCGCAGGTTCTGGCTTCACAGGCTCGGGCTTGACTGCCTCAGCGGACTTTGCCGACTTCGCAGGCTTCGCGCCCTCCGAAGCGTTCTGCTTTGCGGGCGCCGGCTTCACCGATTCCTGCGTCGCAGCCACAGGCTTCGCAGCCTCCTGCTTCACCGGCTCACTGGCCATCCGCGCGAACGCCAGCGCCGCCTTCAACGGGAACAGCGTGCGCTCATCCCCCTGCGCGGTGTTGCTCACAGTCGTACCCGCGGTTTCGTCCAGGCTCGCCGTACGCACCGCGTCGAGCCGGTGCGTGGGCACCATGAAGGGCGAGTGCGTGGTGTAGATCACCTGGTTGCCGGCGAAGTCCTTTTCCAGGTGCGCCAGCAGGTCGGCCTGCGAATGGGCGTGCAGGTGCAGGCCGGGTTCGTCCAGCAGCAGCACGGCGTCTTCGGCCTGGCCGCCCCGGGTGTCGGCGAAGAAAGGCGACGTAGAAGGAGAAGAACCACTGGAAGCCGCGGCTGCGCTCTTCCAGGTTCACCTCGACCTCGTAGGCGGCGTTGGGGTCGGACACCAGCGTGTCGAGGTACTGGCCGTCGAGGTTGAAGCGCACCTTCAGCGCGCGGTCCTTCCAGAGGCGGCGGATCTCGGCCGTGACCACCGAGCCGGCGCGGTTGACGAGCTGGTTGCGCGTGGCCTGGTCGTTCTTCTCGAGCAGGGCCTGCAGCTGCCGCAGGTCGAGCCCCGCGGCCTTGCACAGCCTGCCGAAGCTCTGCTGCTCGGGCGTGAGCTGGCCCCAGCCTTCGCGCCCCAGAAATTCGGCGATGTTCTGGCGGCCGGGCAGCGCCGGGTACTCGTCGACGTAGACGAAGCGCGGCAGCTTGCCGATCACCCATTGCTGCGCGCGCTCCAGCGCAGGCGCGTCGTTGGCGATGGAAAGCGCGGTTTCCTCCAGCTCGGCGAGCATCTGGTCCTGCTTGTCGCTGAGCTCGGCGCCGGCCACGGCCAGCGCCTTGCGCAGGGCCTGGGCCGCCTTGATGGCGCCCGCCGACCACTTGATGTAGTCGGGACTCATGATCATCGCGGCGTCGAAGACGTCGGCTTCTTGCTCGAGCGCGGCCTTCGCGGCTTCATCGGCAACCTTCTCCGCCACCGCCTTGACGGCGGGCACGATCTTGCGGACCTTGGCCTTGGTGTCGCTCACGTCGAGCGACAGGGCACCGAGTCCTTCGAACCCAGCCGAGCGCGCGGCGGCATAGCCGCGGCTCGCAGTGACGTGGCGCACGCCGGCCGCGCGCGGCAGGATCGCGGCCAGTTCGGCCTGTTCGCTCTCGTCGAGGCTCCAGCGCGTGAACACGACCGGCGTGTCGCCCGTGCACTCTTCCAGGCGGCGATGGCGCGGGAAGTCCTTGATGGGGCTGAGTTCGGCGACGCCTTCCGCCGGGTTCAGGCTGTGCAGCGCGCGCAGCAGGTTCGATTGCGAGGATCGCCGTGATCTGCGTGGAGTCGATGAGGCCGCTGTCGTTGATCGAGCGAAAGTTGGTGATCTGGAAAGACGCCAGGCGCATGCGGGAATTTCTCTCTTCTGAAATGGATACGGGGCCGGGGAATGTATTGCATCCCCGGCCCCGTCTTGCCTCGAAGAAAAGAAAAATTACTCGGCAGCGCGACGCAATGTATCGACCACCGGCCGGCGCAGCACTTCGCGCAGGCCCCACCACCCCGCGCCCAGCGCCAGCACCGCGCCCGCCAGCGCGCCGGCGACCGGCACCAGCGGCGAGGCGGTCCAGGTGAACTCGAACACGTAGCGCGCGAGCCCCCAGCCGATCAGCGCGGCCACGATGCTCGCGAGGAAGCCCGCGAGCAGGCCCACGCCCGCGAGTTCGGCGCGCTGCACCTGCCGCAGCAGGCTGGCGCGCGCGCCCACCGCGCGCATCACCGCGAACTCGCGCGCCCGCTCCTCGCGCGTGGCCGTCACCGCGGCGAACAGCACCACGAGGCCGGCCGCGAGCGTGAAGCCGAACAGGAACTCGACCGCGCGGATCACCTGGTCGAGCACGCGCTGCACCTGGTTGATGGTGGCGCTCATGTCGACGTTGGTCACGTTCGGATAGCTGCGCACCAGCGCGTTGTCGAAGCCGCGCGTCTCGGGCGCGCGGAAGGCGCCCATGTAGGTGGTGGGCACGTCGGCCAGCGAGGCCACCGTGTACATCACGAAGAAGTTGGCGTGCATCGAACCCCAGTCGACCTTGCGCAGCGAGGTGATGCGCGCGTCGTTCTGCATGCCACCGATGTCGAAGCGCAGCACGTCGCCCATCTTCAGGCCCAGCGTCTCGGCCAGGCCCTCTTCCACGCTCACCTCGCCGGCCGCGCCGGGCGTCCACTTGCCGGCGGCGATGCTGTTGTGCGGGGGCGCCTCCAGGCTGTTGCTGAGGTTGAACTCGCGGTCCACCAGGCGCTTGGCGCGGTCTTCGGTGTAGTCGTCGGGCGAGACCGGCTTGTCGTTGATGGCAACGAGCCGGCCACGGATCATGGGGTACCAGTCGAACTTGCTCACGCCCGCGTCGCGCAGCGACTTCTGGAAGGCCTCGCTCTGGTCGGGCATGACGTTGATGACGAAGCGGTTCGGCGCGTCCGGCGGCGTGGCCTGGCGCCAGCTCGCCACGAGGTCGGTGCGCAGCAGCACCAGCAGCACCAGCGCCAGCAGCCCCACCGAGAGCGCGCTGACCTGCACCACCGCATAGGCCGGCCGCGCCGAGATCTGCCGCGTGGCCAGCACCAGCCAGCGCGGCGCGGTGGTTTCGTTGACGCTGCGGCGCAGCACCTTCACCGCCAGCCAGCTCAGCAGCGCGAACACCGCCACCGCGCCCGCGAAGCCGCCGACGGCGATCAGCCCCAGCTTGATGTCGCTGCTCGCCGCCATCAGCAGCGCCGCGAAGCCCGCCACGCCCACGCCCAGCACCGCGAGCGACGCGGGCTTGAGGCCACCCACGTCGCGCCGGATCACGCGCAGCGGCGGCACGCGCGCCAGCTGCAGCACGGGAGGCAGACCGAAGGCGAAGAGCAGCGTGAGCCCCATGCCGAGCCCGAAGGCCACGGGCCACAGCGTGGCCGCCGGCAGCGCGGTCTCGACCAGCCCGGCCAGCAGCAGCACGAACACGTAGTGCACCGCGAAGCCGATGGCCACGCCCAGCGCGCTGGCCACGATGCCGATCACCGCGAACTCGAACGCATAGGCGATGGCGATGGTGCGCTGGCTCTGGCCGAGCACGCGCAGCATCGCGCAGTCGTCGAGGTGGCTGGCCGCGAAGCCGCGCGCGGCCAGCGCCACCGCCACCGCCGACAGCAGCGCCGCGAGCAGCGCGACCAGGCTCAGGAATTTCTCGGCGCGGTCGAGCGTCTGGCGCATCTCGGGCCGGCCGCTCTCGAAGGAGTCGAGCCGCACGCCGCGCAGTTCGCCCTTCTTGATGGTGGCGTCGGCCCAGTCGGTGAAGCGCTTGACCGCGGCATCGCTGCCCGCCACCGCATAGCGATAGCCCACGCGGCTGGCCGGCTGCACGAGCCCGGTGCGGGCCACGTCGGCCTGGTTGAGCATCACGCGCGGCGAGAAGCTCATGAAGCCGGCGCCGCGATCGGGCTCCAGCGTGATGACGCGGCCGACGCGCAGACCGGTGTCGCCCAGCAGCAGCGTGTCGCCGACCTTCAGGCCCAGCGAGTCGAGCAGCGAGGCGTCGACCCAGGTCTCGCCCGGCGGCGGGATGTCGCGCGTGGCGGCGCCTGCGCCATCGATGGTGGTGGAGGTCTGCAGGCTGCCTCGCAGCGGATAGCCGGCCGTCACGGCCTTCAGCGCCACCAGCTTGCTGGCGCCGCCCTGCGCGTCCTCGGCGCGGGCCATGGTCGGGAAGCCGTAGGTGGAAGTGCCCGCCAGCCCCAGCGACTTCGCCTGCGCCATGAAGGCCTCGGGCGTGGGGTTGTCGCTGACGATCACCGCGTCGCCGCCCAGGAGCTGGCGCGCGTCGCGCTTGAGGCCGCCCTGCAATCGGTCGGCGAAGAAGCCGACGGCCGTCAGCGCGGCCACGGCCAGCAGCACGGCGACGATCAACAGGCGCAGCTCGCCGGCGCGCAGGTCGCGCCAGAGCGTGCGCCAACCCAGGCGGAGGGAGGCGTTCATGCCGCGAACGATAGCCGACGCCTGGCCCCACGGCAGGATTCGAGGGTTATTGCGCGCCTGCGGGCCTTGATCCGGACATGATGCTGTCGCATGATGCGTTAAACGTATCCCGTTTGTCGCAAACCGGGCACACCGGCAAGCGAAAAACGAGGCCATAAAAACAGCCCGTTGTCGGACCCGTCCTTCCCACAAGGAGTGTCGATGCCACGATGTCAGCAGCGCCTGCAGATCATCGGCCTGTGCCTTGCCGCCGGCCTGATGGCGAGTGCATGCGATCCCAAGCCTCCCGCGCCGAAGGCCTCCGCCACCGCCGGCGCCACTGGAGCAAGCCCCACGGGCGTCGCCCCGGCCGCCTCCGGTGACAAGGTCGAATCATCCGCATCCCATCAAGGCCCGTCCGAAGGCGGCGCGGCCGTGGGCGGCATGAGCGGACCGGGCGGCGCCACTGGTTCTTCCGGCGGCGCGGCGCCCGCGCCCAGCGGAGGCGACGGCACGGCGCCCAAGTAGCGCCGCCAGATTCATTCGAATTCGAGTTACCCGCCAGAAGAAAAGAAGACCACGATGAAAAACTCCATCACTTCACCGCCGCAGGGGGTTCCGTCATGGACATGAACCGCCGGCAATTCTTTCGCGTGAGCAGCGCGGGACTGGTCGGCTCCAGCATCGTCGCGCTCGGCTTCTCGCCGACCGCCGCGCTGGCCGAGGCCCGGAACTTCAAGCTCGCGCGCACAACCGAGACGCGCAACACCTGCCCGTACTGCTCGGTGGGCTGCGGGCTCATCATGTACAGCCTGGGCGACAAGGCGAAGAACGTGGTGTCCGACATCCTCCACATCGAGGGCGATGCCGACCACCCCGTCAACCGCGGCACGCTGTGCCCCAAGGGCGCCGGCCTGCTCGACTTCGTGCACAGCCCCATGCGCCTGAAGTACCCCGAGGTGCGCGAACCCGGGGCCACGGAGTGGAAGCGCATCGGCTGGGACGAGGCGCTCGACCGCATCGCCAGGCTGCTGAAGGCCGACCGCGACGCGAACTTCCAGACCACCAACGCCGACGGCAAGACCGTGAACCGCTGGACCAGCTCCGGCATGCTCTGCGCCTCGGCCTCGTCCAACGAAACCGGATACATCACGCACAAGGCATTCCGCTCGACCGGGATGCTGGTGTTCGACAATCAGGCACGCGTCTGACACGGACCCACGGTGGCCAGTCTGGCCCCGACGTTCGGTAGAGGCGCGATGACCAACCACTGGCAGGACATCCAGAACGCGGATGTCGTGCTGATCATGGGCGGCAACGCCGCGGAGGCGCATCCGTGCGGCTTCAAGTGGGTCATCGAAGCCAAGAAACAGAACAAGGCCCGCCTGGTGGTGGTCGACCCGCGCTTCACGCGCTCGGCCGCCATGGCCGACTACTACGCGCCGATCCGCGCGGGGTCGGACATCGCCTTCCTGGGCGGGGTCATCAACTTCCTGCTGACCAACGACAAGATCCAGACCGAGTACGTCCGCAACTACACCAACGCGACCTTCATCGTCGGGCCCGACTACAAGTTCGAGGACGGCCTGTTCAGCGGCTACAACCCCGAGAAGCGCAACTACGACCCCAAGTCGTGGGGCTACGCGCTCGACGAGCAGGGCATGGCCAAGGTCGACATGAGCATGCAGGACCCGAACTGCGTGCTGCAGGTGATGAAGCGGCACTACGCGCGCTACACGCCCGACATGGTGAGCCGCATCACCGGCACGCCGAAGGACAAGTTCCTGAAGGTGTGCGAGTACATCGCGAGCACCAGCACCTCCCAGCGCACCATGACCATCATGTACGCGCTGGGCTGGACGCAGCACAGCCAGGGCTCGCAGATGATCCGCACCGGCGCCATCGTGCAGCTGCTGCTGGGCAACATCGGCGTGCCCGGCGGCGGCATGAACGCGCTGCGCGGCCACAGCAACATCCAGGGCCTGACCGACCTGGGGCTGCTGTCGAACTCGCTGACCGGCTACATGTCGCTGGCGCGTGACAACGAGCAGACGCTGGAGGACTACTACAAGACCCGCGCGCTCAAGCCGCTGCGGCCCAACCAGATGAGCTACTGGCAGAACTATCCGAAGTTCTTCGTCAGCATGCAGAAGTCGTGGTGGGGCGACGCGGCCACGGCGGAGAACGACTGGGCCTTCCACTACCTGCCCAAGATCGACAGGCTCTACGACGTGCTGCAGGCCTTCGAGCTCATGAACCAGGGCAAGCTCAACGGCTACATCTGCCAGGGCTTCAACCCGGTGGGCTCGTTCCCCGACAAGAAGAAGATCGTCGACGGGCTCTCCAAGCTCAAGTTCCTGGTCACCATCGATCCGCTGCAGACCGAGACCAGCGAGTTCTGGCGCAACTTCGGCGAGTTCAACGACGTCAAGACCGCCGACATCCAGACCACGGTGTTCCGCCTGCCGTCCACCTGCTTCGCGGAGGAGGACGGCTCGCTCACCAACTCCAGCCGCTGGCTGCAGTGGCACTGGAAGGGCGCGGAGCCGCCGGGCGAGGCCAAGGGCGACATCGAGATCGTGGCGGGCATCTTCAACCGCATCCGCGCGGCCTACGCGAAGGACGGCGGCGCCTTCCCCGATCCGATCGTCAAGCTCACCTGGCCATACAAGATTCCGCACTCGCCCTCCGCGCAGGAGCTGGCGATGGAATACAACGGCCGCGCGCTCGTCGACCTGACCGACCCGAAGGACCCGACCAAGCCGCCGCTGGCCAAGGCCGGCGAGCAGCTCTCGGGCTTCGGCCTGCTGCGCGACGACGGCAGCACCGCCAGCGGCTGCTGGATCTACGCAGGCGCATGGACGCAGGCCGGCAACCAGATGGCGCGGCGCGACAACGCTGACCCGTACGGCATCGGCATGGTGCAGAACTGGGCATGGGCCTGGCCCGCGAACCGGCGCATTCTCTACAACGGTGCCTCGACAGACCCGGCCACCGGCAAGCCGTGGATCGCGAAGCGCGGCCTGGTCTCGTGGAACGGCAAGCAATGGGCCGGCGCCGACGTGCCCGACATCCGCCCCGACGCGAACCCGACCGACGCGGAGGCGGTGCGCCCCTTCATCATGACCGCCGAGGGCGTGGCGCGCCTGTTCGCCCCCACCGGCATGGCCGAGGGGCCGCTGCCCGAGCACTACGAGCCCTTCGAGTCGCCGCTGGTGAACAACCTGATGCACCCGAACAACGAGAAGGCGCGCGCCAACCCCGCGGCGCGCATCTTCAAGGGCGACCTGGAAAGGCTCGGGGTGCCGAAGGACTTCCCGTACGTGGCGACCAGCTACCGGCTCACCGAGCACTTCCACTACTGGACCAAGAACGTGCGCACCTCGGCCATCATCCAGCCACAGCAGTTCGTCGAGATCGGCGAAGAACTCGCGAAGGAGAAGGGCATCGGCCACGGCGACATGGTCAAGGTGTCGAGCAAGCGCGGCTACATCAAGGCCGTGGCAGTGGTCACCAAGCGCATCGTGGGGCTGCAGGTGGACGGGCGCACGGTCCATACCGTGGGCCTGCCGAACCACTGGGGCTTCGTGGGCATCGCCAAGCCCGGCTACCTGGTGAACACGCTGACGCCGTTCGTGGGCGACGCGAACACGCAGACGCCGGAGTACAAGTCGTTCACGGTGAACATCGAGAAGGCGTGACATGAAGCACAGCACCATGCACGACCACAGCGCCCGGACCTGCTCCCTCTCCCGCTTGCGGGAGAGGGTTGGGGTGAGGGCCTACAGCGATGGAATCGCCGACGACGCCTGCAAGGCCGCCTCCCTCACCCTAGCCCTCTCCCCGCAAGGGGAGAGGGAACAAGAAAAAGCCCGGAGCCGCTGAGATGCCCTCCCTCCAGACCCTCGACATCGCCGCCCGCTCGGCCACGACCACGCCGTCGCCCGAGATACGGCATCGGCCGCAGATCCAGCCGGTCGCGAAGCTGATCGACGTATCGGCCTGCATCGGCTGCAAGGCCTGCCAGGTCGCGTGCATGCAGTGGAACGACCTGCGCGACGACGTCGGCACCACGCACGGCACCTACGACAACCCGGTCGACCTCACGCCCGCCTCCTGGACGGTGATGAAGTTCTCCGAGGTGGAGCCCGAGGCCGGCAAGCTCGAATGGCTGATCCGCAAGGACGGCTGCATGCACTGCGACGACCCGGGCTGCCTGAAGTCGTGCCCGGCGCCAGGCGCGATCGTCAAGTACGCCAACGGCATCGTCGACTTCATCAGCGAGCATTGCGTGGGCTGCGGCAACTGCGTCACCGGCTGCCCCTTCGACGTGCCGCGCATCAGCAAGGCCGACAACAAGGCCTACAAGTGCTCGCTGTGCTCCGACCGCGTGGGCGTGGGCCTGGAGCCGGCCTGCGTGAAGGCTTGCCCCACCGGCGCGCTGCACTTCGGCACCAAGGAAGACATGCACGAGTACGCCTCGGAGCGCATCGTCGACCTGAAGGAGCGCGGTTTCGCCAACGCCGGCGTGTACGACCCGGCGGGCGTGGGCGGCACGCACGTGATGTACGTGCTGCAGCACGCCGACCGGCCGCAACTCTACGCCGACCTGCCGAAGGATCCGCACATCAGCCCGCTGGTGTCGCTGTGGAAGGGCGTGGCAAAGCCGCTCGCCATGGTCGCCATGATCGGCGCCGTGGTGGGCAGCTTCTTCCACTACATGAAGACCGGCCCCATCGAGCCCAAGGAAGACCACCCCGACGCCGACCGCGACGGCAGGCCCGACGACGTGGTGGTGATCGAGGAGCCGCCGGCCTCCACCTCTTCGACGCCCCCCACCGCACCCCGCGTATGAGGAGAAGAACGCGATGACACGCTACTACCTTCGCCGCTACCGCGACGCCACGCGCATGAACCACTGGTTCGTCGCGATCATGTTCTTCGCGGCGGCGCTCTCGGGCCTGGCCTTCTTCCACCCGAGCCTCTTCTTTTTGAGCGCGCTCTTCGGCGGCGGGCCATGGACGCGCATCCTGCATCCCTTCATGGGCCTGCTGATGGTGCTGGGCTTCGTGTTCCTGTTCTTCACGATGTGGCGAGAGAACATGCTCGACCGCAGCGATCGCGACTGGCTCGCCAACGCGCCGAAGATGCTCAAGGGAGACAAGTCGGGCATGCCGGCCGTGGGCAAGTACAACGCCGGCCAGAAGCTGGTGTTCTGGGCCTTCGGCATCAGCCTGCTGCTGTTGCTGGTGACGGGCTTCATGTTCTGGAGCCCGTGGTTCGTCGGCTTCTTCCCGATCCTCGTGCGGCGCATCGCGGTGGTGGTGCACGCGGCCTCGGCCGTGGTGCTGATCCTCTCGGTCATCACGCACATCTACGCCGCCATCTGGGTCAAGGGCACGCTGCGCGCGATGACGCGAGGCACGGTTACGGAGGGATGGGCCAAGCTGAATCACCCCCTGTGGCATCGCAAAATGACGCGAGGTGAGTGATACTGCGCCGATGACGAGTTCCACCGGCAGCCCACCGCCGATCCGGACCACCCGCGTCCTCGAGCCCGAGCAGATCGCGATGCAGGCCGGACGGCAGATGCCGTTCCTGCGCCTGCCGGTGCGCGCCCTCGCCTTCTCCGACCGGCAGCTTCGCCTGCGCCAGCTCGCCGCCTCGCATCCGATGCGCGAGTACCTGATCTTCATCGCCGACCTCGCGCAGGCGCAGCACCAGGTGCTGCAGGACTACGCGCCAGTCGAGCTGCCCGAGACCGAAGCGCTCGAAGCCGCCGCGAAGGTGCTCAAGCCGCCGATGCCCGCCTTCGGCTGGACGCGCGATGCGGTGTGGCTGAAGGAATTGCGCCGGCTGCTCGCCCTCTTTCGCGCCAGGCTGCCCGAAGGCTCCGCACGCGACACGCTCGACCGCGTCGCGGCCGCCGACGACGCATGGATCGACGCGCAGGCCGACCGGCTTTCGCGCCGCATCATGTTTGGCCTCGACCTCGCTGCCGCCCCGCTCATCGCCGCCGGGCTGCAGGCCTACTGGACGCATCTGGTGCTGCAGGTGGCCGAGAGCGCGGGCGAGAACATCTACGGCCGCACCGATCCCGGCAACGAATGCCCCTGCTGCGGCAGCGCGCCCACCGTGAGCATCACGCGTATCGGCGCCGACGAGGCGGGCTTCCGCTACCTGCACTGCTCGCTGTGCGGCACCGAGTGGCACTACGTGCGCATCAAGTGCACGCATTGCGAGAGCACCAAGGGCATCCATTTCGAGTCGCTGTCGCCGCAGCCCGGCGTGGAAGTGCCCGCCACCGGCGCGCGCGAGGGCGCGGTAAAGGCCGAGTGCTGCGACAGCTGCGGCCACTACCTCAAGCAGGTCGTGATGGAAAAAGACCCCGAGGTCGAGCCTGTCGCCGACGACCTGGCGAGCGTCACGCTGGATCTGCTCGTGTCGGAAGCCGGCCACCAGCGCAGCGGCCACAACCTGATGCTCCTTTTCGGCGAGCCCGAAACATGACCTCCCCCCCAGGCTTCACGCACTTCGTGTCGGTCCGCCAACCCCCTACCGGGGGCAGGCCGGCCGCTTCGGGCGGCCGGGCGCGCCGGCCCCCCGACGACGGCGGAGGCGGCTGATGGCGATGCCCGAAGAGTCCGTGGTCCACGGCTCGACGGCAAGGCCCCAGGATCTGCCTTCTGTCGATCAATTGCTGCGCCTCGCCGTGCCGGGCGCATTGCTGGCCGAGCATGGCCATACGCTCGTGGTGAAAGAGGCGCGCGCGCTGCTCGATGGCCTGCGCGCGAAAGCCGTCGCGGGCAAGCTCGCCGCTGCGGAGGTGCAGCCTGATGCACTGGGCGGCGCGCTCGCCGCGCGCATCCAGTCGCGCCTCGCGCCGCGCATGAAGGCGGTGCTGAACCTCACGGGCACAGTCATCCACACCAACCTGGGCCGCGCATTGCTGGCCGACGCGGCGCTGCAGCGGCTGCTCGCGGTGATGACATCGCCCAACAACCTCGAGTACGACCTCGCCACCGGCAGCCGCGGCGACCGCGACTCGCTGGTCGAAGAGCTGCTGTGCACCATCACCGGCGCCGAGGCCGCCACGGTGGTCAACAACAACGCGGCCGCCGTGCTGCTGACCATCGCCGCGCTGGCGCGCGAGCGCGAGGTGATCGTCTCGCGCGGCGAGCTGGTGGAGATCGGCGGCGCCTTCCGCATGCCCGACGTGATGGCCAGCGCCGGCGCGCGCATGGTCGAGGTCGGCACCACCAATCGCACGCATCCGCAGGACTACGAACGCGCCATCAACGAACGCACTGCCCTCGTGATGAAGGTGCACACCAGCAACTACGCGGTGCAGGGCTTCACCTCGGCCGTCGACGAGGCCACGCTCGCCGGCATCGCGCACGCGCGCGGCGTGCCGCTGGCGACCGACCTGGGCAGCGGCTCGCTCATCGACCTCGCGCGCTACGGGCTGCCACGAGAGCCGCTGCCGCAGGAGATGCTCGCAGCCGGCTGCGACGTGGTCACCTTCTCGGGCGACAAGCTGCTGGGCGGCCCGCAGGCCGGCCTCATCGTGGGGAGCAAGGAGGCCGTCGGCCACATCCGCAAGTTCCCGATGAAGCGCGCGCTGCGCATGAGCAAGCTGCCGCTGGCGGCGCTCGAAGCCACCCTGTCGCTGTACCTGCGGCCCGAGCGCCTCGCGCAGGACCTGCCGACGCTGCGGCTGCTCACCCGCCCCGCCGATGCGATCCGGGAGATGGCCCAGGCACTGCGCGAGCCGGTGCAGGCGGCCGTGTCGCCGCGCTTCACGGTCGAAGTGGTGCCGCTGCTCGGGCAGATCGGCTCCCGCTCGCTGCCGGGCCGGCGGCGG
>Ga0102588_1002061_pt1 | contig 12640 bp, 11 predicted proteins | sample AraplaMF_Col_mMS_FD_76854 | JGI IMG/M metagenome (GOLD analysis project Ga0102588, IMG submission 76854) | Arabidopsis root microbial communities from the University of North Carolina, USA - plate scrape MF_Col_mMS (SPADES assembly) (version 2) | ecosystem: Host-associated > Plants > Roots >...
CACCCATTCGCCCGCCAGCGGGCTTCCCACATGAGAGCTCCGGTATCTCCTCGAGATTACTCGTCGTCCGGCCAGCGGGGCATGGCCGGCTTGTCCTGGCGGGGCGCGGTGTCGCCGGCCTTCACGGCGGCCCATACGGCCAGCGCGTCGACCGTGGCGGCCACGTCGTGCACGCGCACCATCGCGGCGCCGCGCTGCACGCCGATGAGGGCGGCGGCGACCGAGCCGTGGACGCGCGCGGCGGGGTCCTGGCGGCCGGTCATCGCGCCGATCATCGACTTGCGCGACACGCCGATGTACGCGCCCGCGCCCAGCTCCGCGAAACGGGCCGTGGCGCGCAGCAGGGCGAGGTTGTGCTCGAGGTTCTTGCCGAATCCGAAGCCCGGGTCGACCAGCACGCGGCGGCGATCGATGCCGGAGAGCTCGCAGGCGAACAGGCGGTCGGTCAGGAAGCGGTGGACGTCGCCCACCACGTCGTCGTAATCGGGCGCCTGCTGCATCGAGCGCGGCTCACCCTGCATATGCACGAGGCAGACCGGCACGCGGAGTTCCGCCGCCGCGTCGAGCGCGCCTTCGCGACGCAGCGCGAACACGTCGTTGATCATGCCCGCGCCCGCACCGACGGCGGCGCGCATCACTTCGGGCTTGGAGGTGTCGACGGAAATCGGCAGCGTCGTGGCCGCGACCAGTCGTTCGATCAGCGGCACGACGCGGCGGATTTCTTCTTCCGCCGCGACGTCGTCGGCACCGGGGCGAGTCGATTCGCCACCGATGTCGAGCATGTCGGCGCCCTCTTCCGCCAGCTTCAGCGCATGGGCGTACGCGGCCTCGAGCGAGTCGTGGTGGCCGCCGTCCGAGAAGGAATCCGGTGTGACATTGACGATGCCGACCACGCGCGGACGATCGAGCGACAGCGCGCGGCCATTGCAGTCGAGCACGGTGGCGAACGGGTCGAGGCTCATGCGCGTCAGCCCTGCTGCTGGCCGCCGATCCGGCCCATAAAGCCGCGGTAATAGCGCAGCTCGTCGATGGAATCGCGGATGTCGGACAGCGCGGTGTGCGCCGAATCCTTCGCGAAGCCCTTGGCGATCTCGGGCGACCAGCGGCGCGAAAGCTCCTTCAGGGTCGACACGTCGAGGTTGCGGTAGTGGAAGTAGCGCTCGAGCGCCGGCATCTCGCGATGCATGAAGCGGCGGTCCTGGCAGATGGAGTTGCCGCACATCGGCGACTTGCCGACGGGCACGTGCTTCCTGAGGAACTCGATCGTGGCCTGCTCGGCCTGCTCGACCGTGACGTCGGATTCCACCGCGCGCTGCCAGAGGCCGGAGCGGCCGTGCTGGTTCCGGTTCCAGGCGTCCATCTGCTGCAGCCGGGCGTCGCTGTGCGAGATCGCGAAGACCGGGCCCTCGGCAATGACGTTCAGATCCTTGTCCGTGACGATCGTGGCGATCTCGAGGATGGAGTCGTTGTCGGTATCCAGCCCCGTCATCTCCAGGTCGATCCAGATGAGGTTGTCGTCGTTCGTCATGGGTGCTCCTTTGAGGATGCCGAGTCTAACCCGGCAAGCCGCCAACCTGTAGGAGCCGCGCGACCCGGTGAACGGAACGTGAGATCATCGGCGGATGGCCGAACCGACCTTTTTCTGGCACGACTACGAAACCTTCGGCGCCGACCCCCGGCGCGACCGTCCCAGCCAGTTCGCCGGCATCCGCACGAACGCCAGCCTCGAGATCGTCGGCGAGCCCGTGATGATCTACTGCCGGCCGCCGCGCGACATGCCGCCCCAGCCGGCCGCCTGCCTGATCACCGGCATCGCGCCGCAGCTGACCGAGCGCGAGGGCATGTCCGAGGCCGCCTTCGCCGCGGCGATCCACGAGCAGATCGCCGCGCCCGGCACCTGCACCGTGGGCTACAACTCGCTGCGCTTCGACGACGAGTTCACCCGGCACCTCCTCTACCGCAATTTCTACGACCCGTACGGGCGCGAGTGGGAAAACGGCAACTCGCGCTGGGACCTGATCGACCTCGTGCGCATGTGCCAGGCGCTTCGCCCCGAGGGCATCGTGTGGCCCACGCGAGAGGACGGCACGCCGAGCTTCAGGCTGGAGCACCTGGCCACGGCCAACGGGCTCAAGCAGGAGCGCGCGCACGACGCCCTCTCGGACGTGGAGGCCCTGATCGCCCTCGCCCGCCTCATCCGCGAAAAGCAGCCGAAACTCTGGGACTGGTACTACGCGCTGCGTCGCAAGCAGCGGGTGTTCGAGCTGCTGGACGTCGCCGCCATGACGCCGGTGGTGCACGTGTCGTCGCGGTACCCGGCCAGCCGCCACTGCCTCACCGTGATCGCGCCGGTGGCCGCGCATCCGACGCGCGCCGGCGAGGTCATCGTCTACGACCTCACCGCCGACCCGGCCGACCTGATCGCACTGGACCACGACGACATCGCAGACCGCGTGTTCGTGTCGCGCGCCGACCTGCCCGAGGGCGTGGAGCGCATCGCGCTGCGCACCGTGCGCGCCAACCACGCGCCGGCGCTGGCGCCACTGTCCGTGCTCAAGGGCGCGGATCACGGCCGGCTGGGCGTCGACATGGCCGCCGTGGAGCGCAACCTCGACACGCTGCGCAACAGCCCGGGGCTCGCCGAGAAGCTGCGCCGCGTCTATGCGCGAGCCTCCGATCTGCCGCCGGCCGAGGATCCGGAGCTGGCGCTCTACGGCGCCTTCCTGCCCGACGCCGACCGCCGCCTGCTGGCGGATGTGCGCGCCACGCCGCCCGACCAGCTGGGCACGCGCGCGTTTCCGTTCCGGGACCCGCGTTACCCCGAGCTGCTGTTCCGCTATCGGGCACGTAACTGGCCGGAAACGCTCAGCCTCGACGAGCACGCGCGCTGGGAGGCGTTCCGCGTGGACCGCCTGACCCGCCGCGGCCCGCTGACCACACTCACGCTCGACGACTACGACACCGAACTCGCCACGCTGCGCGCGCTACCGGGCGCGCCCCTCGCGCTGCTCGACCAGCTCGAGGCGTGGAGCCTTGAACTCCGCTGACTCCCTCATGCACAAGACCTACTTCACTCCCGCCACGTTCCGCTTCTTCAAGGCCCTCGTCCGCAACAACAATCGCGAGTGGTTCCACGAGCACAAGGACGATTACGAACGCCACGTGCGCGAACCGTTCATCGCGTTGATCGGCGACCTCGCCGCGCCGCTGGCGAAGATCAGCACGCACTTCGTCGCTGACACGCGGAAGGTGGGTGGCTCGCTGTATCGCATCCACCGCGACACGCGTTATGCGAGCGACAAGCAGCCGTACAAGGGCTGGCAGGGTTCGCGTTTCTTCCACGAGCGCCGTCGCGAGATCCAGGCGCCGGGCTTCTACCTCCACATCCAGCCGGGCGAGTGCTTCGTCGGCGGCGGCATGTGGCATCCGGAGCCGCCGGTGCTGAAGAAGCTGCGCGAATTTCTTGCCGACAACCCGGGCGCGTGGAAGCGCGCGACGCAGGGCAAGGCGTTCCAGGAGCGTTTCACGTTCTGGGGCGAGAGCCTCACGCGTCCGCCGCGTGGCTTCGATGCGAACCACGAGCTGATCGAGGATCTGAAGCGGAAGAACTTCGCCGCCGGCCAGGATTTCGACGAAGCGATGGCGTGCTCGGCGGAGCTGCTGCCGTTCGTGGTGGATAACTTCAAGCGGCTGGCGCCGATGGTGGATTACCTGTGCGCGGCGCAGGAGCTGGAGTTCTAGGCTTTGGTAGAGCGCACCTGCGCGCGACAGCTTGTCGCGAAAGAGCTCGGGGCCTGTTGCTCACGGCCTTAACAGCTGTCGCGCGCAGGCGCGCTCCTACGAATGCGGTGCCGCCAAGACCCAGCCTTACCGCTCGTAAAGCTCGATCGGCAGGTCGTCGGGATCGGCGAAGAAGGTGAAGCGGCGGTCGGTGAATTCGTCGACGCGGATCGGTTCGCACACCACGCCGTGCATGGCGAGCTTCGCCACCGCGGCATCGATGTCCGTCACCGTGAACGCCAGATGCCGCAGCCCCTGAGCCTCGGGCCGCGAGGGCCGCTTCGGCGGCGACGGAAACGAGAACAGCTCCAGCTGCACGCCAGTGCTCACTTCCAGATCCAGCTTCCACGAATCGCGCGCTTCGCGATACGCCTCGTGAATCACTTTCAGGCCCAGCACTTCCGTGTAGAACGCCTTCGACCGCGCATAATCGGAGCAGATGAGCGCGACATGATGGATGGCTTCGAGCATGACGGTCAGGCCTCGGAAAACGGGAACGCGAGCACGTCGGCGATCGCGTCGGTGCCGGCGAGCACCATCAGCAGGCGCTCGATACCCATCGCGACGCCCGCGCAATCCGGCATGCGATCCAGCGCCGCGAGCAGCGGTTCGTCGATGGCCACTTCGGGCGCGCCGCGCGCACGACGCTTCGCGTTGTCGCGCTCGAAGCGCTCGCGCTGCTCGGCGGCGTCGTTGAGCTCGTGATAGCCGTTGGCCACCTCGTACGGCCCCACGTAGACCTCGAACCGTTCCGCTACCGGCGGATCATCCTGGCGGATGCGCGCGAGCGCGCACTGGCTGGCGGGAAAGTCGGATACGACGGTAATGCGGTCGCGCGGAAACTTCGGCTGGATGCGGTGCGTCATCAGCAGGTCGAGCCAGTCGTCGCGCTCGAGCCCGTCCGGATCGATGCCGATGTCGGACAGCGGCTCGCGCAGCCGCGACACCGGATCGGTCAGCGCATCGACGCCCAGCGCATCGCGGAACAGACCGCGGTAGGTCGTCTCGACGACGTCGATCGTGCGACCGGCGCGCAGCAGGAGGATCTCCAGTAGATCGATCACCTCGCGCGCGAGCTTCGCGTCGTCCCAGCCCACCCGGTACCACTCCAGCATGGTGAATTCGGGATTGTGGCGGCCGCCGGCTTCACCGTCGCGAAACACGCGACCCATCTCGTAGCAGTCACCCACGCCCGCGGCGAGCAGCCGCTTCAGCGGGAATTCCGGCGACGTACGCAGCCACCGCCGCGGCGAACCGGCATCGACATGCCCCGTGAAGCGCGTGGAGAAACTCTGGATGTTCGGATCGGTATTGCCGGCCGCCGAAAGCATCGGCGTCTCCACTTCGAGCACGTGACGCTCGGCGAAGAACGCACGGATGCACGTGTAGATGCCCGCGCGCAACCGCAGGTGTTTCAGGTCGCTCACGGCGCGACTCCGTGCTCGGTGAGCAGCGCGACGAGATCGGCCTCCGTGTAGACCGGCACGCCCAGCTCCGTCGCCTTGTCGAGCTTCGATCCCGCGGCCTCCCCGGCGAAGACGCCCGTGGTTTTCTTCGACACCGAACCGGCGACCCTGGCGCCGAGCGATTCGAGGCGCTCGGTCGCGTCGTCGCGCTTGAGCGTTTCCATCGTGCCGGTGATCACGTAGGTCAGGCCTTCCAGAGGCAGCGCGGAGGCGGCTTTCGCGGGCAGCGCGGCCGCCAGGCGGCGCATGGCTTCGTCGGACGCGCGCAGTGCCGCCATGCGCTCCGCATCGCCGAGGTACGCGGTGAGGTTGGTGGCGGCGGCCTGCGGCACGCCGGCCACGATCCACTGGTGTTCGCCGGCGTTCACCAGCGCGTCGAGGCTGGCGTAGTTGCGCGCCATTAGGGCCGTGCTCTTCGGGCCGAGCTTGGGTACCTTCGCGGCGTCGAGCAGCACGTCGAGCCCCAGACGGTCGCGCAGCTTTGGCGAGGGCGCGCCTTCGTCGGCAAAGACGATGCCGGCCGCGAGCAGCGCGTCGACCACTTTCTGGTTGCCTTCCTGCTCGAAGAACGCCGCGATGGACGTGGCGACCTCGTCGCCGATATCGGGCAGCACGCGCAGCACGGGCGCGGGTGTATGGCGCACGTGCTCGAGCGAACCGAGCCAGCCCGCCAGCGTTTTTGCGGTGCTTTCGCCGATGTGCATGATGCCCAGGCCGAAAAGGAACCGCGGCAGCGTGGATCGCTTGCTGGCCTCGATCGCCTCGACGAGGTTCTCGGCCCATTTGGTCGCGACCTTGCCCTGCTTCACCGTCTCGGGCGTGGAGCCGTCGCGCTCGTCGGCCTGCGTCTTCATGCGCACGAAGCTTTCGACCGTGAGCGCGTAGAGGTCGGCCGGCGTGTGCACCATGTCGAACTCGACCAGCGCGTCGACGAAGCGATCGCCGAGGCCGTCGATGTCCATCGCACGGCGCGAGGCGAAGTGAATCAGGGCTTCCTTACGCTGCGCGGCGCAGATGAGGCCACCGGAACAGCGATACGCGGCCGCACCCTCTTCGCGCAGCAGCTCGGAATGGCAGACCGGGCACGTGGCCGGCATCGACCACGGCACGGTACCGGCCGGGCGCTCCGCTTCCACCACGCGCGCCACTTCGGGAATGACATCGCCCGCGCGGCGGACGATCACGGTGTCGCCCACGCGTACATCGAGGCGCGCGACCTGGTCGGCGTTGTGCAGCGTGGCGTTGGTGACGGTAACGCCGGCGACCTGGACGGGCGCGAGGCGCGCGACCGGCGTCGCGGCGCCGGTGCGACCGATCTGGATCTCGATCGCCTCGACCGTGGTTTCCTGTTCCTGCGCGGGGTACTTGTGCGCGATGGCCCAGCGCGGCGCACGCGAAACGAAACCCATCTCGCGCTGGCCTTCGTAGTCGTCGAGCTTGTAGACGACGCCATCGATGTCGTACGGCAGGCTGTCCCGCTTTTCGCCGATGCGGCGGAAGTATTTCAGCAAGCCGTCGAAGCCCTTCGCCTTCGATACCTCCGGCGATACCGGGAAGCCCCACTCGCGCAGCTTCGCGAGCGTGGCGGAATGCGTGTCGGGCAGTTCGCCACCTTCGACGCGGCCCACGGCATAGGCGAAGAACGCCAGCGGCCGCTTCGCCGTGACGGCGGGATCGAGCTGACGCAGCGAACCCGCCGCGCCGTTGCGCGGATTCGCCAGCGGCTTCTCACCCGCGGCGCGCGCGCGCTCGTTGAAGGCCTCGAACGCGGCGCGCGGCATGATCACCTCGCCGCGCACCTCGATCAGGCGCGGCCAGCCCTCGCCGCGCAGCCGCAGCGGAATGGCCTTGACGGTGCGCAGGTTGGCGGTGACGTCTTCGCCGACGGCACCGTCGCCACGCGTGGCGCCCTGCACGAAGACGCCGTTGTCGTAGGTGAGGCTGATGGCGAGGCCGTCGAGCTTGGGCTCGACCGAGAACTCGGGCTGACGACGATTCAGCGTCTGCTCGATACGACGTTCGAAGTCGGCGACTTCACGGTATTTCTCACGATCGGTGTCGCCATCCTGCTCGAACGCATTGCCGAGCGACAGCATCGGCACGGCATGCACGACTTCGGCAAAACCACCGCGGGCACGCGCGCCGACGCGGCGTGTGGGCGAATCGTCGCTCGCGAGGTCGGCGTACTCCTTCTCGAGCGCTTCCAGCTCGCGCATGAGCCTGTCGTACTCTGCGTCGGCGATATCGGGCTCGTCCAGCACGTGGTAGCGATAGTTCGCGTCCTCGATGCGCTGGCGCAGCACCTGCGCGCGATCGACGGCTTCGAGAGGGGCGGTGGGTTGAGGCATGTGGAGGGTCCGTGATGGTGCGCTTGACCGACGCGACCCTGAACTGTCGGCCGGACGCGCGGCAAAAGCAATCATCCCATCGGATATAATCGCAGCGCTATGCCACCTCTCGACGTCATCGCATCTCCCGATCAGACCGACGTCCAGACCCTTCCGACAGACCGACCGGCGCTTGCGCCCGCCGAACCCTCCAGCCGGGCCCGCTATCGCGGCCTGATCTGGCTCGTTTCGGCAGCGTTCTTCATGCAGGCGCTGGACTCCACGATCGTCAACACCGCCGTTCCCGCCATTTCCGGCGCGCTCGCGGTGACGCCGCTCGACATGCGCACGGCGCTCACCAGCTACGTGCTGACGCTGGCCATCTTCATTCCCATGAGCCCCTGGCTCTGCGACCGCTTCGGCACACGGCGCGTGTTCGGCGGCGCCATCCTCGTGTTCGCGCTCGGCTCGCTGCTGTGCGGCGTGGCGCAGAGCCTTCCGCAGCTGGTGGCGTCACGCATCGTGCAGGGCCTCGGCGGCGCGGCACTGATGCCCGTGGGGCGCTACGTGCTGGTGCGCAGCATCGACCGTCGCGAATTCGTCAGTTCCATGACCACCGTGGCCACGTTCGGCCTGCTGGGGTCGGTCGTCGGGCCGCTGATCGGCGGCGCGCTCGTGGAATTCACCAGCTGGCGGCTGATCTTCCTCATCAACGTGCCCGTGGGCATCGTCGGGCTGTTGCTCAACCGCCGCGAGATGCCGGATTACCGGCTGGATCGCGCCCACCGGTTCGACACGTCGGGCTTTCTGTTGTTCGCGGGCGCCTCGGCGCTGTGCCTGATGGCCGCGGAATCGCTGGGCGGCAACAGCCATGGCCTGGTGATCGCGGCCTACGCCGTGGGTGCGGTCGCGCTGGGCACGCTCTACGTGCGGCACAGCCATCGCACCGATCACCCGGTGAGCGATCTGTCGCTGCTGAAGGTGCGCAGCGTGTGGGTGTCGCTGGCGGGCAACCTGTTCACGCGCCTCGGCGTGTCGGGCATGTACCTGCTGCTCGTGCTGTTCCTGCAGATCGGCTGCGGCTGGTCGCCGGTGACCGCCGGGCTGATGATGGTGCCGCAGGCCGTGGGCTCGATCGCCGTGAAGCCGTTCATCGACCGGCTGCTGACGCATTTCGGCTACCGCCGCCTGCTGCTCGGCAACACCATCGCCGTGGCCGCCGTGCTCTGCTCGTTCGCGCTGCTAAGCCCGCAGACGCCACCCTGGGTCATCGCCATCTTCGTGTTCGTGTACGGCAGCGTGATGTCGGTGCAGTACACCTCGATGAACACGCTGGCCTATGTCGACCTCGACGTGAAATACGCCTCCATGGCCTCCTCGATGGCATCCACGGCGCAGTATCTGTCGATGAGCTTCGGCATCGCGCTGGCGTCGCTGCTGATGGCCGGCTTCCTCGGCGCACACAACGCCGAGGGCTACGTGTGGGCCTTCCGCTGGTCGGTGATCGTGCTGGGCATGATCACGCTGGCGGCGAGCTGGATCTTCGGGCGGCTGCGCGACACGCGCACCGCGCCCGCCACCGGGGCACCCTGACCGCAGGCTGGGGTACCCTCCAAGGACACCGCGCCTTCCTTCGCGGCTTCGATCAGGAACGATCCATGCACGATTCCGCGAGCATCCTGCTCACCCTGTTCATCATTTTCGTCGCCGCACAGATCGGGGGCGAAATCGCACAACGCGTGAAGCTGCCCTCCGTGGTGGGCGAGATCGCGGCGGGCTGCGTCGTCGGCCCTTCCGCGCTGGGATGGGTAACGCTGCCGGACATCGCCACGGGTACGCCGCTCGATGTGCTCGCCGAGATCGGCGTGATCCTGCTGCTGTTCTCCGTGGGTCTGGAGACCCGCCTCGACGACCTCAAGAAGGTCGGCGCCAGCGCTTTCCTCGTGGGCGTGCTCGGCGTGCTGATTCCGTTCGGCCTCGGGGCGATCTGGGCGCACGGCTCGGGCTTCGACTGGATCCGCTCGATGTTCGTGGCCGCGGCCTTCGTCGCCACGTCGGCGGGCATCACCGCGCGCGTGCTGCAGGAACTCGGCGTGCTGCAGCGGCGCGAGGCCCGCATCATCCTCGGTGCCGCGGTGATCGACGACATCCTCGCCATGCTGCTGCTCGGCATCGTGTCGTCGCTGCAGAGCGGCGGCAAGGTGGACGTGGGCAGTCTCGCGATGACGCTGCTGGGTGCCGTGGGCTTCGTCGCGGTGATCGGCTGGGGCGGTACGCGCGTGATGCGCCGCGGCTCCGGCTGGCTCGACAAGCCGAGCCACCCGATGTCGCCGCTGGCGATCGTGCTCGCGCTCTGCCTCGGGCTCGCGTATCTGTCGATGAAGTTCCATCTCGCGGCGATCATCGGCGCGTTCCTCGCCGGCATGATCGCGTCGGAAACGCGGCAACGGCACCAGCTCGAAGAACAGACCGCGCCCTTGCTGGCGTTTCTCACGCCCTTCTTCTTCGTGGTGACGGGCGCCAAGGTCAACTTGGCCGAGCTGGCCAGCGCGAGCGCGCTGACGATGCTCGCCGTGGTCACGATCATCGCGATCGTCTCGAAGCTGGCGGGCGGATTCCTCGGCGCGCTGAGCCTCGGCCGCCGCGGCGCGACCATCGTCGGTTTCGGCATGGTGCCTCGCGGCGAGGTGGGCGTGGTGATCGCCAGCCTTGGCCTCGCCGCGGGCGTGTTCGACGAGCGGATCTACGCGATCATCGTCGCGATGTCGCTGCTGACCGCGATGATCACTCCTCCCGTGCTGGCGTTGCTTCTTCGCGAGCGCCCCGGGACGACCGGTATGCCGTGAGGGCGTCTTCGCGGGAGCTCTTCAGGTCGACGATCGGCCGCGGGTAACCGGAGCGCTGGAGAAACGCGGCATCTTCCCAAGGCGCATGCACGAGCTTGCCCGGAGCCTTCGCGAGCTCGGGCACCCAGCGGCGGATGTATGCACCGTCCGGATCGAACTTCTCCGACTGCGTCACCGGGTTGAAGATACGGAAGTACGGCGCGGCATCCGCGCCGCTGCCCGCGACCCACTGCCAGCCCATCGCGTTGTTGGCGAGGTCGGCGTCGACCAGCGTGTCCCAGAACCACTTCGAGCCGATCACCCAGTGCTGGCGAAGGTTCTTCGTCAGCAGGCTGGCGACGAGCATGCGCACGCGGTTGTGCATCCAGCCAGTGGCCCACAACTCGCGCATGCCGGCGTCGACGATGGGGATGCCGGTCTTGCCCTGCTTCCAGCGGCGCAGCACGTGCGCATCGCGTTTCGCCCAGCGCATGCCGTCGAACGCCGGGTTGAAGTTTTCCTTCGGCGTCTTCGGGAAATGAAACAGCAGGTGATGGCCGAACTCGCGCCAGCCGAGCTGGCGGAGATACGGCTCGATATCGGCGTAACGTCGACGCGCCGCATGCTCGCGCAGGGCCGTGGCGATCTGCACCGGCGAGATCTCGCCCCAGTGCAGGTGCGGCGACAGGCGCGACGTACCGTGGCGCGCCGGCAGGTCGCGCCCTTCCGCGTAGTGACCGAGCGCGTCGTCGGCGAACAGGCCGAGCATTTCGTGCGCGCCCTCTTCGCCCGGCGTCCATTCGTCGAAACCCTTCGCCCAGTCGAGAACAGGCAGGAGGCCGAGGTCGTCGATGGACAGCGTCGTACCGGACGGTAGCGCGGCGAACGACGCCCTCGTGGGTACGGGCAACGGTTCCACGCCCTCGATGCGCGTGCGAAGGTTCCGCCAGAAAGGCGTGAACACGCGATAAGGATCGCCCTGCTTCGTGGCGATGTCCCAGGGCTCGCACCACAGCGCGGCATTGCACGACGCCACCTCGACGCCGTCGGCTTCCAGCGCCTTGCGCACGGCCTTGTCGCGGCGAACGATGCGCGGTTCGTAGAGACGATTGAAGTACACCGCCTCGGCGCCCGTCGCCGCGATGGCGGCGCGCAGGGCCTCCAGCGAAGGGCCCTGCAGGATGTGGAGCCGCCCCTTGTGCTTGCGTAGCGCGGCATCGAGCGCCTGCAGGGAGTGGTGCTGCCACCAGCGACTGGCGGCGCCCGGGGCCCATTCGCCCTCCTCGTCCGGGGCATGGATGTAGAGGGCGATCACGCTGTCGTGGGCCTTCAACGCCGCGGTGAGAGCGGGGTTATCGGCAAGACGGAGGTCGCGGCGAAACCAGACAATGGCTGTAGTCATCGGCGTAGTATCCATCAGCGACGTGAAGTGCGAATCGTGCTCGCCCTTCGTTCAGTCGCGATGCTTAGACTGGGTACCGCAGACGACCCCTCTCACTCGCTGTCGTCCCTAAGGAGTTTCCATGAACATCAAGACCGTGCTTGGCCTTCCCCTCGCCGCCCTGCTCGCCACGGCCGCCATCGCCCCTGCGTCGGCAGCGACGCTGACGCGTCCCGACGGCATCTATGTGCGCTGCGACCAGTGCGGCGTGGTCCAGAGTATCGAGCACAACGTCGTCGCCGGCCGCGAACACGGCACGGCCGGTGCCGTCATCGGCGCCATCGCTGGCGGCGTGCTCGGCAACCAGGTCGGCAAGGGCAAGGGCCGCACACTTGCCACCGTCGGCGGTGCCGTTGGTGGCGGCTTCGCGGGCAACGCCATCGGCAAGGGCGGCGGCAGCGAGAGCTATACGCTCCGCCTGAAGATGGGCACCGGCGGCTACACCAACGTGCAGGTGAAGGACGCCTCGGCAATCCGCCAGGGCGATATCGTAGTGGTCGACGACCAGGGCAACGTGCAGCGCGTGCAGTAAGCGTTCGCGTTGTTGTTCTGATTCTGGAAGAGCCGGCCTTCGGGTCGGCTTTTTTCGTTGGTTGTGGCGTAGGGGCTCGGCTTCGCCATCGGGGTGCGTTTGCGCGTGGCGGAGGTGGAGGCGTCGGCCGCCATTTTCCTCGCGAAATCCTCGTCCGGCCTTCGCCTCCCTGCGGAAACGCTCGAAAAACGGCAGCCGACGCCTCCTTCGGACGTGGCAGTTCACTGGGAGGAGAGCAGCTCAGCGGTGTGCCGCGTGTGCGAGTCTTG
>Ga0102588_1002075_pt1 | contig 12582 bp, 23 predicted proteins | sample AraplaMF_Col_mMS_FD_76854 | JGI IMG/M metagenome (GOLD analysis project Ga0102588, IMG submission 76854) | Arabidopsis root microbial communities from the University of North Carolina, USA - plate scrape MF_Col_mMS (SPADES assembly) (version 2) | ecosystem: Host-associated > Plants > Roots >...
CGTTCCACGGCCGATGGCGTGTTTGAACTCATGCTGAAACTTGCGCGCGATTTCGGCACGGCTTTTGTGCTGGTCACGCATGATGAGGCGCTGGCGGCGCGGTGCGGGCGGCGGTTCAGGTTGGTGTCGGGGCGGCTGTCGGAGTGGGGTTGATTGGCTGCGTCAATCTGGCGAAAACGGAGGGATTCGAACCCCCGATGCGCTACTCACTTATGCCCCTGGCAACTCGCTAGATGCCAGAGGCAATTGAGTTCATCGGCAGCGTACTGACGCCCTACCCCGTTTCCCTACCATCAGCGGCCAATGTGACTGCGTTGTAGCTCGCAGTTCTAGTCAGAGGCGGGAAGGCTAAAGATTCGAGAAACCTCAGCAATTTCCTCTGGCGAGTAAGGTTTTCCAATGTACTTGCCGAAGTACTCCATTGCTCCCAGCATGTAACGACGAGAAACGGGTAACGTCGCGTCAGTCGAACTGTCAATCCACTGAAAAAAAACTACGCCACACTGGGCGGCGAGTTTGCCGGTTTCCTCCAGTACCGCACGAAGAGCAGACTCATCAAAAAATGGGCCCATGTGGGCATCCATACCCTTCGGCCTAAGCATAGCGAAACCTTCAGCAGAGGGATGGGTGGCCAGATTGCAAAACATGGCATAGATTTCCCCACGTCGACTGCTTCCCCATCCTTGGTTGTCATCTAGGATTTTTCTGATTTTGCGTGGTCCAAAATCGTTTATGAGCGTTTTTGGGTCAGCATTACGCCATCGCTCGACTAAGGTCGAGTCAGAATGGAAAGCATTAACGAGATTCGTTGTTTCGAGGACATCGCGCAATATCATGGCGGATGCTTGGTAATATCCCGATCCCGCTAGCTTCCAAGCAGTTGCAAAACTATTAAAGACTCGAATTCCGAGTAGCCTTATTGTTTTTGTGTTTTCGTCATCGGCACCGTGTCGACGAAGTGTATCGAGCACATCCATCGCTCTTTCGAGTAAGTCCAAGTGGTCAAATAAATCTTGATTTGATGCGACAGAATCGAGAGAACGTTGCCACAATTCCTCTTCACCACCATGCAAGCTTATAAACTTTGCTGGAACGTTCGGCATATTTTCCTTGTAGTTAGCGCTAGCTGGGAATCGCGACAGGTTTCCACAACATAGTTTTGAGAACGCTCAGATTACTCGTATCGACGCCAAAAAAGCAAGAATCGCAGTCACTGCGGCCATTGCAATCACAGCAACCACCACTAAAGGTCGATCAAAAAACTGGTTTTTCAGTCGCTCGTACAAAGTAGCTCCACGAGAATGCAGATAACGCTGTATCTCTTGTGCAAGTTCTCTACGCAATTCGTGATCGTTCAACTCTACCTCTGAAGATAACCCCATGTACGGTTTTAGCGATTCAATATTTTTTAAGGATGCAAAAACTGCTCTCATGTTTTCGAGATAAAGACTCTCAAGGAAGACTCTCCGCTCATTGAGGCATTCCACAGCGTTGTCACCTAATGATTTGTCGACCGCGCTGGGTCTAGCAATATTGAGATCCTCAGATATTGTCAGCAGAATAGTTTTTCGACTTTCCGCTAATTCCGTTCTCAGCGCATCATGAGCGTGCTTAATCGTTGCTCCTGAATGGAACAGGCCCCGAGCGTTCATTTGTGCTTTTATCGAATTGAGAGTTTGAACGAATGCCTTGTCTCTATCGATAAATCGAAGTCTAAGTATTTCCAGCAAGGGCATTCCCCCCGAGATTGTTAAGTTTCGCGTTGCTGTGCTTGGCTGCCCCGCTTTCGGAAAATTTACGACTGGTGGGTAATGGCCGATCGGGACTGGGCTCACACCTACCTCAGGCGACACCACCTGCTCCCTAGGTATCTGCCTTGTGCAAAGGGACTTCACCAATGGCTCAGCGCTCGATGAAAAAAACGGATCGAGCAAGCACGAAAATCCACAACTTAAAGTTGTTGTTCCTGCAAAACCGAAGGAACGCTCTTAATGACATTCCACACTTCCTCTGCGAATGCGGCAGTATCCAAAAAATAGTTTGGATATACGCGCCTTAAGGCGGCGATTGACGACACCGAAACAAGCACGATCTGATTGGGAGAACCAGATGGGAGATTTTTTTCCGCGAACGTATATTCACGATTGGCTAGTTGAGACTCGTCCTTCTTGAAGCCCTTGATTTGTGCGGACATGTCAATCGGGTTGAGCGTCACCAAAAAGTACGTTGCATCTTGCCGCTTTTCAACGCTTGGCAAAATCGCCGCATACCCCGTAAACATGGGCGCGATGTGATGTTTGTCATTGAGTCCTTTGATTTCCGCAGCGATCTCCGCATAAGTAGTCGGAGTATTGGGAACTAAAGGCGATTTTTCCTGGAGCGCAAATATGGAGCCCATTAGCGCGAAAAATCTTTCCCATTCAGGGTTTCCACGACTAGCCTTAAGAGATTGATGGGTAAAAGTGTCAGCTGCCTCTACTGCGGTGGCCCATTTGTGCTGAAGCAAGGTGCGCAGTTGAATCTCAATCTTCAGTCCGTTAAATGCCGCCTTCTGCCCAGTGCCGACATATTTGTATTTGAGGTGTATTCCTCGATACCCGCTCATCTTCGGATGCGCTATGTAGTTTTTAGGGGCAAGGCGCTCATGGCTCCAACGTAAGCCCTCGATTTCGGCTTGTAGCTTTCTTAATTGCCCCATGCTTTGAACGACGGCCCGACAGCCGCCAATGTCCTGCATCTGAGAAAGTCGCATCTCCGTTTCTCGCTGCAACTTTGAGACGATTGACGGTAATCGCTTTATTCTTTGAGCAACCAAAGCCCCTTTATGCACCTTGCAAGCCCTTCGCTTTAAGGTCACAAAGATACTTTGCGCAGGGTAGGCGTGGGAAGCTCGCCAGTTGTCAATTACATCCATCGCGTTACCAAGATCGACGAAGGGATCTTCATTCCATTCGAGCAAACGCTTCCCTGCAATATTTACCCTCTCCCGAGAATTCAATGGCATTGCATAACGCATAAGAGCAACCCCCCCATCTTTTGTTATCTATTCATGCCGGCAACAATGCGCCAATAGGGGTCGCATTGATAAGCGCTACTGCATAGTCAATGGCATAGGCTATCACTATTCCCGAATTCCCCTGAGCCGATAGCCCAGTCGGCTGCCCACCAATCAGCACTGGCTGCATATCGATGTGATATGCAGAGACAACTGCAGCGACCGACTCAGCCATATGAGCTGGCGGTGCAGCAAAGACCACAGGTCCACCTGAAAATCCCGGATTGTTGTGTCCATCCAATAGGAACATGCCGTCTTGTCCGACACCGCCACTAATTAACGATACACATGCCTTTTTGACCAGCGGCAAGGGGAAATTATTGTTAATAGCCCCAAGGTCAGCTTGTAACCCTAAAGGAAAACCAAGGAAAAACACATCTTGACTCAGGCAGACCCCGTGAGATGTCGCGACTAGAGGATGGCTAGGCGATATTCGATGTGGAGGAGCGAGTACTGCGATGTCTACATTGCCGTTTGCAGCACCGACCGAGAGGCATGCAAATGACATCCAAGCGCCTTGGTACATGAGCTCGATGGGATACGGCGACTGCGGCGGGCCCAGGTCGGGCAGACAATGGCTCGCAGTCACGATATATTGCCGTCCCTCGATGTCAATGGTGAAGCACGTTCCCACTGAGTTACCGACCTTCATACGGAAGGTTCTCTGCAGCGAATTAGACGACACCATAACGCGAGTCCTTATAGCTAGCACATGCTATTTCGTTCTAGTCTAGACTGGAATGCCCGGGCTTGCGAACGTGATAGAAAGCCCGCTTTATTGCGGGCGCTCCCCGCCTAGCGAAAGCCCGCGCTCCGCAAGTTTTTCAGCAACTCGGGAAATTACTTCTCCAGGTGGGCCGTCAAACTCGCCTTCAACCTCACTCAGCGAGAACCACTGACGATTCAGCGCGAGTTGGGCCGTTCGACCCTGATGTGGCCATGCCTTGATTTCGACGTTGCCTTGGTGTTGCGGCAGTGTGATCCAGATGCAGTCGTGGTACAGAGCGTGCTCGACTCCCACTGCGCGTAGAGCGGTCGACAATTCTTCCAGACCGTCAGTGTGAGACATAACGTAGAAGTGACCGGCGGACAGCAGGCGGGCGAAAGCCCGCCGATTGGGCGTCCGTGTCGACTGCCATGTTAGAGCTCAATCACCCCTCTACGTCTTCAGACGATGAACGAGATGTCAGCCGCGTCAGCGAAGGCAACAACATGTAGAAGGGTAGGCTGTGTAAAGCCAATACAACTGCAAAAACAGGCAATCCGAATAAAGGATTGGCATTCAGCATTCCCACGGCTAGGACCGGGAGGAAAACGATGAGCACCATCAAACTCGGCGTGGTTACAACGCGCCCCAGTGCGACCAGGAGCAAAACGGTCGCTAGGCCAAGTGCGGTGGCTGCAGCAATTCTGGTTCTACTGTTCATTTCGGGTCCCTGTAGCTCTAACGTAATGTATACCGCAAGGTCTGCGGCATAACCTGACCGCCAAAAAACCAGCCAAGTGCTGGTTATTAAAAGATTTATTGCCCATTGTGAATTTCGTTCAGGTCGATAAAAAGAATACCCAACCCCGCAAACGATTCTAGGCGGGCATTGTGGTTACCGCCTCCTCAATATGGACGAGCGCAGCTGTACCTGCGGTCGACCTGCGGGCGGCAAGTACGGCACAAGGTCAATTACCGGCCGCCAGCCTGCACCGCACCAGACAGGCATAATCCTTGATCCCTGTGCCACGCGCGCAGGTGTATCCCCTCACTTCGTGAGTCTTTCAACATGCCGTGCAGCTCCCTGCCTGCGGTTCAGGACACAGCACCTTCGCATGACTAGAGACGACGGTGTGATTCCGTTCATGTCATGAAGTATGCACCGTGAACCAGCTCTTGGGATCCGCGCTTATCACTCTTGATTCCCTCCTGCTTTTAAAGCTGGCGGGATAGGGTCTACGTGAATCAGGTTTCGACAAAATTCAACGGCGATTTGATTCACTGTCCGGCGGGCGGCAGTTCAGGCTGGTATCGGGGCGGTCGTCGGAGTGGGCTTGAGGCCCGGCGAGGCTTAATCCTTCTTGCCGCCACGCGGCTTGGCCCGCGACCGTGTGCGGCTGTCCTCGCCGAGTGAATCCCGCCAGTGCTTGAGCTCGTCGTTTGCGAGCGGCCGGCCGGGTTCTTCCGTGCCGTGCGGGGCCAGCTTTTCCTGCAAGTCCCTGACTCGCAAAAAATTCCTGAGCGAAGCGCGAATCTGGTCGAGCGCGGTGCTGCCTTTTTCACGCTTGTCTTTGGGAGCCATGCGCCAGCATATTCGCCGCTATGTCAAAAGACATCCATGGATGTCATCTTTGGGTGTAGGACGAGGCTTACACAGCAGGGCTGCGAGGGACCTGTACCACTCGATCATCTCCGCCATCGCAGGACGGTTTTGCAATAGCCACAAGACTTCGGATTGAAATTTCCAGGTGGAGTGCGGTTGCAGACGGGGCATCGGTACTTTGTTTCACCAATGGCTAAAAGCGTGAAGGCAATACCGAATATCGCAAGCTGCAGCCATGTAGAGGCGGCCATCACAACTGAAACAATTGCCGCAAGCAAGGCAACCATGCCGGGCACAAGGTAGCAGGCAAGCAGCCTGACACGCAATTTCTGAAAGCGGATGGCCCGCTTTTTGACGTAGTCGTTGCGTGAACGTGCCATAAGGTTTGATGCCGGGGGGTGTGTGAATTTTAGAAAGGTTCGCTCAATGGAGGGGCTTCTATGAGGGGACTGTTCGTGACTCGAGCCAACGCTCAAGCCTCAACATAAAAATACCGGTCCGCATTAAGTTTGTCGACTAACAGCACTTTCTCGCGAACATCTTTGCCTGATGCGCAATTGGGGCATTCTTTCATTCCAGGCATTGAGGTTCATACTTTGCAGGTTCCCGCAGCAGGGATCAAGGCTCGGCGTACTCGCTTGGAATGAAGTTGCCAGGCACGAGGAGCAGAGCGAGGATAAGCAGAGGATTCAGCGGCGGCACAAACCATAACAAGGCTATGCCTATGCAAAACGGACCATACAGACCTATGTCGCGTAATCTGGGAAGAATGGCGCGCGAGAAGAAAAAATAGACCGTCGGCAAGAGCAGGATGAACACCACAAGCACAAGGAACAAGGCCAGGTAGGCGTTGTCTCGAGCGGCCAAGATTTGACTCACTTTTGCCGTGATCAATAGCGCCGACAGCGCAGCGTATGCAAGCACAAAGCGAAGCAGAAAAGCCAGCCGTGAAATTTTTGACTTGTTGCCTGTGGTGGATGGATTCATCGCCCGCTGTTCCCGAGGTAATTACCGGTGGCCCTGCGACGGCTTTGCAGCCAGGATCCGAACAGCGACCACAAACCTACTGCGATGATCAAATTAAGCACCATGCAGACAGCGAACCCCAGAGGCGACGCCTGGTAGGACAACGCAAGAGGACCGCTCTTTTGCTTGAAACTCAGGATGAATAAAACCTCGCCTGATACAAGCCCGAGGAGAAAACTGGCTGTTGAGAAGACGGCGAGAAAAAGTACGCCCCAACCCGTCAATGACAGGACTCGCCACCAGGGCGCTGGTTCCCCGGCGACGGCGAACCTAACGCCCAATTTTCGGGGCATTTTCATTCATGCGCTCCTGTGGCAGACCGAGCGAACCGTCTTCGTTTACCCGATGAAAGCCTAACTCGGATAACTTCCACGATTGCGCAGCTGGTTTGAGCATGTCCTCGGGCACAAAGCCTATGCCGCATGCCTCGCAATAAAAGCCGGAGACAAACTGTTGAAGCGGTCCGTCAGCCACCAATTCAGGCTTCAGTCCGTCAATACTGAGGCCACCTTCGCACGCACAGGAAGAGCGTTCGTTGGGGTGGTGCTTCAGATGCTGGGCGTTGAGCTTGTCGACCAACAGTACTTTCTCGCGAACATCATTGCTTGATGCGCAACGTGGGCATTCGGTTGAAGGCATTGTTTTGTTGATAGATGATTATTCGATTAGGGCGCTACCCCGTAAAGAACATCAGAGCGCAGTACGTACTTTGTTCCCTCCTCGACGGTTGCGCCCTCGTGCCAGGTGTCATGGATAAAAAGCAGGGCACGGCCGGTCTGCGGCAGGATTTTGAAGTCCCGGAAATCGGTTTCCCCGCCAACGAAGTTTTCGTTGAGGTAGACCAGGAAAGTCAGTCGACTTGTGAAGCCGCCTTCCAACCACGGGCCGTCCTTGTGCATTTTGAAGCGCTGCCCCGGCGAATACCTGTAGAACCGAAGGTCCTTGGGCAGTCCCACAGCCTTTTGCCCTTGCAGGATCGGCAGCGCGGCTCCCGCCAGCCCCTCCCATAAGCGTTGCACCCAGCGAGGCGACTCAAACAAGGTGCGCTCATTGTTGCGCACCAGGGGCATGGATCGCTGGCCCCCGGCAGTGCGCACACCCGCCGCTTCGAATCCATGCTCATCGGCCAAACCCATCAGTTCGGCACAGTCCGCCTCGGCAAGAAAATGGTCAATGCTGAAAACCCGCTCTGAATGGGTGACCAGAGACGGCGGTGTCATTCCGTTCATGCCTGAAGTATGCACTGTGGATTCAACAGTGATTTGGTTTGCTGTCTGGCGGGCGGCGGTTCAGCCATCCGTGCGCCTGAAGAAAAATCCGATGGCTGTGCCAGCCAGCGCAAAAACCAAGGTGTTTACCGCTGCGCTAATGTAGCCGGCCGGGCGCCCGGACCCTATCAAGTGCACACCGAGTCCAAGAGCTGAGATGGCCAGGTAGAGCGCGCCGGCTCGAGCGATGGGCTTGTGATAGCGGCTTGAATAGCGCGCAAAGAACAGCGTCGTGAGAACAGGAACCAGCATGACGGGGGATGTGGCCATTCCCTCCGCCGCCGTCCGGAAGCCGCCGCGCAACAGCATATGCGCCACCAGGGTGGTGGCCACGCCCAGCAGCATCGCGCAAAGCAAGTAGCCGACCGCCCATTTAAGCAGGACGGCGAAATCTGACTCGTCGCGCTTCCCGGAACCTGGAGCGTCCGGTTCAGTGAAGATGCCGCAACCACAGGCGGAACAGGCCAGAAGCGCATCCGGCGCAGGCGACTTGCATTCGGCGCAAATTTTCATCTTGAGGCCTAAGTTCGTGTATCCAGCAAGGTCTAGTTGTCGCTCACAGTGAGCGCCCGAATACATTTTTGATCCGGCGCGGTCAGCCTGACGACAACATCGCGATTTCCCTCCTTGGGGCACATCATCCCTTGCAGGCTCAAGGTCTGAGGAGACCCCGGCATGGTGATTCCAGGCGCCATATAGGGTTTCGCGAATGTGCACCGGGGCGATGAGACGGCTGCCTGCATAGGGACACACGGTCCATTGCTGCTGAACATGATGTGCAGCACCCTTTGTGGCTTGTTGGAGCCTGCTTGCGTCTGGATCAAACTTGTCCCGGCGGCGTCCAGAAACTGCGGCACGGAAGCCGCACCGGCCAAATTGATCGTTCCCTCAGGACCTTTGAGTTCCATGGCTTGCCGAAAAGTCACGTTGAGTTTGGACTCGAGAGACTTTGCGGGAAATCCATCCCGGATATCGCCTGCCGTCACCCACAAGATGCGATCTTGCAGGTATTTCACCGGGTCATTCACAGGCTCCACAGCATGCGCCGCGCAGGAGCAGGCAAGCAGCAGGCTTGCGAAGGTCGCACTCGACAGGTAATTCATGATCTGGTCCCTTGATTTATGGTTGATGAGGCCAGCGGCAGCCTTCTCTCCATCACCTCATCGTAAGTGCTGTCATGACGGTTTGGGGCAGTTGGCCCATTCATTTTCAGAGGGCTTTCACGGGTGTTCCCTATGTAAAACCCCGCTCTGAAGAATCAAGCCGGAGTCCCCCTCCGGCTCACCCGCCTTGATTTCTTCACTCACTTGCCAATGTAAGAAATCGCCGCGAACCTTTGCCGATCCGAGCACGATCTGGCCGTTCCTTGCGCTTGTCACCGTGAGCACGGCGTTCCCGCCAAGCACAAGGCCTTTGACGCTAGCTTCGCCTCCCTCGTTCACGCGCCCGCAGCCAGGCGTTGCCATGGCGTGATCGCCAACGATTTTGGTGCCTGTTTGCGACAGCTTAAAAACGGCCGTGCCGCATTCGACCTTGTCTTCTTTTCAGCAGGTGTCCTGAGGTCTATGGACCATGTTCCGGTGAAGGGTGTGGAGCGGCCTTGGGCTTTGGCCGGTGCGCAAAGCGCGAGCCCGAGGCAGGCCAGGATTTGAAGGAAGTGAATCCGCATGGGCAGTTTTTTGGGATAGGGGCTTAGACCGGTCCTGTTACTTTCTTCTTCCGGCGCAACCACCCCAGAGGCCAGGCAACACCAAAGGCAATGGGCAAAGCAAGGCCCAGCGAAAGAACCCCCGACAGGAACAGGACACTTCCAACACTTTCCCGCTTGTCCCGCAAGTCGTAATAGCGCCGCATGGTGGCGACCCAGGGCTTCCGTGTGTCGTAGGCCACCTCCACAACAGGCTCGGTGACGTACCGGCGGGCACCGGCTTCGTCTGTGGAGGTGGTCGTGGTGCGATAGGCCACGCCGTCAACCACATACTTGAAGTGGACCCGGTACGAGTCCCCGTGCTTGCCTGATACCTTGATCATGCCGTCCGGTGTGGCGCGGGCAAAGCCCGGTGACCTGGCGACCGAAGCCATGGTTTCAGCACGCTCCTTCTCTTCGGAGCCAAAAAGATAGAACAGGCCGGAGAAAATCACCAAAAGCAGCGCGATGAATTTCATGATGGATCCGCCGCCTTCTCCTGGCCTGCGCCAAAAAAGACCAGCAGCAAGGAAAGTACCGGAAGCAGGAAAAGGTTGAGATACCCGGGGATCCACGCAGTGAAGCCCGTGTTGGTGGGAATAAAGGCCGACAACAGGAACAGCGGGGTCAAAAAACCGGCCTGGACACGCGCCTCAAAAAGCAGAAAGGTAAAAATGTTCAGCAGGTGCAGCGCCGCAAGCAGAACGATGGGGATCAGGAGAGCTCGCGAAAGCTGTTTACCGGAGAACAGGCAGTAGGCCGCCCCAAAACAAAGGGCGGCCATCGCGATGTTCAATGCAGCCGGAATGGTGCGCCCGGGGTTGTCAATCCACAGCACGCCGCCTATGGTCGACCCCATAAAGAAGAAGGCCGCCAGCCAGCCCAGGCCTGCCGCGGTCCATGTCATCGCGCGCATATGTTTCATGTGATTTCCAATGGTTTGCCGGAACCATACCGCACCCGGCGCGCAAAGCCCGGAATATTTCTATCCCATGCGCTCATGCGGCGGACTGCCGGCACTCAAGCCTCTACATAAAAATAGCGATCCGCGTTCTCGCAAAGATGCCTGACCAGGCGCGGAATGCGTTCCCAGTCATCCTTCCAGGGATTGTCCACGGCCTCATATGCGGCCTCGATGCTGTCGTAGTCCAGCGGTGTCTGGACATACTGCGCCAGCATGCGCTCCAGCGCCGTGGCTTCTTCGGGCATGCCCGCTTCGGCATAGGCTTTGGCCGCGGCCTGCACCAGCGCCAGCCCCGAGTTGTCGGTACCCGTCTTGAATCCCTCGCCGGCGCGGCTGGCTTCCCACAGGAAAATCGAATACACCATCCTGTAGCCGGGCGGGAGCTGGGCCAGAAGCGCGTCGGCATTTTCGACGTCCAACTCCGACGCCAGCTGGTACATGCCTTCTTCCGGCGTGCCCTCGCTGTCTGATTGCCAGAAAGGGGAGACGTCAGAGCCCGCGGAGCTGGAGGCTTCCTCGACCATCTCGAGGACCAGTGGGGGAATGATGCGTGTCATGTTGAGCGACCTGTTGATGCTGCATTGAAATGTGTGCTGCTGTGGTTTATTGCACCGCGGCTCACAATGGACTGCAGCCCAAAAGACATGGGTTGCCTGGAGACTTCAGCCATCACGGCTGGCCGTCAAAAGCTTCCAGTTCCGCCGGAAACGTCACCCATGAAAGACAACGCTGCGTCCAGATTTGCCGCTGCGGGGCGCCCAATTCATGGCGCTGCTTCAGCGTGCCGATGCGCAGCGAGTAGGCCTGCGGGTTCTCCGCCGCGCAGGCATACAGGGGACTGCCGCAGACCTCGCAAAACGCGAGAATGCGCTTGGAGCCGCTGGCCGCCGTCTTGATGTAGGTCCGGGGTGTGCCCTTCACCAGCCGGAAAGTGCCGGCGGGCGCGGGGATGTTGGCCCGAAATACCGAGCCGGACTGCGTCTGGCAGTCGGTGCAATGGCAGACCGTGATGGTGCCCGGCTGGACTTGCGCTTCGTACTCAATCGCGCCGCAATGGCATTGACCTTGAACTTTCAATGACAGCTCCTGAGGATCGCAATGGTTGATTCTGGCTCAGGTCGCCATCTTACCGGCGCTTGCAATGGGGCCAGCCGGTCATTGGGCCGCATGGGGCAAGCCTCGTGTGTTCCCATTTTGTGCCTGGGCGGGAGCTGGGCCAGCAGCTGGTCGGCGTTCTCGACATCCAGTTCAGACGCCAGCTGATACATGCCTTCTTCCTGCGTGCCCTCGCTGTCTGATTGCCAGAAGGGGGAAATGTCGGAACCGGCGGAGCTGGAGGCTTCTTCGACCATCTCGCAGACCAGCGGGGGAATGATGCGTGCCATGTGTAGAGCGCTTTGGGTGCCGCTTATGCCCCAAGCATCCTGCTCAATGAGCCGAATCGGTAGAAGGCAAAGCCGGCCATCAACAGCAGGAACAGCACAAAGGCAATAAAGGTTTTCCGGTTCTCGCGGCGGGCGTACTTCAAGGCGTCGGCATTGGATGCCTGCAACTCGCTGGCCTGGTCCATGGCCAACAGGCTCCGGCCCATGGTCTCGACGTTCATGGCCTTGATATCGGCGATGAGCGCGTTTTGCTCTTTCAGGAGATCGCGGATTTCCGATAGCAGCGCTGTCTGGTTGTTGTCCATGTATTTCCCTCTTTTTGGCTTCTGTTGGCTAAGCAGGTGCGACGATAAACCCTGGAAATGATTCTAGGTGGGCGATCGCCTAATCTTCATACCTTGCTTTCACATCGAGCCAGCCGTTGGCTTCCAGCAATTTGTGCGCCGCGGCCATGACTTCGAGCCAGACAGGCGACTCAAGCATCTCGGAAAGCCAGTCTGGAAGCTGCGAAACCCGCACGTCATAGAACGCATTGAATTCAGCCAGAGCCTCAAGCTCGCCTCGTGAAAACTCGGCATCAAACCTGGCATCACCCGGATGGTAGAAGTCGTCAAACCATTGATTCACCAGCTCCGTCGCCACGTTGACGCCCGGCACCAGCTGTTGATACGCAATCTGGTCCGTCGCAGACGCGATCAGCTGCAGTGTGTTGATGATATTGACGCGGTGGGGGCCCATAAGTCTCAAGTGAAATTGGCAGGGGAGGCACTCTTGCGTGCCTTTAGTGCATGGCGGATGCCAGCGAGATGAATGAGCATGCTTAGAGCCTCCGGAAAGAGGAAGGCAAAGATGACTGGATCACGAACAAGGAAATAGCAGATGGCGAAA
>Ga0102588_1002079_pt1 | contig 12570 bp, 9 predicted proteins | sample AraplaMF_Col_mMS_FD_76854 | JGI IMG/M metagenome (GOLD analysis project Ga0102588, IMG submission 76854) | Arabidopsis root microbial communities from the University of North Carolina, USA - plate scrape MF_Col_mMS (SPADES assembly) (version 2) | ecosystem: Host-associated > Plants > Roots >...
CGCCGATCGAGCCATTGCGGCTGCTGGCGTACCGGCTCGTGAACCAGCAGACGCCCTACCTGATGTTTTCGCCGGCGAGCCAGAATTTCATCAAGACGGTGGAAAACAGCGAAACGCTGAAGGCGAGGGCGCGGGCCATCCGGGACGAGATTGCGGGGGAACTGGCGGTGGCGCTTGCCGAAAGTGCCGGCCGGCCGGCTGACGATCTCGCAGCCAAGCTTGCGAGCGCCATGCTGCTTGCCACCTGGAGCGTCGCCTTCATCGAGGCGCACCGGAGCTTCCGGCAGCACCAGGACCCGGAGAAGGCGAAGACCTTGTTTCTCGGCTTCATCGATATGGGAAGTTCTGGTGTAGAGGCGGCGATGAAAAGCACGCCCTATGCCGGAGCGACGGCAAGCCGGTAATGCCGGCCCGCGGCCGGCGTTTTTCGGGACGCGATTGACGGCGAGCCGCTGGCGCCGCTGAACATCCCGTTGCTGCCGGGTTCGTTCCTCCAAAAGACCAGCTTGTCCGCCGGTCGCGCCGGCGCATAATCGCCGCTCCCGGTCGGGCAGACCGGACGGAGGAACGCATCATGGAACATGACGAAGCAGCGCCCGCCGGGACGGGCGAAGGCAGCATGATATCCCGACGGCAGATCCTGAAGAGCAGTGCCGCCGTTTCCGGCGCCGCCCTGGCCGCCGGCGTGCTCGGCGGCCTTGCCGGGGCGGAGGCGGCTGAAGTGCCGCCGCCGAGGCCGAATATCGTCTATATTGTCGCCGATGATCTCGGCTGGCGCGATGCCGGTTTCCAGGGGTCCGACATCAGGACGCCGCATCTCGACAAGCTGGCGCAGGAGGGCGCGCGCTTCGAGCAATTCTATGCGCAGCCGATGTGCACGCCGACGCGGGCGGCCTTCATGACGGGGCGTTATCCGCTGCGCTACGGGCTGCAGACTGGCGTCATTCCGGCGGCGGGAACCTACGGCATTCCGCTCGACGAATATCTGCTGCCGCAGATGCTTCAGGATGCCGGATACAGGACGGCGCTGATCGGCAAATGGCATCTCGGCCATGCCAAGCCCGAATATTGGCCGCGGCAGCGCGGTTTTGACAGTTTCTACGGCGCGCTTGTCGGCGAGATCGACCATTTCAAGCATTCCTCGCACGGCATCAAGGACTGGTACCGCAACAACAAGCCGCTGGAGGAAAAGGGCTTCGACAACAGCCTGTTCGGCGAGGAGGCCGCCCGCACGATCGAGCGTCACGATGCCGGCAGCCCGCTCTTTCTCTATCTGGCCTTCACCGCGCCGCACACGCCTTTCCAGGCGCCCAAGGATTATCTGGATCGCTATGAGACCATCGAGGACGAGAACCGCAAGGCCTATGCCGCGATGATCTCGGTCATGGACGACGGCATCGGCAAGGTGGTCGCGGCACTGGAAAAACGCGGGATGCGCGACAATACGCTCATCGTCTTCCACAGCGACAATGGCGGCGTGAAAAGCTCCGCGTTTGCCGGCGACAGCAAGGTCTCGGGTGGACTTCCCGCCGATAACGGACCCTACAGGGACGGTAAGGGAACGCTTTACGAGGGGGGAACCCGCGTCGTGGCGCTCGCCAACTGGCCGGGCATGATCAAGCCCGGCGTGGTCGACGGCATGGTGCATATCGTGGACATGGCGCCGACGCTGGCAAGACTTGCCGGAGCGGGGATCGGTAAGGCCAAGCCGCTCGACGGAATGGACGTATGGGCGACGATCAGCCAGAACATGCCGTCGCCGCGCGACGAGATCGTCTACAATGTCGATCCGCTGGCCGGCGCTGTCCGTCAGGGCGACTGGAAGCTGGTCTGGAAGGCGTCGCTGCCGCCAAAAATCGAGCTCTTCGACCTTTCCGGCGATCCGTCCGAGGCGGCCGATCTTGCCGATCGGAATCCGGACAAGGTGCGCGAACTGCAGGCCCGGATAACGCAGCTTGCCGGCGAGATGAAGCCGCCGCTGCTCATCATGGAAGCCGTGCGCCTGACCTTCTTCGTCCCGCCGGTCACGCCCGATCCGTCGGTTCTGTTCAATCTTGGCGACTGACGTTAAGGATTGGGCGGCAAGATGGGCGGCAGGGGGGAATCAAAAGGGCGCTCGACCCTTTCGGGGAGCGCCCTTGTCCTGTGAAGCTCGAACGCGGCTCGACCAACGTCGATACCAAGCGCAAGTTCGTTTTCAGGTGAAGCCGGGATATGATGCCTGGCGGGGCAAATTGCAAGAGGCAGGATTCAAGAATCTTTACTTGAGATCCCCTGCAAATCGCCGCCAGTTATCGGCATGCTGACGGCGGACTAAGCGACTCTGGCGATAGAGGCACATCGCGGCTATTGTCCGTCGCCGACGCGTTGATCCCTGTCAGTCAGGATCAGGCCTCAGAACGAAGCTCTTGCAGGACCATTTCATGCCCGACCGGTCTGAACCCGTTTCGTCCGCAGTTGCGCCACAGCACAGATGGATCGGCTTTCTGGCCATGTGCCTCGGCATGTTCATGGCCATCCTCGACGTGCAGGTCGTCGCAACGTCGCTTCCGACCATTCAGTCGGCGCTCGATATTCATCCGGACCAGATGAGCTGGGTTCAGACCGCCTATCTCATCGCCGAGGTGGTGGCGATACCGCTGACGGGATTCCTGACCCGCCTGCTGACGATGCGCTGGCTCTTCGTGACCGCGCTCTCGCTGTTCGTCATGGCCTCGGCAGGCTGTGCTGCGAGCGGCAATTTCGGCGAACTCATTGCCTGGCGGGTCGTCCAGGGATTTTCCGGCGGCACGCTGATCCCCTCGGTGTTTTCGGCCGTCTTCATCCTGTTTCCCGATAAGCGGCAGGCGCTTGCGACGACGATTGCCGGCGTTCTTGCCGTTCTCGCGCCGACCATCGGGCCGATCGTCGGCGGCTGGCTGACCGAGACCTATTCATGGCACTGGCTGTTCCTGATCAATATCCTTCCCGGCATTGTTGCCGCGCTCGTCGCCATGCGCTCGCTTCCTCGGGACAACGTCAATCTGTCGGAGCTGTGGCATCTGGATATCGTCTCGTTGCTGCTGATGGCAGCGAGCCTGGCAGCGCTGGAAATCGGCCTGAAGGAGGCGCCGACGAGCGGCTGGACCTCGCTTTACGTCGCCGGCCTCATCGGTCTGTCTGTGGTCTCAGGATGCGTCTTCGCATGGCGGTCGTTGCGCAGAGCGATACCTGTCGTCGAGCTCAACAATTTCAGCAACAGGAACTTTCTGGTGGGGTCCGCGCTGAGCTTCGTTCTCGGCATCGGGCTTTTCGGTTCCGTCTATCTCATGCCGGTCTTTCTCGCCTTCGTGCGCGGACACAACGCGCTCGAGATCGGCATGACGATGCTGGTGACGGGCATTGCCCAGCTCGTCACCGCGCCGATCGCGGTCGCTCTCGAAAAGCGGACGGATGCCCGGTTGCTGTCTGCTGTCGGTTTCACGCTCTTTGCTGTCGGCATCGGCATGAGCGCGTATCAGGATCCGCAGACCGATTACGACGCGATGTTCTGGCCTCAGATCATTCGCGGCACCGCCATCATGTTCTGCCTGCTGCCGCCGACGCGGCTGGCCCTCGGCACCTTGCCGCCGGAGCGCATTCCTGACGCCAGCGGTCTGTTCAATCTGATGCGCAACCTCGGGGGCGCGATCGGCATCGCGCTGATCGACACTGTTATCTACACCCGCTCGGACCCTTTGGGAGAGGGAATATGGGACCGGCTGAAGGCGGGAGATGTCGATATTGCCGCTTTCGTCGGCGCGCCGCTGCAGGCAATTGCTGGGCATCAGGGAGAGTTCGATGCCGATACGACAGCGATGCTCGATCCGCTGGTGCAGACGGCGGCGACCGTTCAGGCGATCAACGAGGCCTGGATGGTGGTTGCGGTGCTGACGGGGTGTGCGTTGCTGTGGGTGCCGTTTGCGCGGAAGGTGGAAACGGCGGGATGAGGGTCTGGGTGATAGGATGAAAAATCACCGGCGCATATATATCTATGCGCTCGGTGTGGTCAATCTTAGCTCGCCGCCGCTCAATGGTCTTGGCAACCTAATCGAGGAAACTCCATGTCGGAACAGCAGACGCAGCTTATCAAGCGTATCTACGAGCGCTTCAATGCGCGGGATATGGACGCGGTTCTCGCCGTGTTGGCCGATGATGTCGTCTGGGCGAACGGCATGGAGGGCGGCCATGTTCATGGGCGTGAGGCGGTGCGGGACTACTGGACACGTCAATGGGCTATCATCAGCCCGCATGTCGAGCCGGTCGCATTCCGGCACACGGACGATGGCGCCATAGAGGTCGAGGTTATCCAGACGGTATTCGATCTCGATGGGCGGCCGCTGGAGGGGCAAAGTCGTGGCCTCGAGGACAAGACCGTCAGGCATATCTTTCGCATGGAAGGCGATAAGATCGTGCGCTTCGATATCGGGGATGCCCTGTAGGCCGATCCCCCGGTCGACGCAGCCGATCCGGCCCCGGTCGACGTCAGCCGATACTAATCGATCCGCTTGAGATCCCGCGCAAAGCGCTGCCAGTTGCCGACATACTTCCTCGCGGACTGGGCAATCTTCGCAGCTGCCTCGTCGTCCAGCAGGCGGATCGCCTTGGCGGGCGAGCCGACGATCAGGGAGTTGTCGGGGAATTCCTTGCCTTCGGTGACGAGCGCATTGGCGCCGACGAGGCAGTTGTTGCCGATTTTGGCGCCGTTCAGGATGGTGGCGCCCATGCCGATGAGCGAGTTGTTGCCGATCGTGCAGCCGTGGATGATGGCGTGGTGGCCGATGGTGCAGTGATCGCCGATCGTGGTCGGGAAGCCGGGGTCGGTGTGGACCATGACGCCTTCCTGCAGGTTGGTGGCCTTGCCGATGGCAATAGGCTCGTTGTCGCCGCGCAGCACGGCGCCGAACCAGATGCCGACCTCTTCGGCCAGTTCCACATCGCCGATCACATGCGCGTCGGGGGCGATCCAGAAGGTGTCGTGCGGCGGCAGTTTTGGCCTCAGGCCCCCGAGCGCATAGATTGCCATTGCTTTCTCCTCAGACCACTTTCAGCGACAACGTCGCGATGCCGTCGACGCCGCAGGAGATGCTGTCGCCTTTGTTGATGGCGGCAACGCCGGCGGGCGTGCCGGTCATGATGACATCGCCGGGGGCGAGAACGAAGAGTTTCGAAAGCTCTGCAATGATTTCCGGGACTTTCCAGATCATCTGGTTCAAGTCGCCATCCTGCTTTCTGACGCCGTTGACATCGAGCCAGACGCGCCCGCTTGAGGGATGGCCGAGGCGGCTTGCGGGGACGAGGGGCGAGACCGGAGCGGAATGTTCGAAGGCCTTGGCGAGTTCCCAGGGGCGACCGAGCTTCTTGGCTTCGGCCTGCAGGTCGCGGCGGGTGAAATCGATGCCGACGCCGTAGCCGTAGATGCAGTCGAGCGCCTTTTCGGCGGGAATGTCAGCGCCGCCGGCCTTCAGCGCCAGCACGCATTCGACCTCGAAATGCACATCGTTCGAGAGCGGCGGATAGGGGAAATCCTTATCCGCGAAGAGATTGTCGGCGTTCTTCTGGAAGAAGAAGGGCGGCTCGCGGTTCGGGTCATGGCCCATTTCGATGGCGTGATCCGCATAGTTGCGGCCGACGCAATAGACGCGGCGGACGGGGAATGCCTCGGCACTGCCTTCGACGGGCAGGAGAACGGGCCGCGGCAGAGGGATGACGGTGGCGGGAAGGGACATGATGGGACTTCTTGGCTGATTGACGAGTCCTCGACATCCTAGACGCAAAAGGCGGCCGGGGGGAAGTGCGGTTTGGGCCGGGTCAGTCCTGTGCGAGGGCGCCGCGCATCAGCGCGTAATAGGCTGAAAGCTCCGGTATGGCTTTCGGCAGGGTTTCGAAGGCGGGATCTGCCATCGTGAGCGTGCCCGCATATTTCGCCTCCAGAAAGGCGTTATGCTCCGGCAGGGCATCACGATGCGAGCCGTAGAGAACGGTGAAGACGGGCGAGGGGACCGTGCGGCCCTTGACGATGATGCGGTCGAGCTCGACCACGGCGTAGCGGTCGCTGACGAGGCGGGCGGGTTCCTCGCCGAGCAGCAGGGCCACGCCATAGGTCTTCGAGGCGCCTTCGAGGCGTGAGGCGAGGTTGACGCTGTCGCCGAGGCAGGAATAGTCGAAGCGGCGGGTCGAGCCCATATTGCCGACGATGCATTCGCCCGTGTTGATGCCGACGCCCATTTTCAGCACATGCAGCGGCCGGCCTGACGCGGTGGCTTCGCGCTCGAGCTCGCGGTTCAGCGTGCCGATCGCATCCTGCATGGCAATCGAGGCCTTAACCGCATGCAGGGCATGATCGGGGTCATCGAGCGGCGCATTCCAGAAGGCCATGATGCAATCGCCCATATATTTGTCGATCGTGCCGCCATGATCCATGACGACATCCGAGAGCGGTGTCAGCAGCCGGTTGATCAGTGTGGTCAGCTGCTCGGGATCGTCCTTCATGGTTTCGGCAATGGTGGTGAAGCCGCGCACGTCGGAAAACAGGACTGTCAGCGTGCGCCGCTCGCCGCCGAGCTTCAGCTGTGAGGGATCGTTGGAGAGGCGCTTGACGAGATCGGGCGAGATATATTGGGCGAAGGCCAGCGTGATCTGGCGCTTCTGGCGGCGCTCCTCGGTATAGTCGAAGGCGGCCTGGCCGAACGCGACCGCCACGAAGGCGACGGTCGGCCCGAGCGGCGAGACGAAGACATGGCCGAAGCGGATACCGGCATAGCTTGCTGTTGCAAAGGCGAGGATAGCGGCGGCGGTGGCGACCAGCGTGCGCCAGCTCGTGGCCTTCCAGACGGTGGCGGCAGCGAGAGCGACTGATATGAGGATGCAGATCGCGACGACAGGCAGGCCGGCTTCCGTGATCGCCAGGCCATGGACGATATTGTCGTAGATGGTGGCCTGCACCTCGACGCCGGAGATCAGCTTGCCGGTGTGGACGGTGTAGGGCGTGGCATAGGCATCGGCGCCGCCCTGATCGATCTCGGGGGCGTTCTGCAGGCTGAGGCCGACCAGTACCACGCGATCCCTAAAGATATCCGGCGGCAGGAAATTCTTCGGGTCCAGCGCCTGATAATAGGAGACTGTGGGATAGCTGCGGGCCGGGCCGAAGGACTGGATGAGAGAGCCTGCCGGCAGATGCAGCGCCTTGATGCCCGCAGCCTTGGCAAGCTCCATGGCAAAGCCATCCTCATAGGATGGAATATTGCGGAAGATGCCGTCGCCATTCAGGGTGATGGAGGCAATGCCGGTGCGTGCGCCGGCATCCGTCATCTGCGGCAGCGGCGTGGTGCGCAGCAGCTGGTCGGCCTGGGGCGTCTTAATCAGCGTTTCATCGCCGGCGAGAACGACATCAGGGCCGACGGCAGCGGTGATGGCCTGATCGTTTTCCGCCGTCGAAGGCTCGGCCATGATGATATCGAGGCCGATGGCTTTTGCGCCAGCGGCGCGCAGCTGGTTGACGAGCTCGGCATGCAGGCTGCGCGGCCAGGGCCATTGGGCGTTGATATCGGCAAGCGCCGGTTCGTCGATCGCCACGATGATCGGGCCGCCGTCGGGCGGCGTCGGATCGTCGACCGTCGAGAGATAGTCGAAGGTGCGCAGCTCCGTCAGCGTCCAGGCGGGCAGGCGGGAGATCAGCGAAATGGTGATCAGCGTGACCAGCGCCAGCACGAGAAGACGGATGCCGCGGCTCGAGAAGGGCCAGCCCGGCAGGCGTCCGGTCTCGCGGCGTGGCTGATCCGGGCGCTCTGCCTGAAGGCGTTGCAGGGCCGCCGGGCGCGCCATCATCAGAAGCGGATCTTCAGCGTGCCCTTGAAGGCGCGGCCCCAGCCGGGGGTGCCGGGCAGAACCTCAAAATCTTCGTTGAGCAGATTGTAGGCGGCAGCCTCGAGCGCGATTCGCTTGTCGAAGGGCTCCCAGATGAGATGGGCGTCCAGACTCCAGTAATCGTCGAGTTTCGTGCCGACCAGATCGCCGGTGCGTTCGCCGATATAGTTTGCAGCAACAGTGGTTTTCACCTTGGCTTCGTTGACCCAGGTCAGCGCAATCTGGCCGGAGTTTTGCGGAATGAAAGGCAGATCGCCGCCGTAATCGAAGGCCGTCGGATCCTTGTTCTCGGAATCCATATAGGCGTAGGTAGCCGAGAGGCCGAGGCCGGATCCGAGTGCGACGTTGGCCGTAACGCCTGCGCGATCGATGGTGCCGCGCCCGTAAGTCTGGCTGTCGACGATTGCGAGGCCAGTGATCGGCAGACCGATCGAAAAATCGTGCAATTCCTGATGCTGGTATTCGACGGACGTGAAGAAGCGGTCCGTCCATTCGGCATCCCATTGCAAGGCAACAGTATCCGCGTAACCCTCTGCTCCGACCGAGAACTGGTTGGCCTGCAGGCCAAGGATGCCGATCGGCGCCAGTGATGGTACGCCCGTGTCGAGGCTCTGGCGCATGAAGGCGGCGCGCAGCCACTGATTTTGCACGGGTTCCCAGGCAAGGCCGAAACGGGGTTCAAGCCGGCTGACATCGGTACCGTCGCCTTCCAGGCGCGTGGCGAACAGTGCGTATTCACCCTTCAGAGCAGGTGTGATCTCGTGAAGGAGATCGATATAGGCGCGGCCGATATTGACGCGGCTGCTCTCGTCGGTCGGGCCAAATGTCCGCTCGTCGACGAAGCCTGGTAAAAGGGTATCGAGATGAATCGTCGTCTTGTTGCTGCTATCGGTCCATCCGCCTTCGATACCATATCGCCAGGTCAGCGTGTCATCGCCGATGCTATGGCTGATCGCGGCTATGTATGTTTTGGATGCGCTCTCCAAGCTCGTTTCCATGAACGGGAAAAGATCGGGAGGGGGAGCGCCGGTCGCTTCGGAGGCATCAAATGTCTGGTCGAATACGGTTTTCGCTTTACCTTCGGAATAGAGGAGTGCGGTATTGAGCACATTCCGATACCCGAAAGTGTGGCTCCAGCCGATACCGCCAATCGTCGTCTCACCCTCGTCATATCTGTTTTGATAAAGGGGTAGATCCAGCGTCGGTATTACACCGCCGAAGACCGGCAGAAAGAATTCTTCATTCAGGCGGTCGGTGAATGCGGTGCTTGTCGTCAGGGCATTCAGCGGCCCGTAGGCTTTGCCATGATTGAAGAAGCTGACGATACGATCATCCGGCGTCAGCGTGGCCGTCAGATAGGCATTGCCGGCGAGTAGTTTCTTGTCCAGATCGAACCCACCGAAATCGCGGTAGTCGCCGTCCAGCGCCAGCTCTTCCCAGGTCAGATCCGCGCGGAAGCTTATTGGAATGGTTGCGTTCGAATAGCCCTGGATTTCGGCCTCGCCGATGGGGCGCGTATGACCGTCGACGCTGTTGATGCCGCCGCCGAGTGAGCCTTCGATGAAGGGTACATCGAACAGCGATGCCGAGCGCGAGCGGCCGGACAACATGTGCGGAGAGAGCAGCAGGCCCTGGATGAAGGATGAGTAGGCCGATGAATTGAGGCGATACAGGCTGACGCTGTCGTCGCTGAAGCTCGTTGCGTTGACGAAAGGAAAGATGCTGCCCTTGATCGACTGGTCGATGTAACCGGTGCCGTTGAAAGGATCGAAGACGGCATCGCCATAATAGCGACCCCAGGCATCCAGCCCCTGCAGTCGGAAGGCGTTGTTCAGGGTCGAGCCGGCGCTTTGATTGGCACCGAGCCCGCGGTAATCGCCGCCGCGGGCGCGCGAGCGGCGGAGGAATTCCTGCGCGTTGCGGATCGCGCCATCGGCATTGTAGTCGTCGATAGCAATAGCGGTGCGGAAGGACGAGATGAGCGGATCGTCATCGTCTAGACGGTTGGCATTGTCGAGTGCCTGTTCGGCAGGAAGCCGGTCGCCCTTTTCGTAATGGGCGGCTGCAAGCAGGAACTGGGACTGCGAATGAGCGGGATTGGCGGTGCTGGCGGCGAGCAGGTCTTCCAGTGCCTTGTCACGCTCGCCGGACTGCAGATAGTAGCGGCCGCGGGCGAGAATGGCGAGGTAGAAGCCCGGCTCGGCGGCGAGCGCCGCATCGATCTCGCGCTTGGCATCCTTCATGCGCGCCTGATCGAGATAGAGGATGGCGAGATTGGCATGCGCTACCGGATCTTGCGGATCGAGCGCGATCGCCTTCTTGAAGGCTTCTTCCGCTTCGTCATTGGCATCGCGCGAACTCTGCAGAATGCCGAGCGAATTCAGCGTGCTCGATGCGCCGGGGGCAAGCTCGATAGCGCGGTTCAGGTCCGCAAGCGCGCCGTTGATATCGCTTTCATAGGCTGCCTTGTACTCGGCGCGGGCGGCGAGTGCCATCGGATGATTCGGGTCGAGCGCCAGCGAGTGTTCTATCGCTTCCTTCATCTGCTCGCGGTCGTCGATGAGCTGCGAGAACGAGGCGCGGACCGCCGGCAGGGTCGGATCATCAGGGTAGCGCCGTTCCGCCTTCTGGATGATGTCGATCGCTGCGCGTAGATTTTCCAGGAAGCCTGCCGTATAGGCCTGCATGAGCGCGCCATAGGGGCCGGTTGTGGTGGCCGGTGGCGATTCGACATGGGAGGGGTCGGCGAGCGACCGGGCGAAATAGCCGCCATATTGCGCCATGTTGCGGCGTGTCGGGTCGAGATGCGGCAGTGCCCTCTCGAAGAGCTTGGCCGCATGGCCATAGCGCTTTTCCGAGCCGGCGATGGTGGCGTCGAGCAGGTCGACGCGCGCCTGCTGGGCCACCGTCAGCTTGCGGCCGCGGATGTTCTGCAACGTTGCGGCTGCAGCCTGGCGGCCGTCGAAGGCGCTCTGCACTTCCGCAAGCTCCAGCCAGTCTTCCGTCGTTCGGCGCTCCGGCTGCAGCGCCAGCAACCGGCGGCGCTCCGCTGCCATACGATCGACCCGCAACGGCGAAGTCGGCACGCCCAAACCGTCGCGCAGGTCCAGATAGAAGAGCATCTGCTGGCGATCGTCCGGATTGACGCTGATGATCTTGTGCGGCGCCTGGCCGATGGTGGCGACCGCTCCTTCACCCTCGTTCACCTCGACGCTGCCCTGAGGGTTGCTGAGCGCCACGCGGCCTTCGAGCACGATCATCGAGGTCTTGGCGCCATCGACGGTCATCGTCCAGTCCGTGCCGCGGATAGCGGCTGCGGCGGCCGGAGTTTCGATCGTCAGGCCCTGGCCGCCGCGCTGGGCGCGCGCCCAGATGGTGCCGGATTGCAGGTTGAGGATCGTGTCGCCCGTCGCCGACATTTTCTTGACCTGCAGCGCGGAATTGCGGCCGAGGCGGATCTGCGTGTGATCGGAAAAGAGGATGGCAAGCTGGCCGGTGGCATTGGTGCGCAGCACGTCCCCATCCAGCAGGTCCTGATTGAGATCGACGACGCGCCAGTTGGTGACATCGACGAAGCGCACTTCCTCGCCCGTCTTGCGGGCAATGACGGAACCTGCGACCGGCGTCGGGCGCTGCAGCGGCTCGGCTGCAACTGGAAATACAGTCAAAACTGACGTGAGCGCAAGAGATGTACTTGCACACAAAATAGACTTGAGCCCTGACATTCAAGATACCCCCGCACCCTTCTCCCCTTTGGCTAAGGGCGGTGTAAAAGTCAAGTTGGATGCACACGTGTTCTTGCTTTAGAGGCCGGGTGTATTATTAGGGAAACACTATTGCAGGCGGGGGATTTGTGTGAGCGAGTTTGAGATTTATGCGGAGCTGCCTTCCGCTTCTCCATCGAGCGAGGATATCGGGTCGGAATATTTCGACCATATCAAGAAAATCAACGACATATTCTATGACCAGGTAAAAATATCGGACCAGAAGGCGGCTTACATCTTTACTTTTATGCTCGCCTTTCTTGTGAGCTCCGCCGAAGTGAGGGCGGTCTTCACCTTTGCGCGCTATGCGCAGGGCACGCCGCAGGCCATTCTCTTTTCCGGGCTCCTGGCCGCTGCCTCGGTCTTTTCGATTCTCTCGGCCATCCTCGTCGTGCTGCCGCGGCGGCTCGATAAGTCCACTTCGATGTTCTGGGGTGCATGGCCCAGACATCGCGATGCCTTCTTCGATGCGGCGATCCGGCGCGACGAGCGCTATCTCTTCGACCAATATGTGGAGAATGCCGATATTCTCTCGCACATCGCCCGCAGCAAATACCGCTTTGTGACGATTGCGTTTCGCGGCCTGATGGTGACGGTCGTGGCTTATGTGCTGCTGCTGGTGGCAGCCTGAGGCCACGGTCCGGTTTGCCTCGCTCCCGGCATGACTTCAGCTTTTGGCAAAGTCCGCCGCTGTGAGGGGGACAGGTCTATAGCCGTTGATGTCGGCGATATCGTATTCCTGGCCGAGCTCGGCCGCGACCAGGACCTTTCCGGATTTCGACATCAGCGCCGGGTCTCGCCAAAGTCCTGATATGCCTGCCGGTCACGTGGACCGTGGCTCCCTCGGCAAGCAGAGCGAGCGCAATCCCGCGGCCGACACCGCGGCTTGCGCCAGTTACCAGTGCAACGACATCTTTCATGC